>JAABUZ0100003814.1_pt1 | contig 21641 bp, 17 predicted proteins | sample 5562091 | NCBI WGS metagenome assembly JAABUZ01 (sample SAMN12813069, study PRJNA571459) | rock metagenome | isolation source: Antarctica rocks | place: Antarctica: Victoria Land, Linnaeus Terrace sud | collected 2015-12-21
CGTCCCGCCGCGCGCGTCATCTTACGCTGCGCCATTAACTGGTTCTTGATTTTGCGGAACATCTCCTGATAGGAAATGTTCTCCCGCCGCATATACTCGCTGTAATCGTCCAGCAAGTCGCGCACCTCGTCGTTCAGCTTGTCTTCGGTCGAAAGATCATCTTCAATAATGGTGGCGATCAAGCCGCCGGCTGTGCTGGGATTTGTTGTTTCGAAAGCGGTTGGGCTTAACCGGTCCACCAATTGCCGTGACAAATACCCAATGAATTCGCGGGCCAATAGCATCCTGCGCTAGTGTAACAATTACCTCGGAAGGTGGTTGTGGATTTACTCGCGAATGACCCGTCAGCCGATTCGCTCAAACCCGATCTGGCCGAGCGCGCCAATTTCTTCATTGTTCCCCACGTGCTCGACGTGGAAGTAGCAAGCGCTCTTCAAAACTGCCATCGCGCGGGTAAAGCTGTTTACTTAGTGACCCCTCGCCAGTCAAGGACTTTAAGAAACATCGCCAAAACAAATTGACCGTGCGACCATATCTTAGCTAAATTAGATTAGCTAAGATATGAAAACAAGTGTAGTGACGATTCATGAGGCAAAAACGAATCTTTCCCGTTTGCTCCAGAAAGCCTCCAACGGGGAAGAGGTCATCATTTCGCGCGGTTCAAAACCGGTGGCCCGCCTTGTTCCTATTGGCGAAATAAAAGGGCAGCGACGGCCGGGCTCACTGAAAGGCAAGTTGCTAGTCGGGCGTGAGTTCTTCGAAGCTCTGCCGGTTGATGAACTATCCGCTTGGGAGTAAGCATTCATGCAGTCGCTTCTCGATACGCATGCGTTGCTTTGGTGGCTCTCAGACGATCCCGCATTGACAAAAGTAGCCCGCAAGACCATCGCGGAGACCAGAAACGTTATATTTGTGAGCGCGGCATCGGCATGGGAAATTGCAACAAAGGTGCGTCTTGGTAAACTGCCCACTGCCGCCGATCTGGCGGCTGACTTCGCTGGCCATCTCCAGCGGGAAGGGTTTCAGATATTAGCAATCTCGGGAGATCACGCCATTCGCGCTGGCTTACTACCTGGCCCGCACAAAGACCCCTTTGATCGCATGCTTATAGCTCAAGCCCAAGCAGAAAGCATGCCAATTGTCAGTAACGAAACGCTATTCGATACATACGGCGTGCGTCGCCTTTAGTAGAGAAGACAACTGTTGTTCGATCCCCAGGTAAACGGAACTCATGAATCCGTCAGCGCATCTTGCAAATGGATGAAACTTCCGGTTACTGCGTGCGCTTCTCTATTCGCGCTCCGTTTGGCGGCCCAAGACACAACCATTCGCGCCACAGTGCCGCTTGTAGTTCTTCCGACGAGCGTGACTGATCGGCATGGCCATTCCATCAATGGCCTGACAGCCTCTGAGTTCACTTTGCTCGATAACGCTACGCCTAAACCTGTCAACATCGATGTCATCGATTCGGATCTCGCGCCCATTGCTCTCGTCGTTCTTATTCAAACAAGCGACATCTCTCTTTCGGCATTGGCCAAGATCAGGAAAGTGGGCACCGTCATTTCAGAAGCAGTTGTCGGCGGGAATGGCGAAGTGGCGGTGGCTACCTTTAATGATCGAGTCGAGATCATACAGGACTTCACGCGTGATGCTGACGAAGTATCGAAGGCTTTTGTCGGTTTGGAAGCAGGCGACAACATGGGAGGTCGGATGATTGACGCAGTGGATAGATCGATGACCATGCTGACTAGCCGATCAGGGCCGAGACGATCAAACGTTTTAATCATCGGAGAAAGCAGGGATCGGGGAAGCAAAGCGAAACTGGAAGATTTGAGGCAAAGGCTCCAACGTACTGGAGTAACCATTTACGCTTTAAAGTATTCGGCCTATTTAACGCCATTCACAACCAGACCGGAAGAATATTCCCCAACAGGCGGAAGTCTCCTCACCGGTATTACCGAGTTGGCGCGCCTGGGAAAACAGAATACGATGGAAGCTCTGACGGGTTTGACGGGCGGCATGGCAGCAAGCTTCGAAACGAAGGCCAAGCTTGAGAAAGATCTCATGCGCGTGGCAAACGACATTCACAGTCGGTATCTTGTCTCCTTTGTTCCCGATGGAGCTCAGATACCAAGCTTCCATCAAATATCAATACGAATTAAGGGCCATCCGGACGCCGTGATTCGAACACGGCCGGGCTATTGGGCAGGCGTCTAGCCACAAGCGGCAATTGCAGCGCGTTCGTAAATCATTGCGCTTCGCATGCGTAAAGGGGCGTTTCCCTTATAGCAGGAATGGGCTGATTAGCACAGTACCAGAGAACAGATAACTCGGCTGATAGTAGCTCCAGTGCCGGACGGCACAGGAGAATAGAACAACCCGAGTGGCGTCAGGGTAAGGGCAACACGATCCTTACGGGAAAGCAAGGAAACGCTACTTCAGAAGGTCTGGGAGGCTCTGCGCATCCAGCACCGAGAGGCTCAGGACTTCAAGCTCGGATATCGAGTAGCCGGCAAGCCGTTCTTCGGCCCACCCCGGCAACGGCCCGAAACGCTTTTCAAGCTGACGGCGCAAGATAGTCATCTCGCCCCTTTTAAATTCCCGTCCAAAAACTTTGTTGTCGAGAATGTCATTCAGAATCGGCATTGTTCTGGCCTCCTGCTCTACTTTGTCTTCCAGCCGACGCAGTCCAGCCAAGATAAGCAGTTGAACCAATCTGGTTTCCCGTTCTCCCGGCTCTAAGTTCGCAATGCGGGAAACGATTCGGCGTACTGCCTCCTCCCGGTCCCGCAACCGCGTCAGGAGCGCAATTACATTATCGCTCACCTCTGGGCTTTCCAGCAGTTGCTGGCCATCCAGATCCCGAATGTCCACTACCCGGTAGCGGAACCACACGTCCGGACCGCTCAACTCGCCATCCATTCTCAAGGGAGGCTCCCCTACATACAGCAACACCTGACTGGGAAGCCGCTTGAAATGCCGCAACACCCGCAAGCAGTATTCGGCCATGCGCAGGGGCATGGTTGGATCGTTAGTGCTTTGTAATTCAATATGAATAAGACTTTGGCTGCTTGTTTCGCCGAGCAGGTCAACGCGTGGACTTTGCACTTCGGGCAATTCCACATTCAGCCATTGATGGACAGCGGACCCGGCCAACTGCTGCATGGTAAGCATGGCTGATCCCTGCAAGAGCAGTTTTAAGGCAATGTCGTATTCCTGCATGATGGAGGAAACATTCAGCGAATCATCAAATCCGCCTTAGATTTAGTCCCCCGGCTCTCCGCCGCCTTTGTGATGAGCCAGAAACTCGCTGTTGATCGGCTGCCGACCGCGAAATCCGTCCTCGATATGGTGCCAGAAGTTAATGCTGGATTCACCTAGTTTCCAGCACAAATACACTTCCCGGTCACGATATAACGTGGGGAAGTCAATCAGCCCGGTGTCCAGATCTTTCACTTGGCAGCCGATCTCTTCGATGCGCTCCATCGCCGCTTTCAACACGCGGGCGGAGGAATCCTTCCGGGTGCGCGAAGCGACTACTTCCTCGCGCCGCACCAGGATGCCGCCCATGAGCGTAATGCGTTGAGCGATCTGGCTCAATTCAGCATCGCCGGATTCGTAATCCTGCTTGGCCTGAATGGAACTACGGAGAAGACGCTCGACTTCAGGTAAAAAACCCTCAGCTTCGAGGAGAGTAAAAAAACGTGGCACGAAATTTCAAAGGACACGCAAATATCTGCGAATACTACGAGTGTAGCAGCGCTTGAAGTGTCCGCTGGAAAAACGGTAGTGTCCCACGGCTGCATTAGGCTCGGGCCGAATTTTAAAGATACAGTTCCATATACACATCGGCGCGCGTAGGGAGAAGAAATCATGCGCTCAGGCGCAAGGTGGCGAAAATCCAAGGACTGATAGAGCCGGATGGCCGCCGCCAGCTTTCGATTGGTTTCCAGGTAGAGACGAGTCACGCCGGAAGCGCGGGCTTCCGCGATTACTTTCTCAAGAAGCCGCCTTCCAATACCCATTCCCTGGCAGGATTCCGTCACCGCCATCTTCGCCACTTCGAATTCGTTTTCGCCCATGGCGAGCAGGGCGCAGCAGCCGACCGTTTCCCCGTGCCGAACAGCGAAGAAAATTCTTCCGCCGCGCTCTAAAATGCTTTGTTGCGGATGGGCGAAGCAATCCTCGTCTTTAGGCTCGAGGACGAAGTAGCGGGTAATCCATTCTTCATTGAGCCTTCGGAAGCATGCCTCGTCTCCTGCCCTGAATTCGCGGGTGGTTATCTCTGTTTCTGGTTTTGTTATCGACATCGCGCGGGAGCACTTTACACGGTAAGTCCAGGACGCCCCTAGAAAACCAGACGCAGCCCTAGTTGCGCCTGCCGTGGATCGCCCAGCCCGCTTTGCACAGTCCCGTCAAAGTTAAACAGCAGATTGCCGGTAGTGGGAAAGTTGAGGTTTTTCCGGTTTGTTGCATTGAACAGGTCAAAGATCGCCTGCAAGGTGAAACGTTCGGAAAGATGGAAGTTCTTGTCGGCTCGAAAATCAAACGAAAAGAAAGTATTGTCCTTCCACAACGTGTTGCGCCGGATAATGTAGCCGTTTGACAGCACGCGGTCCGAGGGAACCGCGCCCACGGAGATCGGCTGCGGCGTGTGGAAGCTGATAATGGTCGAGAACTCGATTCCCCACGGCCCCTGGTACAAACCGAAAGCGTTGAAGCGGTGCCGTTCATTCTGGTCGGAGAAGCCGTAATCAGGCTGAAAATTCGTTACGGACGCATACCGGTAGGTGAACGGATCACGCTCGTTATCATCATCGGCCAGCGTCTCCGAAAGCTGATAGTTCATCTGGAACTGGAAGCGGTGCGTGAACTGCTTAATCATTGCAATAGTCAAACCGCGATAAAGGGATTTGGCGGAGCTTTCCAAAGTCGTCAAACCGCCGCCCGCGCTGCCGTCGATTCCATTTGTTCCGTCGCCCCCTAAGCCGGTTGACCACGGCGATCCAAACGCCGGATCATTCCGGTTGACGAATCGGTTGTTATGAACGCCTTTGACCCAGGTGAACGTTCCAGTTACTTTCAAGGATTGAGTGAGCGCCTGCTCCGCCGTAAACGACCATTGGTAGTTCCGCGGATTGGTGAAGTCCTTGGAGGCGACGTATACCTGCGGATGATTGGGCGTGCCGGCATTGGTAGTGGGAAACAGTTGCAGGTAAGGCGGCGGAGCGGTACCGCCTATCAGCGAAAAAGACGAATACGAAAGATCCTGTCCGACCGACCCGTTGGTTGACCGGATACTGGCGAAATTCAATCCTGGGGTGCGCGCGTAAAAGATGCCGCCGTTCAAGCGGAATACGGTTTTACCCTTCCCTGTCGGGTCCCATGTTAAGCCGAGCCGGGGTTGAAACTGTTTCCACGAGGAAGGTATATTGCCGGTTGACGGAAACCCAGGCTTGCCGATGAACGGAGCGAAAAAGACCTTGTTCGCGGGAGTAATCGGATCAGGCTCGATCTGCGCGTCCCAGCGCAGTCCGTAGCTCAACGTTAGATTGGGACGAATCTGCCATCGATCCTGCGCGAACAGCGCCGGCTCCCACTGCGGCAGCGTCTGTGCTCCCGCCTGTTGGACCGAAAGCCCGTTGACGCCGGCGAATTGGACAAAGAAAAGCAGCGGGCCGGCAATGTTTTGCGCGCCGCCGGGGCAAACGCCCGCCGTGCTGGTGGACCCGTTCGCGCACTCCACGAATCGCGGGCCATAGGTCACGTAGTTTTCAAAACCCGAAACGCTGTCAAAAATATAGCGTCCGTTCGCGAATCCTATAAAGACTTGGCTGGTCGAGGTTCGATTCATTTCCGCGCCGAACTTGAAATTGTGCGCTCCCCGGATCAATGAAAAGTTATCGTTGACCTGCACGCGCGTGTCATGATCCTGCGTCGGAATGAAGAACGGTTCGCCGAAACGGTACTGGCCCGCAAAGTCTACCCCCGTATCGGGAAACGGACGGCTTTGCCCCGGTATGTTCGGGCCGCTGTAGAGCCGTGGCCGGTCTTCGCGCGCCCATTGAAAACGCAGCTCATTCAGGGTTGTCGGCGTAATGATGGTATTCAGTTGCAAACTGACGGAATTGGAAAAGTCAATCTCGTCGGCGTTCGCGCTGCGCCCCCAGTTCTCCACGTCGAACGTCCCGTTTTGCTGGTCCGAATGTGAATAGTTGTAGCGGGCCGTGAACAGGTTGTTGCTGTTGATGTTCCAGTCGATTTTGCCCAAGGAGACAATCGCGTTATTCGTGCGGGTGATGGGCGCGTTCTCGTTCGGCAAGCCAAGCTTGGTGGCAAAAAAGTTGACCAGTCCCGGATCAATTCTTAAAGGATTATTCTGTTTCGTCTGGGTAAACTGTTGCTGGTCGTAGGCCAGAAAATAAAACAACTTGTTCTTCTTGATTGCGCCGCCGAGCGTTCCTCCAAACTGCTCCTGCGAAAAACCGCTCAGCCGCGTGCCGTTGGATAACCGTGAGGTTAAACCCGTCCATTTCTGAAATTCATGCAGCGTGCCGTGGATATTATTCGTGCCTGATCTGGTGACGACATTAATAAAGCCGCCGCTGCTGCGCCCGAACTCGGCGGGCGCGCCGTCCGCCACCACTTGAAACTCTTTGATCGCATCCAGGCTTACCGTGAAAGCCGGACGCTGTCCGCCGCGCTGTTCGCCAAAAAACGGATTGTTGTTATCCGCGCCATCAATGGAAACGTTATTGTTAATTCCCTTGTTGCCGTTGATGGTAATCTCGGCTCCATCCGGTCCTTGCACAATCGAAACTCCCGGCGTCAGCGGAACCAGGTTCAGAAAGTTGCGCCCGTTATTCGGCAAATCCCGCACTGATTTCTGATCGAGATAAGTCGAGTTTTCCACCCGGCTTGTTTCAATGACGGGCGCTTCCTCCTTCACTTCCACCGTTTGCTGGATCTGCGAGACATTGAGCTGCAACGTTAACGTGATGGCCTGCCCGACGGCCAGATCCAGACCCTCGCGAACCAGCGTTCCAAAGCCCTTTGCTGTTGCCGTCACGCGATAATTCCCCAGCGGCAGCAGCAAACCGCGAAAGCGGCCCTCGCCATCGGTGGTGAGATCACGGCTGAGATTCGTATCCGTGTTCGTTAAGGTCACTTGCGCATGGGCCACGACCTGCCCGGAGGAATCAGTGACCACGCCTCCAATCGTGCCGGTATTGGCCTGTGACTGGCTCCAAAGGGAAAAAGAGTTTACAAGTACTAAGACAAAAGCTGTGAAGTAAGATGACGAACGCTTAAAGAACGGCATAGTGAGCCGGTCCTCCTAAAAATTGATAGAGATTGCTCCCGAGCGGACGGAGGACGGGGCCTATTCACTGTTAACTACTAAGACGGGTAATGTCCTTTGTACCAGATTTGCGATGAGGTTGCAAAACCAAGTAGTGTCCCGAAGGTTAGTTATTGAAACGAGTTTAGTTCTGTATAGCGGGTCTGAACTTCCGGCAAACCTAAGGGATCACAAGGGGAATACACCGGACCTGCCGCGATTTGTGCAATGCACATGCTCCGAAATGCCGACCACGCCAAAAGCAGATCACGCGTAACACAGGCGGCCCTGCTTGTGCATCAGCGTTTTACAACAGGAAGGACGCCGGTCCCAATGCTGTGACCAGCCGCCTTCCACGCCTGATTTGCAACAGACTCTTGCCACACGCGAAGCCAAAGTTTACGGGTGGTCCAGCGATGATGCAAAACTTACAGTTTAAGAGACAGAAGGGTCCAAGCTAACTTGCGTGATCATGTCCAAAAGCAGGTTTGCTGTCGCCGATATCCATGCGTTCGATAAGGCCGTTTGCAATGGTAAAGACATGCAGCAGCGTTTGATCTGAAAGGATGTCGCCATTCAGATTCTTGACGAGTTGGTGAACCTTGACATCAGTTCTGCCCGCCTCCCGGTCAGTCACTTCAATCGGTTCCGCGTGAGGATTAAACTCTGCCCACTGGCGAGTCCAGTAAGCACGAACCTCTTCTTTCCCGACGACTCGACCGCCCTCCGAAGCCTTGGGCCAATCGACGTTCTCACTCATCACCGCAAGTGCGCCATCGACATCCCGTCTGTTGAAGGCCGAGTAGGCCTGAGCAATCAACGCTTGTGTGTTTGCCATACGTCCTCCACGGTGCGCCAGCACCCTATCTGCAAGGATACGGCAAAGTTCCCCGGAGGCCAGCTTACTTCGCAAAGGACCCTATTTGAAACTGGCGAGAGAAGCTAGGCAGGGTTGGGCTTCGCAAGATTTTTGCTGAGGGAGTCAACGAACCGGCCAGCCGTTTCAATAGCGGCGGCGGCGCGGTCGGAAGGCAGCAAGGAATCAGATTCCGTTTTGTAATCGGCGACTGCTTTTAGATTGTAGGCTTGGCTAAGAAACACCGAAAAGTTTTTATCGATGCTCGGGTCGCGTTGGTGGCGGCCACGGCAATTTTGTCCGCTTCGGCCCAACGCTCAGAAGGGCCGTTCATGCCTTTCAAGAAAACCCGAATCACACCCCTTTCAAATTCAAGAAAATCGGCTTCCGCTCCGACAAGGAAGTTTGTCCGCCCGCGTCTCCCTCGAATATCGTGCTTTGGCATTCAAGGACCCGCGGGAATATGTCTGGTTCTGGGTCGGGGAACACAACGTCTACAACCTGCTCATCAAGTAAGGCCGTCACGGGAGCTGCGGCGGGGTTGTGGTTGGGATATGCAACTCGCCATGAAGGCAACCATGTGGTCGAGCATCGGCCCGGCTGGTAGACCAGACCTATTCCGAGACGAAAATGCGACCCGCTATGAGGTCACCGGCTTTCCCGGAAAGGACGGCGTATACATCGATTTTAAAGTCGCGCCATTATCTCTGATTCGCAGAGGGAAGCGAGGCGGTAGTCGGCCCGGAGTGGTCCATTGACCAACCGGGATACGCCCATCACGACGATCCCAATCACATGACCGCCGATGTTCTGGTCGCTTACCCGCCGATGTTCGATGCCAAGAGCGGACACCTCGCGGGAGGTGGCTTTCTCGCGGTGGAGATTCTCTCGCCAGGGCAAACTTTGTTCGATAAGGCAGAACGGTACCGTGCCTGGGGTATTCCGCATGTCTGGATCATTGATCCGGAGACTCGCGATTGCCTGGAGTATCACGGCGACCGACAGTTTACCGTCCAACGCGAAACGCTGCACGCGGGGCCGATCACGCTTGCCGCGCGAAATCATCCACGGCGCTGTAGAATAAGGGCGTGAAAGTCCTCGCTTTATTTGTGTGCGCGTTCGGTCTGCTTCTGGCGCAGGAGCGCGAAGGCAGCTTTGATATTCGATGCGAGCCGACCGCGAAGTTGCAGACCGGAGTACAGGTACCGTTTGCCATTACGGTGCGCGATGCGCGTCACCAGCCTCTGCCAAACGCCAAAGTGACGCTGCAAATCGAGACGAAAGACGGAACCGATGTCAAAGTTTTTCAAGCTCCCGGAACAGAGCCGGGTACGTACATTGCGAAACCTGTATTCCCAAGCTCGGGAGAGTGGAGCATCTACGTGGAAGTGCGGCGGGATAACGCCATGAGCGCCCGCACGCTGCAATTTCAAATCTCGGATTGAGCCATTCACCTGAAAAAGACAGCCGTAATCCGGGACCCAACTCGTGGATCGACTACTGAATCGTCTTCTTCGGACGTCTAAGAAACCTAGTCGTCTGGAAGAGGCTCACCCTTATTCATTGAACAAGGTTTTGCCGGATGGAGTTTACGACAGAATCGAAATTGATACAGGCGGCTTGTTTCGAGTGATCGGATGGCTAAGGGGCGAAGTACGCTCCGAGCTGATTCCAGAACTCTATGTTGACAACCATAGAATTCCGTTTTTACAGCACTATCGTGTGGCACGGCCCGATGTAGCTCTTAGCGGAGCGTCATTTTCAGGCTGTCATCCGGGCATTGTGCTGGAATATCTTCTTCCCGAGCACCTTTGTCTTCAGGAGTTCAAGTTTGTTTCAGTGCTGCTAGGCAATTACATCAATTCTAAATTTGAGGGTCCATTTCGGTTCTTGTTACCAGACTACCGCTCCTTATTTGACTCGGAGCACGTGTGGCGCCGCGAAGAAATCTACGGTTCTGGTCCGCCCAATAGCCGAGTTCATCCAGAAGTGCTGGCGCTGGCAAGAACCTTGCCTCTTCCTCTGCTAGATTTCGGGTGCGGAGGCGGCGCCTTAATCGCAGAGTTGAGATCCCTCAACATGGAAGTGCAAGGCTTGGAGTTGGAGAATGCGCCTTTTGCGCCATCCATCCGGCCAAACCTATTGCGTTTTATTACGCTATATGACGGGCGCTTTCCCACGCCCTTCGGGTCTGGAAGTTTCAGATCCGTATTTTGTTCAGAGGTCCTGGAGCACATCCCGAACTATCAGGGCGCTATCCAAGAGCTTGCAAGAATCGCGTCTGAAAAGGTCGTGATCACTGTCCCAGATGCAAGCGGGATTCCCTTAGGTTCCCAACATCGTTTACTGCCCTGGCACTTGCTGGAAAGCACACACGTCAACTTCTTCAATCAGGCAAACTTGGAATCCTGCCTTCGCCCTCACTTTTCTCAAATCGACTTCGGGCGGATCTGCGCCTGCCACATGAACAATACGATGTTTCACGTAAGTTTGGTCGCAGTCTGCCATAAGTAGGCCCAATAAAAAAGGGGAAGGATGCTTTTCATGAGTAAGCATCCTTCCCCTTCCAGTGTTTGTTTGTATTTAGAACATGTAAAGAGGCGTAATGGTTGCCGGCGCAGCTTCTTCAACGCCGCCCGCGGGAACGGGTTGTCCTTCCATGTCGCCGACCTGACGGCAATAGATGCCGTTCTCGCTAAGGTAGACTACCAGCTCCGCCGGACGGGGTAGGGTGCCTTGAATCAGCGCTTCCGATAACGGGTCCTCAATGTATTTCTGCAAGGCACGCCGCAAGGGACGAGCGCCGTAGCTGCGGTCGCCGCAGGTTTTATCGAGGATGTACTTGGCCGCGTCCGGCTCAAGCCGGATTTTGAGCTGCTTCGACACCAGATTGAGGTTGATTTGTTCAACCAGCAGATCGATGATCTGGATCAGATCTTCGTCCACCAACGAAGTGAACAGAATTACTTCATCCAAACGGTTCAGGAATTCAGGGTTGAAGGCGCGTTTCACCTCGCCCAGCACCTGATCTTCTATTTTCGGCGGAATGCCAGTGGTCGCTGAAGTCGAGAAGCCGATCTGACCACGCTTGTCCAAGAAGCGCGCGCCCAGATTCGAGGTCATGATAATGATGGTGTTCTTGAAATCAACAGTGTTGCCGAGACCATCCGTTAACTGACCGTCTTCAAACACTTGCAGGAGAATGTTGTAGATATCCGGATGCGCTTTTTCGATTTCATCCAGGAGAATGATGGAGTACGGCGCGCGCTTGACACGCTCCGTCAACTGACCGCCTTCCTCGTAACCGACATAGCCCGGAGGCGAACCGATCAGCTTGGAGATTGAATGCTTCTCCATAAACTCCGACATGTCGAAGCGGATCAGCGACTTTTCGCTGCCGAATAAGAAGCCGGCCAAAGCGCGGGCCACTTCCGTTTTGCCGACGCCGGTCGGACCCAGGAACAGGAACGAACCCGCCGGGCGCTTGGGCGATTTCAGGCCGGCGCGCGAACGCCGGATCGCGCGTGAAAGAGCCGAAATCGCTTTTTCCTGGCTGATCACGCGCTTATGAAGCTCCTCTTCAATGCGAAGAAGCTTGTTGATTTCTTCTTCCTTAATGGAAGTCATTGGCACGCCGGTCCAGCGCGCGACAACGTCTTCAATGTCGTCCTTGGAGACAATGCCGGTGGAGGTGTCATCCAGGTTGTACTTTTCCCGAAGCTGGCGCAGGTTTTCCCGCTCCTTGCGTTCCTCGTCGGAGTAAAAGCGCGCCTTCTCAAACTCATGGTTTGCAATGGCGTTCTCCATCCGGTGGACAATGAACTTGATGCGCTTCTGAATCTCAGCGACTTCGGTCGGCAAAGTCGTTTGCCGCAGCTTGACGCGGGCACCCGCTTCATCGATCAAGTCAATCGCCTTATCGGGCAGAAAGCGGTCTGGAATAAAGCGGGTGGACGTGTAGACAGCAGACTCAATCGCTTCATCCGTATAGGCAACGGCGTGGAATTTTTCATACCGTTCCTTGATGCCGAACAGAATCCGGATGGCATCTGCCTCGACGGGAGGCGGAACCTTGACCGCTTGAAAGCGCCGCTCCAGGGAACGATCTTTCTCAATGGACTTGCGGTATTCAGCGGGCGTGGTAGCGCCGATGCATTGAATTTCGCCTCGGGAAAGAGCCGGTTTCAGAATGTTCGCGGCATCCAGCGAGCCTTCAGCGGAGCCAGCACCCACCAGTGTATGAAGCTCATCGATGAAGATGATGGCATTTTGATTCTCCATCAACTCCTTCATAATGGTTTTTAAGCGCTCTTCAAACTGGCCGCGATACTTCGTGCCGGCAACAATCAGCGACAAATCCAAAGCCAGGATACGCTTATCGGAGAGAAACGAAGGGACATCGCCGTCTGCGATGCGCTGCGCCAAGCCTTCCACGATAGCGGTTTTGCCCACTCCGGGTTCTCCGATGAGAACAGGATTGTTCTTGGTGCGGCGGCACAGAATCTGCACCACGCGATCCACTTCCGAGTCGCGCCCGATCAGGGGATCAAGCATCCCGTCCACGGCCGCCTGCGTGAGATCGCGGCTGAACTCAGCCAGCAGGGAGCTTTCCTTGGGACGGCTGGCGGAAGTCTTTTCCGAAGCCGAACGCGCAATCTCCTCGCGCACGGCCGAGAGCCGCAGCCCCCGTTCATGAAGGATCTCCGCCGCGAAACTCTTTTCTTCCCGCAACAGGCCGAGCAGCAAGTGCTCGGTGCCAATATGCTTATGGCTCAAGCGCTCCGCTTCTTCGGCTCCATAGGCGAGCACGCGCTTGCATTCGTGACTTAAGGGCAGATCGACGGACGTCGAAACCTTTTCACGAATCGTCGTGTGCGCTTCAATCTGCTTGCGAATCGATTCAATCGCGGCATGGGACCGCAAAAAACGATTCGCCAGCGCTTTGTCCTCGCGCAGCAGACCCAGCAACAGGTGCTCAGTCTCTATATAAGGACTTCCGAACTGGCTCGCCTCGTATCTGGCAAAGAAAATGACGCGACGAGCTTTCTCGGTATATCGTTCAAACATACGTGCCACCGTCAAGACGGGTTGCGTCTTGTATTACTCGAGCTTCCTGCCATTCCATATCGGCTGGTTTGCGCAGGTTGCCCTTCTTTAACTCTAAGACCTGATCACATTTTCCCGCAAAAGAGAGATTATGCGTAACAAAGATCGAGGTAAGACCGTGGGCGGCGTGCAGATCGCCCAGTAAACCCATGATCGCCTCGCCTGTGCGGAAGTCAAGGCTGCCGGTCGGCTCATCGGCCAGCAAAAATCGAGGCTCCCCGGCCAGCGCGCGGGCCAACGCCACGCGCTGCTGTTCGCCGCCCGACAGCTCGCCGCCGCGATGAGAGGCGCGGCTTTTTAGACCAACCTCCCAAAGCCGGGTATTGGCTGTCCTTGCCGCTGCCTCCGGAGCAACGCCGCGAATCAGCAAGGGCATCATCACATTTTCAAGGGCCGTGAACTCGGGAAGCAATGACGGATTCTGCCAAACAAATCCTACCTGACGATTGCGGAATGCCGCTAAATCATTATCGACAAGTTCGACAATATTTCGAGTCCCAAATAAAATTCGGCCGCTATCAGGTTTTTCCAAACCACCCAGAAGGTGCAGCAGCGTGGACTTTCCCGCGCCTGATTCGCCGATCACGGCAAGCCGTTGACCGCGAGGCACACGAAGCGAGAGGTTTCTAAAAACAGTGATCTCCGCGCCGCCGGAACGATAAACTCTCGTCAGAGAATCCGCCCAAATCGCAATTTCAGCGTTCAAACTCCCGCCCTCACCTTTAGCTTAGAACAGCTTTGTTCGGTTTGCGTCGCAACCAGGCTAATCTTTTGCCCACGGGATTGGCCAAGCCGGTATCACTTATACTCCCACTTGTTTAGACGTACGTCCTTAATGGTTGGATTCTTTGGAACAAGCTGAAATCTTATGCGCCGCTTCGGAAGATCATATTCTCCATGAAGCATCAACAAACACTTTGGGCAGCGAGCGTCACCGACATGCAACCACTGTTAGCATTAAGGCAATGCTGACCCGCTTATATATCGACAACTTTAGGTGTTTTGTCAATTTTGAGTGCCACTTCAGCAATAAACAACTTATTGTTGGCCGAAATGGATCCGGTAAAACATCCCTGCTCGAAGTGCTGTTGTTTTTACGGCAGTTTGCTATAGCAGGTCAAACTACTGACAACTCGCCAACATTAATCTTGAACCGACGAACACGTTGGTTTAAGCAGCCTCAGCAAACCTTTGAGATTGAAGCGTCAATCGACGATGCCTCATACGCCTACCGTCTTGTGATTGAGCCTTGGGATGAACCGGTCCGTGCTCGCGTAGCGTCCGAAACAGTGCATTTCAACCGAAAACCGATCTTCGAGTTCATCGGAGGTGAAGTGCATCTTTACAACGATCAGTTTGAACATAAGGTTGCCTATCCCTTTGATCCACATCGGTCTGCTTTAGCGACGATCACAGAGGGCACAGACAATGCAAAGTTAATTAAGTTCAGGAACTGGTTTAGCAATTTAATTTGCTTTAAGCTAAACCCGTTTTCAATGGATTCCCGTACTGAAGCAGAACAGTTATATCCTAACGCTGACCTTTCAAATTTCACTGCATGGTATCGGCATCTGGTGCAAACCTATCCAACGGAAAACTATAAATTTCTGGATGACTTAAAAGCTGTCATGGAGGATTTTGAATCCCTTAAACTTGAACCCTTTGGAGAGAATGTCCGTTTGCTGCTTGCTGAGTTCGCCTCGCCTAGCAAAAGCCATACAAAATTCAGCATCAATGAATTGTCAGATGGCCAACGGTGCTTAATCTGTCTTTATGCAATTCTGCACTTCGTCGTCGCTAACGGCAGTACTGTCATTCTCGACGAACCAGAAAACTTTCTCTCACTTCGTGAAATCCAGCCATGGCTGATAGCGCTGACAGATGTATTGGATGAGGGGAGCGGACAAGTTCTGCTTATTTCTCATCACCCTGAATTTATTAATCAGTGGGCACCTAAATATGGCATTCAGCTCATTAGGGATGGGGCTGGTCCTGTCCGAACCAAACAGTTCGTTGACCAGTTAGAATACGCCCTTCCCCCAGCCGAGCTGGTTGCTCGTGGATGGGAGCTTGAGTAGGCAAATTCCGTCTCAAGTCGTTGTTCTTGCTGAAGACGAACGGCATCAACGTTTCATGCGCTATTACTTGCAAAGATTGGGCTTTAGACAGCATGCTTTGCGCTTTATGGCTTTACCGGCAGGCAGGGGATGTGGAGAGCAGTGGGTGCGAGAGCAATACGCAGAGGCCGTAACAGCATACCGCACAAGATCCACGCATGCAAAATCCGCGCTAGTGGTTGTTCTTGACGCTGATAACAGCGCTGTCGAAAAACGCGTTGAGCAGCTAAAGATGGAATTGATTCAAGCTGACTTAAACCCTCGGACTGCAAACGAGAAAATTGTTCATTTAATTCCAAGGCGGAATATTGAGACTTGGGTTCTTTCCCTAACAGGCAGCGATGTGGACGAACAAGCAGATTACAAACAAGAGAACGGTATTGATTCGAAGCTGCATGAGGCAGCCGCGGCATTTTGGGATCTTGCCCGCTCCCATGCGGTTCCGCCAAACAATGGCCTGCCATCATTGCTGAAGGCAATACATGAACTGAGGCGTCTTGAATAGACCCTTATCCCCATCTTTGGGACTGTAATCGCGACGCGGCGTCTTCATCCAAGAAGAACGTGACATGAGGGTGGGTGCGCAAGATGGAGGCCGGCACTTCCGGGCAAATGGGACCTTCCAGGCTTGCCTGCACGGCTCGGGCTTTTTGCGGACCCGGCACAACGCAGAGGATTTCACCGCTGCTCAGAATCTGCCGGATGGACATGGAGATAGCCTGTCGGGGAACTTCAGCCAGGGAGGGAAACCAGCCTTCGTTTACCTGCTGTTGCCGGCACGCTTCGTCCAGTTCGACCACGAGATAGGGCTGTTCTGTTTGGAAATCAGCGGGCGGGTCATTAAAGGCGAGATGAGCGTTTTCGCCGATTCCCACAAGGGCGAGATCAATCGGGCTTTGGCGAATGGCCGCGTTCGCTTCCGCGAGGATGTCGGCGGGTGGCCGTTTCCCGTCCAGAAGGTGATAGCTGGAAATGCCAAGTGGCTTTACGATCCGTTGCCTGATATACCGGGCGAAGCTGGCCGGGTGTTCCTCGCCGAGGCCGATGTATTCATCAAGGTGGAACAACTCGACCCGGCTCCAGTCAATCGAGGGTTCTTGAGAAAGGTGTTCGAGAAAAGCTAATTGCGACGCTCCGGTGGCCGCGACCAGCCGCAACTGGTGTTGTTGCGCCAGCTTCTCGCGAAGAAGCGAAGCTGCCTGGGCGGCCGCGGCAGCGGACATCTGGACCTTATCTGGAAGAATACGAATCATTGCGGGACAAGATCATAGGAAAGCATCGGGGTGTATTTCCCGATTGCTGTTTGTAATGCCGCCAGGGAAATAGGTTTGGCGATAAAATCGTCCATGCCCTGCTTCAGGCAATGATCCCGTTCTTCCGTCATAGCACTGGCCGTCACGGCAATAATGGGAATCCGGTCCTTCTTCAGAGTTGACTCCGTTTCGCGGATCTTGGCCACCGCTTCAAATCCGTCCATTTCGGGCATGTGGCAGTCCATCAAAATCAGCCCGTATGCGCCGGTACTCCATTTTTCCACAGCTTGTCTGCCGGTTGTCGCAAGGTCCACCTGATAACCCAGTTTCGACAACATGGATTGCGCAACGCGCTGGTTCACGAGATTGTCCTCCGCGAGAAGAATGCGCGGAGAGGAAGAGCTCCTTGCTTCGAAGGCCGCCAGTTCACGACGTATCGCGGAAACACTGTCGCCTTTCGGTGTCGCCATCGCATTACGCAAGGTATTCAGGAGTTTTCCTGATTGCGCCGGAAGCAACAACGTGTGCTGCTGCGATTCGCTTTCCATGGAGAGGTGTCCCGCGCCTGTTACAAGAGTGATGACCGGAACACCGTCAATCCTGGTACCCGCGCTTCGCTGTTTTTGCAAAGAGTCGCGATATTCCACAACAGCATCCCAGTTTTGTTCCCTCCTTGCTTCTTGCCATTGTCGGACCGCGCAGACTTGCGCGCCCCAGCTTTCGATCATTTCCCGCAGTACGGACCGTGTCGCGTCCCGTGTACAGGCCAGAAGAATTCGCTTGCCCTTCAATGCGCTTAACCGTTCAGGGCAGCTTCCCTGCGAGCCTTTGCCGCTAACGGCGACACAGAGAGTAAATTCAAACCGCGATCCAATTCCGCTCTGGCTCTCCACTGTCAATTGGCCGCCCATCAATTCAACCAAACTTTTTGAGATGGTCAAACCCAGCCCGGTTCCGCCGAAGTTTCGCGTCGTAGACCCATCGGCTTGCGTAAACCTGTCAAAAATAGCGCTCAGCTTATCAGGAGGAATGCCGATGCCGGTGTCGGATACCGAGAACCGCAAACGGCAATGATTGTCTTCCTCGCCCAGCAGATCCACGCTTAACCGTACATGTCCAGCCTGAGTAAATTTAATGGCGTTGCTTAGCAGATTCAGAATGATTTGCCGGAGGCGGGTCGGGTCCGCTCCGATCATTTCAGGAGCAGACGGATCGATCCGCACAACCAGCTCAACATTCTTGTCATCTGCTTTTAGAGCTAGCAGACTGCCTAGCTGCTCCACGAATTCACGAAGCCGAATGGGCACTGTTTCTACTTGTAAACAGCCCGCTTCGATCTTGGAAAGGTCAAGAACGTCGTTAAGAATGACTAACAAAGCGTCGCCTGAGATTTGAATGGCTTCGGCAAACTCCCGTTGCTCGGCATTCAGCGGCGATTGCAGCAGCAACTCGGTCATTCCTAGAACGCCGTTCATCGGCGTACGGAGTTCATGGCTGGTGTTAGCAAGAAAAGCGCTTTTCGCCCGCGCGGCATTTTCCGCCTTCATCCGCGCTGCTTCAAGTTCCACGGCATGTTGAGCCAAGGCAGATTCAATTTTCCGGCTGTGACGCAGCGCTTCTTCCATGCGAAGGTGGCTGTCGGCAATTTCGAGGCGCTGAGACTCAGCATATAACCGGTTTCGCCGGTTGAGAATGGCCCAATAGCAGCAAATGGCTGTTTGCACCAAGGCGATTCCGAAGTGGAATGAGAGCTTACGAACGGTGATATACGAATCCGGAAAGAAATGATCCGCTGATCCGGAGTTCTGTAACAGGGCAAATAAGATGTGCTGGACGATGATGCAAACAGTGCCGGGCCACGTAGCCAGCCAGTCCTCATAAATAATCATCATGGTCTGCGCCGTGAAAAAGTAGAAATGCATCTCCGCGAGCCCATGCAACTGGTAGATATGCAAGGCAACGAATGTCTGGAGCGAGAGGCCGGCCACCATGCGCGTGAGGCGCGCTTGCGGCGCCAGCAGCATGCAACCGATGAACATGACATCCGCGGCGATAGTTACAGGAATCGTGATAGCCCAAGTTCCATAACTAAAAGCATGGAAAAAAGCCAAGAGATTATGGCCGAGAATGAAGCACAACATCAGCCGGTTTGCACGATGATTAACGTCCTGGATGAGCTGGGTGACAGACTCCGTGGAGAGTCCGAAATTTTCGAATGCAAACTGCTTAAAGCGGCGTATGGAGGTCATAAGTCTCCTTTGACCGGCGCTGTTCGGAGCCTGCGCAGCGGGCATCCATAAGCGACCATTGCCTGTTGCGGGAAAGCGGGCAGCGGTCGTCCATTCACCAGCGCAAGCAAGGCTAATCTTGCGAATTCCGTGGTTGCATCCGCGCAGTAACGTGAAAGGTTATAGTTACCCCGGAAGTAGAGCTGACCTGTTTCACCGAGCAGAACGGCTTGCGGCGTGCTATAGACGCCGAAGGCAGACCCAAGGCGCGCTTTGCTGTCCAGAACCATCGGCATCGCCAAATGCAGGCCGGAATACTCCGCGCGAGCCTCGCGCTCCGACAATGGAGTTTGCACAACAGCAACAAAATCCACTGCTGAATGGAACTGCTCCGTCAAAAATCGAACGTGCTCCAGATTGAATTGTGAACAGGGGCAGCGAGAATTAACAAAGTGCAGGAAGAGAGCCCGGCGGGGCCGCTTAAAGCGCGCCAGTACAGGAGGAAGAGGAACGGCAGAGCCGAGAGGCGGCTGGTAGAGACCGGCAGGCCGAGGCGTAGGAAGCGAATACCGCCAATCCTGGCGCCAAAATGAGATGCCGATAGCAGTTAATGAGCTGGTCACGAGAAATAAAGTCAGGATGAGGCGAGTTTTCTGTGACATGTGATAACCGCACGTAGAAAAAGCAAACTAATGCCCTCAGAACTATCGGGGAGTATCAAGTTTGCCGCTTACCATAACGCGCACTGTAATTATCGGCACATAACACCGGAACTTCAGTGGTATTGAAATATTACTTCACAACAATGTTGACCAGCTTGTCAGGGACAACAATCATCTTGACGATCTGTTTGCCGTCGAGGAATGGTTTGATTTTCTCCTGGGCCAGAGCCAGTTTTTCCAGTTCCTCCTTCGGCGCGCCGAGGGCTGCTTGCAGATGTCCGCGCAGTTTCCCGTTTACCTGTACCGGCAATTCGACGAGATCTTCCTTGGCGAGTTCGGCATGGAAGGTCGGCCAGGGCTGCCGAAAGACAGGCCCGGTCCGGCCCAGGGTGTCCCATAAGTCTTGCGCCGTATAGGGAGCAAAGGGCGCCAGCAACAAAGTCAAAGTTTCGCAGACTTCGGGAATAACGGCGGAAGACAACTTCGATTCAAGCTGATAGAGTTCGTTGGTCAACTCCATCAGGGCCGCAATGGATGTATTGAAATGCCAACGGCTATCGAAGTCGCCGGTGATCTTTTCAATCGTTTGATGCAGCTTGCGGAGCGCCTGGCGGTCAGCGGCGGTTCCGTCGCCGTTCTGCTTTGTCGCATCGGCGTGGCGCGTGACGAAGCGGTAGACACGCCCCATAAAGCGGTTAATACCGGAAACACCGTCTTCCTGCCAATCGAGGTCACGATCAGGCGGGGCGGCAAAAAGAGAGTAAAGACGCGCGGAATCAGCGCCGTATTGCGCTACCATCTCATCGGGCGAGACAACGTTGCCCAGGCTCTTCGACATTTTGGTGCCGTCCTTAATGACCATGCCCTGAGTAAAGAGACGTTTAATCGGCTCATCATTTACGATCACACCGATATCACGCATCACCTTGGTCCAGAAGCGGGAATAAATGAGATGGAGAATGGCGTGTTCGACTCCGCCGACATACTGATCAATGGGGAACCAATGCGCGACAGTAGTCGAATTGAAAGGCGCTTCGCTGTTGCGTGAATCGCAGTAGCGGTAAAAGTACCAGGACGAATCGACAAAGGTGTCCATCGTGTCGCTTTCGCGCTTGGCAGGTTCGCCGCACTGCGGGCAGGAAACGTTCATGAACTCATCTACTGCTTCCAGCGGTGATCTGCCTTTACCGGTAATCTTGATCTGAAGCGGCAACCGCACCGGCAGGTCCGCTTCGGACACAGGCACGGCTCCGCAGGTCTTGCAATAGATGACGGGAATGGGAGTGCCCCAGTAACGCTGCCGCGAGATGCCCCAATCTTTGATCCGATACGTAATGGATTCGGCCCCGAAGCCTTTTTCCTTCGCATAAGCAGCCATTTTCTTCCGCGCTTCGGCGCTCGGCAGTCTGGACCATTCTCCGGAATTTTCGACAATGCCGTAAGAAAGGAAAGCCTCGGCCATCGTCGCGCCGTCGGCGAGCGCGCCATCAATGGGCCGAATGACAGGCACAACGGGGATGCCGTAAGTCCGGCAGAACTCGAAGTCGCGTTCGTCATGCGCCGGCACTGCCATAATCGCGCCGGTGCCGTAGCCCATCAGCACGAAGTTGCCGATCCAGATGGGGATTTCCGCATTGTCGAACGGACGCACGGCGTAATGGCCGGTAAAGAGGCCGACCTTTTCCGCATCGCCGGGACCTTGACGCGCCGTGGCATCGATCATCTCCTTGACTTGCAGGCGGTCGTCTTCGTTTGTGAGCAGTTTTTCAACCAGCGGATGTTCGGGAGCGAGAATCAGGCAGGTTGCGCCGTAAATGGTGTCAATGCGCGTGGTGAAAACGCGGATTTTGTCCGATGAATCAGCAAGGGTGAAATCGACTTCGGCTCCTTCGGAACGTCCGATCCAGTTGCGCTGCATGGCGAGGACGCGCTCGGGCCAGCCTTCGCCCAATTGCTTCATGTCGTCCAGCAGTTCGCCCGCATAAGTGGTGGTTTTGAGAAACCATTGCTGCATGGCACGCTGCTCAACGGGCGTGGTTTCGTGCCGCCAGCAGCAGCCATTGACTACCTGCTCGTTGGC
>JAABUZ0100003816.1_pt1 | contig 21639 bp, 21 predicted proteins | sample 5562091 | NCBI WGS metagenome assembly JAABUZ01 (sample SAMN12813069, study PRJNA571459) | rock metagenome | isolation source: Antarctica rocks | place: Antarctica: Victoria Land, Linnaeus Terrace sud | collected 2015-12-21
TCCGACGCCATCAAGGACGGCATGGGCGAGGAGATCATCGACGAGCTGATGGGCGCGCTCAAGTTCAACAAGAGCCTCACCGACGGGCGCACCGCCGCCCCGGTCGATGACACCCTGGACACGTTGCGGGTCCTCTCGGTGGGAGAGGGCGACGAGGGGTCCGGGTGCTGCCGGCCCGACCCGATCACCCACGCGACCCTCTCGGCGCGAGAGTAGGACATTCCGATGATCACCCAAGAAAGCAGACACACCCCCTCCTCGATCGGCGCGCGGGCGACTGTTGCCGGCACGACGATTCCGCCCACTGACATTGATTTTGCCGTCGAGGGGATGACGTGCGCCTCGTGCGTCGCCCGCGTCGAGCGCACGCTGACCAAGGTGCCCGGCGTCACCGCGGCGAGCGTGAACCTGGCGACGGAGAAGGCCCATGTGCGCTACGACCCGGCGACCGTCGCGCCGCCCCAGTTGGCGGGCGCGATCGCGGCGGCCGGCTATAAGGCGCGCCCCCTCGCCGCGGCCCCGCCGCCGGTTGCCGTCAGTGGACCGGGGCCGGCCCGGCAGGAGTTGAGCATCACCGGTATGACCTGCGCCTCGTGCGTGGCCCGGGTCGAGCGCAAGCTGGCGCGCGTCCCCAGCGTCGACGAAGCAACGGTCAACCTGGCCACCGAGCGCGCCTCCGTGGCCTACGACCCGGCCGTGACCACCCCGGCCGCCCTGATCGCGGCCGTGGAAGCCGCCGGCTACGGCGCCGCGCCCGTGGTCGGGGCGAGCCTGACCGAGGCGGCGGACGACGCGGCCGCGCGCCGCGCCGCCCTGCGCCGCCGTCGCCTCACCCTGGCGACGGGCGCCGTCCTCTCCGCGCTCGTCCTCGCCCTGGCCATGGTCCCCGGCCTGATGGACTGGCCGACCATGCAGCTCCACAATTATGTGCTCGCCGCCCTCACTCTGCCGGTCTGGCTCGGCGTGGGCTGGACGTTCCACCGCGGCGCGCTGCGCACCGCGCGCCACCTGTCCGCCAACATGGACACCCTGGTCTCGCTCGGCTCGTCCGTCGCCTTCCTCTACAGCCTCGTCGCCACGGTCGTCCTGCCCGGGCAGGCCACCTACTTCGACACGGCGGCCCTGATCGTCACCCTGATCTACGTCGGCAAGTACCTGGAGGCGGCGGCGAAGGGCCGCGCCACGGAGGCCATCACGGCCCTGGCCGGCCTGCAGCCGCGCACGGCGCACGTCGTCCGCAACGGGGCCGAGCGCGACGTGCCCGTGGAGGCGGTCGTCGCCGGCGACATCCTCGTGGTGCGTCCGGGCGAGACGATCCCGGTCGATGGAACGGTGCTCGACGGGGACTCGACGGCCGACGAGGCCATGCTGACCGGCGAGAGCTTGCCCGTGGAGAAGGGGCCGGGCGACCCGGTGACGGGCGGCACGCTCAACGGGGCGGGGTTGCTGCGCCTGCGCGCCACGCGCGTGGGCCGCGACACGGCCCTGGCGGGGATCATCCGCCTGGTCGAGCAAGCGCAGGGCTCCAAGGCGCCCGTGCAGCGCCTCGCCGACGCCATCTCGTCCGTGTTCGTCCCCGTCGTGTTGGGCCTCGCCCTGCTCACCTTCGCCGGCTGGCTGCTCACCGGCCACGCCGCGACGGCGGCCATGGTCGCGGCGGTGGCGGTGCTGGTGATCGCCTGCCCCTGCGCCCTGGGCCTGGCCACGCCGACGGCGATCATGGTCGGCAGCGGGCGCGGCGCGCGCCTGGGCATCCTCATCAAAGGGGGCGAGAGCCTGGAACGCATTGGCCGGCTGACCGACGTGGTGCTCGATAAGACGGGCACCGTCACGACCGGCAAGCCGACCGTGACCGATGTTGTGCCCCTGGGCGCGTGGTCCGCGGACGCGGTGCTGCGCCTGGCCGCCGGCGTCGAGCGGGCCAGCGAGCATCCGCTGGGCCAGGCCGTCGCCCGCGCCGCCCAGGAGCGCGGTCTTGCCCTGGCGGCGTTGCCATCCGGCTTCCGCGCCACGGCCGGGGGCGGCGTCGAGGGCACGGTCGAGGGGCGCGCCGTGCTGGTGGGCAGCCGTCGCCTGCTCGCGGAGCGCGGCGTGGCCCTCGGCGCGGTCGAGGCCACGCTAACCCACCTGGAAGGGGAGGGCAAGACGGCGCTGCCCGTCGTCGTGGACGGCGAACTCGCCGGCGTCGTCGCCGTGGCCGATGCGGTCAAGGACGGCGCCGAGGAGGCCGTGCGCGCCCTGCATCGGCTCCATCTGGAGCCGACGCTGCTCACCGGGGACAACCGGCGCACGGCCGAGGCGGTGGCCCAGCAGGTCGGGATCGCGCGGGTCCTGGCCGAGGTGCGCCCCGCCGAGAAGGACGCCGAGGTGGCGCGCTTGCAGGGCGCGGGGCGGCGGGTGGCCATGGTCGGCGACGGCGTGAACGACGCGCCGGCCCTGGCCCGCGCCGACGTGGGCGTGGCCATGGGCAGCGGGACCGACGCGGCCATGGCCGCCGCCGACATCACCCTTGTCGGCGGGGACCTGCGCGCCCTGCCCCGCGCCTTCGCCCTCTCGCGGGCCGTGATGCGCGTCATCCGGCAGAACCTGTTCTGGGCCTTCGCCTACAACGTGGTCCTGATCCCCGCCGCCGCGTTCGGCCTGCTCAACCCGATCTGGGCCGCCGCCGCCATGGCGCTCAGCTCCGTGACCGTCGTGACCAACAGCCTGCGCCTCAATCGCGTCCGCTTGTAACGCAGACCATTCACCACCCACATCCAAATAGAACTGAGGAGATAGACCGATGGAGACCACAACCCTGACCGCCCCCGCCATCTCGTGCGAGCACTGCCAGCGCACCGTCGAAGGGGCCGTCGGCGCCCTGCCCGGCGTGCAGAGCGTCCACGTCGAGATCCCGTCGAAGACCGTCCAGGTCAGCTACGACCCGGCACAGGTGTCACGCCGGCAGATCGAGGCCGCGATGGACGACGAGGGCTATCCCGTCGCCCCCTAACACGCGGATGTCGGCGCCGGTGGCGCCGCCGGTGTGTCGTCCCGCTCCCCGTCGTGGCGGGGCGCCCCATCGCCCGTTGTAGAACGAGGAGAGGATCGATGATCGACACGGAGAGGGCGACGGCCGATGGACCGGCCTGGACCGTTCGGGCTATCGCGCCCGACGACCGCGCCGACGCCAAGCGGCTCTTCCTCATGCTGCACACCTATAACGCGAGCCTGGACCCGCGCTTCGCCCTGTCCGCGGACTGGGAGCGGCCCTTCGACGCGGGCCTGGATCGCGTCCTGACCGGCGGCGCGGGCCTGGGCCTGCTGGCCCGCGAGGGGGCGCGCGGGCGCGCCATCGGCCTGGCCCTCGCCGTGCTGCACCGCGACGCGCCGCTCTGGGCGGTGCGCGACTGGCTGGAACGGGAGGATGTGTACGTCGAGCCGGCGTGGCGGGGGACGGGCCTGGCCGCCGCGCTCGTGGCGCGCGTCGAGGACTGGGCGCGCGCGGCCGGCGTCGATACGATCCAACTCTACGTCACGGCGAGCAACGCGTGGGCGCTCGCGTTCTACGACAAGGAGGGGTTCCGCCCGGCGCAGCTCATCCTGCGCAAGCGGGTGGCCGCCCCGCAACACCTGGCCGCGCCGCGCTAACCGAGGCGACGCGCGCCGTCGGGCGCGGACCTTCGGGGACAGGGATTCACACACATGGGTACACTCATCGTCGCCATCGGTCAGGCGCTCGTGACCGCGTTCGCCATGTTCTGGGACGTGCTGTGGCCGCTCGTGCTCGGCTTCGCCCTCTCCGGCGTCGTGCAGGCCTTGGTCTCACATCGTACGATGGCCAGGCTGCTGGGCGACGACGCGCCGCGCAGCCTCACCCTCGCCGCCCTCTTCGGTGTCGCCTCCAGCTCGTGCTCCTATGCCGCCGTGGCCCTGGCGCGCTCGATCTTCCGCAAGGGCGGTAGCTTCACGGCGGCCATGGTCTTCGAGATCGCCTCGACCAACCTGGTGATCGAGCTGGGCATCATCCTGGTCGTACTGCTTGGTTGGCAGTTCACCGCCGCGGAGTTCCTGGGCGGCCTCCTTATGGTCATCCTGATCGCGCTGATCTTCCGCCTCACGCTGACGCCAAAGCTCGTCCAGATGGCGCGGGACCAGGCCGAGCGGGGGGCGCTGGGCCGCATGGAGGGCCACGCCGGCATGGACATGAGCGTGGAGGGCGGCGGCTCGTTCGCCGGCCGTCTGTTCAGCGGGCGCGGCTTCACCGCGGTCAGCCACCTCTTCGTGATGGATTGGGCCTCGGTCTGGACCGATATCGTGCTGGGCTTCCTGATCGCTGGCGCGCTGGCCGCCTGGGTCCCCAACAGCTTCTGGCAAGGCTTCTTCCTGACGGCGCACCCGACCCTGGCGAAGATCGAGGGGCCGCTGGTCGGCCCGCTCGTGGCTATCCTGAGCTTCGTCTGTTCGGTGGGCAACGTACCGCTGGCGGCGGTGCTGTGGCGCGGCGGCATCAGCTTCGGGGGGGTAGTCTCGTTCATCTTCGCCGACCTGATCGTGCTGCCGGTACTGGACATCTACCGTAAATACTACGGCGGCCGCGTGGCCTTCTACATCCTGGGCACGTTCTACGTGACCATGGCCGTCGCCGGCTACGTCGTTGAGGTCGTGTTCGGGGCGCTGGGTATCATCCCGACCAACCGCGCCGTGGGCGTCATCACCCAGGGGCCGAGCCTGAACGACACCAGCGTACTCAACGTCCTCTTCCTGGCGCTGGCGGCGATCCTGGTGGTGCGCTTCCTGCGCACGGGCGGGCCGGCCATGTTGCGCATGATGGGCGCGCCTATGGAGGACATGGATGAACACGACCACGCGGCGATGGACCACGGCGCCCACGCCGGGCACGCAACGACAACGCGCGATGCCGCGACGCCGGCGACGTACACGGTGGGGAATGAGACACGCACGGGCCGGGATCGCCCCTGAGCGGCGTCCGCGCCATGCTGGTATAAACCCTGTAGGGATACGACAGACGGTTGAGGGCACGCGCATGAATGGGGGACGGTGGAACGACGGGCGGACGACGGCGGGCGTCGCCCTGCTCCTCGCCCTGATGCTCCTGCTGCACCACCCCTTGATGGGTCTCACGCCCATGACGCCCGCGGCCGGCCTGTTCGGTCAAGGGATGGGGGCGGCCATGGCCGCGCCGTCCTTGGTGGCGCCGCCGGTCGGCGCAGCGGTCGCGGTGACGGCGACGCAGGCTGTCTTCGCCTGTGCGGACTGTGCGATGACGTGCCCCCTCATGAATGGCGTCACACCCGACCGGCTTGCCCTCCGTTCCCCTGGCACCCAGCGCGCTGGGCAGACGCCCGGTTCCCCCCTGGCTGCTGTTGGGGCTCCCCCCACAGCGATATATGCGGCCTACAATCGGGCGGCGCGCAGCGCCGGGCCTATCCCCGACCAACGCACCCGCCGCGCCATCCTCCAGGTGTATCTGCTGTGAGGGAGGGTCTTGTCCGACGCTCGTCACACACCCGTTCAGCACGCTATAGCATCAGGAGGATCACCATGTTCCGGACATCTATCCGCCGCACCCTGCGGCCCCTCGGCGCGGCCCTCGCGCTGACCCTGCTCTCCGCTATCGTCGCCCCGCGCGTCGCCCCCACGGCGGCGACGACACGCTTGGCCGCGGCGACGCGGGCGACGGCGCCCGCCTTCGACCAGCAGTTTATCGACATGATGGCACCGCACCATCAGGGCGCCGTGGCCATGGCGCAGATCGCCCTCACGCGGGCGCAGCATCCACAGATCAAGAGCCTGGCGCGGTCGATCATCGCGGATCAGAACGGCGAGATCGCGCAGATGAAGGCGTGGCGCCAGGCGTGGTACGGCAGCGCTGCCACGCCTGGCATGGCCGCCATGCCCATGCTCCCGGGCCTGACGATGGGCATGGGCGGCATGTCCATGATGCATGACATCACCCGCCTCAGGACGGCTACCCCCTTCGATAAGGCGTTTATCGACGCCATGCTGCCGCACCACCAGTTGGCGATCGACGCCGCCACGTTGGAACTGGCGCGCGGGTCGCACCCGCAGCTCAAGGCCCTGGCTCTCTCGATCATCAAGGGCCAGTCGCGCGAGGAAGGGCTGATGCAGGCGTACCGCGAACTGTGGTACGGCAGCGCCACGGGCCTGATGGGTGGTATGTAGCCCCCGGCAGGACACACCGGCCTCGACGCGATGGCCCTCGTCCGTCGCGTCGAGGCCGGGCTGGAGAGACGACAGAGATGAATCAGAAAGCACCGACGACGCACCAACGCCGGACGGCCCGACGCGACAGTGAGCGGCAACGCGCCGAGGCGGCCCGGCGCCGGCAGGTGCGGGCACGCCGTCTGTGGTGGGGCGGGGGAGGGGTGGTCGTGGTGGCGCTCCTCGGCGGCGTCATCCTCGCGAACCGCGCGGATCAGGCCAACGCCGCTCCCACGGTTGATGGCATCCAATGCGTCGCGCGTGAGGGCGCGGTGACGCACACGCATCAGCACCTGGCGATCTACGCGGCGGGCCAGCCCGTCCCCGTCCCCCAAGGTGTCGGCGTCAACGATGGTCAGGGGTGCCTCTTCGCCCTGCACACGCACAGCCCGGATGGGATCATCCACGTCGAGTCGCCGACGCGCGACCAGAACACCCTCGGCCAGTTCTTCGCTATCTGGGGCCAGCCGCTCACCCGCACGCAGGTCGCCTCGGTCACGGCGACGCACACGCAAATCGTGCGCGCCTACGTGAACGGCCGTCCCTATGCGGGCGATCCGCGGACGATCCCGCTGACGCCCCATGCCCTGATCACGCTCGAGGTGGGGCTGCCCTGGGCCTCGCCGACGACGCGCTTCTCCTGGCCACAGGGGACGTGAGTCCAACGCTGTATACGCTGGCGACCAATGACTATCTACTCAGCGGGGGCGACGGCTACACATCGCTTGCCGCAGGTGCGACGCTCATCGGCCCCACCGGGGCACCCCTCCTGGCCGATGTCGTCATGGCGGCGGTGACACACAAGGGGACGATCACGCCGGTCACCGACGGGCGCATCATCCAGCGACCGTCGTGCGCTGCCGACCGCGTGCGCGCAGTGAAGCGGGAAGTCCGCAGGCTTCTCGCTGTAGTTAGCTCACGGACGCAAGGCAGTCATCGACTCAATCGTTGTCCTCCGCGCACTCCTCGAAGTCGGGCACCGATCGGAACGTGGTGAGCAGTTCGCCCTTACCGGCATGATGGTTGTACGCGAACTGCCCACCTAATCCGATCGACCTCCCCAAAATGGTCATCGGGCGCGTCGCGGTCCAGATCGGATCGAAGGGGCATTCCGCCATATACGAGGTCGCGCGGATCTGCCCCTGCCTCTGCAGCGCCTCCGTCTCTGCTAGGAATCGCTGCTCCTCGGCCGACAGGGTCCAGTTCTTGTTGCCCCACAACTCATTGAGCTCGTCCTCGGCCCAAGCCGTCCGGCCCTCAACGCTCAGGCGCTGTCGCGCCGTGCCGTCGGTCAGGCGCCAACGCTCGTCTCGGCCGATCCGTCGGGGCCCCGCCACCGGAGGAGGCGTGTGTCCCGCGCCGCTGCGTGGGGGGACCGCGGCGCCATCCTGCCCACTAGGCGCCGACAGGAGCGACGGGAGGGCCACGACCTGGCCCAGCCAGGTGTAGGTTTCCAGTGCCCTCCAGAGATTGGTCTCGGCCTCTTCGTGCGTGATGTCGTCGACTCGCTCGCCGTTCAGGATGGGGTAGACGGCCCCCGTCGCCATGGCCAGGTGGGAGCGCGCCGCCGCCACCTCCCCCCGGAGCCGACGGGCAGCGACCTTGACCTCCTCGGGCGCCGCATCCGTGGCCGCGGCGCTGGCACGGTCGACGTCCACCTGCGCGTAGTTCTCGAGATACTGCGCGGCCGTCAGCATCCCTTTCAGGTGCGCGACTGGGCAGCGCCCGTCCATTTCGATGCGTGGCGGCAGGGCTACGGGGAGGGTGGCGCTGCCGTTCGCGGACGGGTCGGCCAGGGCGGCGTGCGACAGGGCCAGGTAGGTGCCCGCCTGCCGCAGGAGGGCCATGGCCTGGTCGTGGGAGACGGGCGGCATGTAGCCGGCCGTCTCCGGATCATCGGCGTCGTCAGCCTCCTTGAGGCTGCGCGCGATGGCGATGAACGCCTGCGCGATCCAGAAAAACGCCTCCGCGTGCCCCACCTCCCGGAGCGCCTCCCACGGGCGGTGCGGATGCGCTACCTCGGCGGCTTGCCGTCGCTCGTCGAGTTGCCGCCGCAGGTCCTCCAGTTGGCCGCTGCCACGCAGCAGCCCCTCCACGTCGGTCGCCACTATCTCGTGTTTCATCATCGCCCGCAGGCGCGTCGCGAAAGCCATCGTGTCTCTCTCCGCCGTACCAGCCACTACGCCGGCATCCCTTTCTGATAGTATCGCGGAAATCGCCCACCCGCGCCACGGGCCGCGCAACGCCCGGCTTATCCACGACCACGGACCGCTGCCTGGAGACGATGCCCCTGATCCACACGCACGGTATCTACGCCCTGCTGGCCTCGCTCGCCGGCGGCGGGAGCGTTGCCTGCATGGATGGCGTCGACCCGCGGCGCTTCTTCGACTGGCTCGCCGCGCTACACCCCACCTGGTACACCGCCGTCCCCACGATGCATCAGGCCATCCTGGCGTACGGCGTGGAGCGGCGGGAGCAGGTCTTTTCCCCGTCCTTGCGCTTCATCCGCTCCTCGGCATCCCACCTCCCGGAGCGCGTCAAGGGCGAGCTACGCGCCCTGTTCGGGGCGCCGCTCATCGAGACGTACGGGTTGACGGAGGCGTCGCTGGTCACACTGTCGCGGGACGCCGCGAGCCGATCGGGGTCGGTCGGTCGCCCCGCCGGACGGGACGTGGAGGTCGCGGTCGTCGATACAGGCGGCGTTTCGGTCGCCGCAGGCGGGCGGGGCGAGATCGTCATCCGCGGCGCCGACGTGATCACGGGCTACGACCGGGACCCGACGGCCACGGCGGCGGCCTTCCGCGACGGCTGGTTCCGCACCGGCGACGAGGGCTATCTCGACGCCGACGGGTACCTCTTCATCACCGGACGGCTCAAAGAGCTGATCAATCGGGGTGGCGAGAAGGTGGCTCCGCCGGAGATCGACGAGGCGTTGCTGGCGCACCCCGCCGTGGCCCAGGCCGCGACGTTCGGCGTCCCGCATCCGAGTTTGGGCGAGAACATCGTTGCCGCCGTGGTGCTGCGCGCGGGAGCCGAGGCCACCGAGGGGGACCTGCGTCGCCACGGTGTCGGCCGTCTGGCGCCCTTCAAAGTGCCCTATCGGGTCCTGATCGTCCCGCAGATCCCCAAGGGGCCGACCGGCAAGGTGCAGCGCCGGCAGTTAGCCGAGGCGTTCGCCGCCGACCTCGCGCGGCCGGCGGCCACCTTCGTGGCCCCGCGCACGGAGACGCAACTCCGGCTCACCGCGCTCTGGGAGGACATCCTGGGCGTCACGCCGGTCGGGCTGACCGACAATTTCTTCAACCTCGGCGGCGACTCGCTGCGAGCCACACAGATGGTGCGGTCAGTGGAAGAACACCTCGGCAAGCGATGGGAGCCGCACACCCTGTTGGCGGCCCCGACCGACGAGGGGGTCGCCGCCCCGCTGGACGGGGCCGACGAGGCAGTCGGGCGCGGGCGGGAGGCCGACGCGCTGCTCACACCTGTGCGCGCGACGGGGTCGCGCACGCCGCTGTTCTTCCTGCACCAGGATCACTGGCACGATGGTGTGTACTGCGGACTGCTGGCGCGCCCTCGGGCCGGAGCGTCCTTTCTATGCCCTGGCCCCGCACGGCAGTCGCGGCACGACGGTGCCGGATACGGTCGAGGCCATGGCGGCGGACGACGTCACCCGCCTGCGTGCGGTCGTTCCCTGCGGCCCCTATGCGCTCGCCGGCTACTGCGCCAGCGGGACGGTCGCGTACGAGATGGCGCGGCAGTTGCGGCACGCGGGCGAGACGGTCGAGGCGGTTATCATGCTCAACGGCGCGGCCAAGAACGCCGGCTACCTCGCGGTCCACCGGCTTGTCCACGTCGTCGGCGACCGGCTCAACCTATCGCCCGCGACGCAGCGGCGCATCTTCGTGCGCCTGCGCCACTACCACGCGCGCGCCGGACTCGTGCGGAGGTTAAGGGTGGGGGCGAGCGTGCGCCGCGTGCGGACGCTGCGGCGCTGGTCAGCGACCCTGCCCGCGCCTACCACGCCCGCTCGCGCGCCCGACAGCCTCCACGACCCGGCGGTGCACGAGGCTCACGCGCGCTTCCCTGCCATCACGGCCGCCTACATCCCGCGCCGGTACGACGGGCGCGTGCTGCTGTGCACGGCAATCACGCACAACGCGGGGACCACCGACGACCCGACCCTGGGCTGGGGGCGCTTCGCGCGAGATATCGCGGTCCACCCCTTCCCTGGCTATCAGAACGACCTGGTCACAACGCACGTGGAGCAGGTGGCGGCGTGCATCGAGCGATCGCTCGACCGGTGAGAGCAGCGTCGCGGCGCGTGGGGCGCTTCGCGCGAGATATCGCGGTCCACCCCTTTGACTACCGTCGACGACGGGCGGAACGAGAGTGGAGAGGACATGGCACGGATCTGTAATGAGGATCGTCGGAGAAGGGTCTTACAAGCGTAGGACGATACAAGAGCTGCCGAATCGTCTACCGATGACCACGAGGGGCCGCAAGCGCCCAGTGTCAAGCCAGACGCGAGCGAGACGAAAGGATCGAGGTGACGCCCATGTCCGACTACACGCCGACCGACTCCGGGTCCAGTGCTCAACCGACAGACCTACCCGCACAGCCCACGGATGTCCCGACGCAGCCAAGCGATATGGCGGCGCAAGCCGGCGACGTGCCGGGCCAGTTGATGACGCTGCCCGACGGCAGCGAGGCGGTGGTGACCGGCGACCCTATCGGTGATGCCCCCTATAACCATCAGCAGGGCGACAATGCGCTCGGCTTCCAGAACGACTGCGGCCTGGCTTCCGCCGCTGATGTCCTCAACCAGTTCGGCATCCCCGCCAGCGAGAACGACGTGGTCAACTTCGCCGTGCAGAACGGCCTGACCGACACCAGCCACTCCGATCCCTCGCAAAACGGCGGGACCACGATGTCCGACCAGGTGACCGTCCTGACCGATGCGGGCGTCCCCGCCCACGCCGAGACCGGCAATACGATCAACGGGCTGGCCTCCGAGATCGACGCGGGGCACGCCGTTATCATCGGGGTCGACTCGAGCATCCTCTGGAACCAGCCACAAGACACCAGCAACGGTGCCCCGGACCACGCCATCACGGTGACGGGCGTGGCGCGCGACCCCAACAGCGGCCAGATCCTAGGCTTCTACGTCAACGACAGCGGCGACGGCAACTCTGCCAAGTTCGTCGACGCCGCCACCATGCAGCAGGCCTGGATCAACGCCGGGGGCAGCGACGTGGTCACCGACGGCACGGTACCAGGACATCCATCCTCCTCCGACCCCTCGCAGCCGGCATCGACGGTACCGGGGGCGCCGGCAGGTTACACCCCTGCGCAACCGGCATCGACAGTGCCCGGAGCGCCGGCTGGTTATGCTCCGAGTAGCAGTCCCGGTATCGACCCGGGCGCCAATCCCAATGTCATCCCCAACAGTAACCCCACTGCCGTCCCGAGCAGTGATCCCAACGCCACTCCGGGCACAGTGGTCCCTCAGTAGGCGACACTGACTGTTCGCGGCTTCGTACCAGGAAAGAGGAAGGACATGACCATGAACCTGACCGTGACCCACAAGCTCGACTATGCCACGCTGCGCAAGCACCAGGGCTCCAGCGCGTTCCGCATGGCCGAGATCCCCATCGAGCACAGCATCTCCCTGGGCCTCCCCACCTTGCGCTGGGGCCGCCCGGCCTACGCCTTCTTCGCCGGCCCCGCCCTCAAGCGCCGTGGCCAGCCGGTGCAACAGGGCGTCCCCGACCGCTGGTGGGCCGTCGACCCGCGCAGCGAACATCTTCTGGCCTACGCCCTCGTGGTGGCCCTACCGTTCGCCGAGGGCGACGCCTCCTCCACGTGGGCGACGGTCACGCTGCCGCAACCCGACGCCACGGTCGAGCACCTGCGGGAGCGACTCGCCACCATCGACGCGATGATGGATACGTTGGCACCCCGTTTCTTTGAACGTGAACCGGTGTCGAGGTCCGCCCGTGCGGCATTGGCCGAAATCCTGATCGCGCACATCCCAGCGCCGCTGCTGGCTCCGTACCGCGCTCTGACGCCCGATTTCTGGGCGTGGTTAGAAGCGTAGCACGAGCCGAGGGATGCGTCAGGACTCAGAATCAGTGGTGGTCGATGGCAAGCTGGTCGACTCGATGCTGAGCGAGACGCGGGATAGGGAGGCAGCCAAGCGCTTCTTCGCAGGAGCCCGGACGGTCGTCGGCGACGCGCCGGAGAAGGTGACCACGGACGGGCACGACGCCTACCCGCGTGCCATCCGCGAGACGCTCGGGCCCGACGTGCAGCACCGGACCAGCCGGTCTATGAACAACCGGATGGAGCAGGACCATCGCGGCATCAAACAGCGCTCCTATCCGCTGCGCGGCTGCGGCTCGTTCGAGGCAGCGGTCCGCTTCTGCTCCGCCCACGACGACCTGCGCGACCATCTCCGCTCCCGCCCCCACCTGAACGAGACGGTCTCCCTAGCTGATCAGCGATGCCTCTTCCAAGAGCGGTGGGGCGAGGTATGCGCGGTGCCGCAGGCGGCATAGGCGACATCAGGCAGGGACCAGCGCAGACTGACGCGCGCCACCGCCCGTTTGCGTTCCGAATTCTGACGCTGCCCGTCAGAGTCGTCGACCGCACGCTCGACCGGCTGCACGGGGACTCTGGCTGAGTTGGGGGCAATGCGCTTCTCGCTGAGCCCGACCGCCAAGCCCGCCCGCATCACAGCCAGCCGTTCTCTCTCGCGATCTGCACGGCCTCGGCTCGGTTGCGCACGCCAAGCTTGCCCAGGATCTCCGACACGCGGTTGCGGAGGGTGCCCTCGGACAGCCACACGCGCGTCGCGATCTCGGCGGTCGACAGGCCCTCGGCGCACGCGGCGAGGATCTCGCGCTCCCTGGTGGAGAGCGGACACGGGCCGGCCCTGAGTGCCCGCGCCGCGAGGGTCGGGTCGACCACGTCCTCGCCGGCGGCGCAGCGGCGGATGGCCGCGGCGAGCGCCTCGACCGGCGCATCCTTCAGCATGAAGCCGGAGACGCCGCCCTCCATCGCGCGCTGCACGAAGCCGGGCCGCCCGTACATCGTCAAGATCAGCGTCCGGCAGATGGGCAGGCTCCGCCGCAGTTCCGCCGCCGCGCTGATGCCGTCCTGCGCTGGCATCTCGATGTCGATCACCGCCACATCGGGCCGCGCCGCCAGCGCCGCAGCGACCAGTTCGTCTCCCCGCGTGACCTCCGCGACCACCTCAATGTCCCCTTCGAGCTCCAGCAACCTCCGCACGGCCGTCCGGAACATCATCTGGTCCTCAGCCAGCAGCACGCGGATCACCGAGCGATCTCGACGGACGGGCGTGGAGTCGCGGCGACGCCGAGCCTCACCTGGAGTCTGAACCCACGCCCCTCGCTCGCGCCAACCTCGATGGCGCCACCCAGGGCGTGGATGCGGGCGGCCAGCCCGTTCAGACCCGTGCCTGTGCCTGTACCTCCTGCGATCGGACCGCGACCGTCGTCGACGACGTCGAGCGTGGTGGAGCCGTCGGCGGCCCCAAGCGAGATGCGGCAGGTGCGCGCGCCACTGTGCTTGACGACGTTCGTCACCGCCTCGCGAAGCGCCCAGGCGATTGTGGTCTCGTGCGCCGGATCGATGCTCGCGACGGTGTTGTCGACGCTGACCTTGACCCCGGCCGTCCGGAGTGCCGCTTCCGCCGCGGCGATCTCAGCGTCGACGCTCGGCGCGTGGTCGCCAGCGATGGCCTCGCGGACGTCGCGCACCGCTTGCCGCGCAAGGCGCTGCACATCTCCCAATTCGGCCGTGGTGGACGGGTCGCCCTTCGCACTCAGGCGGCTCGCCAGTTCGGCCTTCACGGCGATGAGCGACAGCGTCCGGCCGAGCAGGTCGTGCAACTCGCGCGCGAGGCGCTCACGCTCGCCCGCCACGGCGAGGTCGGCCAGCTCGGTCCTGGTGGCGTGGAGGTCGGCGTTGAGTGCGATGAGTTGGCGGACGCCGATCATGCCGAGACCGGCCAGCGCGATCGACAGCGAGATGGAGTGGCTCGGCCCGAGCATGCGGACGACGAGCGTTCCCTCCAGGTCCGTCGACCCGCCCGCAGCCAGCGCCGTGAGGCCGACACCGACTGCGGCCGCAGGCGCGCGCAAACCAGCGCCCACGATCAGGGCAGGATAGAGCCACAGGAGCGGCTGGGTGAGGCCGAGCAGGTGGAGCAGGACGAAGTTGGTCAGGACCATGGCCGCCGCGGCGGCAACCGCGCTGCGTTGCTGGCTTGGCCAGGGCCGCCACCAGTAGAGCATGTGGATCGCACCGAGCAGTACGAGGCCGACCGCAGTGGCCAGCTCTCTCACCGACCACGGCGGCTCGACCAGGAGGAACAGCGCCCCGACAAATACGGGCGCGATCGCCAGTCTGACGACTGTCGCGAGCCAGATCATCCTCTGCGGCGTCCCACCTCGTATAGTCGGTAGTGACATGACCGAGCCTCTCATCTGACTCCGAACCGTCGCGCGCCAGATCATCCTTTGCGGCGTCCCACCTCCAGTGTAGGCCAAGGGCGGCGTGGCGGAAAGTCCGGCGCCCAAAGTTGTGACAAGTGTCACTCCAGGTGGTGACGGCGCGCACTTCCCTGTGCCGTCCGCCTCCCTGTATGATCGATAGTGACATGACCGAGCCTTTCATCCGACGGCGAGGCGTCACGAAGCCCGACGACACGCATGGCCCGGTCACCACGCTCTGCGACGCAGATTGGCAGGGTGATGCTGGTCTCGACACTCAACGGCTTGGCAACCACGCGCGACAGAGGAGGACACGCCCATGGCTGACTTACCCCCCTACCCCGACACCGGCGTGAGGTCCGGCCGCAGATCGACCACCAGCACACGATCCCGCACACCACGCTGGGTGAAAGTGTCTGGGATCGTCGCCCTCGTCCTGGTCCTGCTGTTTGTCATCATGATGCTCACCGACAAGCTCACCGGCGGTGTCAATGGCCCGGCTCGCCACATACCGTTCTCCAGCGTCACCATGGGGATCATCGCCCTCGCTCTGGTCCTGCTGTTTGTCGTCATGATGCTCACCGGCGGCGCCAACGGCCATGGTCGCCACATAACTGTCCTGCAGCGTCACAGAACACCGCGCGCAACAGCCATGATCATGACACCCCGCCTCCGCAAGGTCGCGCTCACCGCGCATGTCATTGTCTCGGTCGGTTGGTTCGGCGCGGTCGCTGGCTTCATACCTCTCGCCGTCGTCGGTCTGATCAGCCAGGATGCTCAGATGGTGCGTGCCGCCGATCTCATGATGGAGTTGACCGGCCGGTTCGTCATCGTCCCGTTGTGCCTCGCCGCACTGCTAACCGGGCTTGTCTCGTCACTGGGCACCCCATGGGGCTTGTTTCGGCACTACTGGGTCCTGGCGAAACTCCTGATGAACGTCTTTGCCACCATCATCTTGCTGATATACATGCAGTCACTTGGCTACATAGCAGGCGTCGCGGCAAAGACGACATCGTCCAGTGGCGATCTCCTCGGGCTGAGGAGCCCAGCGTCCGTGATCCACGCTGGCGCCACCCTAGTGCTATTGGTCGTGGCTACGACGCTGTCCGTGTACAAGCCGCGGGGCATGACCCGGTACGGGTGGCGTCATCAGCACGAGGAGCGTACGGTGTCGGTCACCATAGATGCAGCGACGCCTGCTCGGCCTCGACCGAGTGGAACCCTGTCCTGACCTTGCTGAAGTGACGACGGCAGAGGAGCGCAATCAATGCGAGGCTGAGGACAGGGGGAGGTGACAACTCCGATGCCTGAAGGCACCGGCTTCTCAGGCAACGCTCGCGGTAACCCGCCACGTTAGCGCCTGACGGCTGTGCCCCAGCCGTTTGATCAACATCGCGCTGACCTGATCGCGCGGCAGCGAGAGTCCACAGACGGGACAGTCGTGCCAGCGGTCGGCCAGCGTTTTGGGAACAGATGCCCCACAGGGACAGGTTTGGCTTGTGCCACGTGGGTCCACCGCGATCGCCTGACGGCCAGCTTCTTCCGCTTTTCTCGTCAAAATCGTGAGGAACTGACTCCACGCGGCATCGTGGATGGCGCGCGCAAGAGAGTGGTTCTTGACCATGTTCTTGACGGCCAGATCTTCGTGCACGATCACGTCATTCGACTGCACCAATGTGCGCGCCGTCTTGTGGTGGAAATCCTTACGGACGTTGGCCACTTTCTCGTGGAGGGCGACCACCTGCTTCTTGACCTTGGCGCGACGGGCGCTCCCCCGCTTGCACCGGGCCAATGCCCGTTGCAGGACACGCAGGCGGCGCTGCGCCCTCTTGAGGGGTCGGGGGTTGGCGACCGTCTCTCCTGTGTCCGTTGTGAGGAAGTGCGTCAAGCCCACGTCGATACCAACACTCTGGCCAGTGGGAGCAAGGGGGACGTCCACCATCTCACAGGAAAGACAGACATACCACTTGCCCGCCTTGCGACGTAGTGTGACCGTCTTGATCGTCCCCTCAACCGTCCGATGCAGCTTCACCTTCACCTGACCGATGCCCTGGAGATAGAGACGCGCACCGGCCAAATTGCAGCCGTCCTTGAACGACGGGAAGGTGATGCTGTCCTACAGATCGCGTCCCTTAAAGCGGGGGAACCCTCCGGGCAGTCCGGCTTTCCGTCTACGATAGAAGTTCTCGAAGGAGCGGTGTGCGCGACGGCAGACCGCCTGGAGCATCGAGAAGTTGACCGCGGCCAGGTCGGGCCGTATCTGGCGGATCTCTTTGAGTTGGTTAGCCTGGTCGTAGTAGGTGAGACTCTTGCCTGTCGCCTTGTAGCATGCACGCCGTTCCTCAAGACAGGCGTTGTAGAGTTCGCGAGAGACGTCAAGTTGGCGTTGCATCTCTGCCGCTTGGGATGCGGTGGGATCGAGACGATAGACGTAGCTGCGACGACTCATCCTACCCCCCTTTTCCACGATACACGCCCTCTACGACTTTACTCGCAGTATCCCTACTGAAACCCGAAAGAAGGAGCCGCATTCCCCCGTCGCCTAAAGAGCGACGGTCCCCTGCGGCAATTTTTATGGATGGCAGGGGCTCGATCGTCCTGGCACCCCGGGAAAGGGCGATGCGGGTGAGGATCGGAGCACAGTTGCGCCACACCGCGTCAGAGGTTGGGGGGCATATTCCGGTCGGATCGGTGACGGATAGACACATGCTAAAAGCATACAGCATCGCGGTAGTCATCGATCTAGTGTGTGTAAATGGGTTGCTTACAGCATCGCTAGCGCGCGTTTGCATCCGTCAAAACCCTGACCGGTATATGCACTCCCTCCCTTGACGCGGTGTGCAGTTGCGCGGTGCGTATTCCCGGCCATATCGCGTTAATGATCGACCGGAAGCCGACCAGCCAACTTTCTACTACGCGTACTGGCTCATGGTCGCCGCCGACCGGCTACGACGGCGCGTTGAAATCCTGACGAATCTGCACCGGGGTGTACATGGTGGCCCAGTTCCATAGCCAGGACATCGCGTCGTAGGGCGTGTTGACGCACCCGTGGGTGCCCGTGTAGTTGCCTCCGGGCGTGCCGTCGGTCCCGTTGCTACCGGGTCCAAAGACGCTGCGCCATGGCGCGTCGTGGATGAAATAGCCATCCGACTGGAACAGCAGCGCGAAGGTCGTCGGCGAGTCCGGGTACCAATACGGCGACGACGGCGGGAACGGCGAGTGGAAGGTGAACGGCGACGCGCGGTCGATGATCTGGTAGTCTCCGGTCGGGGTCGGCAACTCCGGTCCGCCCGTCGTCACCGGCGTACGGAGAAGCACCCGGTCGCCGTCGAGCGCCCACAACTCCTGCTTGTTCAGCGAGATCACGATGCGGCGACGGTCCAGCATCACGGCCTCGGTCGTCGCGGCGGCCTGGTTCCCAGCGTCGTCGCGCGCGGTCAAACGGAAGGTGTAGTTCCCGCCGGGCATCATCGCGCCGCGGGCGTCCGTACCATCCCATGTCGCCGTGTAGACCTGGCCGGCGTCGACCGCCTGCCACGGCCACGATCTGACCGTTTGCCCGTCGCGGATCGCCTCGGCACGCAGGTGGACCGGCGTGTTGAGTGTCGCCGTGACCTGCTCCGTGCCATCCAGATTGTTGTCGTACGGGTTGTAGCTGCCGGTCTGGGTCAAACCGGTGCCAGTGAACGATGGCGCGGACTCTTCGATCATCACGGGCCGCGTCGTCGTCCAGGTGACGCCGGCGCGATTGCGCACGTTGATCAGCAACGAGTCGCGGCCATTGGCAACAGCGGCTCCTTTGGCATCCCGTCCATCCCAGGTCAGGCTGAGCGGACCACGCCCCCGGAGCGGTGTGCCGATGGTGCGCAGCGTCTGCCCCTGGCTATTCTGTATGGAGATATAAACCAACGAGGGCTGATTGAGCGCGAGGCGCACCACCAGGGGAGCATGCAGCGGATTGATGGCCTTGCCGGGACCCGACAACACCCGGGCGCGGGGCGACAGCGCGTCGACTTCCACCTTCAGCCGCGCAACGGGGCTCCATAGACCGGCGCGGTCGCGAGCCCGAACCGCCGCGAACCACTTGCCGTCTTTGGGGACGACAAACGTGGCGCCGTTCGCGACGGTCGGGCTCGTGAGCACGGGCTGGGCGCGAGGATCACGCGTCAGCAGGTAGGCGTAGTCGGCGATGCCGGCGCGGTCCACCGGGCGGGACCAGCGGACCGCGAACCGGCGTGTCGAGACCCAGTTGCCCGGCAGTGCGGGCGTGACGAGGGTCAGGGCCGGCGCGGCGGGTGGCGTCAGATGGACGCGGACGATGTTCCCTCGTGCGACCGTCCAGGCCGAGGCGTCGCCGCTGCCCAGGTCGTACGCACGGGCGCGCCAGTGGTATGCCGCGTCGTCGCGCAATCCGTCGACGGAGACCATCAAGGCTATCGGCGCCTGGCCCGCATTGACAACCGACGCCTGCGCTAATGTCGGATGGCCGGTGAACGGTCGGTCGACAGGCTGCACCTCGATTTGGGGCTGCAAGCGGGCCCTCTGTGTCGCCCCCGAGATGGAGACAACGATACGGAGAGGGGCGTGGGTCAACCACGAGCCGGGCGCTGGGCCCCACGCGGCCACCAGCAGACGGGACCGCTGCCTGACCATGGTGTCGGTCCGCTTCATACGCGGATGGGGCAGCACGGTGAGCGGATGGGAGAGGCCGGACATCGACGCGACGTGAGCTACCGAGCGCACCTCTGGGGCGGCGCGGGATTCGTGGGGCAATCCGTCGTGCCGCACCGGGTTCCGGCCTGTCACCTGCGCGACAGCCGACGCTGGAGCCTGCGCCGCGCGCGGGGACACCCCAACCGTCGGAGCATTGAATAGCGGCACGGAAAAGGCAACCGCCACCGCAACGATGACGATCGCCGCCAGTCCGGCCACGCGCACTCTATTTCTCATAGTAATTACCTAACCTCTCCACCATCCCGGCATTCCGGGGACTGCGCAGCGGCCCAATCTTAATGAAGGAGAAGCGCCGCGACAGCGATAAAAGAAAAGCATTATATAGGGGGGCATTGCATAGGGACGCGTGGTGCGGGTTACGCGTGGCCGGGGAAGGCACCGTCGGGCCGTCCCCGCCTGTTGTCGGCACATCGCGACCGACCATGTAGCCTCCTTGTTGCGGCTTATCGCGACGATCGAGGGCGCGACGTTCGTGCCTATGGACGACATCGACCCAGGGGAGAGGTATGGTTCCATCGGGCGTATCACTCATTGCGCATTGCGGTGTTGTTCTAGGCCGACGGCCCGGCGTCGAGCACGAGGCCCGGCGTCCCGCGTCACGCCATCTCCCTGCCGTCCCGCATGATCAGACCGTGCCAGTGGATCGCGGTGAACCGCGAGGAGTGGTTGGCCAGGAGACGCTCACTGTGTCGCCCTGATATGTCCGTGGTTCCGGTCCAGTATCGTGCCGTCGACGGTCCGGACCGGCACTGGTCCGCCCGGAGCGGATCGTGGGATGACCCTACTCCGCGGTCGGCGCGGGTGAGCGATCCGCGCCGGACCCAGCCTGATGCAAACTACTGCGGGCCTGTCCGGCTGCAGGGACGAGGACATGGGCTTTCCACCTGTCAACGACATCTGGGCGACTGGATGGGGTCATCGTCGCCACAGTGTGCGCCGTGACCATAAGAAACACGTTGGCCCCGCCGATGGCAACCGCTCTCCAATCCATAGTCTCATGTCTTGCTCCACCACAGGCTGTCCGGCAGCCCACGGATATCTCTCCTTTGCCTAGGTCAGCATACGGTGGCGCGCGTCGCGTCACGCCGCACTCACAGGAGAAAGACGTGGAGCAATGCGCGTCGCACCGTGGGGGGGCGTGCCCTAGCGGCCGCACAGGTCGTGACAACGCGCACCCCTTGGGCCGCCACCGTATGATCGGGTGATTGGTGAGCCCAGGAGTCCATCTTTGGCAGCGCCGGACACGCGGAGAAGCGGTCGGTCATGACGGCCTGACAAGCTTGGTCGTACGTATCGGACATCCGCGCCGGCGATAGAGTGGGGATGCCGCCCGACGCAGCGATGGCCGCGCCAACCGGCGTGTCCATCGAAATGATGGTGCGGGAAAGCGGACCCGTGGCAGCGTGATGGAGGACAACCGGCAGAAGCAATGCGATGGTCACCATAAACGCCCATAGCCTGTCGATCTGCATGGCCCTTTTCATAATCTTCATATGCTCCCCCACAGTATACTTCACCGGCATATCCTATTCACCAGTCCTCGAAATCGAACCCAGCCCGTGCCCAGTGATGGCGACAGATGAAGCGCGGACCGACACGGGGGTGGAGTGCGGCGGGCAGCAGGGAGACGACAACTGTACGCCGCCAGAGCACATCCTTTGGACCCAAGCCGACGCGGTCCTTTCCGATCGCCCACGATGGTGACCTCGCCGTTGCGGACAGAATTTCCTCGCATGCTCCCGTCGTCATCACGGCGGTCTCCGTCCACACCTACTCAGCTCACCGTGCTCTGTCGCTATCACCATGGCACCGCCCCCTGAGGGGCCTCATAACCTTCTTACACGCGGCCTACTATTTATAGAATCCCGACGAGAAAACCCACTGCTTTCGCTATCACGCCTTTGTTAACAACGTAGGTCCAGCAATGTCCTCTGGCTCTACAAGATGCAGTAATGAGACGATAGGGACGCGCGAGATGTAGTGGTCATGAGGGCTCATACGTCGTGTACCTTCACTACTAGGGTGACCCACGGCCCTAAAGCGCAGTGCGGTGAAAGTGTGCGCCGCATCACCCGATGCTAGATCCCTCTCGCAGAGAGGAGGAGTTTGGAAGAATCGACTTCTGGGTCACCCACCTCACCTGGACGCGAAAGCGCGAGGGGAA
>JAABUZ0100003817.1_pt1 | contig 21638 bp, 18 predicted proteins | sample 5562091 | NCBI WGS metagenome assembly JAABUZ01 (sample SAMN12813069, study PRJNA571459) | rock metagenome | isolation source: Antarctica rocks | place: Antarctica: Victoria Land, Linnaeus Terrace sud | collected 2015-12-21
GCGGAAGACAACATTATTAATCAGCGTCTTGGACGCAAACTGCTCGAGAAACAAGGTCATGTCGTGACAGTCGCCGGAAACGGGCGCGAAGCCTTGGGTTTGCTCGAAGGGAATGAATTTGATCTGGTGTTGATGGACGTGCAGATGCCTGAAATGGATGGCTTGGAGGCAACAGCCGCGCTACGGGAACGAGAGAAGAAAACGGGCGCTCACCTCCCGGTCATTGCCTTGACAGCGCACGCGATGAAAGGGGATGAGGAGACGTGTCTGGCGGCGGGAATGGATGCTTACCTCACTAAACCCATCGTCCCCGCCGAGTTGTATATTGCTATACAGACCCTACCGATTTCGACAGGGTCGAACTTCCAAGCTTCCGTGAGATTGTCTGACAGCGAACTGGCCGCGATTTAGCATCTCCTCGTAACCAGCATGGTGACTTATTACCTACTTAAGTACTAGTACTTTATTATAATTCGAGCAGTGCCTTTTAGGCCGACTTGCAGACTTGGAGATTAATTGAATGAAAACTCAATGGTGCTGTACGACTGGGCTGGCGTACGGCTCGATTTTGTGCATGGCTGGAACATTGTTATGCGCCCAAGATGTACCGGAAAATCAGCCCCGCAGTGAGGCTGCGCATGCCAAGACCCAATCCGAAGGCGCTGGAGCGCCCGAGATTATCCCTCATAGAAGAAATCAACACGAGGGCGGAGCGCCCACTGCCGGCTCAATTGGCACCCTCTCGCCGCCTATCACCTATCAGGGCGGGCCTGTCATGGCAGCACCGAGTATCTACCTCATCTGGTATGGAAATTGGAACCGTGGCAACAATACCGATACCCCGACAGGCCAGCAGATTGTCCGGGATTTTCTTTCCGGCCTGAGTGGGTCGCCCTATTACCAGACGAATACATCTTATGGCGTACCTAACGCGTTTGCTGTTGTAAAAGAATACACGGACAGTTATTCGCAAGGAACGCGGCTTTCGGATACCAGGGTGCAAGCCGTGGTGAATCATGCGATCAGCAGCGGAGTTTTTCCAAAGGACACTAACGGCATCTATTTTGTGCTGACTTCATCGGATGTTTCGGAGTCGTCCGGTTTCTGTTCCCAATACTGCGGGTGGCATACGAACGGCACAATCTCGGGTTCGAATATCAGGTATTCCTTTGTCGGAAATGCCAGCCGCTGCTTAAGCTCTTGCGCCGCGCAGACAGTGGGGCCGAACGGCAATGCCGGGGTGGACGGCATGATTTCCGTTATCGCGCACGAACTGGAGGAAACAAACGCAGATCCTGATGGAAATGCCTGGTATGACAGCAGCGGCGCAGAGAACGCCGATAAGTGCGCATGGACTTTTGGATCAAGCCTGCAACAGGCGTCAAACGGCGCTTATTACAACATGACGCTGAACGGTCGTAACTTCCTGGTGCAGCGTGAGCTCGATGCGAATAGCAAGTGCTACGTCAATTACGATACTAAAGCTCAATAGGAGTTCATTGCAGTGTAGTGATTTGAGATAGCGTTGTTCCGAACCGGTGAATTAAGTCCGGAACGGCGCTATCTCGCAAAGGCAGGGTGAACTGCTTCGTGAGATTCTGGTTCTGCGACCAAAGCTCTTATGAAGATCCTCTGTGTGAGCGTGTTCACCCTGTTCATCTGTATTGAAGCTGCTTTTTGCGCCAAGACACCCACAGTAGCGGATGCGCAAGCTTTCATGGACAAAGCGGAAGCGGAACTGCTCGCGCTGAGTAATGAAGGCCAGCAAGCCGGTTGGGTGCAGGAAACGTACATCACCCCGGATACCGAGGCTTTGTCCGCGAAAGCGCTGGAGCGCGGGATTGCGCGCGCCACGGAGCTGGTGGAACAGTCCAAGCAGTTTGACGCTTTGCTTCTGCCGCCCGAGCTGCGCCGCAAGTTCATGCTGTTGAAATTAGGGCTGCAAATGCCGGCTCCGAATGATCCGAAGCTGCGCGAGGAATTGACGCGCATCGCGACTTCGCTCAACGGCAGCTATGGAGCGGGCAAGTACTGTCCCGGCAGCGATTCCTCGAAGTGCATGGGAATCGACGAGCTTGACGTACGAATGGCTCAAAGCCGCGATCCGAAGGAGCTTCAGGATTTGTGGGTGGGCTGGCATAAGATCGGCGCTCCCATGCGCGAACGCTATGCGCGCTTTGTCGAATTATCAAATCAGGGGGCGAAACAGCTTGGGTTCGCGGATACCGGCGTGATCTGGCGCTCCGGGTACGACATGACGCCGCAAGAGTTTTCCGCTGATTTGGAGCGCTTGTGGACGCAGGTCCAGCCGCTTTACCGCGAGCTGCATGCTTATGTTCGAAAGAAACTAATCGCTCGGTATGGCGGGAGCGCGCAGCGTCCGGACGGCATGATTCCCGCTGATTTATTGGGGAACATGTGGGCGCAGGAATGGGGCAACATCTATGACCTTGCGGCTCCTTCGTCCGCGCCGCCCACCTATGACTTGGGGAAAGTTTTGCAAGCCAAGCAGGTGGATGCGCGGGAAGTCGTGCGGTATGGTCAAGGCTTTTTCGAATCGCTGGGTTTTCCCGCGCTGCCGGAAACATTTTGGCAGCGCTCGATGCTGACAAAGTCTCGTGACCGCGATGTGGTGTGCCATGCCAGCCTGGGACGTTGATAACGACAAAGACGTTCGCTTGAAGCTGTGCATTCACGTTTCTTCCGACGATTTCATTACTGTGCATCATGAGCTGGGACATAACTACTACCAGCTTGCCTATCGGCAGCAGCCTTTTCTGTTTCGCAGCGGCGCAAACGACGGCTTCCATGAAGCGATCGGCGACTCCATCGCGCTGGCGATTACGCCTGAATATTTAAAGAAGATTGGTTTGACCGCGGAGATTCCGCCGGTCAGCACGGACATTCCTCTGCTGTTGAGAACGGCTCTCGATAAGATCGCTTTTCTTCCGTTTGGTTTACTGATCGATAAATGGCGCTGGGAGGTGTTTTCGGGCGAGGTAAAGCCGCCCGACTACAACAAGGCATGGTGGGCTTTGCGGGAGAAGTACCAGGGCGTTGCTCCGCCGGTCGAACGCTCGGAAGAGGACTTTGATCCGGGAGCGAAATATCATATTCCGGCCAACACGCCGTATGCCCGGTATTTCCTGGCCAGGATTTATCAGTTTCAGTTTTATAAGGCGATGTGCAATGCGTCGGGCTACCAGGGACCGCTCAACCGGTGCTCGTTTTTCGGCTCAAAGGAAGCTGGCGCGAAGCTGAAGGCCATGCTGGAACTGGGTCAATCGAAGCCATGGCCCGAAGCGATGCGGATCATGACAGGGCAGGATCACGCGGACGCTTCAGCGATGGTGGAATATTTCCAGCCGTTGCTGGCTTGGTTGAAAGAGCAGAATCGCGATGAGAAAATTGGGTGGACAGTCGCGTCCGGCGCTCGTTAGCGGACGCAGACAGCGCGGCGGAGATGAAAATGCCAAGCAACAAAGCGAATGATCCTCACGATCTGCAGCGATTTGTCGATGCCCAAGAGCCAGTGTTCGAACAGGTCCGCCGGGAGTTGCGCGCGGGCCGCAAAGCAGGCCATTGGATGTGGTTCATTTTCCCGCAGCTTAAAGGTCTAGGTCACAGTGAACTCGCAAATAAGTACGGCATTGCTTCACGAGAGGAAGCCGAGGCGTATTTGCGGCACCCGATTCTCGGCCCAAGATTACGGGAATGCAGCCAGCTTGTGAATGCCGTGGAAAATTCTTCCATAGACGCGATTCTGGGCTATCCTGACAATCTGAAGTTCCGGTCTTCGATGACGCTGTTTGCTCTTGTCGCCCCGGCGGACAGCATTTTTCAAGATGCTTTGCAAAAATACTTTGGCGGCGCGCTCGACGGACGCACGGTGGAACGCTTGTCTGCCTAATGGCCTTCCTGCGCCAGTTCCAGTTCAGAGCCGACGAAGCCCCAGGAGTTCCAAGCGGAGCCGGTCACCACGCGGCGAAAGAACTCGCGCGCACGCGCCGCATCATTGTCGTTGTAAAGATGCCAGTTTCCCACGCCGTAAGTGACGGTATTAAACGATAATTCACCTTCTATGTCCGCCGGTCCTGACGGTTTCGGGGGCAGCACGTCGCTTTCCATGATCGCGCCCTGATAGAAGCGCAGCAGCCGCAGGTAAAAGTAGAGGTGCGGCTCTTTGTTCTTTACATCAGGGGTGATCCGTGCGAGGACGCGAGCGGCAGCTTCGTTTTGACCAGCCCTCCGCAGCGCGACGTAGCGCCAGTTGGAGCAATCGATGACGCTATCCGCATTTTGCGCTAAGTCCAGCGCGCGGCCAAACGATTGCGCCGCCTGTCCGAATTGACGCAGGAAATAGTACGCCATGCCGAGGTGGTACTGCGCATCCAACTGCGTCGGGTCCAGTTCCACCGCCCGGCTGAGATCCGCCAAACCTGCCTGGAACTCGCGCAGGCCCAGTTCGCGATGACCGCGCTCCACGTACAGATCCGCGTTCTTCGGGGCAAACTGGAGCCCGGCGGTGCAGGTGGCCACGGCTTCACGATACTGCCGTTTCGCGGCTTGCGCTTTGGAAAGTTTCAAGACGAGAGCCACGTTTTTGGGACCAGCGCCCAAGCTTTGCCGGGCCGCCCGGATGGAGCCGTCGTCAGGCAAAGCATAAAGCTTCCGGCCCAAACGCGAAGTGGTTTGGAGTGATCCGCCGGATTCCGGCTGCCCGTTCTGAGCTGTCGCCAGACCGGCAAACACCAGCAGAAATGGGACGATTGCTCCCGGTACGCTTCGCATCATGTCTTCGGAGTATCCCACAAGTATTGGAAAGGTTGGCGGCGGCGTGAGCTAGAATTTGGATTCCGTGATTTCACCGAAGCTCATCTTGTGCCTGCTGCCCGCGTTTTGCCTGAGGGCTGCCGATGTGGAGTGGCCTGTTAACGGCGGCGCAGACAACATCCGCTATTCCTCTTTGACGCAAATCAACCAGGAGAATGTGACCCGGCTCCAGGTGGCCTGGGCCTACGATTCGGGCGACGCTTTCAAAGGTTCTGAGATGCAGAGCAATCCAATCGTGGTCGGGGGCACTTTGTACGCCACGACACCGAAGATGCGAGTGATCGCCTTGGACGCGGCGACGGGGCGCGAACTGTGGAGCTTCAATCCAAGCGGCCCCGGCGATACGCAGCGGCGCTACCGGCATCGCGGCGTGACGGTCTATCGGGACCGCGTGTTCTTTACTTACCGTAATTACCTTTGGGCGCTGGACCGGCGCACGGGAAAGCCGGTCGCGGGTTTTGGCGACAACGGCCGGACTGATTTGCGCTTGGGATTGGGCAAGCCGCCCGAAACGGTGACGATCAGCGCCAGCAGTCCGGGAGTCGCTTTCGAGGACACCATTATTCTGGGAAGCACCGTGCCCGAAACGCTGCCCGGCTCTCCGGGGCACATTCGCGCCTTCGATGTGAACACCGGCAAGATGCGATGGATTTTTCACACCATCCCGCATCCGGGCGAGTACGGCTACGACACATGGCCGGAAAATGCGTACCGGATTTCGGGCGGAGCCAACGCCTGGGCGGGACTCAGTCTTGATCCGAAACTCGGGATGGTGTTCGCGGCGACCGGCTCGGCGTCATTCGACTTCTATGGCTCCAACCGGATTGGCGACAACCTGTTTGCCGATTGCATTCTGGCTCTCGATGCGCGAACGGGCAAACGCATCTGGCACTTTCAGGGGATCAAGCACGACGTATGGGACCTGGATTTCCCGGCCGCGCCCAGTCTCGTCACCGTGACGCGGAACGGCCAGCAGGTGGAGGCCGTCGCGCAGATCACAAAGACTGGTTATGTTTTCGTTCTCGACCGTAGAACAGGAGAACCGCTGTTTCCGGTCGAATATCGCAAGGTGCCCGCCTCGGCGCTCGATGGCGAGAAGCTTTCCGAAGTGCAGCCGTATCCTGCCAAGCCGCCTCCGTTTACGCGGCAGACGTTTACCGAAGACATGGTGACTGATCGCACACCGGAAGCGCACGCCGCTGTTCTGGCAAAGCTGAAGACTCTTGATTCGAACGGCATGTTCACTCCTCCTAGCCTTCGGGGAACGGTGCTGATGCCGGGCACGGACGGCGGCGCGGAGTGGGGCGGAGCGGCCTACGATCCCGAGAGTGGACTGCTTTATGTGAACTCGAATGAGCAGCCGTGGATCATTCGAATGGTGAATCACGAGACCACGTCGCTTTACGGGAACAACTGCGCCAGTTGTCACGGCGCGAACCGGCAAGGAGCGCCGCCGACATTTCCGTCGCTGGTCGATATCGGCAAGCGCCGTTCGCGCGAAGACATCATCCGCTTCGTCCGGGAAGGCGCCGGACGCATGCCCAGCTTTGACTATCTGGGGCATAACGTGGATGAGATCGTTGATTTTCTCCTGACCGGGCGGGACACCGGAACCGTCGATCAGGCGGCTGCGAAGGCGGACCCAAACTGGCAGAAGTATCGCAACGAAGGATACATCCTGTTTCGCGATCCTGATAATTATCCGCCGATCAAGCCGCCCTGGGGCACTCTGAACGCGATTGATCTCAACCGGGGCGAGATTCGATGGCGGATTCCGTTCGGCGAATATCCCGAGCTGGTCGCGCGCGGTATGAGGAACACGGGAAGCGACAACTATGGCGGTCCGGTGGTGACGGCGAGCGGCCTTCTCTTCATCGGCGCAACGAGTTTCGATAACAAGTTTCATGCCTTCGACAAAGCGACCGGAAAACTGCTGTGGGAGGCGCAGCTTCCGGCGGCGGGGAACGCCACGCCGTCGATCTATCAAATTGACGGGCGCGAGTACGTGGTGATTGTTTGCGGCGGAGGGAAGAACGAAGCGGGCTCCGGCGGAAGCATTGTCGCGTTTGCGCTGCCCCGGACGTAGCGATTCGTCTTGTGATCGAGCCCGGTTTAATTCGGCTTTTGCGGTGACGCTAGTTGTCCGGAAAGAAAACGTGCAATGTTCTCGTTCAAAAACCTGGCGTCCGCCGGGTTGCTGGCCGCGCCTGCGGTATGCCCCCAGAGCGAAGGAATCGGCATCAAAGAGACATGCGGAATGAATGCTGCCTCGTAACGCGCATCTCCCACGGGGAAGTACAGATCGGTTTCCGAAGGCATATAGAGCAGCGGAACCTTGATCGAACGCAGAGCGCGCTCCGCGTCTCCTCCGAAACCCGGCGTGGTTCCGACATCGTGCCGCTCCCAGGTGCGCATCTGCAGAATCAGATCGTTCGCATCCGCGCCCGGAATGAAATGCGTCCGGCGACTTTGTAGAAATTGCTCGAATGTTGTGCCTGGTTTTGCGGATGTACGCCACAACTCCCGACGCCACCATTCCTGGGAGTATAGCCAAGCCATCCATACTGTCGCAAAGGCTTCCAGGCCCTTGGTCGGCGGCGTTTGGTAGTCGCCGTTTTGAAACGCCGCGTCGGCGGTGAGCGCGGCAATCTGCCCCTCCAGACGCACCACGCCGTGCGGATAGGTTTTCGCCGTGCCGGAGGTGGCGACGATGCGGTCGGCGAAATCCGGATAGCTGACCGCCCATTGAAAGGCTTGCTGTGCGCCCATCGAGAAGCCGATCAGGGCGCGCAGGTGCGTCAGATGAAGTTCCTCCGTAAGGAGCCGATGCACCGCTTCCACATTGTCACGAATGGCCATGACGGGAAAGCGGGGACCGTGGTACGGCTCCGGCGTATTGCTCGGCGAAGAAGAGCGCCCGTTGCCGAACAGTTCGGTGGTCACGAGAAAGAGTTGGGAAGTGTCGAGCGCGCGGCCGGGTCCGATGAGCCATTCATAGCCATGGAAGTTCGCCATGTAATGAGAGGGGAGCAGCACCGCGTTGTCACGAGCAGCGTTCAGATGGCCGTAAGTTCCGTACACGACACGCGCTTGCGGCAGCGTGACGCCGCTCTCGGTGCGGAAGTTCGAAATCACAAACTCATGCCGGTCGGCGCTGTCCGCCCCTGCGGGAGCGCGGCGAGCCGGAGCATCTTGCGCGGTCAGGAGCGCGGCCATCAAGAGCAGAAGAAGAAGTGTTTTCATGCCAGCGGTCCCCCTATTTGGTTTTTGCAAACTCGCTGTTCGGCGACCAGCTTGGACGCTCTGGCTCATTGGCCACGGCTTGCACCAGGGCAGCATAGAAACGGTTGAACTTCGCGGCGGCTTCGGGCAGCCAAGGCTGTTGCAGATCATCGGCTGGACTATGGTACCGCTCCGCATACCAGGATCGATATACTTTTTCTTCGGCGCTCCCCTTTTCGTATCCGAACACGAAGTTCACTGACGGTACGCCGATCTGCATGAAGCTGAAGTGGTCGGAACGCCGCAGCAGGTTTCGTTCGGGTTCCGGGTCTTCTTGAATCCGTATCCCCATGGGTTGAGCAATCCGTCGCACAGTATCGCCTAAGCTCGATTCCCGGAGCGCCAGCGTGGTCAGCAGCTTGAGCGGAAAGATAGGCCGCAACTGGTCCAGGTTCAGGTCGGCTACTAATTGCTGCTTGGGCACCGTTGGATGCGCCGCGAAATAGCGCGACCCTAACAGCCCCTTCTCTTCTCCGGTCACAATGCAAAACAGCAGCGACCGCTTCAGGGCCGTACCGGATTCACGCAGGCTCTGCGCCAAATCCAGCAGCAGCGCTACGTAAGCGGCATCGTCGAACGCGCCGTTGTAGACGGCGTCCCCGTGACGCGCTTCTCCCAAGCCGTAGCCATCCAGGTGCGCGGACAGCACCACGTACTCGTTGCGGAGCACGGGGTCCGATCCCGACAGCACCGCCAGGATGTTGTCGGAAGTAATGCTCGATTCATTCACCCGCAAGTCTGCTCTCCAAACGCCGGGCAGCGCAAAGTTCGGCAGTTTCCCGCCCGCATCAAACTGCTTTTTCAGTTCCGCATAGCTGTGTCCGGAGCCCGTGAACAGCGTCTCCGCCTCCACCGGATTAAAGCGAAAAGCGGGCGGCATAGCGGCGACGCGCGTGGCGGGCTCCACACCGGCCAAGGACATCACCGCCGCATAGGGCACCGGCCAAATGGGCGGCTCCGGGCCTGTTAAGTTATCGATGGTCACGGTCGCCGCAGCCCCTTCCGGCGCTTTTACCGCAGCGGGCGCTCCAGCAGTACGAATCCGGGGAGCACCTATCATCACTATCACCGCCCCACGCGCCTTTTCCGCCTCCACGCTCGCTCCGTCACCCACAAAGTACAGGGGGGCTTGCACCTGCTGCGGCAGGTTCGGGCGCAGCGCCACAGTAACCTGCCGGTACCAGGCAAGCGGCGTTACGACTGTATCGCGGATGATCTGCGGCGGTGAACCTGCCGTTTCCAATCGGAGGGAGCGCAGCGGGACCGGTTGCCGGAAACCGTTCGTTCCCGCAGGCGACAGACCAGCCTTTTGGAACTGCTGAATGACATAGTCCTCCGCTGCGGCATAACCCGCGCTGCCTGTGTCCCGGCCCTGCATCTTATCATTCGCCAAAGCTTCCGTGTGCGACCACCAGCGCCGGGTAGCCGCATCGGGTTCCGTGGCCCAAAGAGAACAGCAGCAACAGAGAAGAATGAAAGCGCGTTTGTGCATTGCGCCCATGCTAACGCGTCCGGATTAGTATGAAATATGTTTAGCTAACTCCAGCAAGCCGATCACGGGAAGCGCAATGCCGGCGAAAGCAAGCATCACTGCCAGTATCAGGAACAACCAATCCTGCATTCTTTGGCGTCGCGGCTGGGAAAGATGGCTCTTTAATAGTTGATAGTTGCGGCGGTTCGCCTTGAAAGCGACATCGAACAGATCACCGATAAACGGAACAGCCCCCGCGAGCGCCTCAATGCCTACATTCACCAGCATGCGGGCAATAGCGACGCGTGGGATTCCCAACTGGATGGCGCGGATCACGATGTAAAGCGAGAGCAAAGCATCCAGAGCATCACCGATCCCCGGAATCAGTCCGATGATACCCGCGATTCCGAATCGAAAGCCTCCCGGCAGGGCAAAGGCGTAGTCGAGCCAGCGAGCCAGTGCCTCCACATCAGCAATTCGCGGATTAACGATTTCAGGCGTGAGCGCGTCATCCCGGTGTCTCGGCGGGGCAGAGTAGGTGGCTATTGTCTTCGGCATCGAAACGCCTCCTGCAAAGAAGACCCTCCTGCGCACTGGAAGGTTTCCCGCCTCCGGTTCTATCGGTTTTATCAACCCGCTTTTCACGGAAAAACAACCAACTGACGCTTTCCTGTGAGATCATGTCCTGCAAAGCCATGGAAATGCCGCCGGAAGCGGAAGAGTTACGCCGCCAACTTGGACGCGACGGCAGCCTGATGCTCGATGTCAAGGTCATCCCGCGAGCCCGCGCGGGAGAAGTTTCGGAGCGGATGGTCAACGGCGCGCTGAAAGTCAAAGTCACAGCGGCTCCCGAAGGAGGCAAGGCCAACGAAGAGGTATGCGCGCTGCTCGCCGGGTATTTGGGCGTTCCGAAGCGAAATGTGGAATTGATCCTTGGCCATGCGTCGCGGCAAAAGCGCATCAGGGTCCTACGATAGAAACTATATGAAGGCTAGACCTGCGAACGACGCCCTACCCCGCTGTGGTGAATGCCTGTGAAACGATCAACCGCTAGGACGATCGTGTGTGGCTTAGCCGTTGTACTTCCCGCAGCATACTTCGCCCGGCAGAATCCTCCCAGCAAAGGCCGGGAGGTCACCAAGCTCTACGCCGACAACTGCGCTAGTTGTCACGGGGCGGACCTGTCCGGCGGCTCGGCCTCCAGCTTGGTGGACAATAATTGGCGCTACGGTGGCGATGATGCAAGCATTACCAACAGTATTCGCAATCGTCATTCCGGCGCAGGCATGCCCTCCCTGCAACAAACACTGAATGACGCCGAAATCCGCGCGCTGGTCGTCTATATTCACGAACGGGGCACAGCCTTTCAGCAGGCCCACACACAATACAACGCACCCGCTCCCGGCGCAATCGTGCGGAGCGAGAAAGAGTCGTTCAAGCTGGAACCCGTCATAGAGACAGGGCTGAAGGAGCCTTGGGCCATTGCCTTTTTGCCGGACGGCCGCCTGTTGGTAACGGAAAGACCAGGGCGCTTGCGCCTGGTCGAACGAGGCCAACTACTGCCGGAACCCGTGCGCGGCATACCGGCTGTCTATGGAGGCGAAGGCGGGCTCCTGGATGTGATGCTCCCGCCCGATTACGGGCCGGGCCATGACTGGATCTATCTCACTTATGGTGATAAGAGCCCGGACGGGCAGGGAATGACAGCCGTTATCCGTGGTCGCTTGCGCGACGGCGCATTGATCGACCAGCAGATTATCTTCAAAGCAGATGTTGGGCACTATCGGGCCGGAGGTCAACGTTTCGGCTCGCGCCTCCTGTTTGACGGCAAGGGGCATCTCTTCTTTTCGATCGGTGACCGCGCCCATCCGGGAGACGAACAGGATCTGTCATGCCCGAACGGGAAAGTCTATCGCGTGAACGAGGACGGCAGTATTCCCCAGGACAATCCATTCGCCCATCGGCCTGGAGCGCTACCCGGCATCTGGACCTACGGTCACCGCAACCCGCAGGGGCTTGTTTTTAGTCCGATGACGGGTGAGCTGTGGGAAACCGAGCATGGCCCGCGCGGCGGCGATGAGCTAAATATCCTCTATCCCGGACACAATTATGGGTGGCCTGTCATCACCTACGGCATAAACTACGATGGAACACCCATTACGGATCACACATCGCAAGAAGGCATGGATCAACCCATTACGTACTGGGTTCCATCCATTGCCGCCAGTCCGATCACGTTCTACACCGGCAGCCGCTTCCCGCAATGGAAAAACAATCTCTTCCTCGGCGCACTAGCGGCACAGGAGCTGCGGCGTTTAGTCATTGATGGCCACTCCGTAACGCACCAGGAGATTCTGTTCAAGGGGATGGGCCGGGTTCGTGATATCGTCAATGCGCCGGACGGCTACTTGTACATTGTGCTGAATCAGCCGGACCGCATCGATCGCCTTGTTCCTGGCGTGATGACCGTTAGCGCTGCGGCAAAATAACTGAGGCGAGCAATTTGTTTCAGTCTGAACTGCCTGCCTTCTTCTGACAGATGTTGACAAGACGTAACTTTATTGAAATGACAGCAGGCGCAACCGTCGCCGCCTCGATCAACGCCAATGCACGCTCCCCCTGGTATCAAACCGTGGTTCGCTGGGGCCAAACCAATATCACGGAACGTGATCCCGTGCGTTATGACATTCCGTGGTGGCGTGAATACTGGAAGCGCACCTTCATTCAAGGCGTCATCATTAACGCCGGTGGAATCGTTGCCTACTATCCCAGCAAGTTTCCGCTTCAACATCAGGCAGAGTTTCTGAACGGCAGAGATCTCTATGGTGAATTAGTGAGGGCCGCGCGTCAGGACGGACTGGCCGTCATCGCCCGTATGGACTCGAATCGCACCTCGGAAAATTTCTTCCAGGCGCACCCTGACTGGTTTGCGCGTGAAAAATCAGGCGAACCGTATCGTGCGGCTGAGAAGTACGTTACCTGTATCAACAGCTCTTACTACGATCAATATCTTCCCGATGTGCTGGCCGAAATTATCGAGCGCAGCCATCCTGACGGCTTTGCAGACAATAGCTGGAGCGGTCTTACGCGTGAAAATATTTGTTATTGCGAAAACTGCGCCCGCCGCTTCAAAGACACTGTCGCCCAATCGCTGCCGGAAAACAAGGATTGGGACAACCATGTTTACCGCCAATGGATTGAATGGAATTACCAAAGGCGGCTTGCCGTCTGGGACCTGAATAATCGGAGGACGAAATCAGCAGGCGGACCTCATTGCCTCTGGATGGGCATGAACAGCGGCTCGATTACCGCCGAGAGCCAGTCTTTCCGAGATCTCAAAGAGATTTGCCTGCGCTCGGAAATGCTGCTCCTCGATCACCAGTCCCGGACCGAGTCTACCGGCTTTCAGCAGAATAGCGATGCTGGAAAGCTGGTGCATGGACTTCTCGGCTGGAACAAACTTGCTCCTGAGTCCATGGCCCTCTACCAGGCGCCCAGCTATTCTGGCGAGACCTCGTTTCGTGTAGCCAGCAAGCCTGCGCTGGAAGCGAAAATGTGGATGATCGAGGGCATCGCCGGCGGCATCCAGCCTTGGTGGCACATCGTAGGGGCTTATCATGAGGACCGGCGCATGTACAACACGGCGCAACCCGTGTTCCGCTGGCATAAAGATCACGAGCAATACCTGGTGAACCGGCAGCCGGTCGCCGCTGTCGGCGTTGTCTGGTCGCAGCGAAATACCGACTACTTTGGCCGTGATTACGCAGCCGATCTTGTGGATCTGCCTTATCGTGGTTTGACGCAAGCGCTGCTGCGGGCTCGCATCCCTCACATTCCGGTCCATGCAGACCACATCGACCGCGATGCTCCGCCATTAGCGGCATTGCTCTTGCCCAACGTAGGAGCTTTATCGGACGGGCAATGCGCCTCCATTCGGAAATATGTCGCGAATGGCGGCGCTCTGGTCGTGACCGGCGCGACCAGTCTCTACAACGAATGGGGTGACTCCCGCCGGGATTTTGCCTTGGCTGATCTGTTCGGCGCTCATGTCCCTGCCCCTGATTTCGGCAGAAAATCCTCCGGACCATCGGCCCATACTTACCTTCGGTTGACGCCGGAGCTGCGCAAATCGGTTTGGGGCCCTCACGCCGAAGGAGAACCTGCCATCTCCGGAGAACGCCATCCGGTCCTGCGCGGCTTCGAGGAGACCGACATTCTTCCCTTCGGCGGCTCTCTCGAAAGTATGCGCGTGGATGAGGGCGTTACCGTGCCGCTGACATTCATCCCGCCCTTTCCGATTTACCCGCCGGAGACCGCTTGGATGAGAGATCCCAAAACGGACATTCCGGCTCTGGTTCTGAACAGTAGAAATGGATCACGGATCGCTTATCTTCCCGCCGATGTAGATCGTCGGTATGCCGTGGATCACTTGCCCGACCATGCAAACCTGCTCGCCAATCTTGTGCGCTGGGCCGTGGGGGATCGCATGCCCCTGGAAGTGCGCGGGCCTGGGTTGATTGATTGTCACCTGTATCATCAAGCCGGGCGTTTGATCCTGCATCTTGTGAATTTAAGCAATGAAGCTGCCTGGCGCGCCCCGATGGATGAACTGATTCCGGTCGGGCCGATGCAAGTTAAAGTACGACTACCCCAAGACGTTCGGGGAACCACGGTCGAGCATCTGGTATCGGGCGCAAAGATACCGTTAAAGCCCGTTCAGTCCTGGGCGACCTTTGAAGTGAAGTCGATCAGCGATCACGAAGCCGTAGTAATCAGTTAAAATTGTCTCCCGGAGGATAATGCGCGTGCGCTCAATCTTGTTCTCATTGTTGTTGATCTCTGTTCCGGCATTCAGCCAAAGAAAGTCCGGCAGCCCGCTGGATCATCTCCCTCCTGAGATCGAGATTCTCACCCATTTCGGAGAGCGCGCCGACATTTCGCCCGACAATCAGCGCATCGCTTTCATGGACAAAAGCTTCGGCGACGCCTTTGTCATCGACCTGAAAACACGAATCATCCGATGCCTCACGTGCAACGTTCCGGGTGCGGCCTTCCTGCGGATCATGCATCTTTCTTCCGGAGACTACATTCTCATCGGTCCCGAGTCCTTCAACGATATTCATACCAGCCGCACCAAAGATAACCAGCTATGGTTCCTAAGCCAGAAGCCCGGCTCGAAACCGCGGAAGTTCGGTGAAAAGATGTCGGAAGGGACGGCTATTTCAAAAACGGCGCTGAAGATTTCCTACTCGGTAACGGCAGCGCAGAATCCCTCCCTGCCGCCCGAAACATCGCAACTGTTTGTCGCCGATGTTGACCTATCGAACGGTGAAGCGCGGCTGACCAATAAAAAGATGGTCTACGAAAGCCGTTCAAAAGCCTGCACAATTGAAGCACAGGACTTTTACGATCACGATACAAAAATGACGTTCACCTGCTATGAGCCGAAACACCTTGCCTCCGTGATGACGGTCGACCTGAGCAGCGGCAAAGTGGAAAACATGTCCAAAGCGCCGGGAACCTACAACGAATGTGAGGGTATCTATCCGGACGGCCTGTATACCAATGTCGAAGCCGATCGCCAAGTGGAGCAGTTGGGCGGAGAGCACGGATCGAGGAACATCGATATCTGGAAGCTGCGCCTCGACGGAACCGGCAAGGACTTCAAGCGCCTCACCTACTTTAACGATTACGAAGGTTTCAAAGCATCCAACCCTGTTGTCTCGACGGACGGGCGATTTATGGCCTTTCAGGTCGCCCGTCCGCAAGACGAAGCCGGTGTGGGTTACGGCATTCTGCTCTATCGGTTCAAGTAGAAGCAAATCACGCGCGCGTTACACCACGTAAGGCTTGCGATAATGGCGAGTCAGCAATTCATCCGCCTCTTTATCGTTGGCAAACTTCGGGCCGGGTGTCAGCGTCAGTTTGCGCCCGACGCGATAGCTGATATTGGCCAGGTGGCAGAGCGAGGCGCTGAGATACGCATTCCCAATGTCGTCGTGTAGCTCTTTATAATTTCGTGACCGGCACGCCGCCAGGAAGTTCTGCATATGAAACGCCGTTGCATCAGATCCCGGTCCTCGCTCTGGCCGCTCTTCGGCCACCAGTTCGTTGCTCTCGCCCTTAAAAGCTTGGAATCCCCCATCGCTCATCGCCGCCCAACCCTCGGTGCCGTAGAACAGATTGCCGACCATGATGTCCAAAGGTTTGCCCGTGCGCGGCGTCGTGCTTGTAGATGACGGGGAAGAAGGAGGTGCGACGGCTCCCTCCGCCGGTGGACCGCCACGGCGCTGCACCGCCGCCCCCTCGCCCCCGGTTAACAGGCCGCGCACCTCAAACACAATTTCACGAGGGCCGTAATTGTAGCTGGCGAGCAACGTGTTAGGCGTTTCCTGATCATCGTGGTACGCGTACTTGCCGCCCTGCGCGTAAGCCGTCTGCGGCCAGGCTGGATCGCCCAAACCCCACCGGCAGATGCCTATCTCGTGTACGCCTTGGTTGCCGATATCGCCGTTGCCTGTGTCCCAGAACCAGTGCCAATTGTACTTGAATCGGAGCTCATTGAACGGGCGCATAGGAGCAGGCCCCAGGAACAGATCCCAGTTTACGCCGGGCGGCGTGGGGCTGTCCGGCTTATGCCCAATCGAGGCGCGCCGCTTGTAGCATAATCCTTTTGCCAGATAAACATCGCCGATAAGACCGCCCTGCACGGCTTGCATGGCTTTCATCTTGAACGGCATGCTGCGGTGCTGCGAGCCGATCTGCAGCATGCGATTGGTTTCACGAGCGACCTGCACCATGCGCTGGCCCTCATAGATGTTGTAACAGGCCGGTTTTTCGCCGTAAACATCTTTGCCTGCCTTCATCGCCCAAATGGCCGCCAGCGCGTGCCAGTGGTTGGGAGTCGCAATCGAAACAGCCTCTACGCTCGAATCCGCGAAAGCCTCGCGCATGTCTTCGAACTCTTTGGCCTTCTCGCCCGTGTTCTTCAGCAAGGTTGCCTGCGCCCGTTCGCGGGCCGCTTGATTGACATCACAGAGACCAACCACCCGAGCCTCGGGCAGCTTCGAATAAATACTTAAGTGGTTGGACCCGCGGCCGCCCAGTCCGACGATAGCCACGCTGATCCTGTCGTTCGCGCCCCATACGCGCGTCGCCGCGGCCGCCGTTGCCGCGCCAAGGAAAAACCGTCGGGATGCGCTATAAGACATGGTTTCTGTGGATCTCCTTCATTGCCGGTCATTGTATCAGCGGTCTGCTGACTGCAATCGCATCAATGCAATTTGTTGCTGCTTGAACTGTGTGATCTGGTACGCTACAAAATTGCGCCACGGCCTTCAGTCGCAGCGACGGATCTGCGACAGCCGCATACGAATCGTAACAAGTAAATTGGATAGATTTGTTCTTGTGTCGCCCAACGAAGTAGTTAGGAATAAGTCATGCGGCTGATCCACTGTTGGAGTCTCGTGTTGGTGTCGCTGGTGTCTGTGGAGATGCCGGCGCAGACAACGCTCACGATTGCCACCGTGAATAACGGAGACATGATCATCATGCAAAGGCTCTCGAAGGAGTTCGAGCGGGAGCACCCGGACATCCACTTGGACTGGGTGGTTCTCGAGGAGAAGATCCTGCGTGAGAAGGCGACCACGGATGCGGCGACGCATGGCGGCCAGTTCGATGTCGTCACGATTGGTCCGCTGGAGGCGCCGATCTGGGGACGCCGTGGTTGGCTCTTGTCTATCGAGGACAAACTCTCGCCGGGCTATGATCTCAACGATCTCCTCAAACCGATTCGCGATGGCGCGTCGGACGGGAGCAGGCTTTATGCCCTGCCCTTCTACGCGGAAAGTTCGCTGACCTACTATCGCAAGGATCTCTTTGTCAAGGCCGGCCTGACCATGCCCGCGCAGCCGACCTACAAGGATATTGCGCGCTTCGCCAAAAGCATCAACAATCCGGCAAAGGATGTGTACGGTGTTTGTCTGCGCGGAAAGCCGGGCTGGGGCGAGAACATGGCCTACATCTCCACGATTGTCAATACGTTTGGCGGCCGCTGGTTCGATATGGCCTGGAAGCCGCAGCTTGACTCTCCGGAATGGCATAACGCGGTTGCTTTCTACGTGAACCTTCTTCAGAAATACGGTCCTCCAGGCAGCAGCTCCAACGGCTTTAATGAGTCGCTCACGCTTTTTGAAAACGGACGCTGCGGCATGTGGATAGACGCCACCGTGGCCGCCGGAACACTGTACGATGCAAGGCAATCGGAGGTCGCCGCGACGGTCGGCTTTGCATCCGCGCCCATTGCCGTGACTCCACGCGGCGCGCAATGGCTCTGGTCCTGGGGACTGGCGGTGCCCTCGTCCTCCAAACACCCCGCCGCCGCGCTCAGATTCATTGAATGGGCGACCTCGAAGGAGTACATCCGGCTTGTCGCCCGAAGGAACGGCTGGGCTGCCGTTCCGCCAGGCACACGGCAGTCGACTTATAAGCAACCGCAGTATCTCGCCACCGCTCCGTTCGCGGACCTCACCTACAAATCGATTATGGCTGCCGACCCGCTGCATCCGACGAAACAGCCTGTCCCCTACACCGGCATTCAATGCGTCGTGATTCCATCGTTTCCCACCATTGGCAACCAGGTAGGACAACTGATCGCCGCCGCGCTGGTAGGAAATATCTCAGTTGACGAAGCTCTGCGCAGGGCGCAGTCGGCTGCCGAACGGGTCCAGAACCGTACCGGGATACCCCGGTAGCCGGCAACAAAGAAATCATCATGGCGGACATACAACTCACCCGTGATCCCACGCTCCATGATGGAACTAAGTCTAGAAGCTGGCGAGACAGTCTGGCCCGGCTCTCGCTTAAAATGCCGGCCATTGCCGCGCTGTTTGTCTGGTCCGTTATTCCGCTTTTCATGACGCTCTGGTTCTCATTCCGGCGTTACAACATTATGGAGCCGGATCGGACGGGTTTCGATGGGCTTGGCAATTATCGCTATCTACTGAGCGACCCTAGCCTTGCCCTGGCGATCTGGAACACTATTCTTCTCTTAGGGTCCGTGCTGGTCATTACCATCGGGACGGGCACTCTGCTCGCCGTACTCTTCGATCAGGAGTTCTTCGGCAGAGGCATTGCCAGGGTTCTCGTGTTGGCTCCCTTCTTCATCATGCCGACCGTCAGCGCGCTGGTCTGGAAGAACATGATGATGCACCCGGACAACGGCTTTCTCGCTTTTCTCATGCGTTGCGTCGGTCTCAAGCCGATCGACTGGTTCGGCGTGGCGCCTCTCACTTCCATCATCATCATTGTGTCTTGGCAATGGCTTCCCTTTGCCGTGCTCACGTTGCTGACCGCCGTACAATCGCTCGATCCGGAACGCAAGGAAGCCGCGCGAATGGATGGAGCCGGTCCGATCGCCATGTTCCGCTACATTATCCTGCCTCATCTAGGACGAGCCATCGCGGCCACAACCATGATCGAGTCGATCTTTTTTCTCGGCATCTTTGCCGAAATCTATGTCACCACCTCGGGCGGCCCCGGCTTTGCTTCCACGAATCTATCTTTTCTGATCTATCGCTATGCCCTAATGGAATATGACATCGGCGGCGCCTCCGTGGCCGGTCTGGTCGCCATCGTCCTGGCCAATGTTCTGGCTTGGTTTCTGATGCGCTCATTCGCGCGCAACCTGGACGCCTAAGGGAAGGGACGATGCTATCGAAAAAGCTTCAACGGAAGTGGGCGATGACGCTTCTCGGTTGGTCGGTCGTGCTGCTTCTTGCCTTCCCAGTCTTCTGGATGGTCCTGACAAGCTTCAAGACAGAGACAGAGGCCATCGCGCGCATCCCCCACTTCTTTTTCCAGCCGACGCTCGAAAACTACAAGGCCGTGCAGGAGCAAGCCAATTACTTTCATTTTGCCTGGAACAGCATGGTCATCTCGATCGGGTCTACTCTGCTGGCGCTGGCTCTTGCCGTCCCCTCCTCTTACGCCCTGGCCTTCTTCCCTACCAAGCGCACGAAAGACACGCTTCTGTGGATGCTTTCGACCAAGATGATGCCTTCTGTCGGAGTCCTCGTTCCGGTCTATCTCATCTTCCGCGACATGGGCCTGCTCGACACCAGAATAGGACTGCTCGTCATCGACGCTCTACTCAATCTCCCGATCATGATTTGGATGCTTTATACATTCTTCAAAGAGATGCCCCGGGAGATTCTTGAAGCCGCGCGAATGGACGGCGCTGGACCGCTCCAGGAGATGTTCAGCCTGGTCCTCCCGTTGTCGATGCCGGGAATCGTCTCCACCAGTCTGCTCGCGACCATTCTTTCCTGGAATGAAGCTTTTTGGAGCCTGACTCTGACCGCCGCCAAAGCAGCGCCGCTCACGGCTTTCATCGCCTCGTTTTCCAGCCCTGAAGGACTTTTTTACGCGAAGCTTTCGGCCGCCTCAACCATGGCCGTCGCGCCCATTCTCGTTCTTGGATGGATGAGCCAAAAGCAGTTGGTTCGTGGTCTTACCTTTGGCGCGGTGAAATAAAAGGCAAAAACACGCTATGGCCACTGTGCAATTGAAACAGATACGCAAAAGCTACGACGCGCACGAGGTCATTAAAGGAGTCGATCTCACGATTCACGATCAGGAGTTGACCGTCCTCGTCGGCCCTTCCGGCTGCGGCAAGTCTACTCTTCTGCGTCTTATCGCCGGCCTCGAGGAAATCACCTCGGGCGATCTGCTGATTGATGACCAGAGGGTGAATGAAATCCCTCCAGCCCGGCGTGGCCTTGCGATTGTCTTCCAAAGCTATGCGCTTTACCCGAACATGAGCGTGGCCGATAACATGGCCTTCAGTTTGAAGCTCGCCGGCATACCCAAGGCGGAGCGCCAGAAGAAGGTCCTGGATGCCGCGCGCATTCTGAACCTCGAAACCTTCCTTGATCGAAAACCAAAAGCGTTGTCCGGCGGCCAGCGCCAGCGAGTCGCCATTGGACGCGCCATCGTCCGCGATCCCAAGGTCTTCCTCTTCGATGAGCCTTTGTCAAACCTTGACGCCGCATTGCGGGTCCGCATGCGCCTTGAGCTCACCAAGCTTCACCGGCAACTGCGCGCCACCATGATTTACGTGACCCATGACCAGGTGGAAGCCATGACCATGGCCGACCGCATTGTCGTCCTGCAAGCCGGCATTGTTGAGCAGGTTGGCTCTCCCATGGATCTCTACCGCTACCCGCGCAATCTCTTTGTCGCCGGGTTCATCGGATCTCCACGGATGAATTTCCTTGAGGCCACCGTCCGGCAGACGGTCCCGGATGGAGTAGTCACCGCCTTGACAAGCGGGGCAACGCTTCACGTCCCGGTAAACTCCGGAATGGCTGCGCCCGGAGACCAGGTGACCCTCGGAATTCGACCGGAGCACATCAGTCTCACCGCTGCCGATGGCCTTTCCGCGCAAGTACAGACCGTCGAGCATCTCGGCAGCGAAAGTTATCTTCACCTCAACACGGGGTCTGGCGAGTCCCTTACCATGAGGGTCAATGGAGAGACCAGCGTTCGTCCTGATGAGCAGGTCCAACTCCAAATGGAGCCGAGATTCCTCCACCTTTTTGACCGAAACGGCAATGCGATTTCCTGAAGACGGAGAGAGACGATGAATCCTAACAGCCCTGGCATTCGACTTGGTAGTACGAATCTGATGAAGCTTAGCAACGAAGTTAAAGTCCCCGCGTACGACCGGAGCCAACTGCGACAGCACACCGTTCATCTGGGGGTCGGCGGATTTCACCGGGCGCATCAGGCAGTCTACCTGGATGATCTGCTGGCCCTCGAACATACCGAGAGATGGGGCGAGTGCGGCATCGGTGTCTTGCAAAGCGACCGCCGCATGAGAGATGCCCTGCAAGGGCAGGATTTCCTTTACACTGTCATTGAGCGCAGCGCGAGCGGGCAGGCGGCCCGTGTCATTGGCTCTCTCGTCGACTACATCTACGTTCCGGAGAACCGTGAAGCAGCTATCGAAAGAATGGCTGCCGTCGACACGCGCATTGTCTCGCTGACGATT
>JAABUZ0100003819.1_pt1 | contig 21633 bp, 14 predicted proteins | sample 5562091 | NCBI WGS metagenome assembly JAABUZ01 (sample SAMN12813069, study PRJNA571459) | rock metagenome | isolation source: Antarctica rocks | place: Antarctica: Victoria Land, Linnaeus Terrace sud | collected 2015-12-21
TTCTGCTCGACCGCCTGGGGTTACGCTTGCCGCAAAGCTTGGCTCAGACCACTTGGTAGTGAAGACTTTTGGGCTCCCGTATTGCAAATAAAGTGCTTATCGTTTTAACTGCGGAAGTTGGGCTAGTTATAACCAGAAAAGCAGCTAAACCTGCAGCGACAAACAGCGCCCGCTTGCGAACTCGCATTCTTCTCACCTTTGGTCCTGCATTGAACTGACGCAAATAGGCGACTAACATTCAAAATAGATCAGCTTGCAAATCGGTTTATAGTAGCTCAGTGAACATTAACCCACAATGAACGTAGCAGGACTGCATCGGCGGGGTGGGCCACTTTGCGGATCGTGTTCCAGATCTACATTTTCGCGATCAGAGCGTCGACGAATTCCGAGGTCGAAGCCGATCCGCCGACATCGGCGGTCAGGTGTCTGCCCTCCGCATATACGGTCTCCAAAGCTGTCTGCATACGCCGCGAGGCATTCCGCTCGCCCAGGTGAGAGAGCATCAGCACTGCCGATTGGAGTAATGCCGTCGGGTTTGCGATACCTTGATCCGCGATATCGGGGGCTGTCCCGTGTACAGCCTCAAAAACGGCGTGATGTTCGCCGAGGTTTGCACCGGGAACGATGCCGAGGCCGCCTACCAGCCCCGCCGTGAGATCTGAGACGATGTCACCATATAGGTTCGGCAGAACGAGAACGTCGAACGTTTCCGGCCGTGTCACGAGCTGCATACACGCGTTGTCGACGATGATTTCGTTGTATTGAATTCCCGGAAACTCTGACGCTACGTCCCGGCAGCAGCGCAGGAAAAGGCCGTCACTCATCTTCATGATGTTGGCCTTATGGACAGCCGTAACCTTCTTTCGCCCCTCACGCTGTGTGTATTCAAATGCCGCTTTCGCGATCCGCACCGAAGCGCCGGTTGTAATCACCTTGATGCTCTCGACGACCCCCTTCGCAACCTCATGTTCAATGCCGGAATAAAGGTCCTCGGTATTCTCACGAAAAATGACCAGATCAATCGGCAAGTCTCGAAATCGAGTGTTGAGTCCAGGGAGCATCTTAACAGGCCGGAAGTTGACATAAAGGTCTAACTGCTTACGGAGAGCCACGTTCACGCTGGCGTGACCGCTTGCAATCGGCGTGCCGACTGGCCCCTTTAATCCGACGCAAGTGCGGCGCAGCGAATCAAGAACAGAGTCTGGAAGGAATTTGCCCGTTTCAGCTTCTGCTTTCACGCCGGCGTCGACCCGCTCCCACTCTATCGCGATTCCCGTGGCCTCCAAAGCGCGAACGGTGACATCGGCGATGGCGGGACCAATGCCATCGCCCGGAATGAGTGTGATTCGATGTTTCATAATCCTCCTCAACTCATCGTTTTAGAGTCGGCAAATCAGCAACTCGCGCTCATAGACCATCTCCGGCGGCAGGTGATCGTGAAGGTCAATAAACAGCTCCTCGTGTCCGATCACCTCCGCCCGCCAGGCAGCGCGATCAAAGGCTTGCAACTGCTCAAAGTCCTCTTTAGGAAAATCCAGACCGCTCCAATGAATCTCTTCGTAGCGAGGCATCCATCCGATAGGCGTTTCTTTTCCGGCAGCCCGACCCCGCGCACGGTCGATAATCCACTGCAGCACGCGCAGGTTGTCGCTGAAACCGGGCCACAGGAAGCGCCCGCTCTTGTTTTTGCGAAACCAGTTCACATGAAAAATACGCGGCGTCACCGTGAGGGAGCGCTGCATCTGGATCCAGTGCCGGAAATAATCCCCCATGTGATACCCGCAGAAGGGCAGCATGGCCATCGGGTCCCGGCGCACTTTGCCGATCGTACCAGCGGCGGCCGCCGTTGTTTCGGAGCCCATAGTCGCACCCACGTACACTCCCGAGGTCCAGTTGAAGGCTTGGTAAACGAGCGGAGTGGTCGAGGCGCGGCGACCGCCGAAAATAATCGCACTAATGGGCACGCCGCCCGGCTCTTCCCAGTTCGGGTCTATCGTGGGGCACTGAGAAGCCGGAGCGGTAAATCGGGCATTCGGGTGCGCCGCCGGAGTGCCGGTCTTTTGGGCGATTTCAGGAGTCCACTTTTGACCTTGCCAATCCAGACACTCCGCCGGCGGTTCCTCCGTCAATCCTTCCCACCACACTCCGCCCTCCGGCGTGAGCGCGACGTTTGTGAAAATAGTGTTCCTGGAAAGAGTCGCAATCGCGTTCGGGTTCGTTCGGGGAGAGGTGCCCGGGGCGACGCCGAAAAAGCCCGCTTCCGGATTAATGGCATATAAGTGCCCCTTTTCGTCAGGCTTGATCCAGGCAATGTCATCGCCCACGGTCCAAACCTTCCAGCCTTCAAAGCCTTTCGGCGGAATCAGCATGGCTAAGTTCGTCTTACCGCAGGCGCTGGGGAAAGCGGCGGCCACATAAGTCTTCTCCCCTTGAGGGCTCTCGATCCCCACGATCAGCATGTGCTCCGCCATCCAACCCTCGTCATGCGCAATGTTGGACGCGATTCGCAGAGCAAAGCACTTCTTCCCCAGCAGCGCATTCCCGCCATAGCCCGAGCCATACGACCAGATTTCGCGTGTCTCGGGAAAGTGAACAATGTATTTTTCGGTGTTGCACGGCCAGGGCACATCTTCCTGTCCGGGCACCAGCGGATATCCGAGAGTGTGCATGCACGGAACCACGCGCTTACTGCCTTTATCAATTTCTTGGAACACCGGTAATCCGATCCGGGCCATAATGCGCATGCTCACGACGACGTAGGGCGAATCCGTTAACTGAACGCCAATCTGAGACATCGGTGAACCCACGGGTCCCATGCTGAACGGAAGCACATACGCTGTGCGGCCGCGCATTGATCCCTTGAAGAGCGCCTTGAGCTTCTTGCGCATCTCAAAAGGGTTGGCCCAATGGTTGGTGGGTCCGGCATTCTCCTTGGCAAGTGAGCAGATGAAGGTACGGTCCTCCACGCGGGCCACGTCGCTTGCGTCGGAGCGGGCGTAGTAGCAGCCGGGCCACAGATCTTGGTTCAATTTGATAAAAGTGCCGCCGGCGACCATCTGGCCGCACAAAGCTTTATATTCCTCCAGCGAACCGTCTACCCAATGGATCGCCGCTGGTTTTGTGAGATCGACCATTTTTTCCACCCATCGAAGCAGGTGCTTGTTCGTGCTTAACGGCAGAGTGGCGTCGCGGGTTCGGGTATCGTTGCAGGTTGCTGTCATAGGAAATGACATGGCGAGTATACGAGCCGCAACCTTAACGCACGATGAACCGCTCCAAGGAGGAGCGTTTGCCGTTAATAGAGCGTTTAGGTAAAGGGTGCTAGGGTAGCGCTTTCGATGGCATCACCGGCAATCATTGAATCTAAGCCGCGATCGGTTAATCCCGCCAGCGGCGACATCCTGGAAGAATACAAGTTTCAGAGCGATCTTGAGGTGTCTAACTTCCTCGACCGGGCCATCAAGGTCCAGAAAAAATGGCGAGCTTCCGGCTTGACCGAACGGAGTGCCGTTCTGCGGCGGGTTGCAAACTCGCTGCGTTCCAATAAGGAGGCGCTCGCGCGGGACATCACGCTGGAGATGGGCAAGCCAGTCACAGAGGCGGAGGCGGAAGTCGAGAAATGTGCCTGGAATTGTGACTATGTAGCCGAGAAGGGCCCGCAGTGGCTCAGCGACGAACCGGCGCAGACCAACGCCTCTGAGAGCTACGTCTCGTTCTTGCCGTTGGGAACAATCCTGGCCATTATGCCCTGGAATTTCCCGCTCTGGCAAGTTTTCCGCTTCAGCGCGCCCGCATTAATGGCGGGGAACGCGATTCTGTTGAAGCACGCGCCGAATGTCATGCGCTGCGCCCTGAACATCACGAAAATATTTCATGAAGGGGGGCTGCCGGAGGGCGTTTTTCAAAATCTGATCGTACCGGTCGAGAAAATCGCTCGGATCATTGTTGATGCGCGCGTCGCCGCCGCGACCGTAACAGGCAGTCCTCGAGCCGGGGCTGCTGTGGCGGCACAAGCCGGGGCCGCTCTCAAGAAGACCGTTCTCGAGCTGGGTGGGTCGGATGCTTTCATCGTGCTGCCTGACGCCGATCTCGATATGGCAGTAGCAGCGGCGCTGCGCGGCCGTTTCTCGAATTGTGGTCAGGTTTGCCTCGCGCCGAAGCGTTTTGTCCTTGTCAAGGGCATCGCGGAGGTGTTCGAAGAAAAGCTGGCAGCCGGAGTCGCCCAGCTTTGTGTCGGCGATCCGCTGGAGCGTGCCACTCAGCTCGGACCCATGGCGCGGGCAGATCTGCGTAATGAACTGGACCGCCAAGTTCAGGACTCGCTCCGAGCGGGCGCTCGCGTTGTAGCGGGCGGACGTCGGCGGGAGGGGAAAGGCTATTTCTACGAACCGACGGTTCTCGCGGATCTCACCCCGGCCATGCCGGTCGTGCGGGAGGAAACTTTTGGCCCAGTGGCCGCGCTCATCCGCGCGGACAGCGCCGAGGACGCGCTGGAACTCACGAATTCCTCGGAGTACGGGTTAAGCAGCAATATCTGGACGCAAGATGTCGCGCGAGCGCGCGAATACGCCCGGCGGATCGACGCGGGAGGCGTATTTATCAACGGCGTCACTGCTTCTGATCCACGAGTGCCGGTGGGGGGAACCAAGCGCAGCGGATACGGACGTGAGTTGGCCTCCTTCGGCATCCGGGAGTTTGTCAACATTCAGACCGTCTGGATCGGCCCACCCAGGGGCGCTACACCCGCTGATGACACCACTGAATAAACCAAGTAGAAATTTTGAGGAAAACATCATGACTGTCGCTGAGCTGCTGGTGAAGTGTCTGGAAACTGAGGGCGTGCGTTATGTCTTCGGCGTTCCTGGGGAAGAAACCGAGGAGCTTCTCTTCGCCTTCGAGAATTCCCCGATCACCTTCGTGCCATGCCGTCACGAGCAGGGAGCCGCCTTTATCGCGAATGTCTGGGGCCGCCTCACCGGACGGGTTGGCGTCTGCCTGGCGACCTTGGGGCCTGGCGCAACGAACCTCGTGACCGGGATCGCTGACGCGAACCTTGATAAGGCGCCCGCGATCGCTATCACCGCACAGGGAGGCTTGACGCGATTGCATCAGGAAAGCCATCAGCGGCTCGACATCATTAGTATGTTCAAGGCGATCACCAAGTGGAACGCAGTTATCAACTCGCCGGGTGTTGTGAGCGAGATCGTGCGTAAAGCAGTGAAGCTCGCCGAGTATGAAAAACCGGGCGTAACGCACATCGAACTTCCCGAGGATGTCGCCAAGGAAGAAGTTGCCCTGGACCAGAAACCCATTCCGCCGCTCAGGACACCCAGAGCGAGAGCCGACGACAATGTCCTCGATCGGGCGATTTCATTCCTTCGGGAAGCAAAACGCCCGTTAATTGTGGTGGGCAATGGAGCAGTTCGCGAAGATGCCAGCGGACCTCTCCGCGCTCTCTCCTCGATTCATGGCATTCCCGTGGTCTCGACTTTCATGGGCAAGGGGATTGTTTCCGACAAATCGGAGCAATCCTTGATGACCATGGGACTGGGCTTTCGCGACTATGTCAATGAAGCCGTGGATACATCTGACCTGATCCTCACAGTCGGTTACGACATCGTCGAATATCCTCCACATCGCTGGAATCCCGAAGCCGCCAAGCGGATTCTCCATTTTGATTTCACGCCTGCGGACGTTTACCGGCACTACAATCCCGTTGTGGAGGTGATCGGCGAACTGGCAGCGGGACTCGCGAGCCTGGACCGGAAACTTGCTGCAGCCAAAATCTTTTTTGATCGAGAGTGGTACGGGTGCATCAGACGCCGCATCATCGACGACATTGTTTCGTATCGGAATGAGGACGGGCGATTCACCATTCCGGGCACGCTGAATGTGATCCGCCGCATCCTCGCGGATGACGGCGTTCTGATCAGCGATGTCGGAAGCCATAAGCTTTGGATATCACGCAACTTTCCCACGTATTGTCCGAACGGCTGCATTGTTTCTAACGGTCTCGCCAGCATGGGCATCGCGCTTCCCGGCGGGATCGCGGCCGCTCTGATCAATCCGGGGCGACAGGTCGTCGCCGCCATGGGCGATGGAGGGTTCCTCATGAATAGCCAGGAACTCGAGACGGCTAAGCGCCTGGGCGTCGGCTTCACTGCTGTCATTTTTAACGACAACGACTACGGACTGATCAGTTGGAAGCAGAAGCAGTCAAGAGGCCGCTCCATTAGCACGCGGATCACGAACCCTGATTTCAAGAGCTATGCCGAAAGCTTTGGCATCAAAGGCTACAAACCGGAGACGGTTACCGAGCTTGAAGATCACCTCGCCACCGCGATCACCTCTCGGGAGCTCGCGGTCGTCGAAGTAGCGGTTGATTCGCAGGTCAACCAGCATCTAGTAAGCAAGCTCCAAAGCTTTTGGCAGGGCAGATAGCTGAAACTTAAGTTGCTCCAGTAAGCTTTGCTCAAAGCCAAGCTACCAGATCAGCTTCAGCCCAAACTGAATTTGGCGCGATGTCGTGATTGTAGAAGTAATAACGCCCGCGGAGGAAATGGGAGCGCCGTTGGCTCCAAACAGGCTCGTATTGTTGGTCGGCACCACGGGCGACGCAAAATTCGTATGATTCAGAACGTTGAAAAATTCTGCCCGGAATTGAGTATGAAATTTCTCGGAATTGCCAATATTCCGAAACAGCGATGTGTCCAGATTTAGCATCCCGGGACCCGTAAGGATATTGCGCCCTGCATCACCAAAACGGTTACTCGGCGTCGGAAATGCAAAGCACTGCGTCTTGATGTAGTGCAAGGGATTGCCGGAATTCACCAAAGAGCCGCTGCATCCGGGTCCCACCGCCACGTCCGGCCGGTCGAACTGATCGCCCTTCATCCCAAGTGGATCACCAGTGATCCTCGGCGTGAATGGTTCGCCTGTAGCCAGGTGAAGGACGCCGCCCCACTGCCATCCATTCACCGCCCAGCGCAGGGGCCGCGGACCAGCCTTGAGATTCGGAATCTCCCAGATGTAGTTGAACGTGAAGTTCTGGCGTATATCAAAATCGGCGAGTCCACGTCCGTTTCTTTCATCGAAGAAAAGCCTGGGAGCACTGTTTGCGTAGTTATCGCTGAAGGCCGACGCAGAGCCCGAGTCAATGATCTTGCCCCACTCGTACGAGAGCCCAGCTTGTAATCCCTTACTGAAGCGGCGAGTTACTTGCACCTCCAGCGCATGAAAAATCGAATCAGAGTTCCACATCGTACCTGAAATCTGACCTACATTGGGATTTAAACGAGTACCGCCCGTCGGCCAGACGTAAGCTTGTGGTGTCGATGTCGGAAGGACCATGTCGAAATCGTTCGTGAAGTAAGGTAGATGAACGCCGCGCGACCCTGCGTAACCCACCTGCAGCACAGTGTTTGGAGCAATGTCCTGCTGAATGTTGAAATTCCATTGCATATTGTAGCTGCGCGGAGGATTGGGCTGAATATATGCATACCGGAGAGTGGGTGTTGTCAGCAGCGGAAACGCACCTTTGGGAAATGAGCCCTGCGGGAGGGTGGTGATGTTACCTGACTCAAAAAATGGCGCTGACAACAGGGTAGTCAACTCAAACAGGTACGGGAGAGGTAAGTTATCGAATATTCCGAAACCACCGCGCACGGATGTCTTGCCTTTACTGAACGGATCCCACGCAAAGCCTACTCTGGGCTCAAAATCGAGTTTTGTTGGATTCGAAAAGAAAGGATCTCCGAGATGTGGCGCGGTTGCTGTCAGCGATGGCAGATTCGTGAGTTTTCCCTGTGCCTCGCTCGGGACGGTCGCTGCTTCATAACGCAGTCCCAGATTGATGGTCAAATTTGGTCTCGCCCTCCAGTCATCCATGGCGTATCCCGCGAAAATGGACTGCCGGATGGCCCGCGGCGTGATTACGCCTCCAATTGGCGCATTAAATGACGCTGGGAGGTCCTGTAGGAACGCGGAAAGCGATCCGAAGACGAACTGCCCCTGTGGGCTCGCTTTGGCTAATTCGTTGTCTCGGATGTTTTCAAAAGCAAAACCAAATTTCAGGGAATGAGTACCTAACGTGGCGAACGCATCATCGTAGAACTGATACGAGTTGTAGTGAAAGTCGTACTCCCCGACGGCGCCAAAGCCCCCTGGAAACAGCGAGAGTTGCGCGTTCGTTATGACGCCCATGGGGACGCCAGGAAGAAAGCCGAGCGACGTGTCTGCCGCGACAGGATTGATCGCCTTCAAACTCTTTGGCGCTTCGGAAACTACACGGCTGAAACCTAATCGCGCCGTGTTGACCACTTGGGCATTGAATACGTGCGTTTCTTCCAGAACTGCGGCTTGACGGCGGGACAGAGTTCCGATGATGTTGTTGTTGAACGCGTCCGGGCCCTCCGTTTTCCCGTTGTCGAACATGTAGGTGCCGAACAAGTTATCTTTCTTTCCAATCGTGTAGTCCACGCGTGTGGTGAAGAAGTCTTCGTTCGTGTTCTGCGGAGTGGCAAGAGTGAAACTGCCCGTATCGCCCGTAACCGAGCTATTCGGAAGCGGATAGAGCGCCAGATAGGGTTGGACTCTTGGGTCCACAGCTACTGTGCCTGCGGTTAGACGCCCGGTGCGTGCCGCAGCAGAAGGCACGATGTCGACCGTGGTTGTTGTAAGGCCCTGGCGAACTCCCTCGTAGTCGCCAAAGATAAATAACTTGTCCTTAACGATCGGTCCTCCTGCATCGGCTCCGAACTGATTGCGCCGGAATGGCGGCGGAGAGTGGGTTGTATCAAAGAAGTTGCGGGCGTCGAGCGCGCTGTTGCGCAGAAACTCATATGCCGAGCCGTGCAGTGCATTCGTGCCGGAGCGCGTGATGGAATTGATCACACCTCCCGACGTCCTGCCGTAACTGGCTGGCGCGCTGCTTGTGATGACAGAGAATTCCTGAACCGCCTCCACGCCGAGCACGACACCGAGAATGCTGCCGGGCCCGGCATTTGAATAATCATTGATGCTGATCCCATCAAGTCGGTAGTTGTTCCCTTGTGGCCGCGCCCCGCCGATGCTTAACTGCGTCCCAAGGCCGCGGTTTGCTCGTTGATTACTGAGGCCAAGCGGGCTTTGATTCACGCCGGTAACTCCCGGTTGCAGCTGTGCGAGAAGCGTCCAGTCGCGTCCGTTCAGAGGCAATTCACGAACGGTTTTGGAGTTCTCGGTGGCATCCAGGCTCGAGCTCGCTAGTTGGATCGCAGGCGGTGTTCCCGAAACTTCGATTTTCGTCTGAACCGATCCTGGGGTGAGCTTAAAATCGATTACCTCCACGGCACCTACCGTCACAACAACACCCGATCTCACAACCGTTTCGAATCCTGTGCTGGATGTAGTGATCTCATACGTACCAGGCACCAGGTTCGGAGCCGAGTAGATCCCGTCCTCATTGGCCTCGATAGACCTCACCACCTCGGTTTCGGAGTTCTTGATCGCCACCCGCGCCTTAGGGACGTCAGCCCCTGAGCTGTCGGTGACGGCCCCGGAGATGCTCCCTCCCGCTACTTGGCCCAGGCCAGCAGGATACTGGATCAATATAGCTGCCGCAATCACGGCGACGCTGAAGCGAAATCTCATCTCAGAGACCCTCTTTCCGGGCAAAACTTAGCACACTCGGAACAATCCAAGCGGGGTCAAGTTGCTCTTCCCAAACAAACGTTTGTCAGTTGTCCGTTGTTGAGTCGCATTTGGCCTAGCTCGCTTCGAATTTCTCGAAACAGCCCTTAGTACTTGGAAAGTATCAGAAAGAAGTTAAACGAAGTATGAACAAACTTGAAATAGTACTTAGACGCAGGTGCCGACTCTGCATTTTTGTGATATAACTCTTGACCGATATGAGAATTCTGCTGGTCGAGGACGAAACTGCCATTGCCAAAGTGATTGCTAAGGGTTTGCGCGAGGAGAGTTATGCCGTCGATGTTGCTTCTGACGGAGAGCAGGCGCTCTACCATGCGGAAGTCAATAACTACGATCTCGCTATTTTGGACGTGAAAATTCCCATCAAAGATGGCTTCTCCGTCTGCCGCGAGCTGAGAAAGAGATCGTTCCGTACTCCCATTCTCATCGTAACGGCGCTGGACGACTCAGAAGATATTGTTTGCGGTCTAAATTGCGGCGCAGACGACTACCTTGTAAAACCTTTTGATTTTCCGATTCTTTTGGCTCGCCTACGAGCTCTGTTGCGTCGAGCCCAACATTCTGGGCCGAAAACCCTGAAGTTTGAGGATTTAGTATTGAATAGTTTCAACCATACTGCCTCACGTGGCGGGCGGTTCATGCGGTTAACCGCCAAAGAGTACGCGTTGCTGGAACTGTTAATGCTTGATCCAGGCCAAGTTATCACGCGCAGAGCCATTGCCGAGCGCGTATGGGATGAACCATTCGATCCGTACTCGAACGTCATTGATGTCTATGTCAATCGCTTGAGAAAGAAAGTAGATCAAGGTTTCAACAGCCACTTGATCCAGACTCGCCGCAGCGAAGGTTATGTTCTGGCGACAACCCAAGTTGAATCGGCATAATTTAACCGATGTGTTCATTAGTGCCGAACTGTGGATGATAATGAGGGGCAGATAGATGCGCTAGCACAGCAAGCGTGAGTACTCTCTTAGTAGTTTCATTCCTCGTCGAAGCTCATGCCGTAAGCCTGGCAGTCTCCGTTTTGCAGTAATTCTTTGAGGAGTTTCGAGTGAGAATCTTGGTCGTGGAAGACGAGCCGCAGATGGCGGCATTCATCGCCAGAGGGCTTCGAGATGAGGAATACACGGTCGAAATTGCCGAAGACGGATCGCAGGCTCTTTCTCTCATTGAGAGCCTAGGATTTGACTTGGTTCTCTTGGATGTGCAACTACCGGCCATGAATGGCATGACGGTATGCCGTAAAGCGCGCGCCAAGTCGGTCCGAGTGCCAATTTTAATGCTGACAGCTCTGTCGGGCGTTACCGATGTGGTCAATGGACTGGATTGCGGCGCGGACGATTACTTGCCCAAACCCTTTGACTTTAGTGTTTTGCTGGCCCGCGTCCGTGCTCTCTTGCGGAGAGCTGAACAGGTACGGCCGAACCTTCTGCAAGTCGCCGATCTCTCCTTGAACACGTTAGACCACACCGCTACCCGTGCCGGCCGCGCGATCCGGCTCACGGCGAAGGAGTATGCGCTCCTAGAACTTCTCATGCTGGAGTGCGGCCGGATCTTAGGCCGTGCCCAGATTGCCGAACATGTTTGGGACGAGGATTTCGATCCGCTTTCGAACGTGATCGATGTTTACATGAATCGATTGCGCAAGAAGATCGATCAAGGTTTCGACCTGCGGCTGATCCATACTCGACGCAGTGAAGGGTATATGCTGTCGCCCGAAGCGCAAGACTCTCCTTATGTTTAGCAGCATCCGGCTCCGGCTGACGCTCTGGTACGTGCTGGCCTTCGGTGTCCTGCTGATCGGGTTCAGCACCTACCTGTATTCATCTTTGGCCGACGACTTGCGGAAGCAATTCGATGTTTCTCTGTCTAGAACCGCGCAAGCGATGGCAAACTACTTCACGGAATTCGCGGAACGTAGGAACATCGTGGGAGGAGCGCGGGAAACTGTGCAAGAGTCCCGATTCGGGGATCTCAGTAGCGCCATCTTTCACAAGGGCCAGTTACTGGCTTCCAATGGGAAGAATTTTGATTCAACGAACCTGATGAGGATTCTGCTCCCGCAATCAAAAACGAGCGATGATCCTGTCTTCCTCACGCAATCAAAACCGAACAGGCGTCTGGCAGCCCTGATGTTTCAGGCAGCTGGAGAGAACTATACGGTAGTGGTAGCGGAATCCTTGGATCAATTAGATTATCAATTAAGCCAAATTCGGAAAACTATTTTTTTCGCGCTGCCAACCGCATTGATCCTGGCTGCGGCAGGAGGCTACCTCTTAGCTCGTAAAAGCCTGAAGCCGATCGTTGACATTTCGGAACAGGCTGAGCATATGAGCGCCAAAAACTTGCACGAGCGCTTGAAAATCACCTCGCAAGATGAGTTGGGCCGTTTGACGGGAGTGATCAACGCACTGCTGTCGCGGCTCGACAGTTCGTTCCGTATCATGCGTGAATTTATGGCGGACGCTGCGCACGAGCTCAGGACGCCGCTCGCCATTATACACGGGGAATCGGATGTTTCGCTTTCCCGGCCCCGCACGCCGGAAGAATACCAAGAGTCACTTAGCGTCATCCGTGATAACTGCAAAAGATTGGTGCATATTGTGAGCGACATGTTGGCTCTCACGCGTGCCGACAGCGGAGAGCAACCCCTACGCCGGGAAGAATTATACCTCAATGATCTGGTCGAAGGTTGTTGCCGGAGCGCTCAGGCGCTGGCCGTCGTGAAGGGTGTGCGGTTGACATACGAAACCGCCCATGATGTTTCCTTCTATGGAGATGAAGAGCTTTTAAAGAGAATGACCATGAATCTTATTGACAATGCGATACGGTACACCCCCGAAGGCGGGTTGGTGTCAGTAAAAGTTCAGCGTGAGGATCAAAATGTGCGATTAGTAGTTCATGACACTGGAATTGGTATCCCAGCCGATTGCGTAAACCGCGTGTTCGACCGGTTCTACCGGGTCGCTAAGTCGAGAGCGCGCGCCGATGGCGGCAGCGGACTCGGCCTCTCGATTGTCAAACTAGCAGCGCAAGCCCACCATGGCACGGCGGAAGTTAGCAGCGAATTAGGTTGTGGGAGCACGTTCACGATCTCTTTACCACTCGGACAGGTTTGAGCGGATTACGATGAAATATTGAGTCTTTTCACAGTCTGTTAATGTTCGCCCAATTAAGATCTCGTAGAGAGATCACGCACATGAAACCAACTCCAGTTTTAGGTATTCTGGCATTCGCTACGCTTTCGCTTTGCGGGCAGGACTCACCAAAGATCTACGCGCAAAAGCTGGTCGATGACGCCATGGCGAAGCATCCCGAGGTCGTTATTCTCGCCATGCATGCCAAATCACCGACCGATCCGAATTACCCGATCATTGCCTGGGGCGGACCGACCGGCAATAAAGTTCGTATCGGTAAAAAGGCTGACGAGGACGACATGAGGGTCATCAACACAGATAAGGAAAACCTCGAAGTCAATGAAACAGGGAATCACTTTGAGGTGGAACTGCCGCTGCAGAACGCTTCCAAGAAAACAATAGGCGCCTTGGGCGTCGTATACAACTACAAGACTGGCGACAACAAAGCTGAATTCAAGAAAAAAGCTGAACAATTAAGGGATGAAATGCGCAGTCAAATCCCAACAGAAAGCAAGCTGTTTGAATCAGCCCAGTAAAGATCTCGGGAACGAAAATCCTATTTCCCCCGTTGCTCCGAGGTAAAGACGCGGCGCGATTGGGTCTGATTTCGATTAATACTGCATTTAACTTTTAAGTGGTACGGTATCAGCTTATGAAGCGTTTTCTATTTATTTTACTTGCTTTTTGTGGACTTCCACTCTTTGCTGACGATGTTAAAAAGGCCGATTTGACCCTGGTTGCGACGATTGATCTTCCCGACATTTCCGGGGATGTCGATCACCTCGCGATTGATACGGCAGGCCAGAGACTGTTCTTAGCCGCTGAAGATAACGGAACTTTGCGCGTCATCGATCTAAAAACCCATAAATTGGAGCAAACCGTCAAAGGATTCAAAACCCCGCATAGCATCCTCTATTTACCGGATGCCGACGAACTGTATATTACGGATGGCTCCAAAGCTATCCAGGTTTTAGATGGTAAGACCTTTCAGGTGAAGAAAACGGTTTCTACCATGCCCGGCGCGGACTCCATCGGGGTAGACCGGGAAGACAATCTGCTCTATGCCATCAGCGGCGGAAAAGACGTGTCGATGAAAAACTCTGCCATTTCGGTTATTGACACGAAATCGGCCAAGTTGAAGCACGAGTTCCCGATCAACGCGGCGCATGTCGAAGCCATGGCTCTGGAGAAGTCCGGCCCGCGACTATTTGTCAATGTCACTGATAAGAACTACTTGGCTGTCGTGGATCGACATAGCGGAAAGATCCTCGCTCAATGGCACATTGCCGAAGCACAGCAAAACGCGCCGTTAGCCTTTGACGAACCCAATAAGAGGCTGTTTGTGGTCTGCCGCGCTCCTGGAAAACTGGTTGTTCTGGATAGCACGACCGGCAAATCCGTTGCGAGTTTTCCCACGGGTGCGCGGGCCGACGAGGTCGTTTTCGATTCGGCGCACCGCCGGATTTACGTCGCTTCGGGCGAAGGCAAAATCTATCAATACAGGCAGGCAGACGCAGATCACTATACATCACTTCCTCCCGTGCCCAGCGCTCCGGGAGCAAAGACCGCGTTGCTCTCTCCTGACGGCAGCCAACTGTTTGTTGCCGTATCGCCGGGCGAGGGCAAAACCGGCGGAAAAATCCTGACGTACGCCGTGGAGTAAAGCTTTTGTGCGGCCATAGCGGAGGTCCAAACAGATCAGGCAGCATGAGGCTACCCTGGACCTGTAGTGAAGGTGAAATCGTTGCATGCGAGGAGAAATTCAGTGATGACAGCATCTGATCGTAAAGCAAAGATCAAGTCTGTTGTCCGCGTCGCCAGCGGCAACTTTTTGGAAATGTACGACTTTATGGTCTTCGGCTACTACGCGGCGGCCATTGGCAAGGCATTTTTTCCGAAAGGCAGCGAGTTTGCCTCGTTAATGCTGTCGCTCGTCACCTTTGGTGTCGGCTTTCTGATGCGCCCCCTCGGCGCGATCGTGCTAGGCCCTTATATTGACCGCCATGGACGTCGTTCCGGCCTGATCCTGACCCTCGCGTTGATGTCCATCGGGACTCTTTCCATTGCATGCGTGCCTGGTTACAACGTGATCGGTATCCTGGCGCCTCTGCTCGTGGTGATCGGTCGACTCCTGCAAGGCTTTTCGGCGGGTGTGGAACTGGGCGGCGTGTCGGTTTACCTCTCGGAAATTGCCACTCCGGGCCATAAGGGCTTTTATGTCAGTTGGCAGTCTGCTAGTCAACAGTGTGCGGTCGTGTTCGCCGCCATTCTTGGTGTAGTCCTGAGCTCAAACCTTTCTGCCGCGCAAATGAGCGCCTGGGGCTGGCGGGTTCCGTTGTGGGTTGGCTGCTTGATCATTCCCTTGTTATTTTTCATCAGACGATCTCTGACAGAAACGGAAGAATTTGCGGCTCGCAAACAGCATCCAACCGTGTCCGAGATTTTACGGTCCGTTGCTGCTGACTGGCAGCTCGTGATTTTGGGAGCGATGCTCGTCACCATGACGACAGTGACCTTCTACCTGATTACCGCCTATACGCCGACATTTGGTCATGCCGTGCTCCACCTAGCAAGCAAAGACAACCTGATTGTCACCTTGTGCGTGGGTATATCGAATTTCATTTGGCTTCCCATCATGGGCTCCCTTTCGGACCGGATTGGACGCCGTCCCTTGCTGCTTACATGCACTGCCCTGGCGCTCCTCACGGCTTATCCAGCGCTTTCCTGGCTGGTCAGCAGCCCGTCCTTTTCTAAATTGCTGGCCGTCGAGCTATGGCTGTCTTTCCTGTATGCCAGCTATAACGGTGCGATGGTCGTCTTTCTAACGGAGCTGATGCCTGCAAAGGTGCGTGCATCGGGCTTCTCGCTAGCGTATAGTCTGGCCACTGCTCTCTTCGGCGGTTTCACGCCCGCCGTTTGCACCTATTTGATCCATGTCACCGGCAATCAGGCTATGCCTGGACTATGGCTGTCGTTTGCCGCCGCGACCGGCTTGGTGGCTGTGATCCTGTCCCGCCGCAGTACCCTTTCCCCTTACGGGGTCGCCGCGCCGCGACCGGCGGGTTCGTTTATGACTCCTTGAACCTCCTGAAGTACTACTAAACGATGAAACTTCAAATCTCCTTTACACTCGCGTGCCTGCTGGTTCTGGTTGCCTGCTCGAATAAATCGAAAGAAGCTGCCGATGCTGGCAGCGGCGAGAGCGAAACCGCTACTCCGGTTGAGGTGGAAACGGTGAAGTGCGAAACGGTCCACCGTTTCATTACGGCGGAAGCTGTTTTATATCCATTGAGACAAGCCAATATCATGCCGAAACTGAGTGCTCCGGTACAGCGCTTTCTTGTGAACCGGGGCGACCATGTTCAACAAGGACAACTCCTGGCGGTTTTGGAAGGTCGCGATCTGATTGCGGCAGCGCACGAGAGTGAAGGTCTCTACCATCAGGCACAAGCCACCTATCAGACAACTACGGCGGCTACGATGCCGGATGATCTCACAAAGGCAAAGACGGATGTGCTCTCCGCTCGTCAAACGCTCGATGCGGCTACTAAAGTATTTGAAAGCCGCCAGGTGCTGCTTCGTGAGGGGGCGCTGGCACAAAAACTGGTGGACGATGCCAAGGTCGCGATGGTCCAGGCCCAGAGCCAATTTGAAACATCGCAGCAGCACCTTAAATTACTCCAAACAGTGAGTCAGGTCGAACAATTAAAGGGTGCTCAAGCACAGGTGGAAGCGGCAAAGGCTCACTATGAGAATGCGGAGGCGCAAGTGTCCTATGCCGAAGTGCGCAGCCCCATGAGCGGCGTAGTCTCGGACCGTCCAATCAGCATTGGTGAGATGGCCAGCAGCAGTTCGGCCCTGATCTCCATTATTGACATCTCTCAAGTGGTGGCTCGCGCCAGTGTTCCTACCCAGGAAGCCGCCGCCATGAAAGTCGGAGATCGAGCGACCATTTCCGGTCCTGGAGGCGAACTGACGGGCAAAGTCACTGTTGTCAGCCCGGCAGTGGACCCGAATACGACAACAGTAGGCATTTGGGTACAGGCCGCCAATCCCGGCGAACGTCTCACACTCGGAGTGGCGGTTCAAATAGCGGTTGATGCGGAACAGATTAAAAGGGCTGTTGTTGTTCCGGCAACCGCCCTCCTGTCTTCAGACGAAGGCGGCGAAAAGGTGATAGTGGCGGGGTCCGATTCACTGGCGCATGAACGCAAGGTGAAGGTCGGAGTCCGCGAACGGGAACAGGCACAAATCCTGGAAGGCTTGAAAGAAGGCGAACAAGTCATCACCGTGGGCGCTCTAGGTCTGGATGATAAAGCGAAAATCAAAATCTCCAAGCCGGAGAGCAAGGAGGGGGCTGACGAAAAAGGTAGCGGCGAGACGAAAGGGCAGGGGCAGCAGTAATGAGTCAACTGACCACTATGTACAGGCCCAGTATGGAGGAGGAGCAAGCGGAGCACTGGACTGCGCGGTTTCTCAAGTCCATCGTCTTCATCATCGTGGCGTTAGCTGCTTTCGGCGTTTACCTGGCCTATAAGATCCCCATCTCGGTTTTTCCATCAACGAACTTTCCCCGTATCGTGGTCGGCGTTGATAACGGAGTGATGCCGATTGATCAAATGCAGGTCACCGTGACGCGGCACTTGGAAGAGGCTGTCAATTCCGTGCCTGGTTTGGATCATATCCGCTCAGTAACCAGTCGAGGCTCGGCTGAAATTGACCTTTTCTTTAATTGGAGCGTGGACATGTTCCAGACCCTACAGTATGTGAACGCCGCGCTGGCTCGCGTTCAGTCCACGCTTCCATCGACCGCAACTATTACGACGAACCGTCTGACGTTTGCCGCTTTTCCCATTATGGGTTACAGCTTGACTTCCGGTAAGGTGCCTCAGACGAAGCTGTGGGAACTGGCAACTTACAACATCAAACCACGGCTGAATCGGGTGAACGGCGTTTCCACGATCGTGGTGCAAGGCGGACAGGAACCGGAGTTTCAGATTGAGCCCGACCCCGCCAAGCTTGTGGAGGCCCAGGTCACCGTGCCGGCAATGCTGGATGCGATCTCGAAGAGCAACTCAGTCGATTCGCCGGGACTTTTGGAGCGCAATCACCAATTGGTCTTGGGTCTTGTCAGCGGACAGGTGCGCACGCCTGAAGAGATCAGCGGGATCGTTGTGAGGACAACACAGGGGGGCGTTCCCGTAACTATCGGCAACGTAGCCTCTGTTCGTCCGTCCGTCAAGCCGGTTTACACGGCAGTTACCGCCAACGGAAAACCGGCAGTGCTGTTAAACATTTATCGCCAGCCGGACAGCAACACCGTGGCCGTTGCCGATGCCGTTCATCGCGAGATCGATCAACTGCGGCGCTCTCTGCCTTCCGGAACGACGCTCCAACCTTTCTATGACCAATCGATTTTGGTGAGCGATGCGATTGCGAGTGTGCGTGATGCCATTCTGATCGGGCTGGTGCTCGCTGCGGTGATCCTGGTCCTCTTTCTCCGCGATTGGGGAAGTTCCCTTGTGGCGGGACTCGTGATTCCTGTCACGATTGCCGTTACGTTTATCGCGCTGCGCATCATGGGAGAAAGCTTCGATCTGATGACGCTGGGCGGATTGGCTGCCGCCGTTGGCCTTGTCATTGATGATGCGATTGTTGTTGTAGAGAACATCGTTCTCCATCGCGATGCCGGACAGAGTCGGGGACAGGCCATCCGCAGCGCTTTGCGTGAAATCAGAACGCCTCTGATCGGCTCAACGATTACGCCGATTGTTGTTTTCCTGCCGCTGATTACGATTACAGGCGTGACAGGCACATTCTTCCGTGCTCTGGCAGTGACAGTGAGTGTTGCTTTGCTGACCTCACTGGCCCTCGCCGTCACCTGGACTCCGGCGCTGAGCCATGCCCTCCTCAAGAGCCGTCCCACACACACGAATTCTCAGCACGGCGGCCCGATCCACGAAGAGGTGCCGACAACGGGAATCATGGGGCGGCTGACCCGTTTGTATGCGCATACAATTCAAGCGGTTCTCGCGTATCCGCTGGCTTTGGGAGGAGGATGCCTTCTTCTAGTGGTCGTTTCCTTTCTTTGCTATCGGGCGCTCGGCAGCGATTTGCTTCCTGCGATGGATGAGGGCGGATTTATCCTGGATTACCTCATGCCGGCTGGCTCTTCCCTGACGGATACTAATCGTGTACTGGTGGGCGTGGAGAAAATCCTCCACTCGATCCCGGAGATCGAGAGCACGTCCCGCCGAACCGGTCTGCAACTGGGGCTCGCCGCCGTGACAGAAGCGAACACGGGCGACATATCCGTGAAGCTGAAATCACAGCCCGATCGCGGCGTGGAAGAAGTGATCGCGGATGTGCGGGAAAAAGTAAACAAACAATTCCCGCAGCTGGACACGGATTTCATACAGGTTCTGCAGGATATGATCGGCGATCTCACGAGTTCCCCCGATCCGATCGAGATCAAGCTGTATTCAGAAAATGTCGAGCTTTTGAAACAGTGGGGTCCGAAGGTTGCCAGCGCCATCAAAGCGATTCCTGCTGTCAAGGACGTCAAAGATGGAATTGAAAATACAATCAGCGGTCCTGCGATTACCTTTACTGTCGATCAAATGGTAGCGGCACGTGCTGGTTTTACGCCCCAGGAAATTGAATTGGATGCAAGTGCCATCTTTCAAGGGGAGCCCGCACCCGTTCCCATCGTGGCAAATCATCGCGCGTATACATTGCGCATCACGTTCCCTCCTCAAACCAGAAGCTCACTGGATTCGATTCGGAATACTCTGTTGCTCAGTTCGACAGGAAGGGCGGCAACCCTAGGAACCTTGGCCAGTATCGAGAACAACCCCGGCCAACTGGAGATTCGCCGGGAAAACCTTCAGCGGGATATCAGCGTGACGGGCCGGCTTCAAGGGATGAGTCTGGGAACCGGAGTCGCCCGTGTTCAAAGCGCGGTAGCGCGTCTGCATCTCCCCTCCTCCATCCGCGTCGAGTATGGAGGTCTTTACCAGGAGCAGCAACGGTCCTTTCATGACCTTCTCTTTGTGCTCGGAGCAGCAGTGATTCTGGTGTTTACGGTGCTGCTGATTGAGTTTGGAGATTTTGCGGCGCCCGCTGCAATTCTTGCGTCTGCTCTCCTTTCCACTTCGGGAGTGTTTCTCGCTTTGCTCGTGACGAGGACCACCTTCAATATTTCCTCGTTTATGGGTTTGATTATGGTCATTGGTATTGTCGCGAAAAACGGCATTCTGCTGCTCGATGCGGATCAGAAGTTCCGGCGGCAGGGCTCGTCGCCGCGAGAGGCCATGATTGAAGCGGGTGAAAGACGGTTGCGCCCCATCCTTATGACAGCACTGGCAACAGTCGCTGGTATGATTCCGCTGTCGCTGGCTTTAGGCGCGGGTTCGCAAATGCTTCAGCCGTTAGCCATCGCCGTCATTGGTGGAATTTTGGCTTCTATGGTCTTGTCCTTGATCGTCACGCCGGCAGTTCATTATTACCTCGCAAGAAAGTAGAAATTGGAGGAAGCAAGTGAGAAAGCGCACTTTAACTGTTTTAGCAGCCGCGACAATAGCGGCGTCAGCGCCCGGCGGGTACCGCATTGTGCAAGAGATCAAGGTTGGCGGGGACGGCAGTTGGGACTATGTCACGATGGACAGCACCGCACGACGCTTGTATGTCTCCCATGCTACGAAGGTGGTTGTGATTGATGTGGATTCCGGCCAAGTGATTGGGACAGTTCCCGATACGCCGGGCGTACATGGCATTGCTCTCGCGCCCGAGTTGGGTCGGGGCTTTACCAGCAATGGCGGCACAAACACTGCAACGATTTTTGATTTAAAGACCTTGAAGCAGATCGGTCAGGTAAAGACGGGCACAAATCCCGACGCCATTCAGTATGAACCACTATCGGGACGGGTGTTCACGTTCAATCGTTCAAATGACGCGACAGCTTTTGAAGCCAAGAGCGGAAAGGTACAAAGCACCATTCCACTGGGCGGCAAACCCGAGTTCTCTGTGACGGACGGCACGGGCAAGATCTACGTCAATATAGAGGATACGAATGAGATGGTCGAGCTTGATGCTAAGAAGCTGGCAATCACCCGGCGTTATTCCATTAAACCCTGCAATAGTCCGTCTGGATTGGCCATGGATGCGAAAACGAGACGCCTGATCTCAGTCTGCGATAACAACATCATGGCCATTTCTGACCCAGACTCGGGCAAGGTTGTAGCAACGGCAGCGATCGGGGATGAGCCGGACGGAGCTGGGTTCGATCCAGGTCTGAGTATGGCATTCAGCTCAAACCGGGACGGAACTTTAACCGTCGTCCGAAATACCTCCGGCAAGTGGGAAGTGGTCGAGAACGCAACGACCAAACCAGGAGCGCGGACATTGGCTATCGACGAGAAAACACACAAACTGTATTTGCCAACCGCTCAGCTTGGCCCAGCAGCGGCGTCCACGCCTCAATCACCAAAGCCAAAGCCTACGATCGTTCCAGGCACGTTCGAAGTCCTCGTGCTGAGTCGGTGAAGGTCAATTCGAAGGGTTTTGTTGGGACGTGCCGGGATGGGGTATTGTGGTTCTCGTAAACTCCGATGTGGCTGATACCTTGGGGTTTGCCGCTCCGATTTTAAGATAAGTAGTAGTAATACTAGTATCCTTGGAGGCAACTTCCGCTTCGCCTGACCTTTGCCGTTTCGCAAGCCGCACGGTTCAGGTTTTCTAAAGGGTGACAACAGTTCTGCGCCCCTCAACGGCAAATTGCTAGCAGCAGCTTTCAGGTAGGCTTTAT
>JAABUZ0100003820.1_pt1 | contig 21625 bp, 16 predicted proteins | sample 5562091 | NCBI WGS metagenome assembly JAABUZ01 (sample SAMN12813069, study PRJNA571459) | rock metagenome | isolation source: Antarctica rocks | place: Antarctica: Victoria Land, Linnaeus Terrace sud | collected 2015-12-21
ATCCAGCGGATGCCCTTCTGGTGCGGTGAACTGATCCCTAGACAAGATCGATTCTCCTGCAGCAGAAGGGCATTCCATCGTCACGACCCGCCCCCGGACCCAAGCGGGGCGGTGGATCCAGGCTTAGGATGGGCCTCAGGGACAAGGAGCGACCACGCTCGCGGGTCAGGCAGCTCCGACGCTGGGTAATGCTGGACCGGTAACGCGGTCGGCTTTCAGAGAGCGACCTCTAGGCTGGCCAGTACGGCAGGCAGATCTAGAATCGCCCGGCGAATGGCCCTATAATCATCCTCAGGCACAGAGACCTGTGAGTAGAAGGCAGCCATCGCCGTGTCATCCTCTGTACCGACGGAGCCCAGCAAGTGCTGGGGGGCACTTGTCGTGCCGAGGAGTCCCACATAGCAGCCGTAGTCAATCTCTAGTACGTCAAACCGTGCGCCCGGTTCGTCTTTGCTGGAGTAGCCTTTCTTAATGATATGCAGTATCCGGTCATCGACTAGCTGCTGTATTAACGGATGGTTGGTATCGTCTTGTGCGAGCAGGAAGGCGCGAGCCTTCCGGTTCGACAAGACGTCTTGCAGGATTGCATCGAGGAGCTGCCGGGCCGCAGGAATCGCGTTCAATTGCGCAGCCTTCGTGGTTTGGTAGAGTTGGGCGGCGGCATCACGAATGTGGCTGGTACTGATTTTGGAGTCTGCTGCCCGTAGCGCAGCGCGACTAACAATGTTAAGAGCATCCCGGGGAACACCTTCCGCCGCTCGGATCAACTCTTGAAGAGCAGTGACCTGCGTGAATAGCAGTTTGATCAACTGGTCGGGCGACTCAGGCTTTTCCATGCCTAGACTGTCCAGCACCTGTGAAATGTGGCGGAATAGTAGAATCTTGAAGAAGTTGACTGCTCGCTCAGTCTGCTCCTGCCGGTTTCGGGCAGGAAATACTACGAACTCGTCTAGATCAAGTAGTGGGAAGATTTCGGCGCCAACCTCTAGGCCGAGGTAATCACCCCTCTCACCGATAAGACGCCACTCCGTACGATGAGGAATGGCCGCTATCCGTACTGACACCTTAGGGATACCGAAGAACAGACGGCGAAGCATCTCTGCCAAGTAGGGCTGGAGGTCTAATGGGACCCCACTCCACTCGTCGATTATGATCCAGCACCGGGCGGCCTCGTGCGAGGCCATAACCTGACGAAGCGAGTCCCCGACAGCACCGAAGTGGATTCGGTTCCTGAGCAACCCCCCGACCTTGACGCGCGTCCCCTCCGAACTCTTATCCGAATCCCGGGCGTCAAGCGCAATCGATGGCCCGACGCTAGGAGTAAATCTAAGCTCACCTCCAGCAGCAGACGTGAGCTCCCGACCCATCGTCGTCTCTTGTTCCGCAGTAGAGACCACCATGACCTCGCCAAAGTGGTCAAGGGCTCGTTCCAGGACATCAATCTGAGTGTTTGCACGGCCAGCGAAGGCGTCCTCTAACAACTTGTCATGGATGATGCTCAAGACGTCCACGACGAGGCGGGTTGCGCGCTCGCCCGCGGATAGCGACTGATTGACGTAGCGGCCTTCAGTCGAGCCTGTGTCTTGCTCCATGTCGATGTAGACGACGAAGTTGTCCTTCGCTCTCTCCGTCTCGGCGAGGTACTTCAACGCGTGTGTCTTCCCCGTCCCTCGCCGACCATAGATGACGCCGTTGTCACGGGTCATGAGCGCCCCCACAAGTGCACCCGCGTCGACGTACGTCGCAACAACGTGCTCGTCACTCACGCGCTCCGCCCGCTTCTCAACCTCCTGCAGTGCCCGCAGTAGATCTACGGTCTCCACGGCGCCCCCTCAGTCTCCTCAGCTACCCCCGAGTCTAAGGAGAGGGGGGCAAACTAATAGATTCACCGGCGATTGCAGGGGCCCGGCCCTCAAGGGTTGGGGACCAGTTCGACCGAGGGGCGCGGATCTAGACCGCCGGCGGCCTGCCAGACCCGGGCCACTGCGGTCAGTTCCAATGCTGCGGCCGGGTGTAGACCCTTCCCCCGGGCGCCCGGACAGGGTCGGGCAGTTGATGCCGCTCTGGGAATCGGTCGAAGATCCGGACCGTCGAGTCGACATGTGTTTGCAGGGTGATGCTGCTGCGCCTAGGCGGAAAGACAGCAACGAGACGGGCGGCTGGAGCCAGCCGCCGAACGGAGCGGACGGCGGGGGTCATGTCGCTGTCCCCGGAGACCACCAGGGCTTCGTCGTACACGTCAAGGGCGGCGTCCTCCACAAGCTGCACCCCAAGGCTGACATCGGACTCCTTCTCTTCGTAGCTGTTCCACCGCTGTCCACAGTTCCGGCACCGCTGCTGCTTCTGCTGGAACCGGCCTACGTGGAGGGTGGTCACCTCGCCGTGCGCCTCCAAAGCGGCGAGGTAGGTCTGCTGCCGAGGTCGGCCGAGACCTACCACGAGCGCCGTGAAGTAGTGCACTGCGACCAGCTGCTGGTCTGCTCTTAGCAGTGCCGCGAGCATGCTCTCCAGGTCCAACCACAGTCCGCGACGACCTCAGGGCGCTGTGCATTCCGTTGTAGAGGTTGAACCCGTCGATGTAGGCGGCAACCCGCAAGGCTCCGGACGTCACCCCCCGATCATGACCGACAGGGCCGGTCGCGCAGCCGCGCGGATCGACTAGACAACTGCAGTAGCTGCCTATACCGTGTGTACACACCCCGCTGGCCCTGGCCAGTCAGACGGCCCACTTCGGTGGGCCGTTTCCTTGTTCCGGCTCGTCGCGCGTCCCCTGACGTCACTGGCCCAACACCAGCGGTCGCAGACTGCGCAGCGCCACGCTACGGAGTCCGGTCCCACATGCGGCTGGCGGCCCCGAGCCAGGAGTGCCGAAGCGGCAACGGATAAGCTGCGCACTGGCTACTTGACATAAGATCCATTATCGGCGGTCGCGTTTGTGCTGGTCAGAGGGGTTTTCTGTCCTCAGTCGTGGTGCTGCCCGTGCGCAAAAGGCTGTCGTTCGGCGCTAGCTGAGGGTCGACCCGGCCTGGGGCGGAAGGCTCGCGCGGATGCCCGCAACACCTCCCCGACGCGAGGCGCGGGGACGGCCGCAAGTGTGCGTGCGCGCCTTGTGTCAGAACTGACCCGCGGGCCGGCTGCTGCCGCCCAGCAGCGCGATGACCGGCCAGCCCAGGCTCGCCTCGCACGGGGCCAGCACCAGAGGCGCCCCCTTCAGCTCCCCAGATCCGGTTTTTTTAGCAAAGTCTGACTCGGTGCTTGACAAACAGATCGTGTGACTGGAGTCTCATGACGCCGCAGCGAACAGCTCGCTGCCGTGCTCGCGCGCGGCCCCCTTGAACTACTGGCTAACCCTTCGGGTGGGCTGTTCGGGTGCTGTACCGAGATCCGTTAGGAACCGAGGAAGAGGCAGCAGCGTGAGGCTCGCGACAGTCCATACCAGCACCGGGCCCCGGCTCCACGTGCGCGGCCGGTCGGGTTACGTCGATGTCGGCGCCGAGTCCGGCCGTCCTGAGTTCGCGACCCTGACCGGTCTGCTCGAGGGAGGCGCCGCAGCTTTCGATGCTGCCCAAGCGCTGACGACGCGGGAGGGCCGTGAGTACGGCGAGTCCGACCTGGCCGCAGCCGTGCCCCGTCCGAACCGGGTTCTGTGCGTGGGGGTCAACTACTCGGCGCATGCCGTGGAAGGCGGCCGGGACGCGAACCCGACCTGGCCCGAGTCCTTCATGCGCAGCGCATCGAGCGTCCTGCCCCCCTACGCGGACCTCGTTCGGCCCGCACTCAGCGCGGGCTTTGACTACGAGGGCGAGCTGGCGGTCGTCATCGGCGCGGGCGGCCGCTACATCCCCCGCGAGGACGCCCTGGCCGCCGTCGCCGGCTTCACCGTCCTCAACGACGCGACCGCCCGCGAGTGGCAGCGCGCCGCCACCCAGTGGACACCCGGCAAGAACTTCGACGCCTCCATGCCCATCGGCCCGGAGGTCGTCACCCCCGATGAGGTGTCGGTCGGCGACCTGGCGATCACCACGACGCTGAACGGCACCGTGATGCAGGCAGCCCGAACCTCGCAGATGATCGTGGACGTCGCCAGCTGCGTCGAGTTCTTCTCCTCATTCACCACATTGCTGCCCGGCGACGTGATCGCAACCGGAACACCAGGCGGAGTGGGGTTCGCCCGCACCCCGCCCGTCTGGCTCACCCCCGGCGACACCGTCGAGATCACCGTCGAAGGCATCGGCACGATCCGCAACGCCGTCATCGAGGACAAGCCCGCACCCTCTGACTGGCGCTGGCGGCCAAGCACCTCCGGCAGCGGCTCGCTGTGAGGGTCCCTCGCGTGTCAGCACCCACGAACCGCACCAGCACGCCCACATCTCTGGAGGGCAACAGCATGAGCAGCGCCAGCCAACCCCACGCCGGCTCGACCGACCACACCGGCAGCGGCCGCCGTCACCCGCTGGCCGGCGGCCGGCATCCGGCCCGACTCCTCGCCTGCTGCGCGGTGGCCAGCCTGGCGGTGACGGCGTGCTCCTCGGGCTCGAGCAGCCGCGGATCGTCATCGTCGGGCGGAGGCTCGATCACGATCGCTGACGTCGCCCCGTTCACCGGGGCAGACGCAGCACTCGGGCCGATCTACTTCGCCTCATGCCTCGGCGCCGCCCAGGCCATCCACGACGCCGGCGGCGTGCTGGGCAAGACAGTCAACTGCAAGTCTGTGGACACCCGCGGCGACCCCGCCGACGCGGTCCCCGCCGTCCGGCAGATGTTCGCCTCAACCAGCGACCTCGGGCTGGTGATCGGGTTGACCTCTGACGAAGCCGCTTCAGTGGTGCCGGTGATCAACAGCAACAAGATGGTCATGTTCGGCATGACCGGGGAGTCCGAGTTCGACAACACCCACTTCGACTACTTCTACCGCCTGGTCGCTCCCGACCTGGCCGAGTCTTACGCCCTGGTGGCCATCGCCCAGCAGAAGGGCTACAAGAAGGTCGCCCTCGCCTTCGGCAACGACATCGGCTCCCAGACGTTCGTCAAGCCCGCCATCTCCGCCCTCGGCAAGGCGAACATCGCCATCAGCGACAACGAGACGCTGGACCTGCACGCCAGCACCTTCCGGACCGAAGCCAGCAAGATCGTCGCCTCCCACCCGGACGCGATCTTCACCGAAGCGCTCGGCCCGGCAGCGGCGAGCTTCCTGTCCGAGGTCAAGCAAATCAACGGCGGCAAGTCCATCCCCATCGTGTCCACCTCGGCGGCGATAGACCCGTCCTGGTTCAAAGCGGTGTCGGCCGCTATCGGCGCCAAGGATCTGGCCGCGAACTTCATCGCGGACAACACCGTAATCGACACCACCGGGGCGGCCTACCAGACCTTCAAGGCGAGCCTGCTCTCGCAGAAGGGAAAGGCCGGCAACACCGGGAACTTCGACACCTACCTGACAGCGCCCGGAGCGGTCCACCTCTACGACGGCATCAACCTGGCGGCCCTGGCGATGCTGGCATCCAAAAGCACCAAGCCACAGACCTACCGGCCGTTCATCGAGAAGATCGGCAACGGCTCCCCCGGTGCGGTCGTCGTGCACTCCTTCGCCGACGGCGCAGCAGCCATCAAGGCCGGCAAGACCGTGCAGTACGTCGGGCCGGGGGGACCGACCAACTTCGACAGCTTCCACGACTCCACTGGGCTGTTCGAGATCGACAGCTATGACCCGAGCGGCAACGTGAAGGTGGTCGGCAAGCTCACCGACGCCCAGATTCGAGCCTTCGGGTGAGCCTGCTGCTGTCCTCGGCAGGGTTCGGCCTGGTCACGGCGGCGGTCCTTGCGATCGCCGCCGTGGGGTTCACGATGCAGTTCGCGGTGACCGACGTCCTGAACCTCGCCTTCGGCGCGGTGATGATCGTGAGCGCCTATGCCGCCTACGCCATCAACCAGCTCGGCGTCACCGTCTGGGCCGGTGTCGTGGTTGCCACTATCACCGGCAGCGTCGTGTCCCTGGCGCTCAACCGGGGTGTGTACACGCCGTTCAAGCGCCGCGGCACCACGCCGATCGCGCTGGTCATCGTCGCACTGGGCATGACGCTGATCCTCGAGTTCGGACTGCAGTCCTTCGTCGGCGGGGACAGCGTCTCCTACCAGCTCAGCCAGGGTCCCGGCGTCAAGCTCGGCGGACTGCAGCTGTCCACCGTGCAACTCGTGATCGTGGCCCTGGCCCTGGTCGTCATGGGCGTGGTGCATGCCCTGCTGCGCTACAGCCGGCTAGGCAAGGCGATGCGGGCAACGGCTGCCAACCCCTCCCTTGCGCGCAACTCCGGCATCCGAACCGACCAGGTCGTCACCGTGACCTGGGCGATCTCCGGCGCGCTGTGCGGGCTGGCAGGCGCCATCTTCGCGATCGACTCGGGCAGCTTCGGGGCGACTAGCACCGACCTGTTCCTCGTCCTCATCCTGGCTGCGGTCTTCCTCGGCGGCCCGGGCCAGGCCTACGGGGCCATGCTCGGCGCGGCGATCATCGGGTTGAGCACCGAGATCAGCGCCGCATACATCACCCCCGCCTACAAGGACGTCATCGCCTTCGTCCTGCTGCTCGTCATGCTCGCCGTGCGACCAACCGGCCTTCTCGGCGCCCGAACCTAACAAAGGACCGCGGTCGTGGGACAGAATGGTTCGCTGTACTACCTCACCACCCTGCTCGTGTACGGCGGCGTCGACGCCCTCGCCTGCCTCGGGCTGAGCATGCAGTTCGGTGTCGCCGGGGTGACCAACTTCGGGTTCATCATCTTCCAGGCAGCCGGCGCCTACGCAGCAGCCGTCCTGTCGATGCCCGGGCAAGGAACCAACGGCGGATTCCAGAGCTACATCGGAGGCCTCGGCCTGCCTTTCCCGCTGCCGTGGATCGGCGCCGCGATCGTCGGCGGCCTGCTGGCGGTGCCCTTCACCTTCCTGGTCGGACGTCGGCTGCGAGGTGACTACGCAGCCGTGGGCCTGCTCGTCACCGCCGTCATGGCCAACCTGCTCGTGACGAACTACCGGCCCCTGTTCAACGGAAGCGCCGGCCTGTCCCTGGTCCCGGCGCCCCTGCAGGACAGCTTCGACCCGCAGTCGGCCAGCTACCAGTGGGGGTACTCGGCGGCCGCGATCATCTTGGCGGCCGTCGTCTTCTACCTGCTGCACCGACTGACCGAGTCGCCCTATGGACGGACGCTTCGCGCGATGCGCGACAACGACGTCGTCGCCGACTCGCTCGGCAAGAACCTGGTCTCACTGCGCCTGTCGATGCTGGTGCTCGGCGGGGCCGTCGCCGGGCTCAGTGGTGGCATCCTCGTCGGGTTCATCAACCTGTGGGCACCCTCGGGGTGGGGCTACGCCGAGACTGTCGTCTTATTCGCCGCCGTGATCATCGGCGGTGCCGGCAACCACAAGGGCGCGATCCTCGGCGCCATCCTCGTCCCGCTGGGCTTTGAGGAAGCCAGCCGGTTCATTCCCCCATTCGGCGCCCCAGGGCTGATCCCAGCCCTGCAATGGGTCGCAATCGGCCTGCTGATCATCGTGTTCATCTGGTTCCGCCCCGCGGGGGTCCTGCCCGAACGCCGACGCGTCACCACTGCCTACGGCCTGCCCGAACAAGCATCATCGACCGCTGCCTCCCCCGACCTGCCTGGCCCGGGCGCGGACACCGCCTCGGCGCTGCCCAGCGCTATCGGTGACGCACGGGAAGCAGAACCCGCCGTCGACGCACTGCCCGGCGTCGGTGCACGGCTCGTGCCCCACGAACGCAGCCCAGTCAGCAGATCGTTCCTGGACAGATCGCAGGCCGAGCGACTCCAGGGCACTGAGGGCACTGAGGGCACTGAGGGCGCGACGGTTCTGGAGGCGGTGCACCTGACCCGCGACTTCCACGGCGTGCCGGCGGTGGCAGGAGTGAGCTTCCCGCTTCAACGAGGCCATCTCACCGGCCTGATCGGCCCGAACGGGGCGGGAAAGTCCACGACGCTGGCCATGCTCGCCGGAACCCTGCCGGTCAGCTCAGGCTCGATCCTCTACCTCGGGCAGGACATCACCCGGACGCCGGCCTTCAAGCGAGCACGCGGCGGCCTGGTGCGCACCTTCCAGCTCGCGAGCGAGTTCAAAAAGCTCACCGTGCTGGAGAACCTGCTCAGCGCGGTCCCGGCCCAGCCTGGCGACACACTGCACGGTGCGCTGCTGGGCCGCCGGTACTGGCGCGCCAGTGAGGACCGCGCCACCGGCGACGCAGTCGAGATGCTCAAACGGTTCGGGCTGACCCAGTACGCCAACCACTACGCCGGGGACCTCAGCGGCGGACAGCGACGCCTGGTCGAGATCATGCGGGCGCTGATGGCCCGCCCAACGGTGCTGCTGCTCGACGAGCCGATGGCCGGCGTGCACCCCCACCTGGCCCGGGAGATCGGTCACCAGCTGGTCGGCCTGTGCCAGGAAGGCATGACAATCATGATGGTCGAACACGAGTTGTCGATCATGGACGAGTTCTGCGACCCGGTCGTCGTGATGGCCGAGGGCAGCGTACTGGCGCAGGGCACCATGGCTGAGCTGCGCACCCGGTCTGAGGTTGTGGAGGCCTACCTTGTCGGCTGACCTGAGCAGCGGCACCGCGGCGGGCAGGCAGCGCACCGGTGCGGCCCTTCGCACTGTTGACGTCAGCGCCGGGTACGGCGGCCGGCCCGTGGTACACGGCGTTTCCGTCTCCGTCGAACCCGGACACGTCGTGTCCATCGTCGGGCCGAACGGCAGCGGCAAGTCGACCATGCTCAAGAGCATCGTCGGGGTCGTGAAGGTTCTGTCCGGGTCGGTGCTGCTCGACGACAAGGACATCACGAACCAGGCACCCGAGGACACCGCCCGGGTCGGGGTCGGCTACGTCCCGCAGGTCGACGACGTGTTCGGACCGCTGTCGGTCAAGGAGAACCTCGAGATGGGCGGCTACCTGCTTCCCACCCGGGAGGTCCCCGCCCGCATCGACCGGGTCCTGACCTACTTCCCCAAGCTCGCGACCATGCTCACCCGCAAAGCAGCCCAGCTCAGCGGCGGTGAACGCAAGATGCTCGCGATGGGCCGCGTCCTGATGCTGCAGCCCGCCCTGTTCGTGCTGGACGAACCGACAGCGAACCTGGCACCGGCAATCGCCATGGAGCTGCTGCACGAGCACGTGCGACAGCTCGCGGTCGACGGCGCCTCCGTCCTGATCGTCGAACAGCGCGCCAAGGCGGTACTGGCGATCTCCGACCACACCTACGTCTTGGCCGGCGGCCGGCTCCGGATGCAGGGCAGCCCAGCCGAACTCGCCGACAGCCCCGACTTCGTCGACTCCTTCCTCGGCGGCGGTCATGGCGGTGGACCCCTCGGGCCGGCGTGAACGTCGCCCACGGCGCCGGCCCGGGCGGACTTGCCGTGCCGGACGAGGTCCATCGCCGCAGACCCGGCGCACCGGGCGCACGGGTCCGTCGCAGCTGGGACCGCCCGGCAGACCACGCGACCATCAGCCAGCTCGGCCGACTGCAGACCGGGGTCATCGGCGATGCCATGCACAGGCTCGGCGCCATGAACGCCACCATCGCCCCGATGTGGGCCGGGGCCGCGCTCGCTGGACCGGCTCTGACGGTGTGGGTCCGCGCCGGTGACAACGCCGTCATCCACCAGGCCATCGCGCTCGCCGAGCCCGGCGACGTCCTCGTCATCAACGCCCAAGGGTCGCTGACCCATGCTGTGTTCGGCGAGCTCATGGCCCTGGCCTGCCTGGCTCGTGGGGTGCCCGGAGTCATCGTCGACGGCGCCGTCCGGGACGCGCAGTCGCTCGCAGACCTGAACTTTCCGGTCTTCGCCTGTGGCTCCTGCCCATCAGGACCGGCCAAGGAGGGCACCGGCGAGATCGGCTATCCCGTCGCCTGCGGCGGGGTCGCCTGCGCCGTCGGGGACGTGGTCATCGCCGATGCCGACGGAGTCGTCGTCGTCCCCGCCTCAGACGCCGGCGCCGTGCTCCGCCAGGCCGAGGCCATCGGGCTGTGGGAGGGCCAACAGCGGGCAGCGCTGACCGGTCTCGGCCGCGTCAATGACCAGCGGACACCTGCCGGCTCCGACGGGCGATGAGCTCCCCGAAGGTTGTCCTGGCGACCCTCGGCGGGACGATCAGCATGGCCCCGCCCGCGCCTGGGCACGGGGCGGTCCCGACGACCACCGCCGAACAGATGCTCGCGGCGGCTCCCGAGCTGGCGGCGCTCGCCGACCTCAGCGTCGAGACTCTCCTGATGAAGCCAGGCGCCTCGCTCACCCTCGACGACGCCCTCGGCGCGCTGCGGTGGGCCGAGCGCGCCGTCGAGCACGGTGCCGCCGGCGTCGTGCTCGTCCAAGGAACGGACACCCTGGAGGAGACGGCCTATCTGCTGGACCTGCTCTGGCCGCACGAGAACCCGCTGGTGCTGACCGGCGCCATGCGCACCCCGAGTCAGCTGTCGCCCGACGGGCCCGCCAACCTCGCCGCTGCCATCCGCACCGCCGGCGCCGACACGGCACGCGGGCTCGGCGCCGTCGTCGTGCTCGACCAACAGATCCACGCCGCCCGACGGGTCCGCAAGCGCGACTCCATCCACCTGAGCGCCTTCTGCTCCGGCGCTTTCGGGCCGCTCGGGCGCCTCCACGAGCATCACGTCACCATCGGCAACCGGATCGCCCGGCCGGCCGCCTTGGCCCGCCCGGATCGTCCCAGCAGCTTCGTACCGCTGCTCCAAGCCACTCTGGGAGACACAGGCGAGCTGCTACGGCTGCTGATCGAGGACGGACATACCGACGGAGTTGTAGTGGCCGGATTCGGCGCCGGCCACGTCTCGGCGACCTTCGCCGAAGCGGTGACCGCGGCATCGTTCCCCGTCGTGCTCTGCAGCCGCACCGGGGACGGGCCAGTCCTGGAGGCGACCTACGGTTTCCCCGGATCTGAACGCGACCTGGTAGGACGCGGAGCGATCCCCGCCGGCTGGCTTGGACCCCTCAAGGCACGGATCCTGCTGCTCGTGCTGCTCGGCGCCGGCAACGGCACCGACGCGGTCAGGAACGCCCTCGCCCTCCACGGAAGCATGCCGTGAGCGCGACTCCCACGAACGCTGGACCACGGAGAACAGCCGATGCCCAATAAGATCACCAGGATGCAGCCGAAGGCCGCCAAGACCCTCAACGGGGAGATCTTCGCTCGGGTGCGGTCCGACATCCTGGCAGGTCACCTGCGGCCCGGCGCCCGGCTACGACCCGCCGAGCTCGCGCAGGCACACTCGGTCAGCATGAGCGTTGTACGCGAAGCGCTCGCCCGCCTCGCCGAACAGGAGCTGGTGGACTGGGTCCCTCAGACCGGTTACAGCGTCATCCCCCTGTCGGTGGATGACCTCGCTGACCTCACCGACGTACGCCTCGACATCGAGGTGCTCGCCATTCGCTACGCCGTCCAACGCGGTGAAGTCGCCTGGGAGGCCCGCGTACTTGCTGCTCACCACACCCTTGAGCGCGCCCCGCAATTCGACCCCGAGGACCCCGACCGGTTCACCGAGGAATGGGCGACTGCCCATGCCAACTTTCACACGACAGTGCTGGAGGGGTGCAACAGCCGACGGCTCATCTCCATCGCCACCCAGCTTCGCGACGGCGCCGAGCTCTACCGACGCTGGTCCCACGCCTTGGCCCACGACTCGGATCGCGACATTCCCGCCGAGCACCGGGCACTCCTTCAAGCGGTACTCCAGCGCGACGAGGACGCCGCAGCCGGCGCCCTCCGAGACCACATCCGACACACCACCAACGTGTTGCTCCACCACACCCAGGCGGAGAACACCTGACAACGGCGCGTCCGAGTCACCACTCAGGTTCAAGGGGTGGACCACCAGGTCACAGCACCAAGATCGCCAGTGGACCCGGCTCAGCGGGAGCGGCCGGGCCGCTGAGGCGACGCGGCCGGACCCTGCCGGCGCCCCGCCTCGGCCACCCGAGCAGACCGTGCGCCCCTGCCCGGCCCGGCGGCTGTCCCGACCAGCCTGCGGTCGTGCTCGGCATGAATCTGCCCGGCGGCCTGCTTGGCGGCGGCGGCCTGGGTCGCCCGGTCCTGCTCGGTACGCATCCGGGCGACCGCCTCGGCCACGGCGGCGAGCTGGGCGAGCAGCGCGAGCAGCTGGGCGTTCTCCGGCGTCCGCACCGTCCGCGCTGCTGCGAGCAGCCCGGATGCTGCCCGCAGTCCCGAGCCGGCTAAAGAGGGTTCGGGAAGCCGGCCCCACGCCCGCCGCGCCGCCCGGTCGTAGTCCTCCGCAGCCGCAGTCAGCGGCCCGCCGCGGCGGCCGCCGACCAGCCGGGCTGTGGAGGCCAGGAAGTCCGAGGCCGCCCACGCGGCGTCCGCAGCCCCCGCCGGGTCGTCGCGGTGGACGCCGATCGCGGCGGTGGCCTGGCGGGCGGCGTCGATCGCCTGCTCCCACAGCCCGGTCCGCTGCGCCTCGCTCAGCCCGGCACCGTCATTCGGTCTCTGCTGCTTGCCTCGATCGGGGTGGCCGTCGGCTGCTGCCCGAGTGGCGGCAGCCTCGCCGGCCGGCACCCAGCGGGCGGCGAGCTTGGGCAGTGTCAGGTCGGCGGCGAGCTTGCCGCCGGAGTAGAACACGAGCCCACCAGCCGCGTCCGCCTGACCCGCCAGCGCGACGGCGTAGCCGGTCAAGGCCCCGTCGAGCTCACTGTGCCGCTCCTTGACCACCAGGCCGATGTCCCGCAGCCGGCCCAGGAAGCCCTCGACGCTGCCGGCCGCGCCGGCGGCGGCCCGGACCTCCCGGCGAAGCGTCACCCGAACCGGCACATCCCACCCGGCCCTGCTCGCCTTCTCCGACTCGGCCCGCGACACCCGCTTGGCCGCGGTTCGGTCCCGCGCCCCGGTGGTGCGCAGCCCGTAGGTCTGCTCCGCGGCGCGGCACCCCTCCCCCACCCGGTAGAAGTCGTTACGCGGCGACACCCGCCGGCCCGACTCGGTCGCCAGCGTCGCGACGATGTGCACGTGCTCCGCCCCCGGCAGGTCGTGCCGGACCGCGACCCACCGGACCCCCTCCGAGGCAGGCATCCCGGCTGAGTTCGTGGGGGCGAGGCCGGTCCGGTCCATCAGGTCCGCCGCGATCTGCGCCCACACCTCATCCGATAGCGCCGGGTCCGGGCCCAGCCCCCGGCCGGCGTCGGCCTTCGCCGACGCGACCACCAGGTGATACACCGGCCGGTCCTTCAGGCCCAGCCCCGCCGCCTCAGCCGGCTCCGACAGCAGCCGGACCAGCCGCCGCACGTCCCGCCCACCCGACTCGGACACCGCCGGCTCGAGCCGGTCCGGCGCCCGCCACCCCGCCACGATCCGCGGATTGAGGTGCTCGTTCGCCCGCCCCGGCCCGTACAGATAGCGGACCAGCCCGCCGACCTGCCCGCCACGCAGCACCTTCCCGATCACACCAGAATCCGGCCCGTCATCCGGGCCTCAGACCAGCCGGCGCAGCAGCACCGCAGCGACCGCCTCGACCCGGTCCGTCGCCTCCTGCACCGCGGCCACCGCCTCTGCCAGGCTCTTGGGCGCCGTCCCCGTGGCGTTGAGCCGGCGCACCGACTGGTTCAGGTTCACCCCCACATCGTCGAGCGCCCGCGTCGCCTCCCTGACCGTCTGCGGTAGCTGCTCCTCCCCCGCCACCGGCATCACCCCCCGCGCCGCCCGCAACGCCGCCCCCGCCACAAACCCACTCCGCGTCAGCCCCGCCCTACGGGCCGCGGCCGCGACCTCAGCCAGCTCGTCGGTCGACAGCCGCACCGTCAACCGGCCCCGCTGCTGCTCGAGCCGACGCCGCCGACGCAGCCCCTCCGGCCCGGCTACGGGTGCCTTCGGGGCGGGCTCTGAGCCCGGCTCCGCGGCCTCTTTCACCTCGGTCACGAGTTCGGGCCCCTCCCCCGTCGACCGCGCCCGGTCGACCCATCTCCGGTCTGACGTCAGGCCTCGCGGTGCCGCAGGCGAAGGTCTGACTCAGACCATATCTTGCTTCCGTCTGTTGACGCTGCTGTTCTGTGAGGTTCAGCCGCGCCTCCAGGCGCGACCACTGCCTCGACGGCCCCCTGAGGGGCGAAGCTCGGTCGTTCGGACTCGCAGCAAAGAAGCGGCCAATCCAGGGACCCCCAACGAACGGCTACCGTGCGTAACTCTGGCTGCAGAGGGAGCCCGCGACAGTGACGTCGGCAACCGGCTACGAACCGCCCGCCAACAGCTCGGCTTCGCCCTCGACGACCTGCCAGCCCTCACTGGCGGACAGTTCACCGCAGCCGCCGTCGGCTCCTACGAACGGGGCTTTCGCATGCTGGCCATTGCGGTAGTTCACCCGTTTAGTAGGGAGCAGCGTGAGCTTGAGCCCCTCGTGCAAGGCCTCGAACCGCCAAACAGGGCAAAGCTGAGAAGGTAGCGGACCGTGAGAGCGTGTGCAGCGCGTCGGCTGCAGCCGGCGGTGCACAGGCCCCGCGACGTGCCCGAGGAGGAGCCCGGGAGGAGGGTAGGCATGACTGACTCGTTGCCGGGACTGCTCAGCTCGGCGAGCGCCCCGCCGCCGGCGCGCCCGCCGCGGCGCCGTGGCGTGAAGCTCGGTCGGCTTCTTGTCGCCGTCGCGGTGATGGCGGCCGTCGTCGTACTCGCGGCGGTCGGTCTGAACGCCGTGCTCGGCCGGCTCCACCTCGGCGGCACCTCGGCCGCGGACTACACCGGCAGCGGCACCGGAAGCGTCACCGTCCAGGTGCCCGGCGGCGCCGTCGCCAGCCAGATCGGCCGCACCCTCGTCACGCAGGGCGTGGTAAAGAGCGCCGCAGCGTTCACCGACGCCGCGCAGGGCGACGCCCGCTCCCGCGGCATCCAGCCCGGCTACTACCGGCTGAACAAGCAGATGAAGGCGACGTCGGCGCTGGCCCTGCTGCTGGACCCGGCGTCCCGCCTCGAGTCAACCTTCACGATCGCCGAGGGCGCCGACGCGCGAACCGCGCTGCCCATCATCGCCAGGGCGACCCACATCCCGCTCGCCAAGCTTCAGGCCGCGGCCAAGGACCAGGCCGCGCTCGGTCTGCCGGCGTACGCCACCAACCCGAACTCGCCGGAGGGCTTCTTGTTCCCGGCGACGTACTCGGCGCGACCTGACGCCACCGCCACCGACGTGCTGAAGATGATGGTGGCCAAGTACAACGACGTCTCCAACCGGCTCAGCCTGGTCGCGGCGGCACGAGCCGAGGGGCTCACGCCGCTGCAGGCAGTCATCCTCGCGTCGATGATCGAGCGGGAGGTCAGCCACAAGGACGACCGCGGCAAGGTGACCCGCGTGGTGCTGAACCGGCTCAAGGACACCAACAGCTTCCCGACTTTGGGCCTGGACTCGACGACGCGGTACGCGCTCGGCGACTACCTGGGGCAGCTGACCCCCAGCCAGCTCCAGGTCGACTCGCCGTACAACACCCGCCGGTCCCCGGGGTTCCCACCCGGTCCGATCGGCGACCCCGGTGAGGCAGCGCTCGATGCCGCGCTGCACCCGACGCCGGGGGACTGGACCTACTTCGTCAGCCTGCCCAAGGAGAACCAGACCATCTTCACGTCCAGCGCATCGAAGTTCGCCTCCCTCGAGGCCCGGCTCAAGGCCGAGACCGGGGGTGGCTGAGGCCCCCTGGGCGGCCGTCTTGGGCTCACCCAGCAGCGGCACATCGCGTGCCGCCGCCCGGGGCGGCCGAGTACCTCGACGACAGCTCGCTCGACTGGCCTAAGGAGGACCCAAGGAACCCTTCACGGGACGGTAACTCCGTCCTACTGCACAGCCCCTTCCGGTGCTGGAAGGTCCAACCGGAGGGTTTCGCAAGGTCGGTGAGCCTGCACGACGTCATCCGGCGGCGTCGCCATGTCCGGGCTTACCGACCCCTTGAGCCTTGGCTGCCCGGCCCGCTCCGCCTGCTCGACGGGCAGCACACCCGCCGCTGCAACAGGCCGCCTGCTGGCACCCGACGCCCGAAGCGGTAACAGCTGCCGGCCGAGCCGGCACACCAGCGCAACCACCGCCCACCAGGCCAGCAGCATCAGCACGCTGCCCAGCACAAGCGCGGCAAACGTCCAGCCAACTATCTGCATCTCCTGCTCCGCTCCGCCCCTGAGGAAGCCGCAGCCCACCCCCTGGGGGGATCGGCAGCCCCTGTCACCTGCCGTCTGCGCTTAAGCCGGCCTTCTCGCTCGCCTTGCCTGCTCACGGCCGGGGTCGCCCCGGCAGCCGCGCCACCCCCGGTGCTGGACAGGTGCGGTGCCGGTGGATCTGCGCTGGCTCATGGGGAGCGCTGAACAGGTAGCAGCCCGTCGAGTTCGCACGTCCCGTCCCCGGCACGCCAAACGTGGTAGCCACACGATTGGCAGGAGGTGAGATCAACCGGTGTGCCGTCGGTCAGCGCCAGCAGGATGCGGGTCATCCGCCCCCCGCCGCAGCCGGGACACGACAGACCGTCGGCGAACGACGGGTCCATCGTCAGCGTTCCTGCCGCGATGCCTGGCCGCAGCGCCTCACGGCCGCCGGGAACGCCAGCGACCGGTGTCCCGGCAGTGGTCCACGCATTCACAGCCCCGCCTCCCGCTGACCGGGGCCGGGCTCGCCGGTGGGTCAGTGCCTTCATCGGCCGATGCGCCCGAGCATCCACCGACGCGAGCGGGTGACCCCTGGTCCGCCCGCCCCACCGCCGCGGGATCAGCAGTGCCGCTCAGTTGTGTCCAAGGCCACCGCCATCCACCGACCGCAGCAACAGACCGATGCCGTAGCCGCCGATGCCGAGTCCGTGAACGCCACGACCGCCTGAGGCGAGGAACCCCGACGGGGACACCAGCGAGTACCGCGCATCAGTACATGCGCCTCGCTGTCGCCACGCTGCTATTCATTGTCCTGGTCGGCGTCGTGTTGTGTCTCCGAGGCGCACCCGGACTCGGCGTGGTGCTAATCGCCTCGGCGGTGCCACTGAGCTGGTGGGCGAGCCGTCGGGACGCTGCCAACTGCGTCAGTCCTGGCTCGACCCGGCACGGTTAGCGGCGCATGGCGCCAACCACATGCGCACGTCGCTGGTCCTCGACGCCCTCGAGACGGCCCACCTGCACTGCACCAACACGCAACCTGCCCCAGGAAGGGTCGTGCCGGGCGACGTCGGCGTTGTTGTGTGCGCCGACATCCTTTGAGCACCGACCGGAGGCCCGGCCGCTGCTACCAGGCGCTGTAGACGTCACGTCCGAAGCGGGGCAGGTCCGGCTTGGCGGCGAACCCGAGGTGCGGCAGGCAGAACAGGTCCTCGATGCTGGCCAGCAGCGAGTAGTGGTTGTAGCCCACGTGGGAGATGGTGCCCGCCTTGGTGTACGGGGAGATTACTACCGCCCCCACACGACCGCCTCCGGGGCCACCGATACCGGGCAGCGGGGAGTTCGGGCCAGGCACTTCACCGCCGGATGCGGAGGAGTCGCCCTGCGGGCTGTCAGACTCGTCGAACGTGACGACCAGCAGCCCGTCCTTCTGGTAGGCCGGTGAGTTCTGGATGCGCGGCACCCACGTCTTGAGGAAGGTGTCGGCGCTCACCAGGCCGCCGGCCTCCCCGTTCTTGCACGGCGCGTCGTGCCCGTCATGGCACAGGTTCGGGGTGATGTAGGTCAGGTTGGGCGTCGTCGGAACGGTCTGCAGGTCGGCGGGCAGCTTCGACAGGTTCACGTCCCGCTGGTCGCACTGCGGCGAGTCGGTGATCGACCGGAAGTAGACGAAGGGGTTGTGCCGGGCGGCGTACTGGTCACTGGGCGTCGCCGACTGGGTCTTGTCCTGGCTGTTCAGCGCGGGATGCGCACAGGTGGCGGCCTCACGGGACGCGTCTCGGCCCATGTCCTCCATGTAGCCCTTCCAGCTGAGCCCCTTGTCGGTGAGCTGGCCCGCGAGCGTCGGCACCGAGGCCGGGTATACGCATCCGTCGCCGCGCTTCTGGCCGTACTGGTCGTCCGGGCCGATGTTGACGAAGGCCGAGTAGAGCTGGCAGTCCGACTGCTGCTGCGGCGACGGTCCCTGGCCCGAGATCTGCGCCAGGTAGTTCGGCAGGCTGTTGTGCGCAGTGCCGTGGTACTGGTCGAGCAGGACACCCTTGCTGCGCAGCGTGCTCGCCAGGTAGGGAGCCGGCGAGCTCGCCCCGAACGTCGTCGCGAACCCCTTGTTCTCGAGGTTGATGACGAAGACGTGCCGCGCGGGCGGCGGCAGCGGCCGGGGGGTGTTCGTACAGGCGGCGACCGAGCCGGCCGAGACCAGCGCGGCAGTGGCGGCGGCGAGGGGTATCCGGCGCAGGCGGAACGACATCAACTCTCCAGGTGAAGGGCGTAAGCGAGAAAGGAGCCATGTCGTGGCGGTGCCACGTCAGCCGGTCGGTCAGGTCGTTCGAGTCGGTCAGCGATGCCTACCGGGTCAGCCATCGGTGTCGTTCCGGCTGTAACGGGATGGAATGCCGCCTGCCGGGGCTGGCAGTTGCAGCTGACGCCGCCGGCCCACGCCTCAGCGGCCTGGGCGGTGACCCCGCCGCGAACCTGCAGCTCACGCACCAGCCCGGCCGGCATCGGGCTGCCCGGGTGGGTCGCTTGCCACAGCTGGGCCTCGAGCAGCGGCCCGGCGACGTCGACCTGTGAGGTGCTGACCGGGGCTGCGGCTGCGGTGCCGGGTGCTGCCGCGGGGTTCTTCGCATCCTGGGGGTAGGTCGGCTTCTCGGCGGTGTACGGCGTCACGTCCGGGCGCGAGGTGAACATGTCGTACGGCACCGGGGCGTACTGCGTGTAGTTCGACAGCGGCCGCAGGCCGAGGATCAGCTCGATGGTGTGCAGCACGCTCGCCTGCGAGATGTGAACACTCGACAGCTTGGCCTTGGCTGCGTACGGCGACGCCAGCAGGAAGATGTTGCGGTGCCCGTCGCGGTGGTCGAGGCCGTCCTGACTGTCGTCCTCCATCACGAACACCGCCGTCGACGACCACTGGGGCGTGTGGCTCAAGTAGTCGACGACGCCGCCGACCGCTTCGTCGTTGGTGGCCACGAGCCCCTGGGGCGTGGTCTTGCCAGGAGTGGCGCCGTCGGTGTGGTCATTGCCCATCAGCAGGTAGCTGAACTGCGGCACCTTGTTCGTGACCACCAGAGGCGCGTACTCCCGCTTGAACTGGTCCAGCCGGACGGTGTCCTTGACCGACGTCAACAGCAGGTTGTTCGGGTACAGCGGCGAGGAGTTCGCGGCGACAGCGGCGTCCTGCCTGCCTCCCGGGACCGGGCAGGCCGCACCCGGCGACGGAGTCGACGGCGTCTGCGTCGTGGCCTGCCCGACCTCCTCCCCGAAGTCGCGGAACGTCTTGCCCTGCCCCGCGAGCTGCTGGAAGATCGCGCCGCAACGCGGGTAGACGATCGGGGCGGTCGGATCGAACGGGTGGTTGCGCGCCGAGTAGTAGTGCACCCACGACTTCTCGGTGTAGTCCGTCGACGTGCCCTCAGCCGTCCAGTGGTGGCCCTGGATGCTGGCCTCTCCGTCGGAGTAGAAGTTCTGGCTCAGCGCGTACTTGTCGGCCAGGTTGTGCACGTTGGGCGTGACCGTCTGGTGCTGCGCGTTGGTCCGGCCGAACTCGGTGAACGTCGGCTCCACGTCGGCGTTCGGGCGGCCAAGACTGCGAAGGTCACCGAAGACCTGGTCGAAGGTGCGGTTCTCGCGCACGATCAGCACCACGTGCTTGATCTGGCTGCTCCCGCCGGCGGCGAACGACGCCGGCACCGGGCTGTCGGCGGGCCGTCGGGTGTTGGCCTTCGTGCTGAACAGCAGCTGGTTGCGGGCCTGCGTCGTGTAGCCCCCGAGCTGGGTGCTCGTCGGTCGCGGCACCCGTGACAGCAGCCCGACTATGTCGTTGCCGTCGTACTGCGTCTTGCGGATCACCGGGACGCCGCCGTAGCCCTTGGCGCTCGTCGTCAGCAGGTCGCCCGAGCCAGGGACCACCGACACGGCCGTCGGGTAGGCAGCCGCCGGGACAAAACCGAGCGCCTTGAACTCCGCCGGGTTCCACCGGGTCGGTCCGGCCGGGATCGCCGCGCCCAGCACCGCCACCGCGTTGTCGCCGGCGTTCGCGACGTAGACCAGGCTCTGCGCACTGTCGATGGCGATGCCGTTCGGCGCCGAGCCGTTGGCCTCACCCGCCAGCAGGTGCACGGAGATCCGCCGGACCTCAGTCGGGACGAGCTGCGTGAGGTCGAGGATCGAGACACTGTCGTCGTTGGTGTTGGCGACGAACGCGAAGTGGCTGTTACGGGTCACCGCGATGGCCGACGGGTGGTCGCCGACCGAGGTCGCGCCTTCCAGCGCGCCGGTCGCGACATCGAGGGTGGCGACCGCGTTGAGCCCCTGCTCGGTGACGAACGCACGCTTGCCGTCGTTCGCGAGCGTGACGGCGCCCGGGTAGGCACCACCCGCCTGGCCGGCCCCGCCGAGCGGGGTCTCCCAGCGCTGGGCCCCGGTCGCCGCGTCCAGCGCCGTAACGCTGCCGCCCTGCTCGTTGGTCACCACGAGGGTGCGGCCGTCCGGGGTCAGGGCGAGGCCGCGGCTGTAGCCGGTGACGTCGCCAACGAGCGGGACGGTCCCGGGGACCCCGCCGTTCGGGGGCCGCGCCGGCCCGGGGACGGTCGGGTTCTTGGTGCTGCGGAAGCGCTTGGCGAGCGCAATGTGGCCGCCGGAGACCGCGTAGTCATACACCTGGTCGTTGCCGCCGCCGGTGACGTACAGGTGGGTGCCGGTGGGGCTGAAGGCGACACCCGCGTTGTAGAACGTCGGCTGACCGAGCTCGTGGTCGGTCACCGTCTGCACGACCGTGTTGTCGCTCAGGCGCACCAGCTGCAACGACTCATTCCCCTGATCCTTCGCGCCCTCCCCCTCGCCGCTGTTGACGACCGCGGCGAGGGCACCGTCCGCGGAGACGGCGGACGCGACCGGGAAGTCGCCGAGCGTGCGCACCGTCCCGGCCGGCTTGACCAGCCGGCCGTTCACCAGCGAGGCGCCGTTCCCGTACAAGCCGGTCGGGCTGTCCGGGGTCGCGTCGGCGCGGCCGGTCCCGCCCCCGGACGGGTCGGTGCAGCCGGCGGCAGCCAGGACGACGCTGCCGACAAGCAGGGATGCCGCGAGCGGGCGTGAGGACATCAGGCGACGGCTGCGACAGCCCGGAGTGCGCATATCGCCCATGGTGCGGAGTAGAAGACGCCCTGTAGCGGGCCTTGCCCGAGAGTTCGACGACCGTTCATCTGCAGCGTCCCACTGACGACGCCGCAGCTTCCTCTGCCGCGACCGTCAGGTCGTGGACCCAGCCCAGGGCGCTGCGGACGGTGTAGACAAGGTCGGCGGCGCCGACGAGCAGGCGCGTCCCCCGGACCGGACTAGTGCACCGGCGGCGATGGTGGGGTAAGCGCAGACGGGGTGTCGGCTGGTGTGAAGTGGGACTGCAGCCCGGTGATCATCATTTCGACTCCTTGGTGGAGCTGGGTGGCGCCGTCGTAGCCGGCGAGTTCGCTGGCGAGGGCGCGCAGCCGGGGAAAC
>JAABUZ0100003821.1_pt1 | contig 21613 bp, 28 predicted proteins | sample 5562091 | NCBI WGS metagenome assembly JAABUZ01 (sample SAMN12813069, study PRJNA571459) | rock metagenome | isolation source: Antarctica rocks | place: Antarctica: Victoria Land, Linnaeus Terrace sud | collected 2015-12-21
GAAATAAAGAACGCAGAACGGCCGCAAGCCTCTTTATCCTAATTATCTTAACCCTCTCCTTAACAAGGAGAGGGTCGGCGAGGAACGAGACGGGGTGAGGTTTGATTGGGGTGAGGTGCTTAAACATTATGACCGAAGAACAGGCCGCGCATTTTGCACAGTTTATCAAAGACCATGACAAGCGGTTTGAGGCCAAAGCACATCCCGGCGGCGACCAAAGCGTCGTACTGCTGACGGACGCGCTTGACGGCACGGCGCTTGCGCCAATCGTCCATATTGCGGACTATCAAGCAACGCAAATTGAGCGGAACGATCCGGGGCCGACCGTGCGGGCTGCCTGGGAGAAGTGGCGGGAGCAAGCCGGTGGCGGGTAGCCGGGCCTCCGGGCATCTCAGCGGCGGCAAGTATACCGCAAGCCACACGACAGTCATTGACGCGGCCCTGCTCCCCGCGCAGGCGGCGGCGCGTCTGGCTTGCGTTTCCAAGATTTCGCTGGGGCTGATTAAAACGCTCCGCAACGGCCCGCCCGCCATCAAGTTCACCGAAGACTGCGCGGGCTGCCTGCTGGTCAAGATTCGCGGCGTCAGCTCCATTCAGGAAATCCGGGTATATACAGCAAACTGCGAAGAAACAGAGGCGGCTATGCGGGCCGCGTTCAAATAGACCCTGTTGGAGACATAAAACTATGGAAACACGAAAAATCGGCTCGCTGAATGCCTCGGTGGTCGGCCTCGGCTGCAACAACTTCGGATGGAACATTGACGAGGCGGCGACCGCCAAAGTCGTAGACGCCGCGCTGGACGCGGGCGTCACTTTTTTTGATACCGCCGACATTTACGGCGGCACGAAAAGCGAAGAGTTTTTAGGGCGCGTTCTTCAAGGCCGCCGGGATAAAGTTGTTCTCGCGTCCAAGTTCGGCATCAAGATAGACGACGCGCATCCCGGCGGCGCGAAGCCCGCGTACATTCAGCAAGCGATTGAAGCCAGCCTGCGCCGCCTGCAAACGGACCATCTTGACTTGTATCAAATTCATCGGCCCGATGATGACACGCCGATTGCGGATACATTGGAGGCACTGAACGAACTGGTCCGCGCCGGCAAAGTGCGCGAAATCGGCTGCTCCAATTTCTCGGCGCAGCAATTACAGGAAGCCGAAACAGCGTCACAAGGCGGGGCGCGGTTTGTCAGTGTCCAGAACGAGTATAGCCTACTGGAACGTGCGCCGGAAGCCGAGGTTTTACCGGAATGCGAACGTCTCGGCATTGCGTTTCTGCCCTACTTCCCGCTCGCCAGCGGCCTGCTGACCGGGAAATACCGGCAGGGCAAGCCGCTTCCCGAAGGCACGCGCATCAACGCAGGCAGCGGGTTTGCCAAGCTGCTGACCGACAAGAACTTGTCCGTAGTCGAGTCGCTGATTGCGTTTGCGGAAGCGCGGGGCCACACGATTTTGGAACTGGCGTTTTCCTGGCTGATCCGTCAGCCTGCGGTTGCCTCGGTGATTGCCGGCGCGACTTCTGCGGCGCAGATTCAGGCAAACGCGGCAGCGGCAAGCTGGCATCTCAGCGGCGAAGATTTAGCGGAAATCGGGACCTTGCTGCACTGAAAGACGGCGGCATGGTAACGATTTATCATCACTTGAACCTGGTGACTGCTCAGAAAGAAGATACGCCGCAGTTAAGAGACTTGGAGCTTGCAGGTATCGTTTTTGGCACCAGCGACTTAGATGAAGCGTTTGACCGGACGATCCACCGAGATGGCGAAAACTGGACGGACGACAATGCGGTGCAGTTCTTTGGAGACCGCCGAAGCCGCCGGTCATCTCAGGAAGGCGATGTGTTTGTCTCAGGGGACGGCACGGCTTACCAGGTGACGATGCATGGGTTTCGGCGGCTGCCGAGTTTGGCTCTGCCGTTTCTTTAGGACTGCACAGACAAAATTCGCATTTACCCTTGACAAATCCGCCTGGTTTTCTGTATAATAGGTTTCAGATGCCGGGGTGGCGAAATGGTATACGCGCAACGTTGAGGTCGTTGTGGGGGCAACCCTGTAAGAGTTCGAGTCTCTTTCTCGGCATTTTCAAATTTCACCTCAAAATTCTCCTCAACTTTTACCAATTTTCCAGTAGGTATGCGCGTGAACCCAAAGCAGATGGCCGCAGAACGCGCTGTTTCTTACATCCAAGACGGCATGACGGTCGGCCTCGGCACGGGCAGCACCGCGGCATATGCGATCCATGCGCTTGGACGCCGCTTCCAATCGGAAACACTTAATCTCCGCTGCATTGCGACTTCACGCGAGTCCGAAGAGCTCGGCCAGAGCTATGGCCTGCCGTTTGCCGCGTTTGACACCATTTCTTATTTTGACATCACCATTGATGGGGCCGATGAAGTGGACCCCGAATTCCGGCTGATCAAAGGCGGCGGCGGCGCGTTGGTGCGGGAAAAGATTGTCGCGGCGGCGACGAAGACTGAGATCATTGTCGTGGACGAAGGCAAAGTGAAAGCCGCGCTCGGCGCACATCCGCTGCCGGTCGCCATTATGCCCTATGCCTGGCAGTGGACACAGGCTCGGATTGAAGACCGTTTCGGCATCCCCGCCCCGCGCCGGCAGTTCACGGTTCAAGAGCCGTTTTTGAGCGATGACGGCCTTTATATCTTGGACTTAGCTTTCGGCGTTCCACTGCCCGCGCCGGACGCTTTGGAACAGCAGATGAAAACCATTGTCGGCGTGGTGGAAGTGGGTCTGTTCGTCGGCCTCTGCCGGCGTCTTGTCATCGGCTTTGATGACGGGCATGTGGAAGAACAAGTCCGTGAATAAAGCAAGCAGGCAAAGAGAAGCCGCGTCGGCCATTGCTGGCTGGCGCGGCTTTTGTGCCCCTTGCTATTTGTGCCCCTTGCTAATGGCTCTCGCTTTTACTTGGTATCGCCCGCTCTAAACGCTGCACCAGCATTTCAAGATGCAGAATGCGCTCCTGCTGGCAGCGCAGGGCTTCTTCCAGCGGCGCACGGGCTAATGCCGCAATCGCGGCAATCGCGGCGTTCAGCGCTTCGCTTTGGACAGGCATCTGGAACGCTTTGGGGACCAGCGGGTTCGGGTTCCAGTCGGCCAAACCCTGCTGTAATTTGCGGCTGATTGCCTCGGTTTCGATAGGCTGTATCACTGTGTGCCTCTTTCCAAATAGTCATTCAAAGGAGTTAGTCAAATGAAACGCGCTCTTTGATGAAACGCGCTCTTTGATGAAACGCGCTCTTTGATGAAACGCGCTCTTTGATGAAACGCGCTCTTTGATGAAACGCGCTCTTTGCTGTGTATGACAAGATGATACCAGAAATGTGATCATTTTGTGACACTCCTCCTACGCCGCTTTACCCCGTGCGTTCTCGGTCTCTCCTAAATCCAGGCTAAACCCAGGTACACTGATGTTATGTCTCTCTATGCCGAGCTTCACCGCCATCTCGGCGGGGCAGTCGTCCCGCGCGTTTTCTGGCGCTATTTGATCCGAAACAACCACCCGCTTGCCGCTGAATTTCCTGAGTACGAAAGCTTTGAAGCATTTGTGACCAGGCCGCGTGCCTCGCTCGAAGAATACTTGGAGCTGCACGCGCTCGTGGAACCGTTCCAGACACTTGAAACCCTGCCCTATTTTGTTTCCAAGCTGGTGCGGGGCGCGTATGTCTTTGAGGGCATCTGTTACCTAGAGCTGCGGCACACGCCGTTTTACCGCACCGACCCCGCGCTTTCAGTCGCGGACCGCATCGCGCAGATGAAAGATGTCGTGATGACCATCGGCGACTCCGGCCACGACCCGCGCTACCCGCTGCTGATGCGGCAGATATTGTGCATGCATTCCCGGCTGCCGTTTGAAGTCAACCGGGCGATTCTGAATTTGGCCCTCAGCCTGCCCCAGTATGTCTGCGGCGTAGATTTGGCCGGGCCGGATATTTACTACGCCGAGCGCCTCGACGAATGGGTCAGCCTGTTTCGCTGGGCTAGGGAGGAGGGAATGAAGACGACGGGCCACCTCTACGAAACGTCCGACGGCTGCCACCCGGCCCTGCTGCCGTACTTGTCGCGCATCGGCCACGGCATCCAAATTGCTTTGCGCTTCCCGGAGCTGCTGCCGGAAGTGGCCGCGCGGGGCCAGTGCCTGGAAGTCTGCCCGACAACGTACCTGAAAACGGGAACTTTGACGGACCTTTCCGCGCTGAGAACAGTATTCGAGCGCTGCGAGGCGGCAGGGGTAGATGTGGTCATCTGCACGGACAATGCCGGTCTGCACAATGTCCGGCTGCCCTGGGAATTCGAGAATTTGCTGACCCAGGACGTAATTGACTTCAATCAGCTTGCCGCCTGCCAGGATGCCGCATTCCGTCATGCCTTTGCCTGGCCGCACCCAAACCCGCCGCGCACGCTGCTGGACCAATTAATTTCAGGAGAATAAAATTCGCCGCAGCAAGCTGCGGGGGTATTGCCTAGTCCGCTGGCCTCTGCAAGACAGCGAGACAAAAACGGTGTCGGAGCAAGCTCTGGGGTATTGACATCCCGCTAGAATAAAGCCGCCGGTGCTTTGGCACCGGCGGCTTTGCTGGGTTAAGCCGCGGCCAGCTCAAACAAGGGCTGTTCGGTCTGAGCCTGTTTTTGCAGCGCTTCCTGCTCCGCGCTGGACAGCGGCGTGAAGCTGTCGGCAATATCCATTGCCAGGCGGAACAGGCGGATGTCGCCGGGCGGGAGCGCGGACGTAATCGGCAGCGAGAGCGTGTAGCGCAGCGCCTGCGTCGCTTCTGCGCGGTCGGTCAGCGGCTCGTACCAGGCTTTCGGGTAATCGCTGCGCCGGGCATCCCCCGCCTGCCAGGGGCCGCGCACCATGCCCTTCAGCGCAAGCCGGGCCACCCCTTTCGCCTGGGCCGCTTCCATGACCTGCGGCCCAAAGCCCGCGTTCTCGTAGGTGACATAGTTAAACGGAAACAGAATGCTGTCAAACGCAAATTGATCCATCGCGGCAAGCGCCGCTTCAACGCCGTGGGCGCTGAAGCCGAGATGCTTGATCTGGCCTTCCGCCCTGGCCTTGATAAACGTCTCCATCGCGCCATTTGGCCCGAATGCTTCCGCGACATCTTGATCTGTCGTGATTGCATGAAGCTGATACAAGTCAAAATAGTCCGTCTGCATCTGCCGCAGCGAGTTTTCCAATTCTTCCCGTGCGCCGGCAGCATCGCGCCGCCCGGTTTTGCACGCGAGAAAGACATTCTCCCGATACGGTCTCAGCGCGGGTCCAAGCCGTTCTTCGGCGTTGCCATAAGACGGCGCGACATCGAAATAGTTGATGCCCCGGTCAATCGCCTCGCCGACATACTGCTCCGCTTCCTTCGGCGTCGTGTCCATGACGATAATGCCGCCGAAGCCGAGAATGCTTAAATGCCAGCCGTCTCCGTAAGCGCGTTTTTCCATAGTCTTCTTTCTGAGCGCACAAAAAAGCCCCCGGCATTCGCCGGGGGCCTTTCGAGTGCTTAATAGTTGTTGATAATCTGCGTTTGCAGCGTCAAGGAATGGTTTGTCTTGATCGTGACTTCCGAGCCGCTTTTCAGGTCAATATCGCTTGCGCCATGCTTCTGGGCGGCGTTCGCGCCGAATCCGGCGAGGCCGCCCAGCAGGCCACCGCCGATGGCATCCCCCAGCTTGCGCTTGCGGGCGAAACCGAGCAGTGCGCCTGCGCCCGCGCCGATGCTGGTGTAGTTCGACTTGTCCGAGCTTTGCTTCTTGCCGGTGAATTGGGCCGTCGCCAGATTGTAGGACGAGCCGCCGGTTCCGAACCGGACATACAGCACCCCTGCGGTCTTCGGCGTCGCCGGTGTAACCGACGTAATCACGCCGTTCAGCACTGTGCCGGTCGGGATGCCGCTTTGGTCGTCGCTTGCAACCTGGACTTTGACATGGTCCCCGGTCTCGGCGCTCTGCGAACTGATGTCCCGGAGCAGCTTGACTTTGACTTCCGTGCCGGCCGGGATTTGGTGCTTCGGCATCTCGATGGTGCTGTCCGACTGTGCGAATGCCGGTGCCAGCGTGGTCAGCGGCAGGGCCAGCAGCAGGCTTCCCAGCGCCGCGCTTGTGAGTGTGCGTCCTAGTGTATTTTTCATTCTCTCTCCTTTGGCTTTGTGAAGTCGTTTGGTTACTTAGTTGGTATCCCGACTGGGCGGAAACTAAACCCGATTTGTGTTTTAGGAGACGCGAGCGCCGAGGCATTTGTTCCCGCCGGGTAAGATCGCCGCGCGGAACCGGCAGCGCGTTCGGCTGGTTATGTCTGCAAGGAGACACCAAATGCAGACTTTATACACGGCGGTTGCGACCGCGACCGGAGGCCGGACCGGACATGCGGAAAGCGATGACAGCGTTCTGGCGGTTGACCTGGCGATTCCAAAAGCGATGGGCGGCACCGGAGCCGTCGGCACGAACCCGGAGCAGTTGTTCGCCGCCGGCTATGCCGCCTGCTTCGGCAGCGCGTTAGACTACCTTGCCAAGCAGCGGGGAATCGAGACCGGCGAAGTCAGTGTCACCGCCGAAATTGGCATTGGCCCAAGCAATACCGGCAGCTTTTCGCTGTCCGCGGCTTTAATGGTCGAAGTTCCGGCCCTCAGCCAGTCCGACGCCGAAGCGCTGGTTGCCGACGCTCATCAGGTCTGCCCGTATTCCAACGCCGTCAAGGGCAACATCGATGTCGCGCTTTCCGCCAAAGGCGGCCATTAGGCAGCAAAAAGCCGTGCCTCACACTGTAAGGCACGGCTTTTCCGGCGCAATTACTTTTTGAGCATGTCTTACTTTTTGAGCATGTGATGGGCTGCCCCGCCCGCCGCGAGACCGGAAATGATGGGATGACGCTCGGCCAGGTTCGGCTTCCGTCCACTCGCCGCCCGTCCCGCCGCGCCCTTTTTCGCCATGTGGTGCGCCGCAAGGCCCGCCGCCGCGCCTGCCAGGGCCGGATGCTTGTGCAAAATGCCCGCCTGCGCCGGAGCCGCGACAAACGCGGGAGCAATCAGCGCCGCCGCCAGCAATGCCGGCACTATAATCGTAAGTTTCATGGAATAAACCCTTTCGTTCAGCCTGGAAAGCTGTTACCACTTGAAAGCGACCATGCCCGCCGAAAAGTTCCCTTGCCACAAAAAATTGCCGCGCCCCTTGCAAATCTTGGACAGACTCGGTATAATTCACCTAACGCAAGCAAACAAGATGCGGACAGTTAGCGTAGCGGTAGCGCACTTCCTTCACACGGAAGGGGTCAGGGGTTCGAATCCCTTACTGTCCATTCTTTGCATTATCCATTCTTTTCAGGTGTCTCTCGGCCTTCTGGCGGTACTCCAAATCCGTTGGAGGCTCCAAAAAGTATTTCCCCATATTGAAAATGTTCTGCGAATCAGGAGAATAGAGATGACACCGTCGCAGAAGACCTGCCCGGCGTGCAAGCTGCCCGCGCGAATCTATGCCGCCGCATGCGAGAATTGCGGCCATGTGTTTCGTACCCAGTTCATGCCGCCCGTGGATCAGACGCAGGTTCTTCCGCCTCTGCCAGAGACGCACTTTGCGCCGCATCTGGCGCGGCGCAAGAGAAAAACGACTTCGGCGGCAATCTTGGCTGCCATCGGCGTCTTTGTGGTTGCCGCGCTGCTGACCGCCTTCTCGTTCGCGCGGCACGGTGCCAAGCAAACAAGTAATACCGAGCAAACAAGCAGCGCCGAGCTAGGAAGCGGTGCCGGCCGCAGCGAAAGTGACGCCCGGAACACGCCGGGGCATTTGGTTCGCATTGACGCAGCGGAAGCGCTGACGCCGGCGTGCAGCCAGCAGCGCGTGCTGGAAACACTGGGCGCACCTCTGCAAAACGTCAACGATATTTGGAGCTACCCCGCAGGCAGCGGCGCGGCGGTCGGCGTCAAGTTTGCGGGCGGCGAGGACGCAAAATACGTTCAGGGAATTGTCGTTCTGGATAACAATGGAAACTTAATCTGGGAAAAGACGCCCCACCTGTGGAAGTCCATGCCGATGATTAAAGCTTCGGGCCGGAAGCACGCTTTGCCGCTCAGAACGCTCACGAGGTACTTAAATTACATCACCCACTAGGCGGCATCGTACTTAACACGGAAGGGGCGAGGGGTTCGCATCTGCTACTGCCCATCATAAGAAAAGCCAGGGATCGTGATAATCCCCGGCTTTTTTGTGTCTGGTTTGTCGGCGGTTCGGTTTCAAATTACGGTACAGCCTGGCTGATTCGCAAACAAACGCTTGACATACCCTGCGAATTAGTATAGTATACCTGAGTGGGCAGTAAGCAAGGGAACACAATGCAAAAGAAAAGCAAGTCGCAATGAGAGTGCCGCTAAGACTTCAGCGTGGGCGCAAAGACGCGGCCCCGGCTGTTCCCGACCCGATCAACGAGAACATTGATGCGGTGGTGGCGCTTCATGCGTTTGCCGAGCGGCAGGTGGACACGCATCAGCGCACAGTCGAGTCGCTGACGGCGTGGCTGGGGCGTCCGCAGTTCTTTTACGGCATTCTGGTCGGTGCCTGTTTGTGGATGGGAGTAAACGCCGCCGCGCCTTTGCTGCACCTGCCTCGCTGGGATGACCCGCCATTTTACTGGATGCAGGGGGCCATCGGTTTGGGGGCGCTTTTGATGACCTCGGTGATTTTGATCACCCAGAACCGGCAGGGGAAGCTGGCGGAACGCCGAGAGCAATTGGAGCTTCAGATGAGTGTGCTGACCGAGCAGCGCACGGCAAAAATTATTGACCTGCTGGAAGAGCTGCGCCGGGACATGCCGAGCGTCAAGAACCGCGTGGATTTGGAAGCGGAAGCGCTGACGAAAACGGTGGACCCGCACGAAGTCCTGGCAACATTTGAGAGCCGGCTGGAAGAAACGCTGGAAGCCGTGGGAACGTCGGAAGAAGCGTCGCGCCTAGTCGCCGAGGAGATTGACGCGGCGGCGGCAGAAACGCAGGGCGGCATTGACAGGGCGAAGCAGGACAGCAGCCCGGAAAGAGCTTAAGAGCGTCATGGCAAGCAAAAACGAGCCAAGCAAAAACGAGCAGAACGACGCGGAAACTCAGCGTGAGGTCTCCGAGGAAGTGCGCGAAGGCGGCGAAGGAATGCGTAAGGAGGCCGAAGAAGGCCGCGAGGAGGCCGAAGACGAGCGCCAGGCCGGGGAAACGGAGCGCACCGGCGAAGAAGCGCACCGCTCGATGGAAGAATATCACCGCACGGAGGCGGAAGCGCTGCGGCGAACTGAGGAGCAGTACCGGCAGTCCGCCGAAACGCTGCGCCAGGCTGTGGAGGAGGCTCGCCAGTCTGCGGAAACCCTGCGCTTGGCCGCGGAAGAGGTACGGGCGGCGGCAGAAGAGTCGCGCCTGATCTCGGTCGAAATTCGCAGCAGCCTGTCAGAGTTGTTGGAGCGCTTCGGAACGACAGACAGTCGCCTGAAGTAATCTGTTTAAACTAGCGTAAAATCCACTTCAAACGTGCGTCGCCACGGCAGGCGGACGCTGCCCGGCACGATTTGTGAATTGACACCGACGCCGTGCGTTTGCAAAGTTTGCCCAAGCTCTCCCAAACGCTTCTCAATAAACGCGCAAAGCTGCGCTTGTTCTTCAGGGCTGTCGGGATCGGGTTCGCGCCGTCCCCAGAGGCACTCGGCTTCGGCGCGTGCTTCGCGGCGCACGACGGCTTGATACGCCCAATCTTCCAAAAGCCGATGCGCCAGAAACCGCTGCTGGGCCGCAGCACGGCTAGGGTCGCCGCCGATCAAACCGGCGCAGAGCGCTTGGGCGATGACGACGCCGAGCGTGTTCCCCGCCGTGTTCCACGCCCCGTAAGCCGCCAGCCCCGCTAAACTCAGCGGCGCGGGATGGGCCAGAAGCAAAGCCATCAGCAGCGGGTCGGAGCCGTTTGGGTAGGCGACATCGGCCAGCGCAACGGGAACGCTCTGCGCCTGCATTGCCGCAAGCGCAGCGAGAAATGCTTGATACTCGAATGTGCGGATTGAACGGTCTTCGGCCAAATACTCCGGCTGGTAGGCAGTGCGTCCCGGCACGGGGGTGGCGACGCCCAGCACCAAGTCGCAGGTGTCCGCGCTTTCGGCCAGCGTCCCGCCGCAGGCATGGACTTGGCCTTCGACGGTTTCGCGTACCGGGCGGTCTTCATACGGGGCGACTAAATCTTCGCCGGCGGCGTGGCTGTAGACAACAAAAACGCGCGGCGTTTTTTCGGCCCGCTCCATTAGAAGCTTTGCCAGCAGCGCCGAGGCGACTTCATCCGCGCCGGGGTGCATCATCACCCACTCCGACAGCGCCGGGCCAATCAGCATGGGCCAGCCTGCAAGCCACGCTCGTTCCCGCGACGGGAACCCGTAAAGGCTGGTGTCGTCGGAAGTCAGCCGCAGCGAGGCAAGCTGTCCCCGCGCCGCCAAATCCAGCAGGCCCAGATTGACCGTGTGGTTCCGCAGACGCCGCCCCAGCCAGTCGGTCTTGAGCTTCGGCGGCAGCCGCCGTTCGAGTTCCGCCAGCTCGCTCAACTCTGCCAGCTCCCCGCGCTCCGCTTGATGGGCCAGACGCGCATAGCGGTAAAACTTGGTCCCCCACTCCGCCCAGTAGTCCGGCTCTTCCACGGCATCGTCGGCATTGGAGACCCGCGTAATCAGCGAAAACGCATGAACGGGACACGCCGGATTAATTTCGCCGAGCAGCCGCAGACGCGAAAGTATGTCCGCCGCGCTGTCCTCCGAAATGCGCGAAGCGATCAGATTGCCGAAGCCGAGATACTCGCACGAAACAATCGCCGCATTGGCGCTCTTTGCCGTTTCTTGGAGCCAAGCCGCCACCGCGTTCACATCGGCAGGAATCCGCTGCAAGCCCCGTATCTCGGCAGGCGGCAGCAGGACTTCCGCGCCGCCAATTGCGCCGAGCATCTGCGGGTAGCGCGTGTTGACAGGCCGCTCATCCAGCGGAACCAATACGATTGTCAGTGTGTCGGTCATTCCGGTTTGTTCATCTCGTCAGCCTGCGCCTCCCATAACGGTGGGACGTTGAAGACGCGCCGGAGGCTGTCTTCCATTTCCGGGTCGGTCTCATACAGGGAATGATTGCCGCTGCTCCTGTGATAATGGGTTCCAAACCGTTGAGGCCGGCCAATGTTCATCAGAAAACGGTCCTCGCTTGCCGCCGCCAGCCATTTGGCCTGCTCGACGCCCTGACTCATGGCGGCAACGCACAATTCATGGGCCAGCAGGTGATCTTCTGCAACCGAAGAGTGCTGCAAGATCATGGCGGCATGGTAGAAGTCCATGCCTGTTTGCAGCGCCTGACCGTGATAAAGCTGTTTGACCCGCCCCAAACGTGCCGCGTCACGCGGTCTCACTGCGTCCCAGTCAATTGACGGCATGGTACGGTCCGATTGGTCTTCAGCAAACATCCGGGCCAGCTCTTCGCTGACTTCGGCGGCGGACAGGGTAAGAGGTTCAGCCGCTTTCGTCACAGTCACGGAGTGCGCTTCGGCGGCTTGGGTCATGGCAGGTTCCGCTTCCAGAAGTGCCAGAAAGACTTTCTCGCTGACGAACAGCGGGCAGCGCGTCCGAACGGCGACGTTCAGCGCATCGCTTGGACGCATATCTACTTCCCGCACCTGGCCGCCGGCTCGCACACTGACCAGGGCGTAAAACGTCTGGTTTTGAATGTCGCTGATGCAGACTTCTTCCACGTCCCCGCCCGCTGCCGACACTGCCGCCAGCAGTGCGTCATAGGTGCCGGGCCGGTCGAAAGCATATCCTTGAAGGCCAGCCGCGAGGTCCTGCCCTTCGCATTTGCCGATATAAATCTTCACTTGGCGTTCTGCTTCGTCTTGAAGTGTCACCAATTGAGTCGTTACGGCGAACTCATCTTTGATGGTCGTCACGCTGACGACTTTGACGGCAATTTTCTTTTCTGACATGGCTTTTCTCCTCTTGTCGGCTCACCATCAACCTATTGCAAAACTCCATTATGGCAACTTTTCCATGACTACGAACTTTTCTTCTTCATCAGTTACAGCAAATCCCATCCGTTGATACAAATGCTGCGCCTGCGGGTTGACTTTCAGGACGCGCAGGCAGACAGGCAGATGATGCGCCTGTCCCTGCGCTAACAGCCCCTCAAGAATGCGTGACCCAAACCCCTGGCGCTGATACGCGGGTAGGAAATACAAGCCTGACAAGTAAATGTAGTCGGATGGGTACTTCACGATAAGCGTACCGATTGGCCGGTCTGCAAACTCGATGATTTGATGCGGCGAAACTGCGAATTCTTGCTGCTGACGCTGACGCTGCGAGTTCTCATTCCATCCCCATGTCGCCTCAATGTACGGTTCCATTGCCGCCTTCCAAACCTGGAACGCAAATTGGCAGTCGGCAGTTGTCGCGGGCCGTAATATCAGTTCAGCTATTGGCATTTGTTCGCCCTTCCCATCGCTAGAGCCGCCGCGCCGACAAGCGAGGCGTCGGAACCCAGCGCGGCGAAAACGACGGGACACTGAGCCGGGCCGGGGAGCGCATGACGGGCCAAAACGCGCCGGGCCGGGCCGAGCAGGCTGTCTCCAAGCGCGGCCAGCCCGCCGCCGATCACGATTAAGTCGGGGTCAAGCACGTTGGCGAGGCTGGCTAACCCGTAGCCAAGATACTCGCCGGTTCGGGTCACGGCGAACGCGGCAGCGCTTTCGGAGTTCTGCTGGGCTTCGGCGGCAATTGCTTCGCCGCTAATTTCGCCCGCGAAGCCGCTGATCTCACGGTAGGTCTGCACCAAGCCGGGGCCGCTGACATAGTCTTCCAGCGTTCGGCGCGGCGAGGCTTCTCCGATTGTCAGCAGCAGGTGGCCAAACTCCGCGCCGGTCCAATGTGCGCCGTGATGCAGGCGGCCATTGAGTAGCAGCGCCCCGCCGACGCCGGTTCCGAGAGCGAGATACACGACCGTCGCCAAGCCTTGTCCGTTTCCGAAGCGGTGTTCGCCGACCGCCAGGGCGTTCACATCGTTGTCCACAAAGCACGGCAGGCTAAACTCAGCCTCGAACGCCGCTTTGACACGAGTTCCCGCCCAGCCGGGCAGCAGGTGTGTCGCCGAGACAATGACGCCGGTGTCCGCGTTGACCTGCCCGCCGGTTCCGATGCCGATAGCAATAATCGGTTCAGCGCGGTACTCGCCAGCCAGGTCAAGCGCGGCGTCTAAAATAGACGTGCCGCCGGTCAAGGGGGTTGGACATCGAGATTGGCGCAGGACTTTGCCCGTGTCCGAGACAAGGCCGCAGGCGATTTTCGTGCCGCCGATGTCAATTCCCAAATACAGGCTCATCGGCGTTGGATCGCTTTGATAAACCGTTCTGTAATCTGCTGGGGCCGCGTGATCGCCCCGCCGACCACAACCGCCCAGGCTCCGGCATCAAGCGCGGCGCGGGCCTGTTCCGGGGTTGCAATCCGGCCTTCGGCAATGAGTGGGATTGTCAGGACGGACGCCAAGCGGCGAACCAAGTCTAAGTCAGGCTCCGCTGATTGGGGGCTGTACGGCGTGTAGCCGGACATCGTGGTTGACACAAAATCCGCCCCGGCATCCTGCGCCGCCAACGCTTCGTCCTCGGTGGAAATGTCGGCCAAAACAAGCTTGCCGGTGGCCTCTTGAACGCGCCGGATAAACGACGCGAGTGTCCCTTCGGGGTGCGGACGGTCCGTCGCATCCAGCGCGATAATGTCCGCTCCGGCCTCCGACACGGCGACTGCATCGGCGATAGTTGGAGTAATATAAACGTCGAAGCCGGCCACATCTACTTTGGACAGGCCAATCAGCGGCAGCGAAGAAACCGCCCGGATTGCCATAATGTCGGCGGGGCTGTTCGCCCGAATACCGGCGGCCCCGCCTCGTTCAGCGGCAATTGCCATGCGGGCCATGATGTCCGCGCCGAACAGCGGCTCCCCCGGCAATGCCTGGCAGGAAACAATGAGGCCGCCGCGCAGATTCGCCGCGATTTCGGCTGCCCTATTTTCTGCTGCCCGATTTTCTATCACAGTCATGGGGCGAGTGTACCGAGGCGGGAGGGGATTTGTCAAGAAGAGACCTCCCCCCAATAAAACCTCACCCCGCCTCGTTCCTCGCCGACCCTCTCCTTGTTAAGGAGAGGGTAGGAGAAATAAAGAACGCAGAACGGCCGCAAGCCTCTTTATCCTAATTATCTTAACCCTCTCCTTAATAAGGAGAGGGTCGGCGAGGAACGAGACGGGGTGAGGTTTTATTGGGGGGAGGTCTCCTACGACTCCGGCAAATCCGCGCCGATACGGAGGTCATTGCCGCCGGCAGAAACGGCTTCCAGCGATTTCGCCTTGACATCTTCGGGGATTTGGCTTTTGGCGATGTCGCTGAGCGAAAGCATTCCAATCAGACGCCCATACTCTACGACCGGAACACGGCGGATTTGGCGGGCGTTCATCAGGTGCAGGGCCTGGCCGATGGGCAGGTCTTTTGGAACCGTATCCGGCTTGACCGACATGCACTCCTGAATTGGAGTCTCCGGGCCGTGGCCGCTTGCAAGGGCCTGAACCACGATGTCCCGGTCCGTGACCACGCCGACCAGGGAGTCCATGCCGTCTAAGATCGGAATAATCCCGTAGTCATGGTCGCGCATCATCTTGGCGGCCTTTTGAATGGTATCGGTCGGCATCAGCGCCTCGGGAAATTCGGTCATTAAATCTTGAACAATCATGCCGTTCGCCTCCAGCCGTTTTGTACCCACAGTGATATAAGCATTAAGCGTCGGCACGGGGCTGGGTCTCAGTCGTCAGCGACGCGGTGATCTCGAACAATCCCAGTCCAAGCAGCGCCAAGCGGACGGAGCGCGGTTCCCGGCTGAGAACCTCTGCCGCCAGGCACAGTCCGATGCCGCTGGTGCGATCCAGCGCGAGATGCGTTGGCATGGGAATGGCTTTGACCGCGCCCAGCTCGTAGCGGGTCAAAAGGCTGTAAACGAGCGTCACCAGTGCCGAGCCGGTCAAAAGGCGCGTCACGGTTCGGTCCCAGCCCATCCTGCGCGGGAGAACGCACAGAAGAACGACCGAAGAATAATCAAGGACGCCATGCGTTTTGGTGGAAAAGAGTTTCATACAAGCATTTGTACCCATCTCAGCCGTTCGGCTCTGCATCAGGTATACTTTATTTATCTATGGCTGCTGCAATCTCAGACCGGGTGCTGACGCAATTTGAAGAGGTGGTTTCGGTGCCGACCGCCACGCGCGGCGCGGCGGCCTGGACAGCGCGGGAACCCGGCAGCGGGCGGCAGGTGCTGATCAAGCGGCTGGCGGGGGACGCGGCCAAGACGCGGGCGACGCAGGCGCTGGCATTGCAGCATCCGCGCATTGTCCCGACCCGTCGCTGGCTGCGGGACAGCGATGCGTTTTATGTCGTTCGGGACTGGGTGCCGGGCCAAAATCTGCGTGCGGCGCTTTCCAACTCTTCTCAGCGGGCGTTTGACCGCCTCCATGCCCGCCTTCTGCCGCTCTTGGACGCTCTCGATTATGCCCACAGCGCTGGGCTGACCCACGGCGCGGTCAGCGCCGAGAACGTGCTGGTCAGTGACCAGTTTCCCGACTTTGCGCTTTTGTCGGACTTCGCGGAAGCGCGAACGCCGGGCGAGACCGTGCCGCGCCGGGACTTCGCCCAATTATGTGGGCTTTACATAAATTTTCTTCCGTCGCGGCCCGAAGGCGATGAGGCAGGCGCGGCGGCGCGGGCGCGGCTTTTGCGAAACCTTCAGGAAACCGAGGAAACCACGCAGTCCGCCGAAGAGCTGCGCTACAAGCTCGACGCCATTGCCCGCATGGCCGCGCTGCTCGGCTTCAACGCCGACGCGCTGGAAGCGGAAGCGCATCCCAAGCTGGGGTCCCGCCTGGTCTGCGCCCTGACTCCGCCCACCGCGACCATCACGCCCGGCGGCGGAACCACGGTCACGCTGTCTTTGGACAACGAGGGCGACAGTCCGCTGCATTTGGAGTCCGTCACCTCCGATGCTATCTGGCTGAACCTGCCGAACGGCTTCACGCCGGTCAATCTGGAACCCGGCACCGGCGGCGACCTGCTTTGGACCCTCAGCGGGGCGCGGCTGACGCCCGGCGCATACAGCGCGACGCTTTCTATCCGTTCCAGCGACGGCCTCACCAGTCTCCTGCCTCCCTCCGGCACGGCGTGGCCGGAGCAGAAAATCGCGCTGCCCGTGCTGGTCAAAGCGGCGGGCGAGGACGAAGCCGATACGGAAGAAGAGGCCGTGCCGCTGGCCGAGCGTCTGCCTCATGCTCCCGTGCAAACCGGCGATCTGCCCGGCATCGCCTGTGTCCAGGAGCCGGACCCAGGACGAGTGCGCTACGGAATGCAGGGCGTGGTGCATGTCGGCGTGCAGAATATCGGCCCGGTGCGCCTGCGGGTGGAGCGCATTCATACGCGCCCGAAGTGGCTGACCTATCCCGGCGATTTGCAGGCCATCTGGATTGAGCCGGGCGAGACCCGGTTTCTCGGCTTCGCGCTGGACGCCGCCAATTTAGCCGGTGGCGACTACAAGGCGCAGGTGACGTTCACGACCAGTATTGTTGCGGACACGCTGCTCGGCCCGAAGCCGGTCTGGCGGGACATGTCCTGCGAGGTTCGGGTCCGGGTCGTGCGCGGCACGGAAGATGCGCTGCCGTCCGGCTTCGGCAAGACCGGCTGCATTCCTGCTGTTCTTGCCGTGTGCGGTTTTGTGTTCTTGGTACTGAGGAGCTTATAAAGGCTCCTGCACGGGGCTTAACCCCCGCGCTTTGACAAAGCAACTCCCCGCCTTCGCGGGCATGAAAATCCAACGAAGTTGGTCGCCCGCGCCCCTCCGGGCCTGCCCTCTGGGTAGCCAGTGCTGACCAGTGCAGAGGCGGGGGCTTGCACTCTTAAAGCCCTGCCGTTCAGGGCAGGGTATCGTTGTTGACACGCTCTGAGGATTTTATGAAGGCATTTTTCGCCGCGCTTTTACTTTGCCTGCTGACGCCGGTGCTGGCGCAGACCGCGCCGACGGGGCTGTCCCCGGACGCAATTGCTGCACAGATTAAGCCGCTCAAAGACAAGACCGTCATTTTGGTCTTTGACGTGACCGAAAGCACCCGTCACGGCGGCGTCTTTTCGGAGGAACGCGCGGCGTCTGCGACTTTGCTTCGCTCCGGCTGCTCAGCGGGCGACCGGGTCATTTTGATCCCCTTCGGAACCGGCTACAAGAGAGTCTTTGACACAACGATTAAAAGCCCTGCCGATGCCGACACGCTGATTGACCAATTACCGACTGCTCCTGCACCGGGCCACGGGACAAATATCCGCTGGCCGCACCATGAAGCGCTGAAGCTGATCGCCCAGGAGCATCTCTGCCCGGCGGTCGTCGTCCTGCTCACCGACTCGTACAACGACCGGCCCGATCTGACCGACCCGAACTATCCGAAGTACCGGGCCTATTATACGCTCAAAGGCTTGACGGTCTACCCGAACTCGCCGGAGAACCGCGATTATGAGCGGCTTTTAGGGCAGCTCACCCAAACAGGCTGCCTGCATCAGTACGGCGTCGGCGTGGCGTTGGCCGCCAATGACCGCCCCATCGAGCGCCTGCCTGTCGGCCCCGGTGAAGGCGACAGCAGCGCAGCCGATACCGCCGAAACGCCGACCATTCTGTCCGCGTCCGGCCCTGCCGCGTCGCACTCGCTTCTGCCGCTCATTTTAGGCGCTGTTCTTGCCGCCCTGCTTTTGGCTTTGCTCGCGTGGTATCTGTTGAGCCGCCGCCCGGTCCCGGTGCGCCTTCGGCTTGGCGCGAAAGCCCTGCCGCGTGACTACCGTTTGACGCCCGGCGCGTCGCTTGCCCTCGGCGGCGCTCCCGGCGCGGCGTCCGGCAGTCAGGATACGTTTCCCCTGGCCGGTCTTGCCGCTCCCGTTGCACTCGTGAGAGCCGAGCGCGGCGGCCTGTCGCTTGTGCCATCCCCGCCGACCGGCGACACTTCCCCTGCCCTCTACCACAACGGCCTCCTCTTGCAGCAGCCCACCCCCTTGCGCGTCGGCGACGACCTCCGCATTTCCGTTCCGGCCACCGCGACCGAAGCCGAGCGCGAACATCGCATCCAAGTGTTAGACCCGCATGGGCCGGCGTTTTAGGAACCTACCTCACCGCTTCGCTGTGGTCCTCCCTAAAGGGAAGATTAAGAGCAAGACAAAGAGCAAGACAAAGAGCAAGACAAGAGGGCGCGGCAAGCAGCGCCCCTGCGCCTATCTCCGTATCTTCCCTTTAGGGAGGACCCTGTGGCCGAGGAACGAGGAAACAAGGAGGTAGGTCAATTTGCACCGAACCCTTGCAACCTTTTTTTCCGTTATGTGTCACAATTAAGAAGGAGTATCCGTAGAAATACAAACACTTCATCCTGTTCCTGCCGAGGAGGCCGCGTGTCCTTGAAATCACTCTTAACTTGCTTCTTGCTGCCATTCACGCTGCTGACGTTCAGCTTCAGCGCCTTTGCTGCGCCGCCGACGCTGGCCCCGTCCAGCAGTTTGCCGACTGCCGTCGTGCCGGGCCATTCCTATGTGTTCCACCTCACTTATACGCAGGCGGAAGGCGATCAGCCGCAGACCGCGCAGATGATCGTGGATACCCCGGTCGGACCGGAAAAACTCAAGGCGTTCGCCCCGGCGGGCAATCCCGCCGCCGGAGAAGACATCTCCTGGGACTTCAGCCCCCAGCAAAGCGGCCAGTACCAGTACCATTTCGAGGTCACGTCCGCCACCGGCGGCGTCGCCCGCTACCCTGCCGGCAGCGGCGAGCTTTCATTTGAGTCGCCCAGCCCTTACGTCAAGTATATCGTGCTGGCTGTCGGCCTCGTCATCGCCCTGTTCTTTTTGCCGTTCGTCGTTTACATGATCGCCCGTGCCGCCAACAAGCGCAGCGACCCCGGCGCGGCGGCCCGGATTGCGCTTCTGATCGGCATCCTCGCCTTTTGCGGCCTGGCCTGGGACTTGTTCCTGCAAAACGAGGAAACCCGCATGATCGGCATCGGCATCGAAGCCATCGCCATCGGCGCATTCTTGGTGGTGATCTTGAACCGCCGCAAGACAGCTTAAAGGAGCCATTTATGACTGTGACATTGGAACTTAAACCAGGCGTCGAAGCTGTCGCAAAAGCCGAAGCGCAGGCGCGTGGGGTTGCGGTTGAAAACTACTTGCAGGCTTTTCTTGAACAAACGCTGCCAGTTCCGCCGCAGCAAGGCCTGGACGCCGTGCGTCAGCAGCGCATAGCGATTTTGGAGCGTCTGCACGGAAAGTATGCAGGCTTGCCGGGCGGTGGGAGCGAGGAATTCGCTGCACAAAAAGAGGAAGAGAAAGCGCGTGAAGAGCGGTTTTGGCAGGATAAACCATGATTATCTATATCTTGGATGCCTGTGCCATTATCGCATTTTTGAGGCGTGAAGCGGGCAGCATCATTGTTGCACAACTGCTGTCAGACCCAAACAATCTTTGCCTCATTCACGCCGTCAATCTCTGCGAGGTTTATTATGATGCGGTGCGGCGGACAGACATTCCAACAGCACGACAGGACATGGCGGCTTTGCTGGCAGGGGGCTTAGTTTTGCGGAATGATTTGGACACGGCATTCTGGCAGAGCGTCGGCGAACTGAAAGTCAATCCGGGTAAATTTTCGCTTGCCGACTGCTTCGCTTTAGCGTTAGCACAACAGGAAAATGGAACATTGGTCACATCTGACCATCACGAGTTTGACCCGATTGCGCCGCTCAATTTATGCCCAATTTTGTTTATCCGATAAGCAAGAGGTTCTTATGGCAGCTCAACTTTCCGACGAATCGTACAAGAAAATCAAAGCACTTTGCCAAAATGGCGACAAACTTTCGGAGCAAGGCAAGTATGACTTGGCGCTGAAAGAATATGTTTCCGCTCTCGCATATGTTCCCGCTCCAGTCAGCGATTATGAGGCAAGCACCTGGATACTGACGGCGATTGGAGACACGTTCTTTCAGATGAAGAACTACAACAAGTCACTTATGGTTTTTCTGGATGTTATGCCTTGTCCCGACGCGATTGGCAATCCGTTCATCCACCTGCGGCTTGGGCAATCTCAATTCGAGAATGGAAACATGGACAAAGCAAAAGATGAACTGGTACGCGCTTACATGGGTGGCGGAGCCGAGATATTCGCGGAGGACGATGAGAAGTATTTTGGATTAGTCAAAGATAGCATCAACATATCCTAGCAGGCATATCAACACTCACAAACACTATGGCAGAAATTATACAAACAAACACGAACGGAACAAATGGGACGGCGGCTTCGACGACGGGGCCGCAGGGGGATGAGGGGCGGCTGCGGGGCATCTCGCGGTCGCTGATTATTGGGGTCGGCGGGACCGGGCATCAGATCATGCTGGACATCCGCAAGCGGCTGGTGGACAAATACGGGGCACTCGACAAGCTGCCGATTGTGTCGTTTCTATTACTCGACACGGACCAGGCGATCTTCGGCAAGAACCCGGATTATGACGATGAAGTCAACTTAGACAACGCCGACAAAATCCATACGTCGGTGCATGGGGTGGATTCGTTAAGAAAAAATCTGCGGGAGCATCCCCATCTAAGAAACTGGCTGGACCCGCGTGTTCTGACGGGCGATATTGACCAGGGCGCGGGCGCGGTCCGGGCGCGGGGGCGGCTGGCCTACTTCTGGAACTACAATCAGATCGCGCGGCGTCTGGAAGAACAGATGCTTCAGATTACGAAGGACTCTTCGAAAGAAACGGCCATTCGGAACGGGCTGCAAGTGGGCGAAGGCATCACAGTCTATGTGGTCGGCTCGCTGCTCGGCGGCACGGGGTCGGGAATGTTTTTGGATTTAGCGTACACCGTCAGAAATAAATTTAAGAACCAGCGGATGCTCGAAACCGTCGGTATGTTCTCGATTCCGCCGAACTCGGAAGCGGTGGCCGTGGACAACCGGCCCAATGCCTACGCAGCGCTTTTGGAACTCAACCATTACACGGACCCGACGACGACGTTTACGGCCCAGTATCAGGCGGACATTCCGCCGATGGAGGATGCCGACCCGCCGTTCCGGTACACCTATCTCGCGGATACGTCGTCGCCCGCCGCGCAGCTTGACTCGGTCAAAGACTTAGTGGAAATGATCGGGCATTCGATTTTCTTAGATTTAACGTCGGAGTTCCAGCGGCAGAAGAAGTCTAATCGGAATAACTTCGACCAGTTTTTGATTACGTCGGACGGGTTGGGCTGCCCGCAGAACTATCTCGGCTTTGGGCTGTCTGCGATCCAATTCCCGAAAGACAAAGTCATGGCGGCGTGTGCCAACCGGCTTGCGGGCGATATTGTCCGGCGGTGGACGACGCCGCTGGAGCGGACGGTCAATGTCGGCGCGTTCACGGATCAAGAATTAGGGCGGCTCGGCTTGACTCCCGAAGCGGTGCAGCGGCAGGTACTACTCGGAAACTCCGAGACCGGCGAGTCTTTGCGCGACGGCGCGATGGCCTACTGGCAGGCGGTAGACCGGCAGTATTCGA
>JAABUZ0100003824.1_pt1 | contig 21611 bp, 22 predicted proteins | sample 5562091 | NCBI WGS metagenome assembly JAABUZ01 (sample SAMN12813069, study PRJNA571459) | rock metagenome | isolation source: Antarctica rocks | place: Antarctica: Victoria Land, Linnaeus Terrace sud | collected 2015-12-21
CGCGGGTGAACGACAAGCGCGTCGACGAGGCTGGTGAGCGGGTGCAGTTCTCCTCCTCGATCCTGCCGGCGTGGTGCCGGCGCTCGCCGCAGGTGACGGAGGTGCTGCCGCTGCTCTACCTGCACGGGCTGTCCTCGTTGGACTTCGTGCCAGCGCTGGGGCAGTTCCTGGGGTCGTCGGCGGGGTTGTCCGCGGCGACGGTGACGAGGTTGACGCAGACCTGGCAGGCGGAGCAGAAAGCCTTCGCCGCACGGGATCTGCGCGCAGTCGACTACGTCTACGTGTGGGCTGACGGGATCCACGTCAACATCCGGCTGGAGGAGGCGAAGTTGTGCCTGCTGGTGCTGATCGGGGTCCGCGCGGACGGCCGCAAGGAGCTCATCACCCTCGCTGATGGCTACCGGGAGTCGGTGGAGTCCTGGGCCGACCTGATGCGCGACGCGAAACGCCGCGGGATGCGGGCCCCGGTGCTCGCCGTGGGCGACGGCGCACTGGGGTTCTGGGGCGCGCTGCGCGAGGTCTTCCCCGACACCGCGCAGCAGCGCTGCTGGTTCCACAAGGCTGGCAACGTCCTGTCCGCCATGCCGAAGTCCGCCCAACCGGGCGCGCGCAAGCACCTCGCGGAGATCTGGGGTGCGGAGGACAAAGACCATGCACGGCAGGCGATCCAGGCGTTCGCCGACGCCTACGGCGCGAAGTTCCCCAAGGCGGTCGCGAAGGTCGTGGACGACACCGAGGTGCTGCTCGCGTTCTACGACTATCCCGCCGAGCACTGGATCCACCTGCGCACCACGAACCCGATCGAGTCCACCTTCGCCACCGTCCGACACCGCACCAAGGTCACCCGCGGACCCGGCAGCCGCGCCGCCGGGCTGGCGATGGCGTTCAAGCTCATCCAGGCCGCCCAAGGCCGCTGGCGCGCCGTCAACTCACCCCACCTCGTCGCGCTCGTCCGCGCCGGCGCGACCTTCACCAACGGCGTACTCGTCGAACGGGCCGCCGAGCACGAGGAGTCACCGACCGCCGAAGACCCACCCGCGGAGGCCATCCCGGCAGCCGCCTAAACGATCATCATCCACAGGTCTTGACAATTGCTCCCGGGCGACAACCTGGGGCTGATGGTCGCGGACCTGTCCGCGCAGGTTTGCCAGGCGTCACCGGCGCTGGCTGGCGTCACGTGGCTCATCCCTCGCGCTGAGCAGGTCGTGGTAGTCGACGTCGCCGGCGTCATCGTCGCGGCTCAGCACGGGCACCACGTCAAGGGCGTCACACTCGAGGCGGTCCACAAATGGTGGGCAGGACAGACCTACGGCGGCCTCCAGGCCGGGCTTGCGACGCTGCTGCTGATGGGTCACCTGCACCACCTCGTCGTCGGTGAGGAGGGACCGCGGACCGTGGTCCTCTGCCCCACGCAGGATGGCGGCAGCGACTGGCTGGAGCACACGTCCGGCAAAGGTCGCGGGAGGACGGGTACCCTCACCATGGTTGTCGGTGTGGACGAGTCCCCCCAGGGTTGGCGCGATCTGCAGGTGGTTTGACCTGCCGGCGCCGGCAGCGCGCGCACGGACAGTCACCTGCATGACCACCACTGTGTCGCTGATCCAGACGTCCGCAGCCGTGGGCGCTGCCCTGCCGGTCGTTGCATCCATCCTCACCCAGGACCGGCTGTCGGCCCGCGCCAACTCGCTGATCGCCGCCGGCGTCGCAGTCGTGGCAGCCATCGTCACGTGTTTGGCGACTGGCGTCCTGACGCTCGACGCTGCCGGCATCAACCGGCTCGGTGCATCGCTCCTAGCCGTGTACGCGCTGTCGACCGCCACCTATGCCGGGCTGTGGCGCCCCACCGGCGTCGCACCAGCGGTGCGGACAGCAACCAGCTACCCGTCCGGCGGTGCGCGCACCACCATTGCCGGGGTTCTGCGGGCCGCAGCCGGAGCGCTGACCCCCACCCCTCCGGACGGGACCCCTGGGCCGGCACCTGCCGCCGTGGTAGCACCCGTGGCCGAGACGCCCGCGACGGCCGTGCCTGTTTCCGAGCCGGCGCCAGCGGAGCCGACCGAGCCGACCCCGGTCGAGCCGGTTACCGAGAGCTCACCGACAGTGCCCGCAACCACGTGGCCGGTGACGCTCACCCCCTGAGTCCCTTGCGACGCGGATGAGCGCGCGCACAGTCAGCCGCAGACCCGGCCGGGTCGAGGACGCGCGGCAACCGTGGTGGGTGCTCCGCACCGTCACCGCTCCCCGGCCGGGTCTGTCGTGTGCGGTCAGCGCTTGTTTCTGCGCGGGTGCAGCACATGCCAGCGGCAACACACCAGGCATGAGCCGCGATATTGCCTCGGGCCTGTGCCCATCATGTCGGCGGTCGAAAACCTCATGCCGGCGTCCTTGAGGTCGGCAGGGGTCAGCCACAAACCGCAGTGCCGGCAGTGCCGAGCTGCCTCACCGAGGCAGTCGTCACACAGAGGCGTCCCAAACCGGTCGTCGTACTGCGCAGTGACGACATCGCACACCCGACAGGCGGCCCAAAACCCGTACGACCCAGCATACGAAACGCGCTCATAGGTGCCCAATCCATGGTCGACGACCTCGGTGCGGTCGAATCGAGCATCTGAGACAATCTCATCGCAGGCGGCGAGTAGCGTAATCCAATTCTGTCTAGTGGTCTCGTCCACGGTCATGGTGGGTGCCTCTCGTTAGCCGCGACTGATTGCCCCGGATCGCGCAACCATGCTCGCCTCAGCCCCGCTACCAGCCGGCACCAACAACGCCACCCGGCACCCACCTGTGCGGTCCGGACCGTCCCACCATGGCTACCCGGAGCGCCGTTGAGCCGCGGACCGACGTCGCCATCGGCACGTCCGTCCGGCTGCGGTTTGCGGCGCCCGGAGCCCCCTGGTCCGGCAACCAGGAGAGCTCCATGCACTACCGCACCAGGTCCGCCCGCCGGGCGCTGTGGCTGACTGCCCTAACGGCCCGGTTGATGGAGCAGCGCGACGCCTGGGCGCCCGTAGCCGGCTGCCGGCTCGAAGTCCGCATCGGCCTGCCATTCGCCCGGGCCAACGCCAGCCGCGACCCCAGCAACTACGGCGGCGGCGCCGGCACCTGCAAACCCATCATCGACGCGCTCACGTCGGCTGGCGCCGGCATCGTGCCCGACGACACCCCCCGTTGGGTCCGCACGACCGAGCCGGTGCTGTACCTCGGCACCGACGTCGTGGTGGTGCTGACGGTGATCGGACCGGGCCCGCTGTGGGACCCGACGGACCCGGCGTAGCCGCATCTCGTCTGTCTGGCGGACAGACGAGGAGCCTCCTGGGGCGGATTCAGGGCCGATCGGTTGGACTGGGCTGGACTCAGCCGGACTACAGCGCCTGGACGAGACACCCTGCCGCACAGCCGTTCTGCCTGTCCCGCAGGGGGTCCCGAGCGCCTAGCTCTTGGCTGTGGAGACCACGCGGTAGCAGTCATACACCCCGTCGATGCCGCGGATGCTCGCCAGCAGGTGGCCGAGATGCGCGGTGGAGCCCATCTCGAAGCTGAACCGGCTCACCGCCACCCGGTCCCGGGTGGTGGTGACCGTCGCGGAGAGGATGTTCACGTGGTGGTCCGACAGGACCCGCGTGACGTCGGAGAGCAACCGGGTCCGGTCGAGCGCCTCGACCTGCATGGCCACGAGGAAGACCGACTCGGAGCTCGCGGCCCAGCTGACGTCGATCATCCGGGTCCCCCCGACGCCGACCTCCGCGCCCACGTCCGTGCCCAGATCCGCCGCGGCCTGCTGACCGGCGGCCAGCGCCGCCACGTTGACGCAGTCGCTGCGGTGCACCGACACGCCGTTCCCGCGGGTGACGAAGCCGGTGATCGCGTCACCAGGGACCGGGGTGCAACAGCGCGACAGCTTGACCCACACGTCGCCGGCGTCCAGGCCGCCCACGACCACGCCGGTGTCGTTGCCGGTCGAACGGCTGCGCGCGCGGGTCGGCACCGCGGTCTCGGCGAGGTCCTCGGCCATCCCCTCGCTGCCGCCGAGAGACTGCAGCAGGCGGCCGACGACGGCCTGCGCGGACAGCTGGCCCTCCCCGACGGAGGCGAACAGCGACGAGACGTCGGCGTGGCGCATGTCCTTGGCCAGGGTCAGCAACGTCTCACCGGTCATCAGGCGCTGCAGCGGCAGGCCCTGCTTGCGCATGGCCCGCTGGATCGCCTCCTTGCCGTCCTCGATGGAGTCCTCGCGGCGCTCCTTGGCGAACCACTGCCGGATCTTGGTCTTGGCGCGCGAGGAGGCGGCGAAGGCCAGCCAGTCACGGGACGGTCCGGCGGTCGAGGCCTTGCTGGTGAAGATCTCCACGACGTCGCCGTTGTTCAGCACCGACTCCAGCGGCACCAGCCGACCGTTGACGCGGGCCCCGATGCAGCGGTGGCCCACCTCGGTGTGCACGGCGTAGGCGAAGTCGATGGGGCAGGAGCCGGTGGGCAGGGCCTGCACGTCGCCCTTGGGCGTGAACACGAAGACTTCGCCGGTGTGCAGGTCGAAACGCAACGCGTCCAGGAACTCCCCGGGGTCGCTGGTCTCCCGCTGCCATTCCAGGATCTGCTTGAGCCAGGCCATCTCCGCGCCGGTGTCGACGGCGGTGCCGACCTTCCCCGCCTTGCTGCCCTCCTTGTATTTCCAATGCGCGGCGATGCCGTAGTCGGCGACCCGGTGCATGGCGTGGGTGCGGATCTGCAGCTCCACGGGCTTGCCGCCGGGGCCGATGACGGTGGTGTGCAGCGAGCGGTACATGTTGAACTTGGGCATCGCGATGTAGTCCTTGAAACGCCCGGGCACCGGACTCCACACCCCGTGCAGGCTGCCCAGCACGGCGTAGCAGTCGCGCTCGGACTCGACCAGGATGCGGATGCCCACCAGGTCGTAGATGTCGGCGAAGTCCCGGCCGCGCACGATCATCTTCTGGTAGATCGAGTAGTAGTGCTTGGGCCGGCCGGTCACGGTGGCCTTGATCCGCGACTCGGCGAGGCTCGCCTCGACCGCCGCCACGACCTCCTGCAGATAGGTGTCCCGGCTGGGGGCGCGGTCGGCCACCAGCCGCACGATCTCGTCGTAGCGCTTCGGATAGAGGGTGGCGAAGGAGAGGTCCTCGAGCTCCCACTTCAGGGTGTTCATGCCGAGCCGGTGCGCGAGCGGGGCATAGATCTCCAGCGTCTCGCGCGCCTTGCGCTCCTGCTTCGCGGCCGGCAGGTAGCGCAACGTGCGCATGTTGTGCAGCCGGTCGGCGAGCTTGACGACGAGCACCCGCGGGTCCTTGGCCATCGCCACGACCATCTTGCGGATGGTCTCGGCCTCGGCGGCGCGCTTGTCGGCGTCGCGCTCCTCGGCGCTGTCCGGGCTGGAATCGCCCCCGACCTTGACCCGGTCGAGCTTGGTGACCCCGTCCACGACGAGCGCGACGAGCTCGCCGAACTCCTCCCGAACCGCCGCCAGCTCGACCGGCGTGTCTTCCACCGTGTCGTGCAGCAGCGCCGCGATCACGGTCGGCTCGTCCATGCCGAGCTCGGCCAGGATGGCCGCCACGGCGAGCGGGTGCGTGATGTAGGGGTCGCCGCTGCGGCGGACCTGGCCCTCGTGGGCGTCCGCGGCGAGCTCATAGGCCCGCTGGACCAGGCGCGGGTCGAGCTTCGGCTGGTGCTGGCGCATGGTGCGCAGCAGCGGCTCGAGCACCGGCGGGGTCCCGCTGCCGCGGGCGCTGCCGAGCCGGGCCAGCCGGTTGCGGACGCGGCGGCTGGGGGCCGGGCTGCGCGGCGTCGACGGTCGCGCCGGGCGGGCGGGCTCGTCGGCGACGTCGAGCGCGGCGCATGCAGGTACGGCGGGGGGCGCCGCGGGCCGGCCGACCTTGACCAGCGAGGGCCCCGGCGGTGTGGTCTCGACGTCGGTCTCGGGGGCCTGCGTCACGGGCGGCTCCAACGGGTCGACCTGCGGGGTGGTTCCACCGTAACAGCGCAGGCATGGGTGATCTTCCGGCCGGCGGTGCGGCGGCGGGCGTGGTCAGACCGTGAGCACGGCCTCGACCGGCAGCGGTGCGCAGGCGGCGCGGCCGCCCAGGAAGGCCAGCTCGAGCAGCACGGCCAGCCCCACCGGCTCGGCCCCGAGGGCAGCCAGGAGAGCGGCCGCGGCGACGGCGGTGCCGCCGCTCGCCAGCACGTCGTCCACCACGAGCACGGGGGTGCCGGGCGGCACCGCTGTGGCCTGCACCTGCAACGTGGCGGCGGCGTACTCCAGCGCGTAGTCGCGGGACAACGTCGCCCCCGGCAGCTTGCCGGCCTTGCGGAGCGGGACGAACGGCAGGCGTGCTGCCACCGCGACCGGGGCCCCCAGGATGAAGCCGCGGGCCTCGACCCCGGCCACGGCCGCCGCCCCGACGTCGTGCGCGTGCTCGGCCAGCACCGCGACGACGTCGCCGAGGGCCGCCGGGTCGGCGAGCAGCGGGCCGATGTCTTTGAAGACGATCCCGGCGGTCGGGAAGTCCGGCACGTCGCGGACCAGGGCGGCGACGCGCCCGGCCAGCTCAGCCGGCCGGTCTGCCGGCCGGTCAGCCGGCCGATGGGCAGGCACGGTCAGCGGCGCTTGCCCGAGGGCCGGCCGCGCTTGCCGCCGCGGCGCTGCTGCGGTCGGCCGCTCTGCACCCGGCGGGCGCCAGCGGCGGACGCGCTCGTCCCGACCGGGACCGGGCCGGGGGGCAGGACGGCGGAGAGGTCGCCGGCCGGCGCATCGGTCGTGGGGGCGTTGGGCACACCGTAGGTCGACGGAGCGCCCGTCACCGGGCCGGTGACTACCCCGGTCACCGGGCGCCGGCCGGTGCCGACGGTCTTGCCACTGGCCTCCGCCCGGGCGACCTTCGCGGCCAGGGCAACCATGCCGGGCTCGCGCTCCTTGAGTTGGGCGAGCAGCGGGGTGGCGATGAAGATCGAGGAGTACGCCCCGGCGGCCAGGCCGATCAGCTGGGCGAGGGCGAGGTCCTTCAGGGTCCCGGCCCCGAGCAGCCCGGCGCCGACGAACAGCAGCGCCGCGACGGGCACCAGCGCGATGAAGCTGGTGTTGATCGAGCGCACCAGCGTCTGGTTGAGGGCCCGGTTGGCGGCCTGGGAGTAGGTGCGGCGACCGTTGGACTGCAGCCCGACGGTGAGCTCACGGACCCGGTCGAAGACCACGACGGTGTCGTAGAGCGAGAAGCCGAGGATCGTCAGCACGGCGATCACGGTGGACGGGGTGACCTCGAAGCCGACGAGGGCGTAGACGCCGATCGTGATGAGCAGGTCGTGCAGCAGCGCGACGATCGCGGCGGCCGCCATCTTCGGCTCGAAGCGGACAGCGAGGAACAGCACGACCAGCACGAGGAAGACCCCCAGGCCCTCCAGCGCCTTCTTGCTGATCTCGGACCCCCAGGTCGGGCCGACCGTGCTCACGCTGACCTGGGTCTCCGGGATGCCGAAGTCCCGCTGGATCGCGGCGGACAGCGCGTTGACCCTGGTGCTGTCCTCGGTGGGGGTGGTGATCCGGACCCGGTCCGACCCGAGTCCCTGCACGACCGGGTCGACCTCGCCGGCCCGGACCGCGGTGGTCTTGGCGTCGGCGACGCTGTGGCCGTGCCGGGGGAACTCGTACGTCGCACCGCCCTTGAAGTCGATGCCGAGGTTCAGCCCGCGCACCAGCAGGGCGGCGACGCTGACGACGAGGATGACGCCGCTGATGACATACCACCGCCGGCGGTGACCGGTGAAGTCGAAAGCTGTGTCGCCGCTGTAGAGCCGGGTCGCGAGGGACACCTCATGCCTCCTGGGGATTGGGCCCGAGGGCTGGCGGACGGCGCCGGCGCAACGGCGCCGCCGGTGTGGCCGCGGTCAGGCCGGACGCCCGCCCCGCGGAGAAGAACGGGCGGCGGATCAGCAGGGTCACGATCGGTTTGGTGAAGAAGAAGACGGTGACCAGGTCGAGCACGGTCGACAGGCCGAGGGTGAGCGCGAAGCCGCGCACCGATCCCACCGAGACGACGTAGAGCACCAGCGCCGCCAGGATGGACACGGCGTCGGCGGACAGGATCGTCCGGCGGGCGTTGACCCAGGCCTTCTCGGCCGAGACCCGCGGCGCCTTGCCCTCCCGGACCTCGTCCTTGATCCGCTCGTAGTAGACGACGAAGGAGTCGGCGGTGATGCCGACGGCGACGATGAAGCCGGCGATGGCCGCCAGCGACAAGGTGAACCCGATCGCCTGACCGAGTAGCACGACGCTGGCGTAGATCATCAGCCCGCTGGTGATCAGACTCAGGATGGTCACGATCCCGAGGGCGCGGTAGTAGAACAGGCAGTAGACGATGACGATCGCCAGGCCGATCAGGCCGGCGATCAGGCCGGCGTGCAGGCTGTCCCTGCCCAGGCTCGGCGAGATGGTCACCGAGTTGGCGTTGTCGTTGAACGACAGCGGCAGCGAGCCGAACTTGAGGTTGTTGGCCAGATCCTGCGCGTCCTGCTGGGTGAACTGGCCGGAGATCTCCGCCGGCCCGGCGATCTGGGCAGTATTGGTGGGATCGGACTCGACTATGCCGTCGAGCACGATCGCGACGGCCGCCCCGCTGGTGGCGGTCTTCGCGGTGAGGGCGGCGAACTTGTCGTTCTTGAACTGCAGGGTGGTGACCCACTGCCCGGTGACGAACGACGTCTGCCCGCTGTTGTTGGTCTGCGGCTGGGCCTGGGCGTCCTTGACGTCGGTGCCGAGGACCGCGGCCGGCATCAGGATGTACTTCGCCGGGGCGCCGTTGCGGGCGCAGGCGAACGCCCACGACTGCGGCGCGAAGTCCGCCGCGCGGACGGCCTGCTTCTTGTCACCACACTTGAACGCCGTGAACGCGGCGCGGGCGGTCTGCTCATCGTAGCAGATGGGGTCGGTCCCGCCCGGCAGCGGGGCGCCGGGCGCGGGACGCGTGACCGGGGCGCCACCACACGTGAACGGCGGACCGGGCAGGACCGGGGCCGGCGGGCGGGCGCTGGCGCCGGCGGGCGGGACGGCGGGGACACCGGTGGCGGGGACGCTGGCTGCGGGGACGCTGGCTGCGCGCCCGGTGGGTGCCGCCGCGGTCGGTCCCGCGGTCGGTCCCGCGGCCGTCGGCGCGGCTGCGAGAAGGACAGGGGGGCGGCCCCGCGCGCTGGCGGGCGCCGCGCTCGCCGTGGCCGGCGCCACCGAGGCGGGTGGCAGCTGCGACGGCGTCGCCACCGCCGTGCCGCTCGGCCGGCTCGGGGCGGCGGCGCCCGACGGGCGCACGGAGGGCAGCCCGGCCGGCCCGAGGACGGACGGATCGGGCGAGCCCTGCTGGGTCTCGCCGGGGGGGTTCTCACGGAAGTACAGCTGCGCGGTCCGCTGGACGTTGTCCAGCACGCCCTTGCGGGAGCTGCTGGGCACCGAGATCACGATGTACGGCGACTGCTTGACGACCTCGGCCTCGCTGACACCGTTGCCGTTCACCCGCTTGCGCAAGATGTCGACGGCCTGGTCCAGGGTCGCCTCGCTCGGCCGCTGCCCGCCCACCAGGGTCTTGGGCTGCAAGGTGACAGTGGTGCCGCCGGACAGGTCCAGCCCCAGCTTCGGCGAGTAGCCACCGATCGCGATCCCCGCGAAGGCCGCGACGATCACCACGGCGAGGGCGATGAGTCGGGTCCAGGGCCGGTAGGTCGGCCTGCGAGCCACGGGTGAGTCTCCCTGGGAGGTCGGGGTACGCCGACGACGGCGGCGTGGCACGGTGCGTCGGTCGACCGGCTGCCGGAATGAGTATGGCCGACGGGCCGGGCTGGGACGGACAGCGCCCGGGACCGTCCCGGGCCGCACCGTCACAACGTCGGCTCAGGCACAACGTCGGCTCAGGCTGCGGTGTCCCCGCGCTCCTTGTCCAGCCGGACCCCGCCGACGCCGTCGGGCTGGCTGGGGGCCTCGTCGTCGGCCGGGGACAGCCGCTCGGACACGACCTCGTCTGGCACGACCTCGGCTGGCACGATCACCCGGGCGATGGAGGCCTTGGCGTAGCGGCAGACGACGCCGGGGGCGATCTCCAGCAGCACGATGTCGCCGTCGTCCTCCAGCGCCCGGACCCGGGCGAACAGGCCGGCGGTCGTCATCACCTGCGCCCCGATGTCGACCGAGGACTGCACGGCGCTCGCGGCTTCCCGCCGCTTGCGCGAGGAGCGGGACAGCAGCAGGTAGCCGGCGATGCCGAGCACGATGAGGGGCAGCAGGCCGAGCAGCCCGCCCCCCGAGCCGGAGGGCGAGGCGGCGAGGACGGGGACAGCGAGCAGGGTCACGGCGTCCAGGCTAGGTGTCGAACAGCGTGGGCCCGGCACCGCCGCCGGCAGCCGGTGGTGCGGCGAGCCCGAGATGGGCCCAGGCCGCGGTCGTCGCGACCCGGCCCCGGGGGGTGCGCGCGATCAGTCCGGCCCGCACCAGGAAGGGCTCGGCCACCTCCTCGACGGTGTCGGCCTCCTCTCCCACGGCCACCGCCAGCGTGGACAGACCGGCCGGCCCGCCGCCGTGCCGCCGGCACAGCACGTCGAGCACGGCCCGGTCGAGCCGGTCCAGGCCCAGCTCGTCGACCTCGTAGACCGCGAGTGCCGCCCGCGCGACCGCTCGGGTGATGCGCCCGTCGGCGCGCACCTCGGCGTAGTCCCTGACCCGGCGCAGCAGCCGGTTGGCGATCCTCGGCGTGCCGCGGGAGCGCCCGGCGATCTCGGCGCGACCCTCGTCGTCGATCCGCACGCGCAGCAGCCGGGCGGATCGCTCCATGACCTGCACGAGCTCCGCCGGCGAGTAGAAGTCCATCCGCGCCGTGAAGCCGAACCGGTCCCGCAGCGGGCCGGTGAGCAGGCCGGAGCGGGTAGTCGCCGCCACCAGGGTGAACGGCGCCAGGTCCAGCGGGATCGCCGTGGCGCCGGGGCCCTTGCCCAGCACGACGTCGACCCGGAAGTCCTCCATCGCCGTGTAGAGCAGCTCCTCGGCGGGGCGGGCGATCCGGTGCACCTCGTCGATGAACAGCACGTCACCGGGGTCCAGCGAGGTGAGCAGCGCGACCAGGTCGCCGGCCCGCTCCAGCGCCGGACCGCTGGTCTGGCGCAGCGGCACCCCCAGCTCGGCGGCGACGATGAACGCCAAGCTGGTCTTGCCGAGCCCCGGGGGGCCGGCGAGCAGCACGTGGTCCGGCGGGCTCCCCCGCCGCTGGGCCGACTCCAGCACCAGCGACAGCTGCTCGCGGACCTGCTCCTGGCCGATGAACTCGCCGAGTGACGGCGGCCGCAGGCTGACCTCGGCGACCCGCTCGGCCTCGTCGGCCACCGCCGAGACGAGCTCGCTCACCGCCCGCTCGGTCATCGGCGCAGCACCGCGAGCGCCTCGCGCAGCAGGGACGGCACCGCGACCGCCGCGGAGCCGGCGACGGCGGCGACCCCCTCGTCGGCCTCGCGGGCGGAGTACCCGAGGGCGATCAGCGCGGCGTGCAGCTGACCGGTCGGCGCGGCCGACGCGGAGGGGGCGGCGGCCGGCCCGGGCCGGGTGGGCGGCCCGAGCCGGTCCTTCAGCTCCAGCACCAGGCGTTGCGCGCCCTTCTTGCCGATACCGGGCACCAGGCACAGGGCGGCCAGGTCCTCCTCGGCGACCGCGCGGCGCACCCCGTCCGGCTCGTGCACGGCCAGCACCGCCTGGGCCAGCTTGGGTCCCACGCCGGTGGAGGTCTGCAGCGTCTCGAACACCTCCTTGGCGTCGCCGTCGGCGAAGCCGTAGAGCGTCAGCTCGGTCTCGCGCACCACCAGGCTGGTGCTCAACGTGGCCTCGGCGCCGACCCGCAGCCCGGCCAGCGTCGCCGGCGAGCACTGCACGGCCAGGCCGACCCCGCCGACGTCCACCACCGCGGTGCCGGGAGCCACCGCGAGCACCCTGCCGCGCAGGCTGGCGATCACCGCCGGGCCCCGGCCACCGCGGCGGCCAGCCGGGCCTGCGCCGGGGCTCGCCACAGGTGGGTGATGGCCAGGGCCAGCGCGTCGGCGGCGTCGGCCGGGGTCGGCGCGGCCGGCAGTCGCAGCAGCCGGGTCACCATCGCGCCCACCTGGTCCTTGCCCGCGGTGCCGCTGCCGGTGACAGCGGCCTTGACCTCGCTGGGCGTGTGCAGGGCCACCGGCAGCCCCCGGCGGGCGGCGCACGCAATGGCCACCGCGCCCGCCTGCGCCGTACCCATCACGGTCCGCACGTTGTGCTGGCTGAAGACCCGCTCGACCGCCACCGCGTCCGGCCGGAGCCGGTCCAACCAGGTCTCGACCTGCAGCTCCAGGGCGTGCAGGCGCGCACCGATGTCGTCGCCGGCCGGCGTGGTGGCCACGCCGACATCCAGGCAGACCAGCCGGGTGCCGCTGCCCTCGACCACGCCCAGGCCGCAGCGGGTGAGGCCGGGGTCGACCCCGAGCACCCGCATCCGCCACCTCCCCCCGGACCGCCGGACTCCCGGACCGCCTCGAACGTGCGTACGACCGGGAACCTACGGCCACCCCCGGACAGAACGCCGCGCACCACGCCGGACGGCGGTCAGGAAAGCACCGGGACGACGGCCGTCAGGCCTCGACGGCCTCGAGCACGGCGTCGTCGATGTCGAAGTTGGCCCAGACGTCCTGCACGTCGTCGCAGTCCTCGAGCACGTCGACCAGCCGCAGCACCTTGCGGGCGCCGTCCTCCTCGGCGAAGGGCACCCGGACGGTCGGGACCCAGGCCAGGTCGGCGCTGTCGATGGTCATGCCGGCCGCCGAGCAGGCCAGCCGCACGGCGTGCAGGTCGGTGGCCGCACTGGCGATCTCGAAGGCCTCGCCGATGTCGGTCACCTCCTCGGCGCCGGCGTCCAGCACGGCGGTGAGCACGTCGTCCTCGGTGACGCCGTCGGCTTTGAGCACGACGACGATCCCCTGCCGGGCGAACAGGTAGGCCACCGACCCCGGGTCGGCCATCGTGCCGCCGTTGCGGGTCATGGCGGTGCGCACCTCCATGGCGGCCCGGTTGCGGTTGTCGGTGAGGCACTCGACCAGCACCGCCACGCCGCTGGGCCCATACCCCTCGTACATGATCGACTCGTAGTTGACCCCGCCGGCGTCCAGCCCGCCACCCCGGCGTACGGCCCGGTCGATGTTGTCGTTGGGCACGCTCTGGCCCTTGGCCTTGGCGACGGCGTCTGCCAACGTGGGGTTGCCGGTGAGGTCCGGGCCGCCGGTGCGCGCGGCGACCTCGATGTTCTTGATCAGCTTGGCGAACAGCTTGCCCCGCTTGGCATCGACGACCGCCTTCTTGTGCTTGGTCGTCGCCCACTTGCTGTGCCCGCTCATGACCTGCTCTCCACCGTCGCCTGCCGCACCATCGACACGAACAACCCGTGCACGCGGGGGTCGCCCGACAGCTCGGGGTGGAACGACGTCGCGAGCAGGGACCCCTGGCGTACGGCGACGACCCTACCTCCGGCCGCCCCGCTGCCCGGCCCCTCCGGGACGCGCGCGAGCACCTGCACGCCCTCGCCGACGGCCTCCACCCAGGGCGCCCGGATGAACACGGCGTGCACCGGTCCGTCGACCCCAGCCACGGCCAGCGACTCCTCGAAGCTGTCGACCTGGCGGCCGAAGGCATTGCGGCGCACGGTGATGTCGAGGCCACCGACCAGCTGCTGGCCCGGCTGGCCGTCCAACACCTCGCGGGCGAGCAGGATCATGCCGGCGCACGCGCCGTACGCCGGCAACCCGTCCGCGACCCGCCGGCGCAGCGGCTCCAGCAGGTCGAAGACGGCAAGCAGCCGGCCGATGGTGGTGGACTCCCCGCCCGGCACCACCAGGCCGTCGACGGCGTCGAGCACCTCGTGGGTGCGCACCGGCACCGGCTCCGCGCCGGCGCCGTCGAGCGCCAGCATGTGCTCGCGGACGTCGCCCTGCAGGGCGAGCACCCCGACCAGGGGCCGGCGGGTCACCAGCTCGCCGTCACCAGCTCGCCGTCACCAGCCGCGCTGCGCGAGCCGGTGGTCGACGGGGAGCGAGTCGACGTTGATCCCGACCATGGCCTCCCCGAGCCCGCGGCTGACCTTGGCGATCACGTCGGGGTCGTCGTGGAAGGTGGTGGCCTGCACGATCGCCTCGGCCCGCTTCACGGGATCGCCGGACTTGAAGATGCCGCTGCCGACGAAGACGCCGTCGGCCCCGAGCTGCATCATCATCGCCGCGTCCGACGGGGTCGCGATGCCACCGGCGGTGAACAGCACCACCGGCAGCCGGCCCGCCAGCGCCACCTCGCGGACCAGGTCGTAGGGGGCCTGCAGCTCCTTGGCCGCGACGTAGAGCTCGTCCTGGCTCAGCGATGACAGCCGGCGCAGCTCCCCGCCGATCGCGCGCATGTGGGTGGTCGCGTTGCTGACGTCACCGGTGCCGGCCTCCCCCTTGGAGCGGATCATGGCAGCACCCTCGGTGATGCGCCGCAACGCCTCCCCGAGGGTGGTCGCGCCGCAGACGAAGGGCACCGTGAAGGGCCACTTGTCGATGTGGTTGGCGTAGTCGGCCGGGGTGAGCACCTCGGACTCGTCGATGTAGTCCACGCCCAGCGACTGCAGCACCCTGGCCTCGACGAAGTGCCCGATGCGGGCCTTGGCCATCACCGGGATCGAGACCTCGGCCTGGATGCGCTCGATCATGTCGGGGTCGCTCATCCGCACGACGCCGCCCTGGGCGCGGATGTCGGCGGGCACCCGCTCCAGGGCCATCACGGCGACGGCCCCGGCGTCCTCGGCGATCCGCGCCTGCTCGGCGGTGACGACGTCCATGATGACGCCGCCCTTGAGCATCTCGGCCATCCCGCGCTTGACCCGAGTGGTGCCCGTCTGGCCGCTCCGCGGCTCCGCGATCATGGGCTGCTGCTCGATCATGGGGCCAGTCTAGGTCTGGAGCGCCCCCGTCACCGCTCGGTCGTGACCGCCACCGACGGGCCGGCGAGCAGCACCCAGGTCTGGCCGGGGCGCAGCGAGATCTCCGCGCCGGTCGCCAGCGTCTGCCAGTGCGTGGGGTCGGCGGTGGTGGGGCGGGACCAGCGCCCCGGCACGGCGTGCCCGTCGCGGTAGACGGTGACGGCGCCGGTGCCGACGGTGATGTTGTCCGGGGTGTGGTTGCCGACCACGTCGACGAGCTCGGACTCCACCTGCTGGACCTGCTGCACCACGACGTTGGACACGCGCACGGGCCGACCGGTCTCGTCCACGTCGGGGATGCCGTCCTGCACCAGCGTGTATTTCCTGGTCGCCCGGTCGTAGCTGAAGTCCAATGTGGCGCTGGGGAAGCCCACGTGCACGACCCGGCCGGGAGCGGTCTGCGGTGCGCGGCGGACGTCGAAGTGCAGGCCCACGTCGCGCGCCCCGGCCCCGGTCCTGGCCGCCAGCACCGCCCGGGGGTCGAGCATCAGGTCGTGCGGGGCGGACCGGCCGGGGTCCCTGACGTAGGCCGCTGGCTGCGCGTCGAACCCGTCGTTGACCAGCGGGCTGGCCGCCACATCGGCGTTGACGGCGGCGTTGGCCCCGGAGTAGCCCAGCGCCACCGGGCCGTACTGCGCCAGCAGGTCGATGTTGTCGCGCCGGGCACTGCGGACCGGGCCGATGCGGGCGGGGAGCTGGGTGTTGTAGAGCGCGAGCAGCCGGGTGAGGCCGGCCTCGACCTGCTCGACGTAGACCACGTCCGCGGCGCGGATCCCCGCCTGCGGGCGGGCTGCCGTGGTGTTGTCGATCTTCGCGGCGAGGACGGGGCTGCCCGGCCTGGTCTGCTGGCCGGACAGCCGACCGGGGGGCCCGATGTCGTGCCGGGCCGGCCGGGCCGGGGGCGGGGGGCTCGGGGTGGCCGGCGCGGTGGTCGGCGCCGGCGGCGGGGGGCTCGCGACCCGGGCGTGGCCGGAGCCGCTGCAGGCCGCGAGGGCGGCCAGGGCGGCGCCGGCGAGCAGGCCGGCGGCGGGGGCGGCGCGGGGTCTGGGCGCTGGCACCCGCCGACGATAGGCCGCGCCTGGCCCCCGCCGGGCGGGACGGTCAGCGCGCCGCGTCGTCGATCTCGAAGTACGCCGGCCGGCGGGCCCGGCCGTAGAGGTGCAGCCACCGCACCACCCGGCGCCGGCGCAACGCCAGGCAGGCGTGCACCGCGTCGTTGTGGAACTGCCTGGCGAGCTGCACCCGCACGGCCCGGCTGTCGGCCTCGGCGAGCAGCCGGGTCGTCTCCTCGTCGCCGGCAGGCGACCATCCCGCCGCCGCTGGCGCGCTCGCGAGGGCCGGGCGCAGGGCCCGCGTGAGCGCACTCTCGGCGCTCTCGCGCTCTGGGGCATCGGCGTCCAGCGCCGCGCCGGCGGCCTCCTCCAGCGCCAGCCCCTGGTCCGGTGGCAGCCGGGCCGCGAGGGCGCGGGCGGCGGCGGCCCGCCGCAGCAGCTGGGCTTCGAGACTCGTGCGGGCCGCCTCCACGCGCACCATCGCCCGGTCCAGCCGGCCGGCGAGAGAGGTGAGGTACCCCGCCAGCACGGCGGCAAGGACGACGAGCGCGACGACGGCCCCCACGCGCCGAGCCTAGGCGGGTGGGTGGGGGCCGTCGTCGGACGGGCTGGAACCGCTCAGCTGGAGACGAGCTCCGACGCGATGTCGCGCACCCGCTTCTCCCCGGCCGAGGTGACGGCCGGCCGGTTCTTGTGCGCCTTCTCGTGGGCGAGGACGGTGCGGACCTGCTCTGCGCGCTCCAGCTTCTGGACGGCGTCGGCGGCCTGCTTGGAGCTCATCTCGTCCAGCCCGGGCACCGGCAGCTCGTCGCCGCCGGTGGCGCCCAGGCCCTCGCGGACCTTGCGGACGCTGTCGGCCGTGCCGTCGGCACCCTTCTTGCCGGCCTCGGACTCGGCGGTGGCGAGACCGGCGTCGCGGCCCGCGGTGAACACGGCGGTGGCGCTGCGGGCCAGCGTCTTCACCCGGTCCAACTGGCCGTCCAGGGCGGAGGAGGCCCCGCTCTGCACACGCTCGGTCAGGCCACCGACGGCGGCGGCGGTGCGGTTGACGGTCTTGGCCGCCACCGAGCCGGCGTAGGTGACGGTGCTGCGCGCGGTTGCGGCGGCCGCCTGCGCGGACGTCGGCGCCAGCGCGGCGGGGCCGCCGACGGCGGTCTCGGCGAGCACGGTGGTCAGCCAGCCGACGGTCTCGGTGTGGGCCTTCTCCAGGCGCTCGGCGAGACGCACCACGGTGCGCTCGTCGGCCTCGTGGGCGAGCACCTTGACCAGGCGCGTGCGGTCCAGGAGCTGGTGCTCCAGGGCCAGGTCGGCGAGCAGCGCCTCGGTGACGGGCAGGGTCTGCTCCAGCGGCAGCTTGCCGACGGCGGCCGTCTTGGCGACCGCGACGCCCAGCAGGTCGGCGACGCCGCCGATGCCGGAGATGGCGGACCGCAGTGCGGTCGCGCGCTCGTCGCCCTTCTCCGCGTTGCGGGTCAGCTCCCGCGCAGTGGCGTCGGTCGTCGCCTGGGCCACCCGGCTGCGCGCGGTGGCGGCCTCGATGGCGGTCAGGCGAAGCAGGACATTGAGCTGCCGGACGAGCTCGGCGTGGGTGTTGGACACGGTGTGCCTCTCGGGTGTGGGTGGTGCGGGGCGTGCAGGTCTGTCACCCCTATGCCCGGGTGCTAGCCACAGCAAGCACTTTTCGCGTTGTGAGCAAGCACACGCTCAGCCGAAGGCTCGCCCGGCAGGCTCGGTGGGCTCTGCCCGCGGGTCCAATGCGACCAGCCCGGCGCCGTCCACCACGGTCTCGTAGACCTCGACGACCTGGGCGGCGACCCGCGGCCAGTCGTAGCGGGCCACGGTGGACCGTCCGCGCGCGACCAGGGCGGCGCGCTCCTCGGCGGAGCCGAGCACCCGGTCGAGCGCGGGGGCCAGCGGTGCTGGCTCCCCCGGTGGCACGAGCACCCCGGCAGCCCCGTCGTCCAGCACCCGCCGGAAGGCCTCGAGGTCGCTGGCGACCACGGCGGCGCCGGCGGCCATGCCCTCCAGCAGCACGATCCCGAAGCTCTCCCCTCCCAGGTTCGGGGCGCAGTAGACGTCGGCGGTGGCATAGAGCCTGGCCTTGTCCTGCTCGCTCACCAGCCCGAGGAACTCCACCCCCGCCGGCACCCGTTCCGGCCGCTCCCCCGGACCGGCCACGAGCAGCCGCGCGCCCGGCGTGCGCAGCAGCGGCCAGGCGGCGAGGAGCACGTCGAGCCCCTTGCGCGGCTCGTCGATCCGCCCGAGGAACGCCACGGTCGGGACCCCGTCGTACGCCGGCCAGGGGTCCGCCCCGGCGTAGCGCGCGATGGTCACGCCGTTCGGAATCTCCACCGCGTCCCCGCCGAGGTGCTCCACGATGGTGCGGCGCGCGGCCGGGCTGACCGCGATCCGGGCGCGCAGCTTCTCCAGGCCGGGGATCAGCAGCGGCTCGGTCAGCGACAGCAGCCGGGAGCGCGCGTTGCTGGTGTGGAAGGTCGCGACCAGCGGGCCGCCAGCGACGTAGCAGGCCAGCAGCGACACGCTGGGGGCGGTCGGCTCGTGGGCGTGCAGCACGTCGAAGTGACCCTCGCGCACCCAGCGCCGCACTCGCGCATAGGACACCGGGCCGAGCAGCAGTCGGGCGACGGAGCCGTTGTAGGGGATGCCGACGGGGCGCCCGGCATCGGTCACCCATGGCTCGAGCACGGCGTCCGGCTCCTGCACGGGGGTCAGGACCGCCACGTGATGGCCGAGCGCCTGCAAGGCGCGGGCCAGCTCGCGCACGTGCTCCACCACGCCGCCGGGGACGTCCCACGGGTACGGCGAGACCAGGCCCACCCTCACGCGGACTGCCCACCCCGTGCAGCGGCGCTCGGGTCGAGGTCGTCGCGCCACAGCCGCGCCAGCATGTGCCAGTCCTGCGGCGCCGCGGCGATCCCCTGCTCGAAGTGCCGGGCGACCTGCTGGGTCATCGTCGCCACGTCGGTGTGGGGCACCGGCTCGCCGACATCGCAGACGGTCCCGTGCGGATCGACCGCCGGGTCGGCGAAGTGCAGCGTCACGGGCAGCAGCACGGCGCCGGTCTCCAGCGCGAGGGCCGCCGGCCCGGCGGGCATGGTGGCGGTGGCGCCGAAGAAGTCGACTCCGACGCCGTGCGCGGACAGGTCGCGGTCGGCCAGCAGGCAGAGCAGCCGACCGGCCCGCAACCGCTCCGCCAGCACCTCGAACGGCGGCCGCTCCCCCCCGGTGAGCGCCAGCACCTCCATGCCCAGCGACTCGCGGAAGGCGACGAACCGGTCGAACAGCGCCGCCGGCTCCAGCCGCTCCGCCACCGTCGTGAAGGGCCGGCCGCGACCGACCAGCCAGGCGGCGGCCAGGTCCCAGTTGGCCATGTGGCCGAGCGCGAACACCACCCCCCTGCCCTGCTCCTGGGCGGCCCACATCCTGTCCTCGCGGGGGGTCGTGAAGTGCCGCTCGACGTCGGTCGGGGACAGCGCGGGCAGTCGGAAGACCTCGTACCAGTAGCGGGCGTAGCTCCGCACGGCGGCGCGCACCAGGTCGTCGAGCTCCTCGGGGGGGCGGCCGGTGACCCTGGCGAGGTTGCCGCGCAGCCGGCGCACCCCCTTGCCGTCCCGGCGGGTGGCGAGGTCGGCGCCGGCGCGGAACAGCACGCGTCCCGGGCGCTCGGGCAGCCGGCGCACCGCTGCCCAGCCCGCGGCGTAGCCCAGTGACGCCGCCCGGCCGGGCAGGTCGATGGCGGCGGCCCGGGCCAGCAGCGGGTGACTCACCTCGCCAGCGCGGGCGCCGGGGGCACCGGGGGCACCTGGGACACCGGGTCGCTGACCAGCCCCGCCTGGCGGTGCACCTCGACCAGGCGCTGGCCGACCGTGACGAGGCTCAGCACGGCGAGGACCCACAGGCTCGCCGCGGACAGCCAGCTGACCCCGGTGATCCCCTGCAGCAGGGTGCCGACACCGACGATGATCAGCCGTTCGGCGCGCTCGACGATCCCGACGTTCGCCGTCAGCCCCAGCCCCTCCGCACGGGCCTTCACATAGGAGGTCATGTTGCCGGCCACCAGCGCGACCAGCGCGACGGCGCCGACGAGCGGGGACTGGCCGCGCGTGAAGAACCAGTAGGCCAGGCTGGCGAATGCCGCCCCGTCGGCGACCCGGTCCAGCGAGGAGTCCAGGAACGCCCCGAAGACGCTGCTGACCCCTCGATGCCGGGCCACCAGGCCGTCGATCAGGTCCGACAGGACCCACACTGTGCACACGATCGGGCCGGCGACGAAGTGGCCGGTGGACAGCAGCCAGACCGCGCTGGCAGTGAATCCGATGGTGCCGACGATGGTGACGGCGTCGGGGTTGACCCCGGCCGCGGCGAGCCGCTCGCCCAGCGGGGCGAGCACCCGGGCGACGGCGGCGCGGCCGTGCAGGTTGAGCATCGGTGCCCTTCGGGACGGGAGCGCGACGGGTTCTGCGAGGGTACCGGCGTGGTCGTCGCCGGCAGCGCGCCGCCCGTCCCGCTGGCGGTGCCGGCGGTGGCCGTCGCCGGCTGGTCCGGTGCAGGGGCGACGACGCTGGTGCTGGGCCTGCAGCGGGTGGCAGTCGCGACGGTGCAAGGGCTGGAGCGAGCGGCGGCAGACGGGCCGGTCCGCGGTCCGGCGTACGACCTGCCCGGGGGTCCGGTGCTCCTCGACGCCGGCGCACCCGGCGTCGCCGCGGCCGACCTGCTCGTGCTCGTGGTCTCTGCGGTGGACGGGCTCGACCCGGGCAGCGTCGCGACGTGGCGGGCCGCCGAGGACGCCGGTCTGCCGCGGCTGGTCGCCATCACGAAGGCCGACCTGCCGGGCGCCGACCTCGACGAGAGCCTGGCCCTCTGCCGTCGGCTGCTCGGGCCCGGGCAGGGCTCCGACGCCGGGGAGGAGCTGCAGCCGCTGGCGATGCCGCTGCACGGCGGGGATCCCGATGCCCCGGGCGGGGTCGACGGGCTGCTCGACCTGGTCACGCTGCGGGTGCTCGACCACAGCGGGCCGCCGGGGCGGCAGCCGGTGGTGACCAGCGCCACCGGTGAGTTCCTCGATGCCGCAGCGGGTCAGCGCGACGAGCTCATCGAGGCTGTGCTCACCGCCAGCGAGGACGCGACCCTGCTGGACGCCTGGCTGCTGGGTATCGAGCCGTCCCCCCCCGTGCTCGGCGGGGAGCTGGCGATCGCCGTGGCGGGCGGGCTGCTGCACCCCGTCGTCGCCGTCTCGGGGGTGACGGGACTCGGCTGCCCGTCCCTGCTCGCGCTGCTGCGCTCGCTGCCGCTGGCGGTGGCCACCGGGCCGGTGCTCGATGCGGGGCCGGACGCACCGCTGGTGCTGTCCGCGCTGGGGGACGGGGTGGTGCGGGTGCGGTCGGGGACGCTGCGGCCGGGGGTGCTGGGGCGCACGCTGACCGACCTCGCCGGGGCCCCGGTCGGGTGGGCCGGGCCGGGGGTCGTCGTCGTCGTGCCCGGCCTCGACGTCGCGCCGGGCGCCGTGCTCGGCCCCCGAGCCGGGTAGCGTCCCCGC
>JAABUZ0100003825.1_pt1 | contig 21606 bp, 28 predicted proteins | sample 5562091 | NCBI WGS metagenome assembly JAABUZ01 (sample SAMN12813069, study PRJNA571459) | rock metagenome | isolation source: Antarctica rocks | place: Antarctica: Victoria Land, Linnaeus Terrace sud | collected 2015-12-21
GGTAGTGGCTCAACTTAAGGTGACGCGGCTGAGATTGTAGCGGTGCAGGAACAGCTTGAGGCGGCACCAGTGCATCTGGTCGCATTTCGAGAAGGACAGGGTTTTTCGTACAAATGCGCCCAGTCTCTGGCGTAAGCTATTATTCCAGCGCTCGACGTGCGCCGTCTCGCCGGTTCCTCGCCCCGCCGCATGCTGTGTGTCGGGAATGACAGCCCGGTAGGATTCCCACAAATCCGTGTAGCAGGTCGCTTCGCGCCAGGGCGTGGGCACTTGCTCCCACAGAAAACGGCAGCTCTCCTTGCTGCGATCCCCCAAACAGCAGGCGACGACTTGCCGCGTGGCGCGGTCCAGCGCCACCCAGACCCAGGCTGGCTCAGCTTTCGAGCGCACAAAAGACCACAGCTCGTCCAACTCCAGCACGGGTGGCACGCCGGGAGTGGGCGGCGACACGGTTTCACTTAAGGGCGGGAGCGCGGCTGCTTTTTTTTGAGCCAGCTCGTGACCGTGTTGCGCGAGACACCGAAGGTGCGCGTGAGACCGCGCAGGCTAGAGCGCTCCTGATAGGCACGCAGGATCAGCTCGCGCTGCTCGTCGGTGTAGCCGTTCGGACGCGAATCAGCCGTCGAGCGCCGCCCGCAGTCGCGGCACAGATAACGTTGGCGACCATCGGCGGTCGCTCCGTTGCACACGATCTCCGTGGTTTGACAATGAGAACAGGAAACAGCAAGAGTGACCATCAGGAATGAAAAGCGTCAGTTTAGCAAATCACCAATGCTTGAGCCACTACCGTTTTCCAGGCTTTCCACGGGCCGTCATTTCCACCGCTCAGCTGGCCGCCTCCGGCGGTTTTGCTCCTTTCTTGTGTTTGTTCATCGTTCTTCGAAAACGGTAGGACTCGGTGCCGGTCTCTAAGATGTGAGCCCGGTCCGTGATCCGGTCCAGCAGCGCCTTGCACAGCCGGGCATTCGGAATCACCTGCGTCCATTCCGAGAACGGCAAATTTGTGGTTAATATGACGGCTGCTTTTTCCGCCCGTTCGGCGATGACTTGAAACAAGAACTCGGCCCCGACTTCGGCTAAAGGCACATAGCCGACCTCATCAATGGCGATCAGATCATAGCGGCTCCAGCGGGCCATCACCCGCCGCAACTGCAGTTGGTGTTTGGCTTCGACTAATTCATTGACTAAGGCCGCCGCCGTGGTAAAGCGAACCCGCCGTTTCTGCCGGCAAGCCGCCACACACAGGCCGCTTAAGAGATGCGTTTTGCCGGTTCCGCACGAGCCAGAAACATAATGCCCATGGACCCGAGTTCATCAAGATTCACTATCCGTTTCACCCATTGTTTGGACAGAGTCTTCGCGTGCAGCGAAGGGTGAAATTCCCTCATGGAGAATACATTTTCTGCGAGTTTCCGGATGGGACGATTGGAGGATTTCCTTCGTGGATCACTGATGCCTCAAAGGCCTCAGCGATTACTGTTGGCGCATCACTAGTTTCGGCAGCAGCGCTCGCCGAGTTACACACATGGCTAGGCGTGTTGCTTCCAGATCTCAAACGCGATAAAGCATCAATTGCGGATTCCGGGGCATGTGAATATCGATTCCGGAGTGATGTGAATACGGATTCCGACGCGATGTGAATATGGATTCCGGGGCCAAATGGATGGGAAAACCGGTCCGGCCCGGAATGGATATTCACATCCCCGGAATGATTTTCTGAAAAGAACTTCATCTTAGAGCGAAGCACGCTGGACAACGAAGGGCAGCGGTCCACTCCACTGGAAGTGGAGGGAACTGATTGCCCCAAAGGAAGCTGTCCATGCGAAAGATAAAAGAGGTTCTCCGCTTACGATTCAGCCTGGGTTTGCACCAGGATCAGATCGCCCGCAGTTGCTCCATCGGCCAGGCGACCGTTCATCGATATCTGGAAAGAGCGGCGGCAGCGAAAGTGAGCTGGCCGTTGCCGCCGAATCTCGACGACCGGCAGCTCGATGAACTCCTGTTTCCGGCACGGCCGCTAGCGGCGACAGCACCGTTCCGGCCGGCTCTGGATTTCGCGCACCTGCACGGACAGCTTCAGGCTCACAAGCACCTGACGTTGCAACTGCTGTGGGAAGAGTACCGCGAAGCTCAGCCCGAGGGTTACGGATATAGCCGTTATGTGGCGGCCGTATTTATGTTGCGCAGTCAATCGAGCCACTGGATTGGCGCTCGTTCGGCGACTGCCGCGGTGACATAACTGGCCGTTTATTGGCACTACAGGCCCTTCAGGAAGGTCATCAGCGAAGGCATCTGGGTACGCCGCGGCGGAGTTTGAGGCAAGCCCTTGATGTCGACGCTTGCTAACGCCGTGGCTTTCATCTCCATGTCAACCTCAGCGTACACGTGGGTTGTATCGAGGGAAACGTGACCCAGCCACGCCCGGATGGTATTAATGTCGACGCCGGAGCGGAGCAGATGGACCGCCGTGGTGTGTCTGATGCAATGTGGGTTGACGTGCTTGAAGGAAAAGGACGGCATGGACTTCGATGCTAACCTCGCGTAATGAGCTACGAGCCGGTGTATGCCGAAGCGCGTCATGCGTTCGTTTCTTCGACCAAGGAATACCGGCTCTGTTTCATTGCGACCGGTAACTAACGGCGATAGCGCCGCCACTGTTGCAGGCCATAGTGGACATAGGCGCCACTTGTTTCCCTTGCCCAGGATGCGAACTGCTGGCGATGCGTTCAGGTGCAGATTACCGACGAGCAATCCAGCCGCTTCAGCAGCTCGCGCCCCGCTATTGTACAGAAACAGCAGCACGGCGTGATCGCGGTCGCCAAGCGCCGTGCGTCGATCAGGCGCCTTCAACAATGCATCCATCTCAGCTCGTTCGAGATAGCCGATCAGATTCTTCGCAGTCTTCTTGAAGGGAATTGCCCGTATTTCCGTAGCCCATGCGATGTGAAGCGGGGAGCGCATGCCGATAAATTTCGCCAGCGAATGGATCGTCGCAAGCCTGTGGTTGCGGGTTACGCCGCTGCATCCACGGACACACTCCACATGATCCAGAAATTTGCGTACGATGGCGGGCGTCAGATCCTCTACAGTCATCCGATCGATGGCGCGGCCGCTTTGTTCGTTGGCAAACGGAAGAAGCAGCGTCAGTGTGTCACGATAACTGGCTTGCGTATTTCGGGAAAGGTTGCGCTCGCTCACCAGGTGTTCAAGCAGGAAGCGCCGGACCCACGGACCCATCAAGGTCTTATCATTCATAAGGTGTTCTCCGATTGAGCATAGTTGGCAAAGCGCTGGCTGGCTTCTTGCAGGAGATCGGCTGTCATGTGGAGATAACGCTGGGTGGATTTGATATCGATGTGGCCGAGATAGGTAGCGAGTCGCGGCAACAGGCGCTGGACGTCCCGGCCCGTTCGATACCACGCGGTAACTCGATGGACCGCGGCTGTGTGCCGAATGTCGTGGATGCGCGGAGGCCGACATTCGCCGGTGGCGATACCGATACCTGCTGCTCGTCGGACTTTTTGAAACAGCGTGATCACATGTGGATAAGGCCATCCTCGGCCCGTCTTCGTTGTAAAGAGAAGCGAATCATCGCCCAACGGCAATGGAAGTTGCCGCCGCTGCTGAATTTGGACGGCCAGTTGTCCTGCGAGTTTTGGTCCGATCGGCACAAGCCGTGTCTTGAAAAACTTTGTGTCACGAACGGTGATAATCCTTTCGATCACATCGACATCGTGCAATGTCAGATTGAGGGCTTCGCCAATGCGGAGTCCGCTGCCGTATAGAAGAATCAGCAGCGTCCGATACAGGGGCGCCTGCAGAGGAGTGCTGTTAACGTGAACAGTCGATGTGGCCTCGAGCAACCGGCGCAACTCGTCCAGCGAATAGATATACGGTGATTGCTGAGGCGGCAGTTTTGGGACGTTGGCCGGCAACGGTGAGCTATCTACGTGCCCACGACTAATCGCGAATTTGTAGAAGCCGGATAAGATCCTGTACTTCAGCCCCCATGTTGCGTTCAGGGCGCCGCGCCCGCGAAGGAAAGTAGCCACGGCTTCAGCCTGGACTTCACCGATAGTCGGATTACCGATTTCACGGGAGAATTGCCCGAGCAACCGTCGGGCTGACTCGAAGCTCATGCCCAGAGACGTTTTCATTGCGATGTAGGCGTCAATCAAGTCACTCAGCCTCATTCGAGGTCCCCCAAATCGAAGTCGCCAACCTCCCGAAGTGCTAACAGGTCGATCTTGGCGTAGGTTCCCGTCGCGCGGGTTGTGCGATGACCCAGGTGGTCGCCGATCTCCTTCATGGTGAGGCCCTCAGCAACGAGGCGTGCTGCACAAGCGTGTCGCAATGCATGTGGCCCGCAGTGCAGCGCCTGAATGCCGAGTGCCATGAATCTGTGTCTCACCAGAGCGGACATCGCGCCTGAAGACAGCGGGCCATGAGGTGCCAGCAATCCCAGAAAGATCTCTGGATGAGCCGCCTTGGGGCGTATGGTATCGATGTAGCGCGCGACCGCCTCAGCCACTGATTGCAAGAGCGGATATACCTGAGGCTTCCGTCTCTTCAATCGAAATACCCGGAGTACACGCCCGGGCCAATCGATCTGGTCAAGGCGCAACGATCTGACCTCGCCGCTGCGCATTCCGTAAATGGCGAGAAGCATCAAGATCGCACGATCGCGGACGTCCGCTGGCGAATCGCCTCCGGCATGCGCCAGAATTCGCTGTACGTCCGACCACGCCGGACCTGACGGCAGTGACTCCTGTGCATACAGACGCGGTCCCCGGATGGCGTCGACGACGCGAGGATCGCACTCGCCGCAACTCGCCATATATCGCAAGAACACGCGGAGTGCGGCCGCGATGCCCGAGGTCGATATACGAGACCAACGCCGAGCGCCCTCCGTTACAAAGTACGCGTCAACATCAATTGGCTCAAGTGCACCGAACGGTCGATCGTTGCGCTCGTACCATTGCAGGAAGTCGCGAATCTTCGATCGCCATTGGACGACGGTTGACGAGCTGAATCCACGTTCATCGCGCATCCACATCACATACCGTTCGAGGTGACCTTGAAATCGCAATTCGGCCGTCGGTACCCGCCACCATCCCAGGAAGCGGAGCCATGGCCGACCAATGTCAACCAATCGTCGCTCGGTCGTGGCTCCTTTACACATAGATCGCCGTTCGCGGGCAATCTTCTGAAGTGCTGGCATATCGATTCCCTGAGATGCGTCACGGCGTAGATGTTGACAGAGCCAGAGCAGTTCGTTGGCTTTCAGGCGCAACGCGGCACGCGTCGCGCCGTGTTCCGCACAGTGTTGTAGGTAGCGCTCTCGTTCCTCGGCAAACGGTCCAGCCCGATGCCGAGCGAGGGCAGAGTCATCGCGAAAGAGTTGTTCAAGCATAGCGGCCTCCCCTCTATTGGGGCATGCCATCCGTCAAATCAAGATGAATCTTATGTTGCGGGGACGTTACCGATGCCGGGTACTGTCATGGCTTTCAAACGATCGCGCAACATAAATACGGCCGCCACATAACGGCCCTAGCCATAGGCCACCAACATGCCGTCGGTGTTCTCTCTGCCCTCGGAATTATAGGGATCTTTGTCGCTCAAATCAGGCATAGAAGCGCGCGCGAGTCTCGCCGCGCGCCCGATTTCAGGCCGCGTAGACCTCGGCTGGAGATGTCTCTCGGTCGCTAGTGGGCACCCCCGTAGTGTCCGAATATTCAAATGCTCACCCAGTCAGGCCGCCGCCCGATAGTAGTAATTCAACAGGCCGCCTAAACGCTGCTGTTGCTGGACCACCCCGGTATTTCCCAGATGCATCGGGGCGGGGCGAATCAGTCGATTGCCCAACCCTTGGTGCGGACGCTCGGCGTGATAATGGGTGACGAACTGGGAAACAGCCGTCCGTAACGACTGCTCGCCAAACAAGATCAGGCGGTCCAGGCAGGACTCTTTGATACTCCGCACAAATCGTTCGGCATGGGCGTTCAAATTGGGAGATCGTGGTGGTAGCTTCACGGACTCGACCCCCACGCCTGCGAGCAGACTCAAAAATTCTGCCGTGAAGAGCGGGTCTCGATCGTGGATCAAATAACGCTTGCCGAGGAGGATTCCATCCACGGCATCGGTGACCCTCCTCCCGATGTGTCCCATCCAGAGGCCGTTGACGGTGGAAGCGATCCCCGCGATCTCAACTTGGCGTGTGGACAGATCCAGAAAGAAAAGAATGATAAACCGCTGTAGCCCCTTTCGCGTCCATACTTCTACGGGGAAGAAATCGGCGGCCACGATCAGCTCCCCGTGCCGCGCGAGAAACTCCTTCCAGGTCGTCTTGCGATTACGTTTTGGTGCAGGGTCGAGGCCGTGCCGTTTCAGAATCGCCGCCATGGTACTGCGGGCCAGCTTGTGTCCCAAATGAGATAAAGCACCTTGCAGGTGCCGGTAACCCCAGTCTCGATTCTCTTCCGCCAGACACACTACCAATGCCTCGACCACCTGCGCTGTGCGCGGGCGTCGCGGTCCGCGCTGAAGACTGCCGTCGTATTTCTGGGTGATCAGCTTGCGATGCCAAGCCAATAGCGTCTCGGGCGTGACGATCGTAGCGACTTCGGCCAGCAGTTTCCGTCCTAAGCCCTGGGCCTGGGCGGCGAGTCGGCGGCGCTGTTCGTCACTGAAGCGGAGGCGACGCTGGCCGAGTTGCTCGCGCAGCACGCGGTTCTCCTCCCGCAGGTATTCGATCATCTGCCGCTGGTGTTGATTCATCCACCCGGCCAGGGCGATCAGTACAAACCGGAAAGGGTCCAGAGCTCTCGGCATCTCCATAGTGTATGGTCGAGCCTTGTAGACACTTGTGATCAACGCTGTTTCAAGCAGATCGAATTTCCGGTCCATACGACATTGGTGGGAGTGCCCGTGTTAATTCGCCTCGGACGCGCTCGATTCCGCTTTAGTTGCAAATAGCACTGTACGAGTTGCAAATAGTTATGGATCTGACAAGTTCGTAAGAACTCATTCCCCGCGCAATGCAGTCTGGGCGTTAATGCGCGCAGCCTGTCTTGCCGGAATTAGGCCGGCCGCTATCGCCACTCCAAGGAGTAGCAGCGCCGCGCTGGCGCAGATTGCTGGATCGTCGGGTCGAACGGCGTATAAAGACGAGCGAATCAAACGCCCGCTTGCGAATACGAACGGCAACGCACAGGCGACACTTATGCCTCCGATGGTAGCGGTCTCGCGCAAGACAAGACGCAGAATGCTGCCAGGCGTCGCACCGACAGCGATGCGAATACCAAATTCTCTTTGACGCCGCGCTACAGAATATGCCACAACTCCGTATAGCCCAATCGTCGCCAGCACAATTGCCAGACCAGCGAACAGCGTTGCCATCGCGGCCAAACCCCGTTCGGCGAACAGACTTTTTCCGATTACTTCGTCAACTGTTCCGACGTCGTAGAGCGGCAACGCGGCATCAACTTGGTGCATGGTTGAGCGAACCTCTTCCAAGGCTTGCTTGTCGTTGCCGGTGGTGCGCAGGTACCAGGTTAAGGAATGCAGTTTCTCGTCCACCCCGTAGGGCATGTAGACAAAAGGACGCACCGGTGCACGAACACTCTCGTGCCGACTGTCCGCCACCATGCCCACGATGGTCCAATCAAATTTTGGTGTCCCGGTCTCCGTTCCGAATTGAAAGTGCCGCCCAACCGGGTCTGCTCCCGCCAAGAAGTGCTTGGCGAAACTGCGGTTTACTATGGCAACCTGGCGATTCAGATCGTGATCAGTGAATGCCCGGCCGGCAAGCAACGATATATCCAGCGTTCTGAAGAAATCAGGGCTCACCTGGTTCTTCAGTACATTCGTTTGGCTCGAACCCCGAAGAGGTGAACCTTCTACTGTGATGTCACTGCCCCAGTTATCCCCTTCTAACAGGGCAGTACTGGCGAGCGCTGCATCGCTAACAGTGTGCAAATTACGAAATCTTCCGCGAACGTCATCCGCAAAGGCGATCACGCGCGCCTGAGAGTACCCGCTTTCTGTCGGATCTACTTTGAACGTGATCAAGTGCTGCGTTCGAAATCCCGGATCGAGATGCTGTAGATTGCGCAAGCTCTCCATGAACAACATGGCCCCGGTCAAGAGCAGGAGCGAAAACGCAACCTGAGCGCCTACCAGCGCTCGCCGTAGCCAAATTCTTCCAGCCGTGTGCCCGGTACTTCCTTCCGACTTGAGCGCGCCAGCCAAATCGGTCTGCGCGGATTGCAAAGCCGGCACAAGGCCGAAAGCGAGACTCGCCAGAATCGTTACACAGGTCATGCACAGCAAGATTGTGCTGTCCGGATGCGCATCAATGCTCGACTGGCTTAAATCGGAGCTGAGCAGATTGAGCAGCACGGGAGTGGCTGCGTAAGCGAGCGCCACGCCCAGCATGCCCCCTGCTATGGCAAGTATTCCGCTCTCGACCAGAACTTGCCGCACGAGTGCTCCCTTGCCCGCCCCTATAGAGAGCCTCACTGCCATTTCGCGTTCGCGAGCCGCTGCGCGGGCGATCAGCAGATTCGCAACATTTACGACCGTGATGAGTAAAACGATTACTACCATCGCCGCGATAAACTGTAACGGCCGCTGTAGTGACTCGCGAACACTCGCATATCCTTTACCTCCTGGAGCGAGTTCTTGCGTGAGTTTTGGCAAACTCACGCAAGAACCCCGTGGATGGGCTGTTGATGAAGGCCAGGTCTTGATCGCGCACGTGTGGATAGATCACCGAAAGAGCGGCTTGGGCATGCGACAGGCTCACTCCAGGTCGCAGGCGCGCAATCAGAGTCGCCCAATGGTCCAAGCGGTTCATTAATCCGTCCCATGTTGGCGTAACCTGCGCTTTCATCATCATCGGAACAAACACATCGGGAGTTCTATCGATCTGTACGCCGTAGAAATTTGGCGGCGTAACACCAATGATCGTGTAGACATGCCCGTTCAGCCACACCCTGGCGTTGACGACTTTCGGGTCACTGCCGAAACTCCGCTGCCAACGGGCATACGAAAGCACGGCGACCGGATGTGCTCCGGGCTTTTGATCATCGCTCGCCTGAAGCAACCTGCCACGCCAAGGCTTGACTCCGAGCACGGTGAAATAGTTGCCCGACACAAGTTCGCAAATGGCTCGCTCGCTGGTCTGCCCTCGCTGCAGCGTTATGGTTTCGCCAAGTCTGGCCAAAATGCCATCGAAAATAGTCGACGTCGCCGCGGTTAAGTCCTTATACTGCGGGTAAGAAAAGCTACTCATCATTCCGTCGCTGTGTGAGTGGCCTTCCTGCAAGCCCACCGAGTGCATGATCACGAGTTGTTTTGCGTTCGGCACGGGCAACGAGTCCAGCAGGACATGCTTCATCACGGTGAACACGACGGTATTGGCACCAATGCCGAGCATGATAGATAAAATCGCCACCGTAGCGAACAGGGGAGCGTTCCTAAGTCTTTGAACTGCTAAACGTATATCGCGGCGCAGCGAGTCCAGCCACATCACGACGTCAGCATCGGCGGTTCTTTCGCGAACGAGAGTTATGTTGCCAACCTGTCGCTGAGCCGCGTAACGCGCCTCCCTTTCATTCATGCCCCGGGAAACGTTCTCGCGTGTCCGCTCTTCTAAATGGAACGCGAGTTCGTCCGCTGCATCATCGTCCGCGCCACCCCTGCCAAAGGTCTTCAAGAGCCTTCTGAGCCATCCCATAGCAAACTCCTGCTACACGTAACGCAGCACCTTTGCTATGGCCGCGTTCACTCGTTCCCACTCTTGACTCTCCTCTGCGAGCTGGCGTTTGCCTCTTGCCGTGATCCGGTAAAAGCGCACTCGGCGATTCGTTTCAGATAGGGCCCATTCGGAGGAGATGAGATCTTCCCCCTGCATTCGATGCAAGGCCGGATAGAGAGAGCCTTCCTCCACCTGCAATACATCATCTGAGATTTGCTGGATCCGGTTCGTAATCGCGTACCCGTGTAGCGGTCCATTCTTTAGAACGTGGAGAATCAACAAATTGAGTGAGCCCTGGAGTGGTTTGGAGAAGAGGCGTATCATACAAGTTCAATGAGCGGACTTCTCTGAGCTATCGGTTGCTAGGCATAGATGTCAATATGTGACGAGTTTATCACACTTCTTCGTCGAGAGGGCGTAGTTTATATCATTCTCCTGTTTTGATACAGCAAATCGGGTGCGAGTGTACTCATTCTCCTCATTAAGTACAGCGTGACAACCGGAACCACGGCCCCTTGCGGGTCCTTCACGACACCCGAGATCGGCGTCTGGCCCCAGGCCCATCCTGAAAACAGGAGCAGACACAGACACCAACGCAGATCCAGCAGGCTCATTCGTCTCCGCTGAACTACTCCTCTTTCAGAATCTTGCCGTCGGCGCTCAGCAGCACTTCCTTCTTCGCCGCCTTCCGCAGGTCTACTTCATATTGCACTTCGCTATTGGCTAGCGTGATCTTCTCGGCCTTGCTCACGCGGGCGCTCGGATACTTGGCCTGGATCGCACTCTTTACCGGGGCCGGCAAGATGCTGACGGGCAGGGGTGCCTCCAGGGCGACTAGGGCGCCATCGGGTGCGAAAACGGCGTTGCGCTTTCCCGCCCCATCGGCCACGGAAACCTCGAAGGTCGTTTTCCCGTCTTCGGTCTCCTTCGACCAGGCCGAAAGCTTCGCCTGCGGAAACCGTTGTTGGGCCGCAGAACTGACGGCTGGAGGAACCTCCGTCTTCGTCAGCTTCGCTTCCGGCGCCGAACTTGCCACGGCCAGCGCCGCAAACAGCACTACACCCGATGAAAATCGAACCATAGTTCACGCTCCTTGACTCGATCCAATCATCTGAATCTGAAAATTGGCCGTAAACTCAGCAGTTCGCGGCATGATATCTTCAACTCGGAAGCTCACCTCCAGCCGTTCTTTCGCTGCGATTCGGGTTTCTGCGCTTTTATCGTGCTCAATCATCCCATGCAGATTCAAAATCTCGGCACTCTGCTGCTGACTCTTCTCCTCTCCCCCGGTTTGCTGCCGGCGCGCGCTCCAGCGGACTGGCATGTGGTCAAGACATTTCCGATTGGCGGCTAGGGCTCCTGGGACTATCTGACGGTCGAGCCCCCAACGCATCGCCTCTTTGTTCCCCGCAGCACCCACACGCAGGTGATTGATTCGCAATCCGGCCAAATCATTGCCGATATCCCTGGTCAGAAAATCGCCCATGGCGTCGCGATCGTTCCGAAAGTGGGCCGCGGCTTTATCAGCGACGGCGGTGGGGCCGGCGCCATTCTCATCTTCGACCTCAAGACGTATGCCGTTCTCGGCTCGCTCGCGGCACAACCGGACGCCGACGGCATCATCTTTCGATCCCACCAGCGGGCGCGTGCTGGTGGTCTCAGGAGACAAAGGCGTTCTCCTGTCCTTCAAACCTGACATCGATCCTAAGACCGGCGCTATTGATCCCGCCATCGATCTGGGGGGATCCCCCGAGTTCCTGACCTCCGACGGCTCGGGCAGGGCTTACGTGAATCTGATGGACAAGAACGAAGTAGCGGTCGTCGATCTCGCGGCCCGGAAAGTCGTTGCTCGCTGGCCCGTCGCGCCCGGCGGCGCACCGGTCGGCATGTCCCTCGATCCGAAAACGAAGCGCCTCTTTATCGGCTGTCGCAAGCCTCCGAAGCTGATCGTCATGAGCACGGAAACGGGCCAGGTGGTGGCTGATCTGCCGATCGGGGAAGGCGTGGACGCGACGCAAGTCCATCAGGGAATCGCCTTCGCGAGCTGCCGCGATGGAAAGCTCATTCTGGCCAGCGAAAGCTCTTCCGGGAAGTTCTCGATTGTACAAACGGTACCAACGCCGGTCGGCGCACGAACCATGGGCCTTGATCCCGCTACCCACACGCTCTTTCTGCCCACCGCCGAATATGAGCCTTCAAAGGCCGGTGCCGCTTCCCGGCCCGTGACCAAGCCCGGCACTTTCAGGATCGTCGTGGTCGCAGATCATCCTCTCCCCTAATCATCAGCTCAATCAGCACCTGAGAATCGATCTTACAGAGCGGTCAAGTGTATCCTGCGCGGCCGGCCAAGACGCCAAAGCTTCGGCAACACAGACGAGCAGCCAGTGACTCGCTTCGATTCTGTTGCGAAGTTTTGAGAGGGATAGAAACGAAGCGAATGACTGGGCTGAGTGAAAGTAATGGCTAGGCCGTGAGGCCGAAAAGCTTCGCCACAAATCTTGCTTCGGCCACCACATCTTTCTTCGCTACTCGTCTCACCCGTCTGTCCCTCTCGGAAATGTCATCTCTGAAGGGAATCAAGTGCTTACCGCCCGTGATGTAATACGCGGAGGTGACGAACGTTACCGGAGGACCCCAGGGAACACGTTTAAGTTTTCGGGCCATACGGGCAGCTGTTCCGGGACAATGCCGTCGACGGACTCGGACTCTAAGCTCCGCGATCCTGCGGAAGTGTCTCGTGAAATCGATGCGAGCAAGAGCTTCATCAAGAGAGAGGGCAACCCCCGTGTCGAATGATCGACTTGGCATGCTCTCATGACAGCATGCCCCTATGATGCGAGGCGACCAGGTAAGGAGAGCGGTTCCGCCGCCGTGCTCCTTACGGCCACTTCCAAGTTCAGTAGAATAACCGAGTGTCAAATGAGTGTTGGGGCCGAGTTAAGTGCGTGCCCCAGTCAGTCTCTCGCTACTGATAACGCCGAGCCTTCTATTAGGCGTCGGCCGCCAAGCAACTGCACAGAATGGGTCCTGGTATCCGGGACAGGGCGTTTCTTGACAGTCGGCCAACTCCCCTACGCCCCCGGGACCAGGCGCCATCTGGAGAGGACCAGGCAATGATCCCAACCCCGGCTCACCCATGTACATTGGCCGCTGGTTCTGTTGTGAAGTTTGATTTTGGAGTCACCCCAAACAACGGCACGTTCGCCGAGTGCCCGTCCCTAGGGTTCTTTGGCGGAAACAAAAGTGTTGTATTCTGTTTGGAAAGTAAACTTCGCCGGGGAACCGGATGGGATGGCCTCTCGCTCTTAACGGAGAAGTGGCACCAAGCGGTTGCTTGGCGGTGATTCTGGTCTATCGATAGGAGCTGCCCTATGTCCTTCTCTCCGTTTGTACCGGTAACTCCAAAACCGGTTTCGGCGGCCCAGTACCCGGTCTTGTTTGGAAGTGCCGAGCTCAGCTGGCGGCTCCACATCACCGCTCGGCAGTTGCAGTGGTGGGACGAGCAGGGAATCTTGCCCGCCCGCCACGAGGGACACAAACGCCTGTATTCCCAACGGGAGGCGGTTCTGGCCGGCGTCATTCTGAAGTTTCGCCAAGCGGGGCTCGGCCGGGTCCGGCTCCAGAAAGCGCTTCGGACGATACTCACTGCGGCAAGAAACGAGGAGCTGCCCCGCTACCTCGTCGTGAACTGGAAATCCGGACTGAGCTGTCCCGCCTCGAGCGACAGTCAGGCTCTGCAGATCGCTTCCACCTTCTGTGACCAAGGAATACCGTCTCTCCTGATCGATGTCGAGCAGATTGAAAACAAGCTCGCCCCGGCTCCCTTCTCTTTCTGAGCCAGGTATCTCTACCGACCGATGAGCTGTGGGCAGTGCTGGCCAAGCACGTACCTGGTCGGAAGGCAAGCCGGTGCGATACTCCTACGGCTATCTTGTCTGGTTCGGAAATCAAAGGCGATCCCTCAGGTTGTCACGTCCCGTTTCCTACGTCGGCGTAACATGATTATTTCAGTTCAGTCCAGTTGTTGCTCCTGTTCCAGACGAGATTTCTGATCAGGACCGAACGTTGCCCTTGCTCGATGCCACGGGAGGGGAAAGAATCGAATGAGATGGCGGGGTTGATCGGGTAGGGCTAGAATCTTGTGTGATGGTTCTTCCTTGGGGCGTTAACTCCCACCGGTCCAGCCGTTGGGTATTCACATTGTCCCGCCGCCGAATCCAGCCCTGCTGTTCCAGCAGAGTCACCGTTGCTGTGAGAATCCGCTGGTCGCGCCCGAGTTTCTCGTTGTACAGCGCGCGATGAGCCGGGTCATCGGCAATCTCCCAGATTAGGTCTCCCTCTCGCAGCAGCAGCAGAATGCGCCGCTGCTGTTTCGTAAGAGGTGGAGTGGATTGGTTCCCGACCGTCAAACTCTCCGAAACCATCGTCTTTGTGGGCCGCCCCGGGATTGCCATCTCCTCATGTTCGCAAACCGGCCGCGATGGTGCATGGCAGGGAAGCGCGGCCGCCGGGCGTCTCTCAGCTGCACGTTGACGCCCCGCGGCCAGCGGCTGGAAATCGTGACGCCCGGCCAAGACCAGCGCTGTTACCTCGTAATATCCGAAAACTCGAACGTGTTGAATGACTCCGCGTGTAACGCCCGGTAGGTTCCGCGCGACAATAGCGAGAGAGTCCCGTCATGACCACCCGCACCCCCCTCACCCTGTCGCCCGAGCTGCAGCAGATCATCGACAGCTTGGCGGAAACCGAGAAGCGCGATCCGATCGAGGTGCTGACGGATGCACTGGGGCAATACGAGCGCAACAAGAAGCTGGCGGAGCTGGGCGCATACGGACGCGTGCAGGCGCGGCGCAATCGCGTGAAGCCCAGCGATATCGACCGGGAAATTCACCAGGATCGCCAGCAACAAAACCGTATTCGCTAAGTGCTCAACGCCACCGCCGATACCAACGTCTATGTGAGCGCTTTCACCATCGGCGGAAAACCGATGGAGCTCATGCAGCTCGCCAGCAGCGGGCAGATCGAGCTTGCGGTGTCCGACGCCATTCTCGATGAAGTCGCGCGCGTCCTGGCGCGGCAGAAATTCGGATGGTCGGCGGAGAGGATCGCGGAACTCCGCAAAACCATAACCAGCATGGCCCGCCATGTCACCCCGACGCAGCGGCTCGACGTGGTGCAGGACGATCCCACGGACAACATCATTCTGGAATGCGCGCAAGCGGCGGGCTCGGACTTCATCATCAGTGGCGACAAGCATCTGCTGCGGCTGAAACAGTATGGAAATGCGCCTATTTTGAAAGTGTCCGATTTTCTGGGAACGGCGCTCGGCAGAACGGGCCAGGCGCTATAAGCGCGCAAAAAAGGGTAACGGCCCGAAGCCGCTACCCGGGTACGGGAAATCTCATCGCGCGCCTACGGCGTCCGTCGGACGAAACACGGGCGGGGCGTTATCTGCCGCGTGTTTGCTGCTTCATTGTCGCGAGCTCGGCCGTGGCCAGCTGCGAGACGGCGGTGACGCTGGGCAAGTCTTCCAGGAAGAAGCTCTGCATGTTTTGAATGTGACCGTCGGCGTCGGTATAGCTCTTGTGAATCGAAACGCTTGGGCTGCCTTTCTCGCTTCTCTTCGGCCAGATGGCCGCCTCGACGCCGCCGATCTTGACGCTCTATAGGGGACGGTGATTGCTCGGCGACTCCTGATTCTCGTCGTGGAATGCTCTCGCTGTTGCACCGGACATAAAAACCTCGTATGGCCCGAAAACTCAAACGTGTTCCCTGGGGTCCTCCGGTAACGTTCGTCACCTCCGCGTAACGTTGTTACCTCACGGGCGGTAAGCACTTGATTTCATTCAGAGATGACATTTCCGAGAGGGACAATGTGACGTCCTTTGGCGAGAACGTCTTTAGCGTAGCGAGCCTTCCGGTTGCCCTCAACTCATTTGGATAAAGTCCAGCTAAGAAGCTGAAGAGCTTTCATCGTGCGATCTCCCACTTGATGAACAGCACGTCTTGTTCCAAACGGCTGCCTTGTGGCAGTGTGTCCATCCAAAAATCTCATCTTCCTACGGAATCAGTCCGTTAACCCCGGGAAAGTAACCACGTGACGCGGACGTTACGAACGTGATAGGGAGACCCAAGGGAACCTGTTTACATTTTCGGGCCATACGAGCTCGAAATGGAGATCGAGATTGAGCGGCGGCTGCTCGCTTTGTTGCACGAACAAAAGACGCGGCTCGAACGATTGCAAGGGTCCGATCTCGCGGCGCGTTTTCTCTCGGCAACGCCGGAGGAAGTCGAACGCACGATGCGCGGGAAACGCACTTGGTTGGAAGAGGTGAAGTGGCTTTGGATCGGGCACCGGCACCCGGAGAATACGCGGAAGGCGGCGTGAGCGTCAGCGTAAAGTGCTGGTGTTTTTGGGCGGATTCCCGTACAGTAAATGCAGCAGTACCAAACTTTACGTTTAAGGAGAATCAATCAATGAAGAACGCAACCAAGAAACCGACCACTTCGAAAAAGAGCGCGACCCAAAAGCCGGTGAGCAAAACGTCCGGCAAAAAGAAGTAGAGAAGTAGAATTGTTGTAAGCAGTAAACCTAGAACTGCATTCAATTGCAGCCGAGACAAGAAGGGCGCTCCGGTTCTAAGGCTGGGGCGCTTTTCGTTTTCCTCAATTGTCGTTCTCGTAAACTGCCTCTGGCATCCCATTCAACAGCGGAGAGGGCCCCAATGAAAAGGTACAGCCGCAAAACCTACGCCGTTTACGGCTTGCACGCCAGGATCGAATTCAGAAATTCTGGTCAGCAGGCCAGGGAAGTCGAGACTCCCATGAACAGGCAAACACTTCCTATCAGGATCCGTTTCGGAACGAGTAAAACCCAATTGCCTCACACTCAGGCCGCACGCCGCTCGTAGCGATGGTGCAGGCCGCCCACCTGTGAAATGCTGACAATGTGTCCCTGGTCGGAGAGCACCAAAAAGCCGGGGGTGAGCATCGTAACTTGCTGATTCAATGAGCAATTTGCGCCATGGACGAACTCTGATACGAAAAAACAATGGAGGTTTCTACGGCTCGGACCAGAAACGTAGCTATGCTGTTGGACGGAAAATTAATTACTTCCAGGAGTTGACCCCCGGCTTTTTGGTGCTCTCCTGCGGCTGACGTGTTGCCGGGGCTTATTGGCGCAAAAGCAGCGGACGAACTGCTCCGGCGTGGCAAGGGCCGTCCGTTGAAAGAAGACCGTAAGGTCAACCAGACTATTCGCCTAGATCCGGATGTGCTGGAAGCGTTCCGCAACGAGGGCAAAGGATGGCAGTCCCTGATCAACCAGGTCCTGCGCCAGAACATGCCGAAGCACCAGAAATAACCCCGACAAGAAACACGTTTTGTCGGTGCCACCGGCTCGCGTGAGCGAAGTGTGATGTGACCCATCTCGCAAATCGGAACATCGAATATGATAACGTTTGTCACACTCCAGAGTTTGAATCCCTGTCACTCAACCCGATCCCGGCTACTCCATTGGCCGTTGCCCGGATGCCGTCCACATAATAGGAGACGGGAACAGAAAATCGGGGTGATCCAATCGCGACAGGTCATTCGCGTACCCGGCTTCATCCACAAGGCCAGTGCGCAGCAGCGGCCCCCTCAACTCCTCGTAAGTGGACTTGACGAACCGGGAGCCTGAAGACCCGCCAGGCCATAGCGAAATAGCGCCTTCGGCTCGGACATTTTTGAATCCGCATTTGAGCAACAACGAGCCCAAACCTCGACCGTAGCCGAGATCCACGCCCTTGGACGTCATAAATTGGCGGAACGCGGCAGTGGTGTTCAGCAACTTCTCGCAACTATCCGGTGTGTTCATGGGCGCAAGTGAGAACGAGTCGAATTCCTCTAACAGGAGCCACCCCCCTGGCTTGACCGCGTCCGCCACTTTGACGAGCACCCGATCGCGCTCCGGAAGGTGCATCAGGACGAGTCTCATGTGAACCAGATCGAAAGCCCGTTTGGGCAATGGATCTCGTAGAAGATCGTGCTGCCGAACCTCCAGGTTTGGAACGCTCACCCTTCGAAGTAGGGTGGTATCCAACTCGGTCGCCAACACGTGGCCGGTGGATCCGACGCGTCTCGCCAGCCAATGCGCGATGGATCCGGCTCCTGCGCCGGCTTCCAGACAACTCCATCCCGACCGGACGCCAGCTATCCGAAGCGCGCGGGTGGTGCTACCGTCGAACATCTCGGAGAGAAGTCTGTAGCGGCCCTGCCCGTACCGCTCTACGTTATCCAACACGTATGCTCTGCCGGTTCTTTCACGACGGGTAATCTGTTGATCGCTATTTTCAGACGGCATTCAAACTTACTCCGTAAGATCCTGGCGCGGACTTGGGAGGTATCTGCTGACCACTAGGGCGATGAAATACGCGGTGACGCCTACGATCCCGGCCGCTAGGGCCAGCTGCGCAGAGGGGCTGTCCCCGGGCGTCACGTTTGCCAGTTGAGTGGTGACCAAAGCAGCGCTATTGCCAATCATTCGTCCACCGATGTTGGCAGCGAAACTTTCACCGGTACCGCGCAGATGAAGCGGATAGAGCCTGGGGAGGTAATTTCCCCAATAGCTCAACTGCGCTGTCATAACTGCCGTGGCAAACAGATAGCCCCATCGGAGCGAGGCGAGGTCGTGCTGCCCAGGGTAAAAGAACACGCCCGGAAAAATAGCAAGACAAGGCAAGAGAAAAACGTAAAGCAACCGCCGGGGACGGATCATCCGCGCGGCCAGAACCGCAAAAGCGAGCCTTCCAGCGAGTTGCCCAAAATCCGCATAGAGATGCGAGGTACTAATGATCTGTTCCTGCCGAAGTGGGCTGAGTGCCCGCACCTCCGGAAGCCCCGGAATGATCCGCGGTATGTGTTGCAGGGCGCCGAACGCGGCTGCGTAGCTGCACGCCACCATGAGAGCGGAAACCACCGTGGTGCGCCGGAGCTCGGGCCGGAACAACTCAGCGAAGCTCGGCCGTTTCAGGCTGCCCTCAAGCTTCTTCCGCCGCCACACGGGCGACTCCGGGAGGAATGGCCGAACTACTAGTAGTGGGATCGCCGGGAAAAGACCGAACAGCAGGGCGTAACGCCAGCCGCTGTGATGACCCTGGATGGCCGGAAGGCGCGTCCCGAAGGTGACGGCGCAGTAATAGGCACCGGATAAGATAAATCCCCCGGCAGCGGAAAAGGCCTGAGTATAACCGAGTACGGCTTCCCGCAATTTCGGTTCCGGGAACAGTTCCGCCAGCCAGGCGACACCGGCGACGAACTCAACGGAAACGCCCGCCACTGCCATGCAGCGCCACAGCAATAACTCTGCCGCGGAGTGAGAGAAAGCTGCCCCAGCCGCAGCCGCCGTATAAAGCAAAATGCTAAAAAGAAGAACACGCCGCCGTCCCATCCGGTCAGTCAGGTAACCGCCAATCAACCCGACAGCCCCGCCGCATACGGCGGGCACAAAGATCAGCAAGCCAACCCACCGGTTGAACTCGACCGAACCGGGCCGCATGTGCCCCAACTCCGCCAACGCGGGGCGCACGATCAGCGGGAGAATGATGACCTCGTAAACATCGAAAGCGAAGGCGATGCTGCTGATGGCGCAGATGAGCCACTCCAGGCGGCTCAACCGCGCGAGAAACGCGAAGGGTTTCTGCCACCGTCCGTCGCCCACCCCGGGCTGGTACATGTTTCCGGTAAAGGCCGGGGCTGCTGCCTGATCCGCCGAATCTCTCAGCGTAGCTTTACTGACTCGGCTGCTTTCCACCAGCCCATCTTGCCCGAAGACGTACAGGAAGTCCTTCGGAAGTTCTGAAATACTTCTGAAAGTTATGAATGACCGAGGAACGACCGGGCACGCCGAATCAGTATTCTAGAAACGTGGACACGGCTAATCCCAAACTGTCCCATGATTATGAGTTCGCGGAGTTTCGTGTCGACTCGCTCAATCGCGAACTGCTTCGCAACGGTCAACCGGTTCCTCTCGCGACCCGGTCGTTCGAAGCCCTCTTAATGCTTGTGCGACGAAGCGGGGTTTTGTTGGACAAGGCCGCGCTGATGGATGCGGTCTGGCCCGACGCCGTGGTCGAGGAGAACAGTTTGGCCCGTGCGATTGCCGATATTCGCAAAGCGTTGGGCGAAGGTCCCAAGGAAAAACGCTTTATCGAAACTGTCGCCCGGCGCGGCTACCGTTTTCTGCCCCGGGTTACAACCCGGCCCGCAAATCCGGGAATTTCCCGAGCGACAGAGGTAGGCGCGTCCAGGCCCACCACTCTGGCCGTTGTGCCTTTCGCCTGGATTACGGCCGAAGGCAGCGAACCATCTTTGTCAATCGGCATCGCCGACGCGGTCATCACCCGGCTCAGCAACCTCGCCGAACTGGTGGTGAGGCCGACAAGCTCTATTCTTCGATATGGCTCGGAACATCAGGATCTGACTGCGATCGGGCGGGACCTGGACGTGGATTTCGTGATCAGCGGTAACATCCAGCAGTCGGGCGACCGGCTGCGAGTGACCGTCCAGATGGTTAGCCCGGATCATCAGCGTTCTGAGTGGGCGGACCGTTTTGACGAGCAGTTGATCCATGTTTTCGCAGTGGAAGACTCGATTTCAGAACGCATTGCCAAAGCACTCGCCCTGCAATTGACATACGCGCAACGGGAATCGCTGACGCGCCAGCACACCGGAAGCGGCGAAGCCTATCAGCTCCAGTTGCGAGGCCGCTATTTCCTGGGTAAGCGCACCTTGGCGGCCGCGAAGAAGGCGATCGAGCACTTCGAACTAGCACTTCGCCTCGATGCGGGCTATGCCTTGGCGTGGGCAGGAATCGCGGACGCGCACATTCAGATCGGTCTTTATGGAGCGCTCACCGGCTGGCTCCCGCCTCACGAAACTTATCCAGTGGCTAAACGGGCGGCATGGAAAGCTATCAATCTCGAGCCTCAGCTCGCTGAGGCACACTCCTCGTTGGGAATGGTTTCTCTTTTTTACGATTGGGACTGGCCCTCTGCCCAAAGGGAAATGGCAAAGGCTCTCCTGCTACAGCCGCACTACGGCCAGGCCCATCACTGGTTTGCGATGATGTGCTGTTTTCTGGGGGATTTCGAGCAGGCCTTGAACTCCATCGAAACTGCGCTGAAGCTGGAACCCGTCTCCCTCATCCTGAACGGCGACCGAGGCTATATTCTTTATTTTGCACGCCGTTATCGGGAGGCGCTCAAGCACTTACAATCAACTCTGGAGATGGATGGTTGTTTCGCTCGAACGCATCACCGCCTGGGACTCACCTATACGGCATGCGGCATGCATCGCGAAGGGATTGATCACCTCATAGAAGCCAGAAAGTACTCGGATGACAGTCCCCAAGTCATGGGTTCTCTTGGATATGCTTACGGGTGCGCTGGCGAGATTCACGAAGCCGAAATCATCCTCGAGCAACTTGTCAGTCTTTCCGCAAACAGATACGTACCCGCGGCACCCATTGCCGACGTGTGCGCCGGTTTGGGCCGCGTTGACCAGGCGCTGGAGTGGCTCGAGAGGGCTGTGTCTGAGCGCTCATCCGCGATTGTCAGGCTAAGGGTTGATCCCCGGTTTGACTTCCTTCGGCTGGATGCGAGATTCCAGTGCATTGTCAATCAGGTGCGTACCGGATTTCTCCAATGAATCGACTCGGCCACAGCCGGACCAGGGTGTTGGATCAATGGAGTAGAGTCGAGAACGAGCGCAGGTGCTGACCGAAGTCGTCCTGTTTCTCGTTCCCGCTCATCAAACCGGACGTGCCGATCTCCGGCATCCGGCTTTCGGACTGATTTCACAGCAAG
>JAABUZ0100003826.1_pt1 | contig 21604 bp, 16 predicted proteins | sample 5562091 | NCBI WGS metagenome assembly JAABUZ01 (sample SAMN12813069, study PRJNA571459) | rock metagenome | isolation source: Antarctica rocks | place: Antarctica: Victoria Land, Linnaeus Terrace sud | collected 2015-12-21
CACCGGACCCGACGGCTCGACGCCGCCGTCGAGCTCGGCCACCCCCTTCGCGACCGTGTCGGGATGCACCCCCGTCCCCCGGGCCACCGTCTTGATCCCGCCACGGCCCAGCTCGGCCGCCTCCGCCCCCAGCACCAGCCGACGCTGCCGCTCGTCGAGGTACGGGCGCAGCGCCGCGTACCTGCGTGCCACCGACTCGCCGACCTGCCCATCGCCCTCCATACCACAACGGTAGATCCACCGAACCCAAAGACCTAATCTATTTCGTCGCGAGACCTTAGTGTCTGCGCACGACCTCTCGTCGGTGCGTCGGCGCTACTTCCGCTCCCCGCGCCGACCCTTCTCGCGCACCCGCACGTTGATCTGGACGGGAGTTCCGGTGAAGTCGAACGACTCCCGCAGCTTGCGCTCCAGGAAGCGCCGGTAGCCGGCCTCCAGGAACCCCGAGGTGAACAGCACGAACGTCGGTGGCCGGGTCTGCGCCTGCGTCGCAAACAGGATCTTCGGCTGCTTCCCCCCGCGGACGGGCGGCGGCGTCGCGGCGATGACGTCGGCGAGCCACTGGTTGAGCTGCCCGGTGGGGACACGGCGGTCCCACGAGTCCAGCGCGGTGCGCATCGCGGGGGCGAGGCGGCGGACCGCGCGCCCGGTGCGCGCGGAGATGTTCACCCGCTCCACCCACGGGAACCGCACCAGCGCCCGCTCCAGCTCGCGCACCATCGCGTAGCGGCGGTCGGAGTCGACGAGGTCCCACTTGTTCATCGCGAGCACCAGCGCGCGGCCGGCGTCGACGACCTGGGAGGCGACGCGCAGATCCTGCTCGCTGATCGGCTCCGACGCGTCGAGGAGCAGCACGGTGACCTCGGCGGCCTCGATCGCGCCCTTGGTGCGCAGCGACGCGTAGTACTCCGTGCCCGAGGCCTGCCCGACCTTGCGGCGCAGGCCCGCGGTGTCGATGAGCTTCCAGGTCTGGCCGTCGAGCTCGACGAGCGAGTCGACGGGGTCGGTGGTGGTGCCGGCGACCGCGTCGACCACGGAACGGTTCTCACCGGTGAGCTGGTTGAGCAGCGACGACTTGCCGACGTTGGGCTTTCCGACCAGCGCGACGCGCCGCGGTCCGCCCTCGAGGGGCGTCGCGTCGTCACGGGGGGACGCGGGCAGGGCATCGAGGACGGCGTCGAGCAGGTCACCGGAGCCGCGCCCGTGCAGGCCCGAGACCGGGATCGGCTCGCCGAGCCCGAGACGCCACAGCGCCGCGACCTCCTCGGCCCCGCGGGCGTCGTCGATCTTGGTGGCCGCCAACAGCACCGGGCGGTCGAAGCGGCGCAGCCTACGGGCCACGGCCTCGTCGACGGTGGTCGCGCCGACCTGCCCGTCCACGACGAGCAGGATCACGTCGGCGGTGGCCATCGCGATGTCGGCCTGCGCGGAGATCGCGCCCTGCATCCCCTTCGCGTCCGGGACCCAGCCACCGGTGTCCACGAGGGTGAAGCGGCGACCGTTCCACAGCGCGTCGTAGGTGACGCGGTCGCGAGTCACGCCGGGCACGTCCTGCACCACCGCCTCACGGCGGCCGAGGATGCGGTTGACCAGCGTCGACTTGCCGACGTTGGGGCGTCCGACGACGGCGAGCACCGGCTGGACCGCTGGCTGGTCGTCGGACTCCGGCTCCTCGGTGACGGCGGCGGCCCGGCCGAAGTCGGGGTGGGCGGAGCCCTGCGTCACGTCATCCTCCGGGAGCGCCGACGTACGCGCCGGCGACGAGGCCGCGCTCGGCGGCCAGGGTGTGCAGGCGCGCGAGCACGCCGTCGATGTCGAGCGCCGAGGTGTCCACCTCGACCGCGTCATCGGCCGGGTGCAGCGGCGACGCGGCGCGCGAGGAGTCGAGGCGGTCGCGCCGGGCCAGATCGGAACGGGTGTCGTCGCGCGCCGCGGCCCCGGACCGTCCGGCGGCGGTGTCCTCAGCGGTGCGACGCTCGGCGCGGACCGTCTCCGACGCGGTCAGGAAGATCTTGAGAGGGGCGTCGGGGACGACGACGGTGCCGATGTCGCGACCCTCGACGACGATGCCGTGCCCGTCCGCCGCGGCCTCGGCGACGATGCGCCGCTGTTCGGCGACGAGGTGCCTGCGGACCGCGCCGATCGCCGACACGGCGCTGACCGCCTTCGTCACCCCCGGGCCGCGGATCTCGGCGCCCACGTCCTCGCCGTCGAGTCTCACACGCGGCTCCTGCGGGTCGGTCGAGAGGTCCAGCCGGGCCGCGAGGACAACGTCGACGACGGCGTCGCGACCCTCGGCGCTGGTGTCGGCGGCGTCGAGGGACGTCCCGGAACGCATGACGGCGAGCGTCACCGCCCGGTACATCGCGCCGGTGTCGAGGTAGCGGGCGTCGAGGCCGATCGCGAGACGGCGCGCGGTCGTCGACTTGCCCGTGCCCGAGGGGCCGTCCACGGCGACCGCGCCCCGCAGCACGCCCTGCCCGTCCTGCACCGGCCGCTCCACGGCTCCGCCTCCCTGCCGATCGCCGGCCGTTACCCGGCCGACCGACTCATTGTGCCCGCTCCGGGCTCAGAGCCCCACGGCGCGGTAGAGCGAGCCCACCTCGTCGGAGCCGAGCTTGCGCAGCGTGCCGGGGCGCTGCTCGCCGAGCGCGACGTCGCCCACCGCCGTGCGTACCAGCCGCTCGACCGGCTTCTCCACGGCGTCGAAGATCCGGCGGACGATGTGCTTGCGCCCCTCGTGCAGGACCACCTCGACCATGACGCGCGAGCCGGCGCGGTCGATGACGCGGAAGCTGTCGACCGCGGCGGGGCCGTCGTCGAGCTCGACGCCCGCCCGGAGCCGCTGGCCGAGGTCCTTCGCGACGGGCGTCCGGATCTCGGCGAGGTAGGTCTTCCCGACCTCGTAGCTCGGGTGCATGAGCCGGTTCGCGAGCTCGCCGTCATTGGTGAGCAGCAGCAGGCCCTCGGTCGCGGCGTCGAGACGCCCGACGTGGAACAGGCGCTGGCCCTCGGACTTCTCCAGCACGACGTCGCCGACGCAGCGGCGTCCGCGCTCGTCCCACATCGTCGAGAGCATCCCCTCGGGCTTGTTCAGCGCGAGGTGCACGGTCTCGGAGTCGGTGACGATGCGGCTGCCGTCGACGTGGATGACCGAGGTGTCGGGGTCGACGCGTCGCCCCATCTCGGTCACGACCTTGCCGTCGACCTCCACGCGGCCCTGCCGCATGAGGATCTCCGCCTGGCGCCGTGAGGCGATCCCGGCCTCCGCGAGCACCTTCTGCAACCGGACGCCGTCGTCCGACGCGGCGCCATTCCTGTCCGGCAACGTCACTCCCCAGGTCCTCGACCTTTCAGGGTAGCCGCATGGGTCGGGACCGACCGAGCGCCGATGATGACCGCATGCCGAGCTTCACCGCCTACACCGACGCCGCGGAGACGACGGCGGATCTCGTGGATGGCGTCTCCCGCGTCGACGACGTGCGCTGCCCGCATGATCGAGCGTGCGGCGTCGCTGTCGTCCGACGGCAGTAACGCCGCACTCCACACACTCCCGCGCGTCGTCACACCTCGTCGATGTCGTCCACCTCGGGGAGCAGAGGCGCGAGCGGGGGCAGCTCGTCGACGGAGGCGAGCCCGAGGCGTTCGAGGAACATCTCCGTCGTCCGGTAGAGCGTGCCGCCGGTCGAGGGGTCGGCGCCGGCCTCGACGACGAGCCCGCGGGCGGTGAGCGTTCGCATCACCCCGTCGACGTTGACCCCACGGACCCCGGCGACGCGGGCGCGGGTCACGGGCTGGCGGTAGGCGACCACCGCCAGGGTCTCCAGCGCCGCCCGCGTCAGCCGGGCCCGGGATCCGTCGAGGACGAATGCCTCGACGTACGGGGCGAACCGGGCGCGGCTGTAGAACCGCCAGCCCTCCACCCCGGAGCGCAGCTCGAACCCGGTCTCGGCGAACGACGCCGCCATCCGCTCCAGCGCCGCCTCGACCCGGTCGACCGGCTGCTCGAGGACCCGGGCGAGCTGCTCGACCGGCGCCGGGGTGTCGACCACGAGCAGCACCGCCTGCAAGGCCGCGTCGAGCTCGGCGGCGTCGTCGAGCGGTGGCCCCTCGCTCATCGAGCGCCTCGCTCGGGGCCGCCGCCGCCGCCCCCCGCGTCACCCTCCGGCGCCCACCGCACCGCGAGCTCGGCGAACGGCTCAGCCTGGTCCAGCGCGACCGTCCGCGACCGGTACATCTCCAGCACCGCGAGGAACCGCCCGACCACCTCGAGCCCGTGCGCGCAGTCGGAGGCGAGCTCGGCGAACGTCAGCGCCCCCGCCACCTCGAGCCTTGCGGAGAGGATCGCCACCTGCTCGGGCACCGACACCGCCGGGCCGTGCAGGTGCTCCAGCGACACCGTCGGCGGCGGGGTCGGGCGGAACACCGCGGCCGCCACCTCCGCGAAGCCCGCGACGTCGACGCCGAGGTCCACCGGCGGGAGCAGCGCGGCGAAGCGAGGCTCCAGCGTCACCGCCCGTGGGTGTCGCAACCGTGCGGAGGACTCCAGCTCGCGGAACAGCGCCGCCACCTGTTGGTAGGCCCGGTACTGCAGCAACCGGGCGAACAGGACGTCGCGGGCCTCGAGCAGCGCGAGGTCGTCCTCGTCGTCCACCTCGGCCGCGGGCAGGAGGCGCGCGGCCTTGAGGTCGAGCAGGGTGGCCGCGACGACGAGGAAGCCCGTCGTCTCCTCCAGGTCCGCCGACTCGCCCAACGCCGCGGTGTAGGCGATGAAGTCGTCGGTCACCCGGGAGAGCGAGACCTCGGTGACGTCGAGCTCCTGGCGCCCGATGAGCTGCAGCAACAGGTCGAACGGGCCGGTGAAGTTCTCCAGCGTGACCCGGAACCCGGTGCTCACCGGGGCCGTGGGGGTCGCCGCCGTCACCGGGCGATGACCTCCCGTGCCAGCGCCCGGTACGCCTCCGCCCCGGTGGACCTCGAGGCCCACCGGGTGATCGGCTCGCCCGCCACCGTCGTCTCGGGGAACCGCACGGTGCGGTTGATGACGGTGTCGAACACGAGGTCGCTGAACGCCTCGACCACCCGCGCCATCACCTCGCGGGTGTGCAGGGTGCGCGGGTCGAACATGGTGGCCAGGATGCCCGTGATCTCCAGCTTCGGGTTCAGCCGGTCCTGCACCTTCTCGATGGTGTCCATGAGCAGCGCCACCCCCCGCAGTGAGAAGAACTCGCACTCCAGCGGGATGAGCACACCGTCGGCGCAGGCCAGCGCGTTCACCGTGAGCAGCCCCAGCGAGGGCTGGCAGTCGATGAGGACGTAGTCGTAGCGCTCGAGCGCGGGCGCGATGGTGCGGCCGAGGGTCTGCTCGCGGCCGACCTCGGTGACCAGTTGGATCTCGGCGGCCGAGAGGTCGATGTTCGACGGCAGCAGGTCCATGCCCTCGACGGTCGTAGGGCGGATGACGTCGTCGATCGTGACGGTCCGCTCCATGATCAGGTTGTAGATCGTGGTCTCGAGCTGGTGCGGCGCGACGCCGAGGCCGACCGACAGCGCGCCCTGCGGATCGAAGTCGACCAGCAGCACGCGGCGTCCGTACTCGGCGAGCGCGGCGCCGAGGTTGATCGTCGACGTCGTCTTCCCGACGCCGCCCTTCTGGTTGCACATCGCGAGGACGGTGGCGGGGCCGTGTCCGGAGAGCGGGCCGGGGACGGGGACCTCGCGGCGGGGGCGTCCGCCGTCGAGCGCGGGGTGGCGGACCGCCTCCGCGCGGGCCGCGGCGGGGGCCGCGGACGGCTCGGACCCGTCCCCCGTCGCGGAGAGCGGCAGTGGCGGGTTCGACATCCGGGCGCCCTCCTCGACCCTGTACCGCGACGGCCCCGACGGGCGGACCCTCGGTGATCGCCGCGCGACCGTCGTACCAGGTTAGGAACCGTACGGGAGCGGGGCCATCGCGACTCGCCGGGTGTGGCGTGATCGTCGAGCGCGACGTGAGCTCGGCATCCTGCTCATCGGCCCGGCTACACCGCTTCTCGGGCGCGGGGGTGCGCCATCGCGAACACCTCGCGCAGGGTGTCGACGGTGACCAGGGTGTAGATCTGCGTCGTGGTCACCGAGGCGTGGCCGAGCAGCTCCTGCACCACCCGGACGTCGGCACCGCCGTCGAGCAGGTGGGTCGCGAAGGAGTGGCGCAGCGTGTGCGGCGAGACCGCCCCGGCGATCCCCGCGCGCGCCGCGGCCTCGCGCAGGGCGTTCCACGCGCTCTGGCGCGAGAACCGCGCGCCGCGGGCGTTGAGGAACACCGCCGGCGTTCCGCGTCCCCGCGCGGCAAACCCCGGCCGCGCCCGGACCCGGTAGGCCTCGAGCGCCGCGAGCGCGGGGCGGCCGACCGGAACCAGGCGCTGCTTGCCGCCCTTGCCCGCCAGCAGGACGGTGCGCTGGACGGGATCGACGTCGTCGGTGTCGAGCCCCACGACCTCGGAGATCCGCGCGCCGGTGGAGTAGAGCATCTCCAGCAGCGCGCGGTCGCGCAGGCTCCGGGGGTCGGCGTTCTCGGCGTCGGTGCACGCGAGCAGGAGCTTCTCGATTGTGGCGACGTCGAGGGCCTTCGGCAGGCGCCGGGGCGGGGCCGGTGGGTGCACGTCCGCGGCGACGTCGTGGGCGAGGAACCCCTCGGCCAGCGCGAAGCGGTGCAGGCCGCGGACGGCGACCACGGCCCGCGACGCCGACGAGGTGGCCAGCGGCGGGTGCGCGTCGTCGCCGATGCGCAGCGCGGCCAGGAACCCTCCGACGTCGGTCTCGCGGACCGACGTGAGGTCGGTGATCCCGGACGCGGCGAGGTAGGCGAGGTAGCGGTGCAGGTCGCGGCGGTAGGAGGCCAGCGTGTTGGCCGCGGTGCCGCGCTCGACGACGAGATGGTCGAGGTAGCTCGCGACCGCGTCGGACGCCGGAGCCCCGCCCATGATCACCACCTCTTCCCGGTCGAACCCTAGCCGCGCCCCTCCGTCCGGGCGGCGTTCGGCGCGCCGTGGGAGCACCGCGCCGGTGGGAGACTCCTTCGGCGTCCTCGGTCCGCTCACGGGTGGGAGGCGTCCCGGCTCTGCGACGCGCGGCGTCGCACGAACTCCGACGGCCGGTCGCGCCACGGCGCGTCGACCGGTCGCGCCGCGCATCGCCCGTCGCGCACCGCGGCGGCCGCGAACACCCCCGCGATGCAGGGGCCGTTCACCACCTCGCCCGACATCGCGCCGACGACGAGGTCGTCGAGCGGGACCCGGCGGATGGCCAGGTCGGACTCCTCGTCGTCGGCCGACGCGGGCCGATCGACCGAGCGCAGCCCGCGGGCGAGGAACACCCGTACCGACTCGTCGGCGAAACCCGGGCAGCCGACGACGTCGACGAGCGTCGACCACTCGTCGGCCTCGACACCGACCTCCTCGACGAGCTCGCGCTTCGCGGCCTCGAGCGGGTCCTCCCCCGCCGCGTCGAGCAGCCCGGCCGGCATCTCCCAGATGCGCCGCCCGATCGCCGGGCGGTACTGGTAGATCATCACCAGCCGTTCCTCGTCGTCCAGCGCCGCGATGGCCACCGCGCCGTAGTGCTCGATCTTCTCCCGGCCGGCGATCCGCCCGCCGGGCATCCGCACGTCGTCGCGGCGCAGCGCGAAGATCGCGCCCTCGTAGAGCGTCTCGTCGGACACGACGGCGAAGTCGTGCGGGGGGTGCCCGTCGTGCGGGTCGCACAGCGATTCCGGGGTGGTGGGGGCCGCCGGAGTGGTAGGGACCGGGCTCACCGCAGAGCCGCCTCGGGCGCCGCGGCACCGTCCACGACCCGGGCCCCGTCGTCGTCGGCGCGGCCGCCGCCCTCGTCGAGGGCGAGGCGTCCCGACGCGTCGTGACGCAGGGCCGCGGCGACGAACGCCGCGAAGAGAGGGTGCGCCCGCGTCGGCCGGCTCTTCAGCTCGGGGTGGGCCTGGGTGCCAACGAAGAACGGGTGCACGTCGCGCGGGAGCTCCACGAACTCGACGAGCGCACCGTCGGGCGACGTCCCCGAGAACACGAGTCCGGCCGCGGCGAGCTGTTCGCGGTAGGCGTTGTTGACCTCGTAGCGGTGCCGGTGCCGCTCGGACACCGCCGCGGTGGCGTAGGCGGCGCGGACGAGCGTGTCCGGCACCAGCACGGCCGGGTAGGCGCCGAGGCGCATCGTCCCGCCCATGTCGCGCTGCCCGGCGACGACGTCGGTCTGGTCGGCCATCGTCGAGATGACCGGGTACGGCGTGGTCTCGTCGAACTCCGCGGAGTTCGCGCCCTCGAGCCCGGCGAGGGCCCGCGCCGCGTGGATGACCATGCACTGCAGGCCCAGGCACAGCCCGAGCGCGGGGATGTCGTTGCGCCGTGCGTGATCGAGCGCGCCGAGCTTGCCCTCGATGCCGCGGATCCCGAAGCCGCCGGGCACGAGCACGCCGTGGACGCCGGCCAGCGCGGCCGCCGCCCCCGCGGGCGTCTGGCAGGCGTCGGAGGCGACCCAGCGGATCGCCGCCTCGGCGCGGTGGGCGAACCCACCGGCCCGCAGCGCCTCGCTCACCGAGAGGTAGGCGTCGGGGAGGTCGACGTACTTGCCGACGACCGCGATCTCCACCCGTTCCGAGGGCCGGTGGACGCGGTCGAGCAGGTCGCCCCACACCGTCCAGTCCACGTCCCGGAACGGCAGGCCCAGGCGACGCACGACGTAGGCGTCGAGGCCCTCGGTGTGCAGGACCTTCGGGATGTCGTAGATCGACGCGGCGTCCGGGCAGGCGACGACGCCGTCGTCGTCGACGTCGCACATGAGGCTGATCTTGCGCGTCATCCCCTCGGGGATCGGCCGGTCGGCGCGCAGCACGAGCCCGTCGGGCTGGATGCCGATGTTGCGCAGCGCGGCCACCGAGTGCTGCGTCGGCTTGGTCTTCAGCTCGCCGGACGGGGCCAGGTACGGCACGAGGGAGACGTGCAGGAAGAAGCAGTTCTCCCGGCCGATCTCATGGCGCAGCTGACGGGCGGCCTCGAGGAAGGGCAGCGACTCGATGTCGCCGACGGTGCCGCCGACCTCGGTGACGACGACGTCGGGCGCGGGCTGGCCGCCACCCGAGACCCGCATCGCCATCACACGGGACTTGATCTCGTCGGTGATGTGCGGAATGACCTGCACCGTGTCGCCGAGGTACTCCCCGCGCCGCTCCTTGGCGATCACCTCGGAGTAGACCTGCCCGGTGGTGACGTTGGCGCGGGCCGAGAGGTCGCGGTCCAGGAAGCGCTCGTAGTGGCCGATGTCGAGGTCGGTCTCGGCCCCGTCCTCGGTCACGAAGACCTCGCCGTGCTGGAACGGGTTCATCGTCCCGGGGTCGACATTGAGGTAGGGGTCGAGCTTCTGCATGGTCACCCGGAGCCCGCGGCTGGTCAGGAGCTGCCCGACGCTCGACGCCGTGAGCCCCTTGCCGAGCGACGAGGCGACCCCACCGGTCACGAACACGTGCTTGGTCGTGCGGGAGTGCTGCACGGGGTCTCACCGTAACACCGCTGCCCCGAACGTCGTCCGCGGCCGTCGAGCGAGTCTCGACCTCACGTCGAGGTCGATCGTCCCCTCGAGTGAGTGGTGGGCGGCGCAGGCGCGCCGGGGTCGTCGCCGCCGCGCCCGGCGACGACCCACGGCGAGCCCGGTCGGGTGCGGGTTCCAGCCCGACCGGTACGGGAGCGGTGGGATCACCGCAGCAGGGCTCGCGCGGCCCCGAGGACCGCGTCGACCCCCTGGTCCAGCAGCACCCGGAGCGTCTCGTCGAACCCGGACGCGAGCGCGACCGCGACGGCCGCGACCCCGACGGCGGCGACGACGACCAGCAGTGCGATCAGCCCGGCCGGGACCCGGCGGCGGTGCAGCGCGACGGCCGTCGACGAGTCGACGAGGGCGGGCCCGAGACGCAGGCGGGCGACGAACGTCGACGCGTTCCGCCCGGAGCGGCCGCGATCGAGGAAGCCGGCGAGAGTGGCGTCGAACCCGACGGTGACGACGACTGCCGCGCCGTGGGTGTGGGCGAGCAGCAACGCCATGTCCTCGGGGTTGGCGGTCGAGGCGAAGGGCCGCGGCTCGATCCCCATGTCCTGCATCCGTGCCCGCCCGGCGACGTGCCCGTCGGGGTCGGCGGGGACGACGACGTCGGCGGCGCGGCGAGCGAGCTCGGGGTCGAGCTCGGTGGAGGTGCCGAGGAGCACGGCCGGCGTGTGGCCCGCCGCGCGCAGGGCATCCGCCCCGGCACCGACGCCGACGAGCACCGGACGCTGCGCGCGGATCACGTGGCGCAGCCGCTGCACCTCGGCCACGGTCTCCGCCGCCGACGTCCCGGGGGCGACGACGAGGACGTGACGACCCTCCATCGTCGTCGCCAGCGTCGGGACGCCGATCCCGTCGAGGAGCATGGCCCGCTCCCGGCCCATGAACTCGGTGGTGTTGGCCGCGAACGCCTCGAGCTGCGCCGACATGCCCATCCGGGCCTCGGCCAGCAGCTCGGCGACCGTCTCGGCGGTCTGCGCGAAGCCGCGCGCGACCTCCTGGCCGGCGGGCCCCCGGCGCGTGCCGGTCCGGCGGCAGAGATGCACCCCACCGTCGTGCAGTCGTACCCGCGCCCCGTCCTTGACCGCGCTCAGGACCGACTCGCCGACGTCGTCGACGAGCGCGACCCCGGCGTCGGTGAGGATCTGCGGGCCCACGTTCGGGAAGCGGCCGGAGATCGACGGCGAGACGTTGACGACCCCGGCCACGCCCGCCTCGACGAGTGCGGACGCGGTGGCGCGGTCGAGGTCGAGGTGGTCGAGGACGGCGACGTCGCCGGGGCTCAGGCGCTTGGGCAGCGCCTCCGGGCCGCGCCCGATCCGAGCCTTCCCGAACGTCCCCGGAGGGAGCTCGTGCTGTCCGCCCGCGGGCGTGCCCGAGCCGGGGAGCCTCACGACGTCGTTCCCTGTGTCACCCACATGCACCGCATGCGTCCCAGAGTGGCGGGGGCAGGCGGCGGGGTCGGCGCGACGCGCCGGGAGATCCGTCCGGAGTCACCCGGCCCGGCGACCCCCGCTCCGGCGGCGCGAGCCGCCGCGGTCCTCGCGGCCGTCCCGTCCGGCAGCTCCGGCCCGGGTGATCGGGGTCGGGGGCGCGGGAGCGGCCCGGTCGCGCGCGGCGGCAGCGAGGAGCTCCTCGGCGTGGGCCCGACCGGTCTCGGTCTCCTCGGTGCCCGCGAGCATCCGCGCGAGCTCCACGACCCGCTCGGAGTCGTCGAGAGTGCGTACCGCGCTGCGTGTCACGCCCTCCTCCTGAGCGCCCGGCTCGGACCGGTCGACCACGAGCTGGCGGTCGGCGTAGGCAGCAACCTGCGCGAGGTGGGTGACCACGACAACCTGGTGGGTCGCCGCGAGCCGCGCCAGCCGCCGGCCGATCTCCACCGCGGCGCGCCCGCCGACCCCGGCGTCGACCTCGTCGAACACCAGCGTCGGGACCGTGTCGGCCCCGGCCAGCACCACCTCGACCGCGAGCATCACCCGCGACAGCTCCCCGCCGGACGCGCTCCTGGCGATGGGCAGCGACGGCGCGCCGGAGTGCGGGCGCAGCAGTAGCTCCACCTCGTCGGCGCCGTCCGGACCGGCGAGGACCCGCCGTCCCTCGACCACGAGGCCGTCGGCCCCGGAGCCGGTCCTGGTGGACACGGTCACCTCCACCGCGGCCGCGGCCATGGCCAGCCCGTCGAGCTCGGCGGACACCGCAACGGCCAGGCGCTCGGCCGCGGTGCGCCGCGCAGCGCTCACCGCGGCGGCGTGGCCGGCGAGCACGCCGGCGAGACGGTCGGCCTCCGCGGCGAGCGCGGCGAGGGCCTCGTCGGAGGTGTCGAGCCCGGCGAGCCGGTCGCGGGCCGTCGACGCCCAGGCCAGGACCCCGTCCACGTCGGCGGCGTACTTGCGGGTCAGTCCCTTGAGGGCGGCCTGGCGCTCGAGGACGGCGTGCAGCCGCTCGGGGTCGGCCTCGAGGTCGGTGAGATAGCCGGTGAGCTCGGCGGCCGCGTCGGCCACGAGGGCGGCGGCCTCGGCCAGCCGGGGCCCGAGCGCGGCGAGGCGCGGGTCGTCCGCGGCGCCGAGGCCGCGGCGCGCCTCCCCGACCAGGGCGGTGGCGTCGGGCTCGTCACCGACGCCGTCGGCCGGTCCGGTGAGGGCGGTCAGCGCCGCGGTGGCGGCGGCCCGCAGGTCGTCGGCGTCGGCGAGGCGGCGGGCCTCGGCGACGAGCGTCGCGTCCTCCCCCGGCTGCGGGTCGAGCGCCTCGATCTCGGTGAGCCCGTGCCGCAGCAGGTCGGCCTCGCGGGCGAGCTCGCGGGCGCGCTCCCGGCGCTCGGTGAGCTCGGTCACCGCGGCCCGCCACCGTGCCCGGGTCTCCCGGTAGGCGGCGAGCGGCTCGACGACGGCCGCCCCGGCGAAGCGGTCGAGCACCGCGCGCTGCTCGGCCGGGCGCAGCAGCCGCAGCGCCTCGTGCTGGCCGTGCACCGCGAGCGTCGCGTCGGCGACGTCGGAGAGCACCCCGAGGGGCACCGCCCGCCCGCCCAGGTGGGCCCGCGACCGGCCGTCGGCGGAGACGGTGCGCACGGCGATGAGACTGCCGTCGTCGTCGAGGCCGGCCCCCGCGTCCCGAGCGACGGCCGCCACCACCGTGTCCCCGGCGTCACCGGGATCGGCCCCGGCGGCGTCGGTACCGGAAGCGAGCTCGAAGCGACCTTCGACGACGGCGCGCGACGCCCCGCGGCGCACGCGGGACGAATCGGCCCGGCCGCCACCGAGCAGCTGCAGGCCGGTGACGACCATCGTCTTGCCCGCCCCGGTCTCACCGGTCACGGCGGTCAGCCCGGGATGAAGCTCGAGGGTGGCGTCCTCGATCACCCCGAGGCCCTGGATCCTCAGCTCGGAGAGCACGCCGGCGACTGTAACGACGCGAGCGGCCCCACCGGCGCGCGACGCGCACATCCGCGTCGAACACATGGTCGAACGGTCGGTCGGCCGGGGTCAGTGGCTCCCGCGCCAGCCCTGCACGGGCAGCGTGAACTTGCGGACCAGTCGGTCGGTGAACGCCTGCTGGCGCAGTCGCGCGAGCAGGACCGGTGAGGACCCGCGGGTCAGGACCACCCGCGACCCGGGGGGCAGCTCCACCGTCCGTCGCCCATCACAGACCAGGACACCGGCGTCGCCGCGCTGGGAGACCTCGAAGGCGACCGTCGAGTCCGGCGACACGACCAGCGGACGGGCGAACAGGGCGTGCGCGTTCGACGGCACGAGGAGCAGGGCCTGCACCTCCGGCCACACGACCGGGCCGCCCGCGGAGAACGCGTAGGCGGTGGACCCGGTGGGGGTGGCGCAGAGGAGGCCGTCGCAGGCGTAGTCCGACACCGGCCGGTTGTCGATCTCGAGGACGATGTCGAGCAGCCGTGCCCAGTTCATCTTCTCGACGATGGCCTCGTTGAGCGCCCACGTGCGGCCGAGGACCGTGCCGTTCTGCGTGGCCTCGACGTCGACGGTCATCCGTTCCTCGACCCGGTAGGACCGGGCGACGACGGCGTCGAGCACGGTGGAGAGGTCGTCGACGTCGGCCTCGGCGAGGAACCCCACCCGCCCGAGGTTGATCCCCAGCATGGGCACGCGGGCGTGCCGGGCGAGCTCGGCGGCCCGCAGCAGGGTGCCGTCACCGCCGAGCACGAGGACGATCTCGGCGCCCTCCGCGGCGTCGGTCACCGAGTCGGCGTCGACCTGCCGTGGCCGCTGGAGATCGGGCAGCTCGTCGAAGAGGCCCTCGTCGCTGGAGTACTCGTCGGGCAGCACGCGCAGCTTGAAGCCCTCCTCGGTCAGTCGTCGCGCGGCCTCGACGGCGACGCGACGCGTCGCGTCCCGCCCGGTGTGCACGACGAGCAGCGCGTCCCGTGCCCCGGACGGCTCCTCCGGGCCGGCCCGCTCCGCGTCGGCATCCACCACTGTCGTCACCCGGTCCGCTCCTCCTTCCGGCCGGCCCGTCACCGGGGCCCGACCTCCACCGCCCGCCGGACGGCGGCCTCCTCCTGCCGGTCGATCTCCCGCTCGTCGATCGTCGGTCCGGACCCGACGCCCCGATCATGGTCCCCCGCGTCGGGACGGCGCAGCCACAGGAAGTACTCGACGTTGCCCGCGGGCCCCGGCAGCGGGCTCGCGGTGACACCGCGGAGCACGAGCCCGCACCGACGCGCGGCCGCGGCCACGCCCAGGACGGCGTCGACGCGCAACTCCGGGTCACGCACCACCCCGCCGGACCCGAGCCGCTCCCGCCCCACCTCGAACTGCGGCTTCACCATCGGGAGCAGGTCCCCTCCCGGCGCGGTGACGGCGACGAGGACGTCGAGGACCAGGCGCAGCGAGATGAAGGAGAGGTCGGCGACGACGAGCTCCACCGAGCCGCCGATCCGCGCGGCGTCGAGGCCGCGGACGTTGGTCCGGTCCAGGACGGTCACGCGCTCGTCGGTCTGCAGCGCCCACACCAGCTGCCCGTAGCCGACGTCGACGGCGAGGATCTCGCGCGCCCCGCGCCGCAGGAGCACGTCCGTGAACCCGCCCGTCGACGCCCCGGCGTCGAGGCACCGCCGGCCCTGGACGACCACGTCGGGGAAGGCCTCGAGCGCGCCGAGGAGCTTCGAGGCGCCCCGCGACGCCCATCCCGGGTCGTCGGTGCCGTCCGCGACGACGACCGCGGCGGCGGTGTCGACGCCGGTAGCGGGCTTGCTCGCGAGGCTGCCCGCGACGCTGACCCGTCCGTCGGCGATCAGTGCGGCCGCGTGCTCCCGCGAGCGCGCGAGCCCCCGACGGACGAGCTCGGCGTCGAGGCGCAGCCGCCGGCCCGCGGCCTTGGCCACCCGCTCAGCTCCCGTCGACGTCGTCGAGCACCGCGACCAGAGCCGCGTGGACCGCCTCGACGAGATCCGCCTGCGCGAGGGGATCGGCGACGTCCGCACCGGCGTCCAGACGCGCCGAAGCCGCACGCAGCGCGTCGAGCGCGTCCTCACCGCTCATGGTCCCAGCCTAGATCAGCCGCGGACGAGGCCGAGCGCGTCGAGGGCGGCACCGGCGGCGTCGCCGGCCGCGCGGACCCGCACCGATCCGGATGTGTCCCGGCGGGCCCAGACCACGGCGCAGAGGGCCCGCAGAGCGGCCACGGTGTCCCCGGCACCACGCAGCTCCGCGACGTCGCCGTCCCAGCGGGCCGACCACCCACCGTCGTCCTTCCCGACGCGGACGGCCTCGAGGTCGTCGCCGCCCTCGGTGAGGACTGAGAGGTCGGCCGCCAGATAGGTGGGCCGCTCGTCGGCGTCGGCGGCGAGCACCGCCGCCGCCGTCGACACCCCGGTGAGCACCAGGAGCGAGTCGGCCCCGATCGCGTGCGCGCCGGCGATGTCGGTGTCGAGCTTGTCGCCGACCACCAACGGTCTCCCGGCCCCGACGCGGTCCACGGCCTGCGCCAGCAGGGGCGCCGACGGCTTGCCCGCCACATCGGGCGCGCGGCCCGTCGTCGAGTGCAGGGCCGCGACCATCGACCCGTTCCCGGGCAGGAGCCCGCGGTCGCTCGGCAGGGTGGGGTCGACGTTGCAGGCGACCCAGGCGGCACCGGCCGCGAGGGCGATCGCCGCCTCCGCGAGGTCCGCCCAACCGGTCCTCGGGCTGTGCCCCTGCACCACGGCCACGGGGGCGTCCGCGGCCTCCCGGACCGGACGGAGGCCGACCGCGCGCAGCTCGTCGGCGAGGGCCTCGGTCCCGAGGACGAGAACCGCCGCTCCCTCGGGGAACCGCTCGGCGAGCACCACCGCCGCCGCCTGGGCGCTGGTGACGACATCGCCCTGCTCCAGCGTCAGGCCGAGCTCGAGGAGGTGGTCGCGCACCTCCGCCGGTGAGCGCGAGGCGTTGTTCGTCACGTAGGAGACCGTCATCCCGCGCCCCCGCGCCGCCTCCAACGACTCCACGGCGTGCTCGATCGGCTCGGGCCCGCGATAGACGGTGCCGTCGAGGTCGACGAGGAGGGCGTCATGATCGCTCACGACGCCGACGGGTCCGACGTCGGAGAAGCCGGTGGTGCGGGCTCCGGCGACGCGGGGTCGTCCGGCTCGTGGTCGGCGTCCGGGCGGGTGTCCTCGCCGGCGGCGACGAGCGCGGCCCGCTCCTCGGCGTCGGTCTGGCCCTCCGCGTCGGTCTGGGCCGCGTCGAGGAAGGCCTTCACGGCCTCCTCGCGGCGACCGTCGGCGAGCAGCGCTTCGCCGTACGCGTAGAAGAGGCGGGGCGTCCACGGGTCGGGGCGGGTGACGTCCAGCTCGGCGACCTGCAGGCCGACGACGGCGGCGCCGGTCTCCCCGAGGTCACGCCGCGCCCCCGAGACGACGATGAGCAGCTCCATCGCCTCGTCGTGCGGCAGGTCCGCCGACTCCGGGCTGCGCGCGATGTCCAGGGCCCGTTCCGGGCGGCCGAGCGCCCGCTCGGCGTCGGCCATCACCGGGACGTGCGCCGCGCCGCCCATGCGACGGCTCGCCCGCAGCTCCGAGAGCGCCTCGGCCCACTCCCCCGCGTGATAGGCGGCCAGCCCGGACGCCTCGCGGACCACCGCGATCCGCGACGCCCGGTTCCGCGCGAATCGGGCGTGCGCGAGCGCGAGCTCGGGGTCGTCGTCGACGTGCTCCCCGATGGCCACGAGGTGCCGCGCGACCGAGTCGGCGAGATCCTTGGGGAGACCCCGCAGGTCGCGGCGCACCTCCGGGTCGAGCAGCTCCGGGGTGATCTCCTCTCGCAGCGGGGGCTCGACCGGGCGCGGCGCGGTGTCCTGGTGCCGACGGACCTCCCGGTCCGGCTCGTCACGACGCCCGCCGCCCTGGCCCCGTGCCCGGTCGTCCCGCGCGCGACCCTGCGGCCGGTCGCGCTCACCCTTGCGCCCGGATCCCGGTGCTCCGTGCGAAGGGGCACGACGCACGGGGCCGGGCCGATCGGGTCGGTCGCTCCCGCTCTCCCGGGGGGCGGACGTGCAATCACGAGCGTCCCCCTCACGACGGTCGTCCCGGCGACGATCGTCCTGACCGCGCTCGTCGCGACGAGCGGACGTTCCGGACCCGCGCTCGTCGCGCCGGCCCGCGGTGGGACGCCCGGCCGTACCCGAGGGGCGTCCACCACCGCTCGAGGGACGCCCCGCCATGCCGCGCCCGCCGGATCGTTGCGGGCGGGGCGTCCCTGCCGAGCCGTCCCCGGAGCGACCCGCCGGACGACCCGCCTGACGCCGTGGGCGATCGCCGTCCGGGCGTCGTCGGTCTCGGTCCTGGGACCCGTCCTGGGGCTCCGTGGGCACGGCGCGACTCCTGACACGACGAAAAGGGGCAGGGCCCGTGATGGGTCCTGCCCCGTGGGCTGTCACCCCGGCACCGGGTGACGTCACTATGAGTCCAACTGTCTGTCCGCTGCGCGTGCTGTGTGCGGTGGTTGGGTGTTCCGGCGGTGTCCTACTCTCCCACGACCTGGCGGTCGCAGTACCATCGGCGCTGGAGGGCTTAGCTTCCGGGTTCGGGATGGGTCCGGGCGTTTCCCCTCCGCTGTGGCCACCGGAACACCGAACCACCGCACACGTGGGTGTGTGGGGGGTGTGGTCGTTCAGGTATGCACAGTGGACGCGAGCATGATGTGGTGTGTGTGTCGGTGTTATGTGGTGGTGTTGGGGGTGTGTGGGGCAAGTCCTCGGCCTATTAGTACCAGTCAACTCTGCACACCTTGCGGTGCTTCCATGTCTGGCCTATCAACCCACTAATCTGGTGGGGGCCTTAACCCCTCAACGGGGTGGGAGACCTCATCTTGGAACAGGCTTCCCGCTTAGATGCCTTCAGCGGTTATCCCTCCCGAACGTAGCCAACCAGCCGTGCCCCTGGCGGGACAACTGGCACACCAGAGGTTCGTCCGTCCCGGTCCTCTCGTACTAGGGACAGCCTTCCTCAAGTCTCCTGCGCGCGCGGCGGATAGGGACCGAACTGTCTCACGACGTTCTAAACCCAGCTCGCGTACCGCTTTAATGGGCGAACAGCCCAACCCTTGGGACCTACTCCAGCCCCAGGATGCGACGAGCCGACATCGAGGTGCCAAACCATGCCGTCGATATGGACTCTTGGGCAAGATCAGCCTGTTATCCCCGGGGTACCTTTTATCCGTTGAGCGACACCCCAACCACGTGGTGGTGCCGGATCACTAGTCCCGACTTTCGTCCCTGCTCGACCTGTCGGTCTCACAGTCAAGCTCCCTTGTGCACTTGCACTCGACACCTGGTTGCCGACCAGGCTGAGGGAACCTTTGGGCGCCTCCGTTACTCTTTGGGAGGCAACCGCCCCAGTTAAACTACCCACCAGGCACTGTCCCTGAACCAGATCATGGCCCGAAGTTAGATGCCCAATTCGACCAGAGTGGTATTTCAACGTCGACTCCACCCGCACTGGCGTGCGGGCTTCACCGTCTCCCACCTATCCTACACAAGCCGAACCGAGCACCAATACCAAGCTGTAGTGAAGGTCCCGGGGTCTTTCCGTCCTGCCGCGCGTAACGAGCATCTTTACTCGTAGTGCAATTTCGCCGAGTCTGTGGTCGAGACAGCGGGGAAGTCGTTACGCCATTCGTGCAGGTCGGAACTTACCCGACAAGGAATTTCGCTACCTTAGGATGGTTATAGTTACCACCGCCGTTTACTGGCGCTTAAGTTCTCAGCTTCGCCGTGAGGCTGACCGGTCCCCTTAACGTTCCAGCACCGGGCAGGCGTCAGTCCGTATACATCGTCTTGCGACTTCGCACGGACCTGTGTTTTTAGTAAACAGTCGCTTCCCCCTGGTCTCTGCGGCCCCACCCAGCTAGCCCGCAACGGGCTTCACCAGACAGGGCCCCCCTTCTCCCGAAGTTACGGGGGCATTTTGCCGAATTCCTTGACCACAGTTCGCTCGAACGCCTCGGTATTCTCTACCTGACCACCTGTGTTGGTTTGGGGTACGGGTCGCGTAGGAACTCGCTAGAGGCTTTTCTCGGCAGCATGGGATCACTCTGCTTCGCCGCACACGGCTATGCGTCACGTCTCGGCCTTATACGACACACGGATTTACCTGCATGTCGGCCTACACGCTTGCACCAGTACAACCACTCACTGGCGGAGCTACCCTCCTGCGTCACCCCATCGCTTGGCTACTACCAGGCAGGGTCCCGCGCTCCCCCGATCCCACTCCCGAAGGAGTGGGGCGGGTTCGGGCGGTCAGCACACCTGGGCTCGCCACGGACGCGCCTACACGAGCACGGGAATATCAACCCGTCGTCCATCGACTACGCCTGTCGGCCTCGCCTTAGGTCCCGGCTCACCCTGGGCGGAAAAACCTGGCCCAGGAACCCTTGGTCATCCGGCGGCAGAGTTTCTCACTCTGCTATCGCTACTCATGCCTGCATTCTCACTCACACGGGCTCCACGGCTGGATCACTCCGCCGCTTCACCGCCCGCATGACGCTCCCCTACCCAACACCACCACCAGCCCGACCCACACAAGGTGAGCGGGCAGTGTTCACGCGGTGTTGCCGCGGCTTCGGCGGTGCGCTTGAGCCCCGCTACATTGTCGGCGCAGGACCACTTGACCAGTGAGCTATTACGCACTCTTTCAAGGGTGGCTGCTTCTAAGCCAACCTCCTGGTTGTCTGGGCGATCCCACATCCTTTCCCACTTAGCGCACGCTTAGGGGCCTTAGCCGGCGATCTGGGCTGTTTCCCTCTCGACTACGAACCTTATCGCCCGCAGTCTCACTGCCGCGCTACACGCTCACCGGCATTCGGAGTTTGGCTGACTTCAGTAAGCTTGTCGGCCCCCTAGGCCAACCAGTGCTCTACCTCCGGTGAGTACCACGCGACGCTGCACCTAAATGCATTTCGGGGAGAACCAGCTATCACGGAGTTTGATTGGCCTTTCACCCCTACCCACAGCTCATCCCCCAGGTTTTCAACCCTGGTGGGTTCGGGCCTCCACACCGTCTTACCGGCGCTTCACCCTGGCCATGGGTAGATCACCCCGCTTCGGGTCTAGAGCACGCGACTACCACGCCCTATTCGGACTCGCTTTCGCTACGGCTACCCCACACGGGTTAACCTCGCCACGCACCACTAACTCGCAGGCTCATTCTTCAAAAGGCACGCCATCACCCAGCTATCAACCAGGCTCTGACGGCTTGTAGGCACACGGTTTCAGGTACTATTTCACTCCCCTCCCGGGGTACTTTTCACCTTTCCCTCACGGTACTCGTCCGCTATCGGTCACCAGGAAGTATTTAGGCTTACCGGGTGGTCCCGGCAGATTCACAGCGAATTTCACGGGCTCGCTGCTACTCGGGCACGCCACAACGCACACCCATGATGTTTTCGCCTACGGGGGTCTCACCCTCTACGCCGACGCGTCCCAACGCCTTCGACTAACACCACAAGCACACGCACCACGATGACAGTCGCAGTCCATGACGCCCCACAACACCAGACCGGCAACGCCTGCCAGCTCTCACACCGGTCGGGTTTAGCCTCCTCCGCTTTCGCTCGCCACTACTCACGGAATCACGGTTGTTTTCTTCTCCTGCGGGTACTGAGATGTTTCACTTCCCCGCGTTCCCTCCACCCGCCCTATACATTCAGGCGGGGGTGACACCCCATGACGAGTGCCGGGTTACCCCATTCGGACACCCTCGGATCACAGCTCGGTTGGCAACTCCCCGAGGAATATCGCAGCCTCCCACGTCCTTCATCGGCTCCTGATGCCCAGGCATCCACCGTGCGCCCTTGACAACTTGACCCACACTCTCCGGGCCAACACCACCAAGAAACGTCCCCTGCCTACAGGGAACACACAACAATCGAAACTATTTCGACAAAACACAGCACAGAACAAAGATGCTCGCGTCCACTGTGCAATTCTCAACGACCACACGGACCCCAACCACCGCACACCCACTCAGGTGCCGACGCATCAGGACCGCCCACAAGACGACCCCCACCCCGAGTCACGCAGCCCAAACCACACGACCCGCAGCGGTTGTCCCCTCAGGACCCAACAGTGTGCCCACGCCAATAAGACAGTTGATGTTTCCACATTTTTCTCGAGCAACCCCACACACCTTCCCCCACCCACACCACCGACCACACCCCCAACACAGCAGGGCATCGACAATGACACGGAAACGGTACTGGCAGGGCCCTCCACCTAATCAGCCGAACCGGCCCGCAGCATCCGCCACAGACTATCGACCCGAGAACCAGGTGTTCGGTGAAGCTCCTTAGAAAGGAGGTGATCCAGCCGCACCTTCCGGTACGGCTACCTTGTTACGACTTCGTCCCAATCGCCAGTCCCACCTTCGACCGCTCCCCCCCACAAGTGGGTTGGGCCACGGGCTTCGGGTGTTACCGACTTTCGTGACGTGACGGGCGGTGTGTACAAGGCCCGGGAACGTATTCACCGCAGCGTTGCTGATCTGCGATTACTAGCGACTCCGACTTCACGGGGTCGAGTTGCAGAC
>JAABUZ0100003828.1_pt1 | contig 21600 bp, 16 predicted proteins | sample 5562091 | NCBI WGS metagenome assembly JAABUZ01 (sample SAMN12813069, study PRJNA571459) | rock metagenome | isolation source: Antarctica rocks | place: Antarctica: Victoria Land, Linnaeus Terrace sud | collected 2015-12-21
CACGTCTCATTCGTTTGGTTCGTTTTGCTCAACGTTCGTGGCTCTGGCATTGAGCCACGTCATTTCCGTTCGCTTTTTCTGCTGACTCTATTTTACCACAGAACTATTTGAGCCTCCGTGTACTAGTCAATATATGAGCGGAAGAGCACTTAGGTTCAAAGTAGACATAGTATATATCCAATGTTCTAAAGATTAGTTAGATTGCAATGGCAACAGTACAAGCACACCGTCTTATGCAACAAACTCCGTTACTTCAAACCTGAGACGTGGATAAGCACGTTGGCATTGACGAGCAGGAAGCGGCAAAGCATCCCTTCCAGTTGAATATTCTCATGCAGGAGTGGCATAATGATGGAGTGGTAGCTGACTGGTAATAGTGGAGCTAACACCATTTAGTCTGACACTGGAGCAGTGCTTAGCCGATTTCGTGCCCTGACTGCCTTATGGCATTTTCTCGAGATTCCCTACTATGCTCCTTTGAGCAAAGGGCTAATGAGCAGGTTACATATATGCAAACTTTGCTCTCATAACGAAGGAGGATAACGTACAGAAAACGCGTGATTTTTTGTAGAAACTAGGTTTTGTCAGAGGGTGATGCGCTTGATCTCGCTACCTCATCTAACCGTTTCCCAGAGAAGCGCAGTATCACATGGAGCTTCCAAGCGTGGAAGATCCAGTAGAGATGGAAGTTGTAAGATCAGTGGCTCAGGAATATGAAGTGACAGTACATTGCATCTCCCAGGACAGGCCATCATGCTTCTGCATATGTAAGAGCTTCAAGCTATGAATATTCTCGGCCAGGAGATGGGTTGTGAGGTGAACCCTTTTGTTGGGCTACATGCTAGTTGGGATATAGGTGCGCAATTTATAGCGTGTTCAGTTCGTCATTCAGGTGCATGGTAGCGTGGTATGAATCCAGTGGTTTACGCATTGGAGGATATACGTAGAGCGTGTTCGTTGGACAGTTGAGCATATGATCAGTCCTGGTAGCAGACGAAGGACTGTTATGGGTGACTCATGAGATGAGGCAGGCAAAAGAACTGCCGGGTGATCTAATATTCAAACTTTCTGTACAGATTGAGACTGCCAATCCAACAGCCGCACTAGGGATGGAGCGCTTAGGCGGTGGCACTTTGAATCCTCCAACTGATTTATCGCTTACGTAGTTACCTGCCATCCGCCAACTACCACAATGCCGTTTGATGTATACGTCGAGGCTCCTGATGACTTTGGCGGCTTCGTGCGTCACTATGAGATTGTGGAGTTAGTCTGTGTAGCCGATGCATACTATGTCAAACGCCCGTATGGAAAACTATGAGCATTCGTTAGAAGGAGGAGAAGCGCATGAATATGCTAGTTGCAGCCGCACAGTTGCAATCGAGTCCTATTCCTGAAGAAAATGGTGCGAAAGCGGAGGCCGCTATCAAGCTAGCAGCAGAGTGAGGTGCAAAGCTCGTCGTCTTGCCTGAAGTCTTCATGGCCTGGCTTGCCCCCAACGAGTTCAAAGCGACCCACGCCAGAAAGGTTTCTCAACCGCTTGATGGCCCTTTCGTTACTGGCCTTGCCCATGCAAGCCGCCAGGCAGGCGTCTGGGTAGTCGCGGGAATGCTAGAAACGGCGGCAGGAACACGAGACAAAACCTACAACACGACCGTTGTCCTGGATGACGTGGGCAATCTGCGGGCATACTATCGCAAAACCCATTTGTTCGATGCTTTCGGTTACCAAGAATCTGCTGTATTCGCAGCAGGTGAGCAGCTGTTTGAGCCGCTAGAGACGCCCTTTGGGCGCATGGGTCTGCTGGTCTGCTATGAACTGCGCTTCCCAGAAGTGGCCCGTTTGCAAGCAGAGCGCAGCGTTGATTTCTTCGTAATGCCCTCGGCGTGGGTTAACGGTTCTATGAAAGAGGTACACTGGCGTCATCTCATCGTCGCCCGTGCCATTGAGAATACTGCGTATATGGTCACCTGCGATCAGGCGGGCAATCAGTTTCTCGGACGCTCATTGCTGGTTGATCCGATGGGTGTAGTGCTGGCGGAAGGACCGGAGGAAGAGAGCCTGCTCTACGCCGAGATTTCTGCGGAACGCATTGCCGAGGTACGTAGTAAGGTACCTTCGGTGACGCATCGTCGTCCAGAACTCTATCAGGGCTAAACGAGTTGGAGGTCCTCTGCCACATGCTTTTAAAGGACATAAGGCAGAGCATTAATATTTTTTTAGCGTGCATAGTGATCAACTGGCGACTTCTATTGCTGCTTGGTCATCGTCATCCATCCCGATCAACCACTAGAGACCAAGATGGATGACGATGACCAAGCAGAGCAACGCACGATGAGGTCAGCAAGCGAGATAATAAGTCGTTCACGGCAGGAACAGCTGTGGAAAGACTACGAAAGAGAAAAAAAGCTACTCATACATGCTCAAGAAATATGCGATGCTACATCGCATATTTCTTGAGCATGTATGAGTACTATCCCTTCACGGCACCGGCAGTGAGACCACTAACCAATTGGCGTTGGAAAATTGTGAAGAGCACCACTACTGGGAGCGAAACAACGACACTTGCGGCCATCAAGTCCGGCCAGCGATCTTGAAATTCACCGATATAGGTTCCGATAAAACCCGCTGGTATTGTTCTCATGTCAGAACTGGTAGTAAGCGTCACAGCATAGAGTAGCTCGTTCCAAGAATTGAGGAAAGCAAAGAAGCCAACCGCGATTACACCTGGAATGATGAGCGGGACAACGATGCGTACTAATACTCCAACACGACTCAGGCCATCAATACGTCCGGCTTCTTCCAGGTCTGTCGGCAACGTGTCGCAGAACCCCTTGATCATCCAGATACTGAATGGCAACGAAAACGTGGTAAAAGATAATACCAATGCAGGATAGGTGTTGAGCATTCCTAATTGGCGGAACAGCGTATAGAGCGAGATCAAGATGACAGCGTAGGGAAACATTTGTGTTGCCAGGATGACGAGCAACACTGCACGCGTTCCTCGGAAATGAAAACGCGCAAGTACATAGCCCCCAGGAGTGGCGGCTAGCAAGGTGAGGAGTGTCGTGAAGATACTCACGATCAAACTGTTCTCGAAGTAGCGTACAAAACCTTGCTGATCTGCTGGCAATATCTGGTAGCTATGCAGCGTAAATTGTTGTGGCAACCACGACGGGGGATAGAAAAACGCTTCTCCTTGCGATTTGAAGGATGTCGAGAGGAGCCAAAAGATCGGGAAAAACGCGTAGATAAGTAACACTGCTAGCAAGACATAGGTGAGTATGCGTTTAAGCGCATATCTCGTCCGATGTCGTTGAGCATCCGCATGTGCGTAGTTCGACCCATCAGCAACAGCGTTATCGGTCGGTTGCTGTGTATCACGTTCTTCTTCCTGTACTGTATCAATGAGGATATGCTGCTCATTTGGAATATCTTTGCTCATTGTGTCACGGCCTTTCCCTCCATAATACGAATGTAGAAATTCGTGAATACCAGCAAGATGATCAGCCAGATAGTGCCGATGGTGGCGGCAATGCTGAGGTCTTGATTCATAAAACCAGTACGATAAATGTTGATAATAATGTTGTTGGTTGCATTCCCAGGTCCACCTTGAGTCATAGAGTAGATGATGGTAAACTCGTTGAGGCTCCAGATGAGTTGAAGTGTGGTCACGACAACAATGATGCCGCGTAGACTCGGTACAATGACGTACCAGAAACGTGCCCATACGCCAGCACCGTCAACCGTTGCTGCATCAAGCAGCTCTTGTTGCAACGTTTGCAAACCTGCCAGCAGCATCAAGGTAAAGAAAGGAAATTTGCTCCAAATACTCGCAAAGATAACTGCAATAATCGCCGCGTTCCCAGTACCACCGAACCAAGCGATGGGATGAGGAACAGGGTGCCAACCAAAGAGATTGATTGAAGTAAGCATATTGTTCACAATCCCATATTGAGAGTTGAACATGTAGAAGAACAGATACGCCACGACGACATATGGAATAACCCACGGCACCAGTGCTAGTCCACGCCATAACGTCTGAAAACGCAGAGGCTGATTGAGAAGCAACGCGAATGCGAAACCAATCACGAATGCAGCGACGGTTGTTGAGACACTAAACAACACACTGAAACCTGCAGAACCCCAAAAATTAAAGGTTGGATTCGTAAGCACTTCAGCATAATTTTTAAATCCAATCCAGGCATTATCCAGTGGATCAGCGAGATTGAACGATTGAAACGTAAGCAAAATTGTATTGAAAAGAGGGTAGAAAATGATGCCAATGAAGAGAAGCATCGATGGAGCGAGCAAGACCCAAAAGAGGAGCGGTCCGTTCAATCCACGCCCATTGTTAGGTCGCTTATTCATGGCAAGAGATTTTTGTGCCTGCGTGTTAACCGAAGCCACATTGTGCCTCCCTTTGAAAATCCAGGTGGAGTATGGCAGAATGTAGGAGAACAGCAACGACATAATGTCTGCATTTCTTACATTCCGCCCACTCATAGAGGAGTACCCTACAGGTAGGAATATTATACTCGTACATACTTCTTGTATGAGCCAAGTAGGCTATACACCGAACGCGGTTTTTACGTCGTTGTTCAACTGCTGAAGACGCTGCTGCACATTTGCACCGCCGGCAATTTCTTGCAATGCTGTGACAATATAAGTAGCGGCCTGACTATACTTTGGATGGTAGGCAGGTGGACGCATTGTTGGAATGACTTTGTTAATGAACGACTGGCTAATGGGATCAGAGAAGAGATTGGCATAAGGTCCACCAGAAGCGACCTGGCTTTTGCGTGGGAAGATACCCTCAGTAATCAGATAGTTCGTGAGCACATCCTTATTGGATGTAAGGTAGGTAATCAAATTCCAAGCCAGTGTCTTATTACTCGCATGAGCCGACATACCAAGATTGTGAATATCCGCGCACGTTACGGGGCTACTCTGTCCAGGTCCAACTGGTGTAGTGGTAACACCCCATACCTTCGTCACATCTGCAACAGATTTGTAGACACTCGGATTGTCGCTTTGTAAAATACCTGTTAGGTAAGGGCCATCCAGTTTGAAGACCATTTCGCCCGTTGACATCAACTGACGCTCAGCCTTAATAGCTTGATCGGGTGGGGTCCAGTTTTTCTTGACCATATCCTGTAACCACTGGAACGCTTTGACCGTCCCAGCATCGGTCCAGTTAATGGTAACATTTCCTTTACTGTCTTCAACCATAGGATTGCCACCCCATGTCCAAATCCACGGCCAGAAGCCAACAAGGGCGTATTCGGTCTTAGAGATATCAATGCCGATGGGATGAATGTTGGCCGGCATCTTGGCACGCAGTTCTTCCATCATACTATCCAGTTCATCCATTGTAGTAGGTGGCTTGCTGGGGTCCAGTCCATATTTTTGCATCAGTTCCTTGTTGTACCAGAAACCGTGAGGAGAGATACTGAATGGAGCGGCATAGATGTTGCCTTTATAGGTGCCAACCTCAAAGCTATTGGTAAAGGCATCGCTTGTCCAGCTCCCAACATATGAATTAAGGGGCTGTAAGGCTCCACCACCACCGAGGGCAAACGGCCAGTTACCGCTCAGCTCCATCACATCAGGAGGGTTGCCACCAGCAGTCATCGTCTGCAACTGGGTCAGCATGCTATCAAATGGAATGGCAATATTCTGGACTTTCGCTTTATATTGTGTCTGGAACGTCGTCAGTGCTTGGTCAATCTGCGCCTTCGTTGCAGACTCAGCTGATGCCCAGTTCGCATACTTCACTGTTGTAGTGCTGCTGGATGTTGTACTGGTTTGTCCGCCGCAGGCAGCTAGAAATGTTTCAAGGCCGCCTGCAGTCATACCAATCATAAGTGCGCGTGTCATAAAATCACGGCGACCAACTTTTCCTTCAAGATATTCCTGGAAAATATTCTTCTCTGAGGTTGTCATAAGTGAATCACCTTTCGTTCGTTTGTGTTGTAATGGCTTCAATGCCATCAGGTAATACTGGTAGAAGGGCAACCTGACTCGTACCATGCTCAGTGCTACACTTGCGCTTGTAACCTTCCTTCCCCCTGGAACAATGTCTCAAGTAGCGGGTATCACTACCACTCTAGCTCCATCATTTATACGGTGTTCCAGGAAATTACTTCCAACACAGCCAACTATTGAGCGATCATAATTTCGAGATCACGTTCACGGAGCGTATTTAAGGCGGCAGGACTCGCTGAACCATCGGTAATAAGAAGATCGATAGCATCGACATCACCAAGATGGGCCAAAGCTATCTTTCCCACTTTAGAGCCATCGGCGACTACGATAACGCGGGTAGCCGCATTTAACATACGACGTTTGATATCCGCTTCAGGAAGATTAAGATTCGTTATACCACCAACGGCATCAATGCCGTTACAGCCAAGAAAGACGGTATGCGCGTTAATGCGCTCAAGCATTATTCCACCGAGTGGATCAACAAGTGAATGTTGCAATGGTCGCAACGTCCCCCCAATAACAACAACGGTAAAACGTGGGATTGCCCTTTCTAGCTCTAAAGCAATGTTCAAGGCATTCGTAAAGATGACAATATCATGGAGGTCTGTACGCTTCATCAACTCTTGTGCAACGGCGGTTGTGGTTGTGCCAACATCCAGTATGATCGTTTCACCCGAAGTAACAATGCTAGCGGCAGCACGCGCGATAAGAGCTTTCTCAGCAACGTGAGTACTTTTTGTCTCCTCGAAAGGACGTTCAAAGTGAGACAAGGTGCTTGGCATTGCCCCACCCCGTATACGACGGATATGACCAATCCGAGCAAGCGTATCGAGATCTCCACGTATAGTAACCTCTGACACACTAAATCTTGCGCTCAGGTCCGATACTTTTACGAAATCTTTTGCTTTGATAAAAGACAATAACTGCTCTCGACGTATCTCAGCAGGTATCTCTCCATCGAGCTTTAGCGCATCCGTCACAGCGTACCCCTATCTACAAAACAGCAACTGTGCGCAAACTACATCATGCGTTGCTATTATACTCTCTAAAGCTAAATAAGGTAGAAAGTTAGCGAATATTTTGTTGTCGCATACAGTAAAATGTTGTTGAGTGAGTACTTTACGTAGAGTATAATAGATGTTGTGAAGTTTGTCAATTTTTTTGTTTTATTTGCGAAAACGCAAAATTTCGAAAAGATTTTCACCTTTTGAGGGGTCCCCGCTGCTGTCCACTAGAAGAAACAACTATTCTTTACCTACACTATACCCTTGAGCCCCTCGCTTGACAATTGACGATATCATGATAAGGATGGACGATATGATGATATTCATCTTTGATGTATTTATAAAGGCCATGCGATACCGCTTGTTCTTTTTAAGAAAGCGTTCATAAAGAAATGCAAACACTACAAAAAGCCGAAGGATTTGAAGGACAAAGAATAATTGTATTTCCTGATGCTCTCCTGGAAGATGTTGCTTGCCATCCGCTGATACGACCTCTCTACATAACAGATATTGGCTCTTTCCCCCATGCACAATATCATTATCGAGAGCGGTTAGATGGGTGTAGTGCCTACGTTTTTATATATTGCGTTGGCGGTGAGGGGTGGGCTATTATTGAACAGAGTAACAAGATACTTGTTTACAAAAACACAATGCTCATTATTCCTGTAAATACTCCTCATAGGTATGGTGCAGACGAAGAAAATCCGTGGAGTATCTACTGGTTTCACTTGAAAGGGGAAGCCGTTGAGCAGTTCGTGCAGGGATTTGACCTGTACAATTTTACCATGTACATCTCTACAACGCAGACCATACGCATCATTGACCTGTTCGACCAATGTTATGAGACACTCCTTTACAAGGGTTATTCGTTCAAACATTATCTGTACGTTTCGCAAATGATACGATATGTATTGGGGATAATGACTCTGCAAGACGGGCCTCACCAGGATAAGAGAAAGAATGAGTACGTTGAGCGTTCCATTCGCTATATGATTGAGCATGTGCAGTCTTCACTCACACTCGATGAACTGGCAAGTCACGTCGGCCTCTCCAAGCCGCATTTCGTCCATCTCTTTAAGCAGGTTACTCAGCACTCACCAATTGACTACTATTTGCGTTTGAAGATTCAACGCTCCTGCCACTATCTCGACTTGACTGATTACAGTGTCAAGGTGATCAGCAAAAGCATAGGGTTTCAAGACCCATATTATTTTTCGCGCGTGTTCCACAAAATTATGGGACAGTCACCTTCCGATTATCGAAAAACAAAGTAGGTGTATCCTTCCAGCTTATCTGGACAATCATCACATTGTCCATCCACACCATGACATCGTCAATTGTCAACGAGCTTACTTGACGGTATGCTAACAACAGATTATTTTTTGACTGTACAGAAAAGGCTATATGAAACAGAGGGGAGAGCGCCCTATGACAGCAGCACAGGTTCGTGTATGGGAAGAGATCGTTGAGATTCCGACGTACGGTGTTGGGGAACCGGACAAAAATCCGATGTTTTTAGAGAGACGCGTGTATCAAGGAAGTTCAGGCAGAGTGTATCCATATCCGATCATAGACAAAATACAAGAAGCAAAGAAACTGCATCCATATCGTCTCATATGCCTTGAAAATGAGTATCTTCATATCGAAATTATGCCGGAGCTTGGTGGTCGTATCTATCGCGCACTCGATAAAACCAATGATTACGATTTTGTTTACTACAACCATGTCATCAAGCCCGCCCTTGTTGGCTTAGCTGGCCCCTGGATTTCCGGCGGAATCGAGTTCAACTGGCCGCAGCATCATCGCCCGAATACGTTTGGACCCGTCACATATTCCATTGCACACGACGCGAACGGAGGAAAAACAGTGTGGGTCAGTGAAATTGATCGCATGTTTGGCACGAAAATGATTGCTGGCCTCACGCTTCTACCAGAGAAGGCATACCTTGCAATTCGCGTCCATTTGTACAATCCAACAGCAGAGCCACAGACCTTCCTTTGGTGGGCTAATCCAGCAGTGGCCGCTGACGAATATACACAATCGATCTTCCCGCCTGACGTACATGCTGTCTTCGATCATGGGAAACGCGACGTTTCTGCGTTTCCAATTGCTACTGGCACCTATTATAAAATGGATTACTCAGCTGGAGTAGACATCTCATGGTATAAAAATATTCCCGTACCCACCTCCTATATGGTTTACCACTCGGATTATGACTTTGTTGGAGCATATAATCACGCACGACACGCTGGTATCCTCCATGTTGCTAATCATCATATCTCACCAGGAAAAAAACAATGGACGTGGGGGAACGGAAAGTTTGGCAAAGCCTGGAATCGTAACTTGACCGATGAGGATGGGCCATACATTGAACTCATGACGGGCGTTTATACCGATAATCAGCCAGATTTTTCCTGGTTACAACCTTATGAAGAAAAATCATTCACACAGTATTTCATGCCCTACAAAAATATTGGTTTCGTGCAGAATGCGTCAATTGACGCTGCAATACATGTAGACGTTGACGCAACAACGCATACCGTGACCGTACAAGTTTATGCGACGAGCGTTTTTCCTGATGCAATAATCGAACTCAAAGGGAAACAGCGCGTGTATGTCAACGAAATTACGACTATTTCGCCGCGTGACACATATACGACAACAGTACCCTTGGAGGCTGAGGATCAGTCGTATGATATCGTTGCAACTGTTTATGATGCAAATGGTCGAAGACTCGTTGCTTACCATCCAGAAAGGCCAGAGGTCGTGACATTGCCAGAGGCGGCGAAGCCACTTCCCCTACCGGAAGAGATGAGCACGACAGAGGCATTGTATCTGGCGGGATTACACCTTGAGCAGTATCGGCATGCGACATTCGAGCCTGATCCTTATTATCGTGAAGGGCTTAAACGAGATTCCAGTGATGTACGTCTCAACATCGCCTATGGAAAGCTTTTGCTCTGCAGAGGACTGCTGCAAGAAAGCGAAACCCATTTCCGTACAGCTATTGCGAGCAGTACACGGTATAACCCCAACCCTTATGACAGTGAGGCTTATTATCAGCTCGGCGTCACATTGAAGCTACAGGGCCGCAGTGATGAAGCATTTTCCGCTTTGTATAAAGCTGTCTGGTCTGCGGCATGGCAGGTTAGTGGATATTTTTCGCTGGCCCAGATTGCATGCGAAAGGCAAGCGTACGGAGAGGCGCTTGCACTCGTCGAGCAATCACTTCTACGCAATAGCCGCAATTACAGAGCACGCCATCTCAAAGGCATACTCCTACGCAAACTTGGATACACGAAAGAGGCGATGCGCGTCTGCACCGAAACCATTCAACTTGATAGCACCGATTTTGGCTCGCATTACGAGCAGTACCTGCTTCATATAGTATCGAGAGAAGGAAAGCATGCAGAAGCAGCTAGAAATGAACTAAGACGATTAATGGGTAATAATATACACAACTTTATTACTCTAGCAACCAATTATTGCCAGTGCGGACTCTATGAAGAAAGTACAGCCATTCTCCATCAAATTGTTGAAGATGCTCACAGTAATGTCTATCCAATGCTCCATTATTATCTCGGCTATTTTTACGAAAAGATGGGACGACTGAACGTTGCTCAGGCGCATCGACAAGCGGGAAATGTTGTCAATTCAGACTATTGTTTTCCAAACAATATGGATGATCTGATTGTGCTGGAACATGCCCTTATCGCCAATCCAGGCGATGCGAAGGCCCACTATTATCTTGGCAACTGGCTATATGATAAAAAACGCCAGGTAGACGCTATTCACCATTGGGAAGTGTCGAGGGAGTCTGACGGTACGTTTGCTACTGTGTACCGAAACCTGGCACTGGCGTATTACAATACATTGCATGAGCCAGAACGAGCACAGCTATCACTTGAAAAAGCGTTTGCCTACAATCAGACTGATGCCAGGGTTTGCTACGAATTAGATCAATTGTATAAAAAACTTGGCTACCTTCCTGAAAAGAGATTGGCGTTCCTGGAAAATCACCAGAAGCTCGTGGGAGCACGAGATGACCTATATCTGGAGTATATTACATTGCTCAATACACAAAAACAGTTTGGAAAAGCACGTATGCTGCTCGCACAACGTTTGTTTCACCCCTGGGAAGGTGGAGAGGGCAAAGTAACAGGGCAATATGCTCTCGCTCATGTGGAGTTGGGGAAGCAGTATCTTAACACACAACGAGAGCTGGAGGCTCTTGAGTCGTTCGAGCAAGCAAGGGTTCATCCAGAAAATCTCGGCGAAGGGAAACTGGTTGGGGCGCAGGAAAATAACATTCACTACTATATAGGATGCGTGTATGAGCGACTGGGGCTGATTGAAAAGGCTATCGAACATTTCCGCGTGGCATCACACGGACCCGAGGAACCAGCAAACGCACAATATTACAACGATCAGCCACCTGATATGATTTTCTATCAAGGACTAGCATGGCTCAAACTAGGGAACGTTATGGAGGCGCATCGCCGCTTTACCGCGTTAATCAAGTACGGAGAGCAACACTTGGACGATAGTGTACAGATAGATTATTTCGCCGTCTCACTGCCTGACTTCCTTGTCTTTGAAGATGATTTGAACAAGCGGAACAAAACTCACTGTCACTATATGATAGGTCTTGGAAATCTCGGTTTTCAGGAAATGGAAAAGGCCAGGACACAATTTACAAAGGTCCTACAATTGGATCCCAACCATCAAGGAGCGATCATTCACTGCAAGAATTGAGAGAAAGTTGTCATCAATCCAAATATGTTATCAGGGTTTCAGACCTCTTGAACTTCCCCACTTTTGTCGAGTAGTGAAAGCTTAAATACAGGTTAGATATTGCAACTTTTAATCGTAGAAGTTCGTGCTACAGAAGGAATAGGTTAAAAACTCGTGAAAGTTGCCAAATAACAACGAGGAGGTTGTCTATTACGGTGCATAAACTCATAGCTACAAAGATGGTACAAACGCTCGTCCACCATACCTTCCACTACATATGCAATCCGTCTTCTAGCAGTTGCTGGATATGCAAATTGGTGGTTGACCAAAGCCTCACTTTCAAACTGTGAAAAACCAAGATACTTCGTCAGCCAAATTGGTGCTTACTGCAGCGGAGTGGCTTGATGTCCACTATACAGCGTGTGCTCCAGAATACGAGGAGATGATGCGCATTACTGGTCTCCAACCTGGTTGGCACGTCCTGGATGCTGGATGTGGAGGAGGTAGCTACCTTCCTCTTCTGGCTCAGCTCGTTGGGCCGCTAGGACGTGTAACAGCTATTGATTTCAATTCAGAGAATATTAGCGTTGTGCGAGAACGCCTATCTACATGGTATCCTCCCTGTCCTATATTTCCCGAGGTAGGCAACTTATTAGCTCTCCCATACCCTGATAATTCCTTTGATGCCCTTTGGAGTGCTAATGTGACGCAGTACTTCAGTGATGTGGAACTTTCGATGCTTCTGGAGGAGTTTCAGCGAGTAGTGCGACCGGGTGGGCTTGTCGCAGTCAAGGATGTTGACATGCAGCTCATGCGAGTCTACCCTGCTTCTCCTTTTCTCTTTTCGCATTTAAGCGAGAAGAGTGTGCGAGGACGCCATGCCACTGGGCAGTCGCAAGGATCGTTGCGGGGGAGAGAACTCCGCCGCTGGCTTGAGCGTGCAGGATTAGAACAGGTATGGCAACGAACCATCATGATTGAACGATGGGCACCGCTTCGACTGATCGAACGTCAACTCTTTGCCGAGTGGTTTACCTACCTCACTCGGTTGGCAGAGGAACGAGGTGTGTCAGGAGAGGACTTGGCGACTTGGCATCGTCTCAGTGACCCCAGTGCGCCTGATTATCTTGTCGATTCTCCAGACTTTTATGCATGTGAAGGGCAGGTCGTGGCAGTTGGGCACGTACCTGGACCTACTTCGTAGAACAGAGGAGCTGTTATGGAGGCAACCTACATCTTACCCATTCGCCGTATTCAGCTCGATGAAGACATCGACGAACTCACCAACTACCTGTACTGGCTCGCCGATCAGGTAGAAGTGATCGTTGTCGATGGATCACCATGCGATATCTTTGCCATCCATCACGCAGTCTGGGACTCCTGTGTGATGCACATTCCACCCGATTCCGATGTACAGGCCACAAATGGCAAGGTAAAAGGTGTGCTGACTGGACTGCGACGAGCAAGGTATGAGCGTGTAGTGATCGCTGACGAAGATGTGCGCTATGATGCCATTTCCCTAACACGACTCGTTGCTTTGCTTGAGCAAGCTCATGTTGTGCGACCACAGAACTATTTTGATCCGCTGCCATGGCATGCCCACTGGGATACTGGCCGCACTTTACTAAATCGCATGACTGGTGGGGACTGGCCTGGTACGCTTGGCACAAGGTTGTCCATACTCAAGGCCACAGGTGGCTATGATGGAGAGGCGCTTTTCGAGAACCTGGAGTTAGTGCGAACGATACGTGCCGCAGGAGGCAGAGAGCTTATTGCACTTGATCTTTTTGTGCAACGCAAACCTCCCAGTAGTCGGCACTTCTGGTCTCAACGTATTCGTCAGGCCTATGATGAATTCGCACGTCCGGCGCGTCTAGCCGTATCGTTAGCAGTACTACCACTCGCACTGCTCCTCACTCTACGTCGACGGTGGATACTGCTCATAGTTGTTATTGCTACTATCATCGGTTTAGCTGAGATGGGACGGCAACGTGGTAGAGGACAGGTCGTATTTCCCTTCACCGCCTCGCTCCTGGCTCCTGCCTGGGTCATGGAGCGTGCTGTTTGTATCTGGCTAGCACTAGGAATGCGACTGTTTTTAGGAGGAGTTCCCTACCAAGGAACAGTCCTGACGCATGTCGCTACTTCTGAGAAAGTACTGCGAGAGCGTCACGCAGACATTTCTCTACGAAACTCAAAGACGCCTCTTCCTGAAATGCGGGTCATGTAGGAACGAGAAGAGAAATAGTTTTTACAAAGGGATTACCAAGATATGCTCAATACACCTTATTCCGAAGGATTGCTACATGCTAATCCATTTGATAGCGACCTTGCTCGCGCCAATAGTAGCTATGCAGCGTTTCAAGGCAATAAATTGATACGAGTACTTGACCCAGATCAACCTCCAACAGCTATAATGGAGTTTGTCCATGATTTGTTCCGTGCGCTCGTCCTCAACCCCAAGTTCTCCTGTGTTGGAGCAAAAGCGGCGATTAATAGGGGAAGCTACCGCATGGGCATGTATGGTGAGATGAATACACCAGGGACGAATGCTGGTCTCGCACGAGATCTCTTTACGTTTGTGCAGGAACGGCCACAGTTAGACAGTTGCTTTACTACGTTTATCGCCAGCTTCACAGGGCCTCATCCGGTCAACGAGGTGGACTTCGAGCAGCTTCTCTGGCAACAACTCCAATGCCTGCATGAACTGGATGCTCCTCATCATTGTTGGAATCCATCCGTTTCTTCCGATCCCGAGAATCCTACCTTCTCTTTCAGTTTTGCAGAAAGCGCCTTTTTTATTGTTGGCCTTTCGTCCGCCAACTCACGTTGGACACGTCGTTTTGCCTGGCCTACATTGATCTTCAATGCGCACAATCAATTTGAGCAGTTGCGCGAACGCGGAAAGTATAAGTCTATACAGTCGGCCATCCGCGCTAGGGAGTATGCCCTTCAAGGAAGCTTGAACAGCTACTTGAGTGATTTTGGAGAGCAATCTGAGGCCAGGCAATATGCAGGACGCCTCGTAGAAGAAGATTGGCGTTGCCCTTTCCAGCCGCACTCATAGAAGCAGAACGAATTGAGTTTATTGGAAAGCAATTATCATGGAGACATATGTATGCAAAATATTACACAGTATCACCTGGAACCGCAGACCGGTGTAGGTTTTCTGCTCAAAAAAGGACAACGCTTGCGTGTAATTGATCCAGATGGAGAGCAGGTATCTGATCTCATGGCATTTGCTCAGGCAAACAAGAGCGAATGGCTCTCGTCTGGCCGCAGCATTGACTACAACAATACCATCTACCTGACAAGCGGCCACATTTTGTACTCAAACAAAAGTAATCCAATGTTCACTATTCTTGAGGACAAGGTCGGACGACACGACTTTCTGCTGACACCCTGTAGCCCCGAAATGTTCAAAAAACTCTACCACTATAAAGGATATCATCCAAGTTGCTTTGAAAATCTAGCGAAGAATCTTGCTCCATTTGGCATTGAGGGAAACACCATTCCTACCACCTTCAACATCTTCATGAATGTTTTAGTACTTCCAAATGGAGAACTGAAGATCGATCCACCACTCTCAGGCCCGGGTGATCACATCATATTACGAGCAGAGATGGATATAATTGTTGGACTGACTGCCTGCTCAGCAGAACTATCCAACAACGGCACGTTCAAACCAATTGATGTCGAAATACTTGACTGATAGCTCTTCAGAGAGCAGATCAGTTTCGAGTCCTTCTTACAGTGAGACTACTTCCGCTAACCGCCCTCGAATAAAATGAGAACAAGGGAAAGCAAGGCAATTGAATCGTTGTATAGGAATACCCAGCACATATCAACTCGTACTCCGTCTTACCGAGAGGAGCCTCATTCCTTACATGAGGGAAGCCACGAGAGAGCAGCAAGGAACTTATCCAGTATAGGCGCACATGCCAACACGCGGCGAGTTGACTACTGGCAGGAGCATTTCCTCACCGCACTCGTGGTCCTCGGAGCAGTTATCGCATAGCCACCCCTTCTCCTCAAAGATGCACTGTGAACAGACATTGGTGGCCACTTTACCGCATATCTCGCACAGGATTATCGGCTGGATATTCCTGGCAAGTACCTGAATGGCTTTCCCTTTCGTCTCTGCCTCATACGCTGAGATTCCTCTGAGTCGCAGTTCCGTCGTGGTGCCATAATCGTACTCGTAGCTACCTGTTTGGCCCGGGCTCAGTACTTTTTCCAACCGCACTCTCATGCTTTTTTCGCTCATATCCCCTATCCCCCAGTCGTCATCCATTCCCGCGTCTACAGAGTAGCGAACGCCTGCAATCTCAAAGGCACTTAGATGCCCACAACATTCTAGCCAGGTATCCCTGAGAAACCGATCAAGAGTTGCCAGCGTGGTACTGACTGTGACTTCCAGGTGCATCCAGTACTGAGGAAGGTCGCGACCTTCCACGACGAGATGGAATTTCTTAGTTCTTTGCGCTTTCGCTCCAGTGATTGCTCTTTGCAGGCATGTCTCCAGGTGCCTGGTCATAGCTGACTTGCTGAACTCACCGTGACAAAAGGTACACGTCCCTTTTGATGTCTGTCTTACCATATGCTTCCTCCTCTTTTGATGGTTTATGACCTCTAAGAAATAGGATACAATACGAACAGCAGGAAAAAAAGCGCTGCATCGCTGCATCAAGGAGAACAAACGCTCATGGCTGATAGCATCGAGAAAGATGAACGTGTCTGTCATCGATGCACCATAAATTATGGCAATAGCCTCTTGCCCACCTAGCAGCATGCGAATACGCTCTGTCAAATAGTTGAAGGAGAGAGTGTTTCTCAGTAAGTTTCGTCTTTTGTATCAAATGTGCGGACATACCAACTCGACTCATCAAAACCCATCTCGTTTCGCGGCACGAAGAGCTATCGTTGCGACTTCATCAATTTGATAGCGTTCGGGAGGTCGCACAAGTTGCTCCTGGCTCCCCAAGTAGTGTATGACCACGCCATAGTCTCGTTCAGCCGACTCAAGCGATACATATCCATTGACGACATCATGATACACAAGAGCGACAGGACGATGAAATGGGCTTCCATAGCCTCCACCCCCTGGTAAATTGAGTTGGACGCGAGCATCTAAGGCAAGGGGGATAAGTGCCTTTGGTTGAGGACGAGTAGTGTTATTCACGAGGAATTCTCCTAACGAGCCAACTAGACCACCTTCAAGTCCAGTAGCAGGAAAGAGAGTGCGGTCAACAAGTGCTGAGACTCCCCAGGACGCATCACCTCGATACCCAAACTCTGTACATTGCCCTAACCCTCCACGATAGGTACCAGGTCCACCCGAGTCAGTGCGTACCTCTCGTAGATGTTGGACAAGTGGAGTTACGCTTTCTAGTATTTCGGCTGGCACACCCGCAACTCCGCTAGGGAAACCGGTTGTATTCAGACCATCTTTTATTGCACGCGCCCCTGTTCCTCCACATTGAAAAAGACTAAAAGTAAAAGGCTCCTGCGGTACAGAGCGCTTTCCATGCCAGACGGAGATCCAGATAGGATCAGCCCCACAAGCCATAAGTTTTCCAGGCATTGCTGGAGCTAATGCCCCAAATATCAAGCCAGGTAGGAAATGTCCAATTACATGGCGTGATGCAACGGGTGCAGGCTCTACACAGTTTAAAATTGAGCCAAGTGGCGCAGTCACATGGATGGGGCGGAACGCTCCCTCGTTATGTGGAATCTCAGGACTCACCGCCGCCTTTATCGCGAATGAAGCATAGGCATGAGTATAGTTCAGTACCACATTAATCCCCCAGGGACTTTGAGGCGATGAACCGTCAAAATCGATGAACAAGTCTTCGTCTTCGATGGTGACAGCTACTTTGATACGAATTGGTTCGTCAAAACCATCACTCCAAGACTCGTTCTCGTATCGTCCATTGGGAAGTGCATGAATCGCAGCGCGCATTGCACGCTCCGAACGCGTAATGATTTCGTCTGCAAGTGGATCAATCGAGTCTAATGCAAACTCATCCATGAAGTGAAGAAGTTCTCGTGCGCCAACAGCATTTGAGGAGGTCTGAGCATAAAGATCGCCAATCGTTTCGTCGGGGGTTCGCACGTTCGCGCGGATGATAGTAAAAAGCTCATGATTTGGCGTATTGCACGTAAACAATTTCATGATTGGAATGCGCAAACCTTCCTCGTAGACCTCACGAGCCTCCCCTGAGAAGATGCGCCCACCGATATCGGGCGCATGGCAGGTGCTAGCAAAGTACCCGACCATATGCGTATCTTTAAAGACTGGCGTCAGTACTGTCATATCGTTGATCTGACCGGCAGTTTGCCACGGATCATTTGTAATCAGGACATCGCCCGGTCGCAGCATTTCTGCCGGATATGCTTTCAGAAAGTGGCGAACCCCTGTCGCCATCGCATTGATGTGACCAGGAGTACCGGTGAGCGATTGAGCAATCATCAAGCCACGCGTGTCAAAGACCCCACAGGCCAAGTCTTGCGATTCGCGCACCACAGTGCTAAATGCAATACGCATCAACGTTACTTGCTGCTCATTCACCACAGAGAGTAAGCGATTCCAAAGAACCTCAAGAGTTACTGGATCAATTTTATGCATCATGGAAGACAAGCCTCACCAGTTACATTATAACTCAACAATAACATTTCGCTGCTCGTCAATACGGCAAAGACTATCCAGCGCTACGATCACTGTTGACTCGCGCTCTTCAATGATTGCCGGTCCTGTAAAGCTTGTGCCAGCCATCAGTGCATAGCGGTCATAGACTGGTATATTGGCGTAGCCACCCAACTCTGGAAAGTATGCCTTACGGCTTCCTTTCTGGGCTGTTTGAGCATCTTTCTGCTCATCCCCAGTTCCTTGCAAATGTACACGGGGAGACGGACCGGATGAAGTTACGCGCCAATTGATAATTTCAACCGATACGGACTGGCTTAGTCGCTCGTAGAGACGGCGATAGATTTCCTCAAACGAGTGAATGATAACGGCGACGCTATCGCTACTTAGTTGACCAACGGGAAGGGGAACCTGTATCTCGTGACCCTGACCGACATAGCGTATATCAGCTACACGCTGATGGATGATGTGGGCTGACAAAACACCGGAGTTCTCTAACAGTTCCTGACCTTCCCCTTCCATCTCGCTGAGCAATGCATTGACGTGCTGCCAGTCCAGAAGATCGATTCGACCAGACCAGGAGCGCACAAAGTCAAAAGCAAGGGAAGCAGTAAGCAAGCCAATAGCACTCATGACGCCCGCTCCATATGGCACGATGAAAGCTGACGAGCCTAAAGCTTTTGCAATGCGAAAGCCATGCACGGGTCCGGCACCGCCAAATGCAAAGACAGGTAACATATGTGGGTCTTTGCCACGTTCCAGGGTGTGGATACGTGCAGCATTCGCCATGCTTTCATTCACAATTTGGTGAATACCCCAGGCAGCCTCTTCAATAGAAATACCCAATCGGTCGGCGATTCGTTCCTTAATGGCTCGCCGTGCGGCAGCAAGGTCTATTTTGAACTCGCCGCCGAGAAAATAGTCAGGATCGAGGTAGCCTAGCACCAGGTCTGCGTCAGTAACAGTCGGTTCAGTTCCTCCTCGCCCATAGCAGACAGGACCCGGCTCAGCACCTGCTGAAATCGGCCCAACTTTCAAAAGTTCCATTGTGTCTATGTGAGCTATCGAGCCGCCTCCTGCGCCAATCTCTATCATGTCGATCACCGGCAATTTTACAGGAAGTCCTGACCCTTTTTTCAGCCGATACCTTCGGTCAACTTCAAACTCGTGGGCAATCAGTGGTTGACCTCGGTCAATGATACAGAACTTGGCTGTCGTTCCGCCCATGTCGAAAGAGATAAGATCGGAATATCCACACGTAGTACCATAACTAGCCGCAGCCAGAGCCCCCGCCGCCGGACCTGATTCGAGGAGACGGACAGGAAAGCGAGTAGCAGTCTCTACCGTGACAATGCCACCACTGGAAATCATCAAGAAGAGATTACCCTTGAAACCGATACGATCAAGACGCATCTGTAACTCGCGAAGATACTGCTCTACACGAGTTTGAACGTATACGTTGATAATCGTCGTTGAAGTGCGTTCAAACTCGCGTATTTCAGGCACTACCTCTGACGAGATTGAGACTCGCATATTTGGTGCGATACGCTGAATGATGGCACGGGCTTCCCGTTCGGCAGACGCATTGGTAAAGCTATTCAAAAAGGCAATTGCGATAGCTTCTATTCCGTTCGCAACCAATTCGTGCGTCAGTTGCTCAACGAACGCGGTATCCAATTCTCGGAATGTCGTTCCATCAGCTAACGTGCGTTGCGGTATCCCAAAACGGAGGTAACGGGGTACGAGTGGCGGTGGCTTTTCAAGTAAAAGATCGTAGAGTTCGTAGCGATTCTCTCTGCCGATTTCAATTGAGTCACGAAAGCCTTGTGTAGCAAACAATGCTGTCCGTGAGCCGGTACGTTCAATGACAGCATTCGTCACGAGAGTCGTACCATGGATGAGCTGCCGTACACTATGTATTGCGATATTCTCTCGCTCAAGCGTTTCCAGCACAAGTGTTTCGACTGCTTGCGATGGAGCGCGAGGTGTGGTGAGTGTTTTACCAGTCGCGAAACGGCCAGTTATATTGTCAAACACAACGAGGTCTGTAAATGTGCCTCCAATATCCATTCCAATACTGTAATGTGTGGAGGGTTCTTCCATTAGTTATCCTCCAATTTGGGGAAGCGACTCAGAGGGAAAATGTCTACCTGAGGTGCTCGCTGCTGAGATAAAAGACCACCATCAACAGCTAAAATATGTCCAGTTATATAACTGGCATCATCTGATGCAAGGAAGGCCGCTGGACCAGCCATATCTGTTGACTCCCCCACACGCCCGAGTGGTATAGTGATACCTCGCTCTCGCTTTATCTCTGGGTTCATCCCTTGTGTATCAATTGAGCCAGGAACCAGTGCGTTCACGCGGATACCATAAGGGGCAAGGTCAAGTGCCATCGCTCTCGTAAGGGCTTCTATACCACCTTTTGATGCATCATAGGCAGCCATCCCTCGGTGCGAGTGCGTGGCACCTCCACTCGACATGTTAATAATGACCCCCTGATGACGTCGAGCCATCAGGTGTGCAGCACGGAAAGAGCAGAGGAAAACACTTTTAAGGTTTACCGCAATGATGTGGTCCCACCACGTTTCGTCCCCCTCAAGGAAGTGACGTTCGGCATTGATTACACCTGCATTATTGACCAGTACGTCCACTCTTCCGAAACGTTCAATCACAGTATCAAAGAGGCGGTCAACCTGACTCTTATCTGAAACGTCTGCAACACCAGAAACAGCCAATCCTCCTTGTGTAGTAATCGCCCTGACCGTTGCCTCGGCACCATTCGCGTCAATGTCATTCACGACAACCTGCGCACTCTCACTCCCAAACCGAAGAACGATAGCCCGTCCTATACCATGTGCAGCCCCTGTCACTATCACTATTTTGTTTGTAAAGCGTTGTTGCATCAATTTGTGCCCTCATCTCTCTTGTTTACTCGCTATTACCTTTTCACTCTTTATAATATGATAAGAGATTGAACTACGTGTCGCTCTTTATTCAAGAGGCTACTACATTTACACTAACTTGACAAGTTGCTCCCCAACGTTCTCGACCGTACATAATATACCAAATATACCAATAAAAGCGAGTGGAGCATTCTCCAACCAGGGCGATTTAAAAGTCCCAAAAGAGAAACCCAAGAGTCATTTCTTGCTAGAATGAGCAAAACACTGATCAACTCAGGAAGCGAGGAATGACTCTGAATGAACTATACGACGTTTGACCAAGCCA
>JAABUZ0100003829.1_pt1 | contig 21596 bp, 23 predicted proteins | sample 5562091 | NCBI WGS metagenome assembly JAABUZ01 (sample SAMN12813069, study PRJNA571459) | rock metagenome | isolation source: Antarctica rocks | place: Antarctica: Victoria Land, Linnaeus Terrace sud | collected 2015-12-21
AGCTTGCCAAGAAAGTCCGCCCGAACATCAAGCTCGGCATCTGCGGCGAGCACGGCGGCGAGCCGGCCAGCGTAGCCTTCTGCCACGAGATCGGCCTGAACTACGTTTCCTGCTCCCCCTACCGCGTCCCCATCGCCCGCCTCGCCGCCGCCCAAGCCAACCTCAAAGACGGCGGCAGCAACCGCGACCGCTAAAGCAATTAAAGAGGGTGGAGTGAAATCCGCCCTCTTTTTTTACACCTATATGTGGAAGGATGCATGTTAAATTGGACACGTCATCTGCTTTGTTCGACCTAATCCTAAATGCGACACAAGTACAGCAAGTCACTGATGTTATTGACGCTTTCAGCCAGAATTACGAAGTTGCTTGGTTGCCAGTTGGAGGCAATGAAAATAATTTTGCCACCGTAAATCTAGGTAGCGACCCGGCTGCCGGTTTAATAGAGCGTGTCACTAATGCTATTGATGCCGTCATAGACAGGGAATGGTTAAAACGAGGTCAACCTAGCAACATTTTGTCGCCTCGTCAAGCAACAGAACAGTGGTTCGGGATAAACAACGGGCGGTTGGCAGATATAGACATAAGCGACCCAGCCATCATCGAGATCAGCAAGCGTATTCAAGTTACTCTGAAAGACTCCGAAAAAGATGACAGGCCGACAGTTGACATTCGCGATGCAGGGACTGGCTTACGAACCGAAGATTTTGCCTCGTCAATACTGAGTCTGAACGGAAGCCGGAAACTCAAAAAGCTGTTCCTAGCTGGTGCATTTGGTCAAGGTGGTTCTACAGCTCTTTCTTACTCACAATACACGATCATTTTGTCGCGTTTCTCCGATGCTGATCCCAATAATCTGTACCCTGTTGCCGTAACCCTAGTTCGGTTCAATGCAGGTAATCCCACTACAGATAAGCACGGCTTGTATGAGTATCTAGTTGACGAAGCCACTGGATGCCCATTCGTGTTCGATGTAGATGCAGAGGTTTTTGCTCAAGGCACATTGGTCAGGCACGTTTCGATGGACTTAGGCAAATACAAGAGCGTTATGACGGCTCAAACTAATTCCTTGTGGTATCTCGCTCACAATTACCTCTTTGATCCTGTGCTGCCGTTCCGTATTGAGGAACGCCGTGATAATGCGAGTAACGGAAACAATAGAACGGTAACAGGAAACAATAGGCTTCTGACAACGGGTAAGAAAAACACGGATTATCAGCGAGAAGCTACTTTAACATTTCGTGACGGTAGCGTGACTATTTACTGGTGGGTGTTGTCCGCAGAAGGAGAGAACGCCAAAAATCGCATTACGCAATATACGATGAGCTCGCAGCCAATCGTTGTCACCTACAATGGACAAAAGCAAGGCGACTTGCCAAACACGATAATCAAGAACGACCTGAAAATGCCTTATCTTGATCGATATCTGGTTGTGCAAATTGATTGCGATAGGCTCGATAACGAGTCGCGCCGCCAGCTATTTCCAAGTACCCGTGAGTCATTACGCGATACTTCAATCATGAGTGATTTGAAGCGACTTGTTGTTGATACTCTCGATGGTGATCCTGAGCTGCGGAGGCTAGACCATGAGCGCAAGCAGAGGTACATCCGTCGGGTTGATAATGATGCCGTTGATAACATCCGCAAGCGTTTAGCGAAGCGTATCTCCGCTGTGATAACAGTAGCCGGAGGAGGAAAATCTCCGAGAGTGCTTCCGCCTGATGACGGCAGACCGACAGCAGCCAAAATTCCTATTGATGTTCAAGAGCCTCCTACACTTTTTGAAATTACCAGCCCCAATCCACGCAAAGTCTATGCTGGCAAACGCTTCACTCTTAGCTTCAAAACGAACGGTTCCCCAAGCTATTTTGCGAATCCAGATACATTTATTGCTATCATTGATCCACCATCATTTGGGCAATATACAGGTACAACTAATGTTAGATTTGGATATGGTACGGCCTACTTTATAGCTAACGCAGATGTTGAAGTCGGAACTAAAGCAACATTAACACTGGAAGTGCGGCCTCGTCGTTCGCCATCACTACGTCATAGCATTGAACTTGAACTAATTTCGTTACCCGAAGACGCGGGTGGAGACCAGGGGCAAGCAAAAACCCCGAACATCGGTTTTCAGTGGGTGTCTCAAGGAGACGATTATTGGAACGAGAAAAATTGGGATGAGACTTCTGTAGCTAGAGTAGAAACCGACGACGACTCGATTGATATATTTGTGTCGTCAGACAATCGCAGATTAAACAGCCTGATTGCTAGAGCGCAACGAAGAGAAACCAATGCTGTTGACTCGATAAAAGCATTCTATCTCGAACATCTTTCATTTTATGCCCTGCTTACTCATATTGACGCCCAACGGCTTCAGTCCCAAGAGTCCCCAAACGGCAATTCTCCTGACACTGAGGAATTGGAACAAGAGCATGAGCGTGGGTTGAAACGCGCTTGCGAAACTGTATGTGGAATAATGGAAAGCATGTTTGACATTCTAGTAACCAAACCTGCTTCAGATGATGAAGTTTCCGTTGACGATAGCAATACGGCAGTAGGGGACATAGTTGACTAAACCTGTACCTTGGGCAGATGTTCCCCAACGATGGGGACATCCCTGGCATTCGATGTGTTCATACTTGGGCGCATTCCCTGCTGGGCTGGCTCGCTCCTTGTTGGCTTTGCTAAGTGATGAAAACGATGTCGTTCTTGATCCTTTCTCTGGGCGAGGAACGACTCTTTTAGAGGCCCGGCTGATGGGGAGGATACCTTTAGCCTCGGACCTAAATCCAATAGCTCTCGCACTCACTCGTGCGAAAAATGCTGCTGTTCTTTTGGATGATATTCTGGTTCGTATTGGGGAACTAGAGCGTAAGTATGATCCTCTACTTTATGTGCCTGAAGCGCAAGTTCAACCAGACGATATATTGCTGATTTTTCATCCTCGTACTTTAGCCCAACTTTGCTACTTGAGGCGGCGCTTACCGAATAGTTCAACGGCAGTGGATGAATTTCTAACCGGAGCCGTTTTAGGCGTGATGCATGGTAGCGAAAGGCAAGATGGTTCTTCTTCATATGCCTCTATTAGTATGCCAAACACATTCAGCATGTCTCCTGATTATGTCAGAAGATTTGTAGAGACAAAGCGTTTACAGCGTGTAGATCGCAATGTCTTTCAGATGTTGCGAGACAAGATAGTCCGCCTTTTTCGTGAAGGAGCAAACTTTTTGACACACGGAATAGTAGCCCAAGCAGATGCCAAACATTTAGCCTCCACGCCTGAGTTCCAGCCTTACGTCGGTCAAGTGAATTTGGTATTAACCTCACCACCTTACTTGGGCATTGTCAACTACGCAAAACAAAACTGGATAAGAAACTGGTTTCTACGGGCAGATGCAGAAATCATATCTGATACCTTGGATGATAACCTATCACTGTCTGCATGGATAGATTTTGCCGAGCAATCGACTTTAGAAATTAAACAGATGTTACGTCCCCAAGGTGTTGCCGTGTTCGTGATTGGCGACGTTGCTAGATCAAGTAACTCAGTCATTTCACTGGCACGGGAGTTTCTGCGCCGCTTGATGCACCAAAAAACTTTTCGCTATATTGGGTGCTTAAACGACAGACTACAAGAAACTGAAAAAACTACGAAAATCTGGAAGGACACGAAGGGACAAGCCACAGCAGTTGATCGCATAGTGATATTGTCTGACGCTGTTCCGAACTTCAGGAATGATCGGCTGCAAGCTAATTTATTTGGATTGCAATCTGATTTGTTTTCTGGTTCAGAAGCCTCAATATCCTCACTAGACGTGAATGAGTTAGAGAGGTACGCCTATTCATTTGCTGGATAAGCATGATAGCTGTTACGGCTGGTTGCAGCATGGTACAATTGAAGGCACGAGGGTAACAACAATGGCTGATACGATGACGTTGGAACCGAACACTGAGGAATATGTTCAGCACAAGGCGCAGATCGAATACTACCTAGGTGAGATGAAGCGCCTCAACAGCGAAATGGCGGCGGACCAGCCGGTCATAGATACGCTGAATGTTGAAACGCGGATGCTGGCGACGGAAACACGAACAATTCTGAGCGACATTTGGGCAATGATTGCCCGGATTGAAGCCATATAAGATGTGGAAACAATTCATTGATGCGATTGCTCAGATTGTCACGCTGACGCAGGAGACGCGCCAGAACAAAACGGCAATTACCGAAACGCGGCAGCAGCTCAAAGAAGTCCAGGAAGAAGTCAAAGAACTCTCGCGGGCCGTGGAACGTCTCGCTTATGAAATCCATCGTGTTGGCGAGCGTGAGGCATACGAACGAGAAACACTGGCCCTTCGACTAGAAAATGAGCGGCTGCGTTTTGAGGGGCGCTTGCTGGCGGAACGGTTGAATAAAGAGCAAGACAACTAAGGCACGAAACCGGCCTGAACTACGTTTCCTGCTCCCCGTACCGCGTCCCCATCGCCCGCCTCGCCGCCGCCCAAGCTAACCTCAAGGACGGCGGCGGCAACCGCGACCGCTAAACTGGCTACTCGAAAGCCCTGCCTTACGGCAGGGCTTTCTTTTTTTGCGAGTGGTATGGGTATAATTGCAGCAGGCCACAATTACTATGCCAAGCAAAAGAGCAGAACTCTGGAAGAGAACGGCTCTTGTTACCTTAGAGACCGCCAAATCTTTGCGTGACCGTGACGACTTCCGTTCCTGCGTCAGCCGCACTTATTACGCGGCTTATCAGGCTGCGGCCTCGGTGAGTATCGCACACGGCGACGCGGCGCGGTTCCCTGTAGGCTGGAACAACCCCTCGCATGAGCAGCTTCCAGACCTCGTGCAGAACAACGGCGACTTGGACCTGTCGGCACGACGCACGGCAGCCCGCATTTTGCGCCTGCTGCGAAACTTTCGTGAAGACGCCGATTATCGTCCGGGCCGCACCGTGGATGCGGTCACGGTACGAACCGCATTGCTTGCAGTCGTGACACTCTTTGAAGTGCTGGAGATAGCTGATGAACGCTGAACCTCTTTCCTCGGAAACACTTTCTTCGCAGGAAGTCGCCCTGCGTGTGCGGCCATACGTCACCGGCAGGCACGTTGGCGACATTGCTTTGCAAGTTGACGATACCCGTATATACCTCCGCAATGGCTACTGGAACATTCCTGTCCGTCCCTCGCGCTGGCCCAACCCTTTATTTCCCTACTACGAGACGCTGGCAGAAATCGAAGACGAAGTCCAGGAACAAGAGGGTCTTAAAGTCACATTGGCTTCCGGCGAACCCTTGACCGAAGATCAATAAAGACGGCGGCTCTGGCCGCGACCGCCAAAATGACTCCTTGAAAGCCCTGCCTTGCGGCAGGGCTTTTTTTGTGCGGCTGTGCTACAATAACCTAACTATGCCAGCTAGAGACCTCTACCACGATACAGTCAAGAACGCTCTGATCAAAGACGGGTGGACGATTACCGACGATCCTTTAACTTTAGGAATAGGCAGTACCAATGTGTTCGTAGATTTGGGCGCAGAACAAGTTCTTGGTGCGGAGAAGGGCCTGCGTAAAATCGCAGTGGAGATCAAGACGTTCCGTGGCTCCTCTGGAATGAAAGACTTGGAGCAGGCTATTGGGCAGTACGTTTTGTACCGTATCTTTCTGCGCCGTCTGGAACCCGACCGTGAACTCTACTTGGCCGTGCCGCAGGATGTCGTTGAAGACGTGTTCTCCGAGGCTTATGGTCAGGGCTTCATCCAGGACGAACAGGGAAAAGTGTTCGGCTTCGACATTGAAAGCGAGGAAGTTACCGAATGGCTGTACTAATGCAAACGTCGAACAAAACGCAAATAGGGACCGACCAAAGCGGCAGAGACCAGGAAATTCTTGAGAGTGTGCTGCGTGGGTGCGCCCAATTTTATGCTTCCAAAAAAGCGCGAACGCTGACTGTCTTCGACCGGCAGCATGGACAGTTTCTGCTGATGGACGAAGGCTGGGACGGCTTCAAGCATATCCACCGCGTCTGGGTTCATGTGGAACTGGTGGAAGGCAAGTTCTGGATACAAAAGGACGGCACGGAAGACGGCATCGCGGTAGACCTAATGAACGCCGGCATTCCCAAAGAGCGCATTGTCCTCGCCTTCCAGCACCCCGCCCGGCGGCAACACAGCGAGTTCGCGGCATCTTGAACGATATATTCTCATTCTTTCCTCGTCAAGAAAGTAGGTTGAATCCTGATGTCTGTAAAAACTCTGGTTGCCGATTGAACTTTTCTAGTGACTGAAGATTTGGATTTAGCCGAAGATGCTGATGAAAAGGCCAGGCTGCAACCAATAATTGACAACAAATGCAACGCTTCTGGAATCGAGCCAGTTCATCTCGACGAAAACTTTCTTACATCTGATGACCTCTTCGACTTAATGCATGAGGCTTGGTCAAAATACGATTTATGGTTGTACCAAAACATCTTGTATGGCACTTCGAAGGGATATACGAAGCAGCAGGGAAAACTCTTGATTTTGGAGAGTGCCGATAGCGGTCGCCAGAAGTTTGAGCGACTGGCAACGAAGTTCTCTAAAGAGCGGACGGAGGATGTCAATTACGAGCGGACCCGCATTCCTGAGAACGTCCGCATTGAAGTTTGGCGCAGAGATCAAGGCAAGTGTTCAGGCTGTGGAAGCCGCATGAAGTGGAAGCCGCATGAAGTGGAAGCCGCATGAACTTGGAGTATGACCACATTGTTCCCGTCTCACGCGGCGGTAGCAATACGACGCGAAATGTGGAACTGCTCTGCGTGGCTTGCAACAGAAGCAAGGGAGATAGGATACAATGAAGGCGGCGGAGAGGAGGTATGACCATGACGATTATACTTGATCTTGCGCCGGAGATGGAAGCGTATCTGCGGGAAAGGGCGGAGCAGGAGAGGCAGACGGCGGAAGCTGTCGCGCAAGAGCTTCTGGCGCAGGCAATCCAAGCCGACACTCAAAGCCGTCAGGGAACTTTGTCGCAGGACTACGGGATAAACCAAGCGCAGGCGGCGGAAATCAGGGCCAATCTTGCTTCGTTTGCGGAGGAGTGGAACCAGCCAGGGATGGACATTTATGATGATTATGATGCCGCGAAGGCGCGTCTTCAAGCGCGGTAGAGAGAGCTAACAATGGAACTGGATCATGTGGCGGTGCCGTCCCGAAATATCGCGGCGTCGGTCAAGTGGTATGTGGAAAAGTTAGGGGCATCGGTGCTGTATCAGGACGGGACGTGGGCGTTTCTCCGGCTCGGACAGGGAAAAATTGCGCTGGTGACGCCGTCGCAGCACCCGCCGCATATGGCGGTGCGGGTGGATAAAGCGACGCTTGCGGCGGCGGCGGCCGAGGCGGGGAAGACGATTGACTCGCACCGGGACGGGACTCAGGGCATCTATGTCAGCGACCCGGACGGCAACCAGGTGGAGCTAATCTGCTACCCGCCGGGCGAGACGGTGTACGAAGCGGCAGGGTAGACGGCGCGAGATCAGCGGGCGGCGGCGAAGTTCCAGAGCGGGCGGGCGTTGGAGAGATCGTCCGAGCTGGCAAAGGTGTATTCCACTTGCCGGGCGTCCAGCATAGCAAGGCTTTTCCACGGAATGCAGAACACATCATTGGAAAGCCGCGTGACCGGCGAATGGGCCAAAAGCTCCTCGCAGCCCTGCGTCCGGTCTTCCGCCGTGCGGAACTTAATGTAAGCGTTTTTCAAGCACAATCCCCTATCACTCTAACCTCTTAATTTCACTGTGTTTCTCTTGTGCATAATTCATGCCAACTTGGTCTAATTGCTGAAATTTCCCGAAATGCGAGAGATTAAAAGATGAATTCAGAGAGGAATTGACAGGCGGCGTCCCCTGTGGTATGATATTGAGGAGAGGAAGGCAGCGCAGACGACCATGCAAGACGACGAAATTACCCTGTCCCCAGCCAAATATAAAGAACTGGAACATGAACTCGAACATCTCACCACCACCGGGCGGCGGGAGATCGCCGAGCGGATCAAGGACGCCCGCGCGATGGGTGATCTCAGCGAAAACTTTGATTACCATGACGCCAAGCGACAGCAGGGCTTCTTGGAAGGCCGGATTGACAACATCAAGCAGATGCTGGAACGCGCCAAAATCGCCGAATATGAGACCGGCGGCGACATCGCAGCCTACGGGTCTACAGTCAAAATCCACGACATCGCTTACGAAGAAGATTTGGAATACAAAATCGTCGGCGTCATGGAAGCCGACACCACCCAGAACCGGATTTCCAACACATCGCCCCTCGGCAAAGCCCTGCTCGGCCACAAAGTCGGCGAAGTGATTGAAGTGCAGACCCCCGCCGGCGTGGATAAATATGAAATCTTATCCATTCTGTGAGAACTCCTGTTGACACGGGTATACTGTCAGCGTGGAAACAACCCAATCTCCAGAACTAACGCAATTTTCAGAACTGGCGCCCTTCTCAGCGTCTTCGCCCGCGTCGTCTTCCCCCTCCGGTTTCTTGGCTGTTGCCGAGATAATGCGGCAGGCCGCCGACCAGATTGAGACCGTGATTGTCGGCAAGCGCCCTGCGGTCGAGCTGGCCCTGACCGCTTTTCTCGCCGGAGGCCATCTGCTGATTGAAGACATTCCCGGTGTCGGCAAAACGACGCTCGCCAAAGCCCTCGCCCGCGCTCTGGGACTTGTGTTCAAGCGCGTTCAGTTCACGCCTGACCTGCTGCCCGCCGACATCACCGGCACGACCATCTTCAACCAGAAAACAGCCCAATTTGAGTTCCGCGAAGGCCCCGTGTTCGCAAACATCGTGCTGGCCGACGAAATCAACCGGGCCACTCCCAAGACTCAGTCCAGCTTATTGGAGTGCATGGAAGAGCAGCAGGTGACGACCGACGGCATCACCTACATGCTGCCAAGTCCGTTTTTTGTCGTCGCCACCGAGAACTATATCGAGTCTCACGGCACCTACCCGCTGCCCGAAGCCCAGCTGGACCGATTTCTTTTGCGCCTCTCGCTCGGCTACCCGGACGCCGCCGAGGAAAGCCGAATCTTAGACCGGCAGACCCGCCTGAAGCCGCTGGATTCACTCGCGCCCATCACGAGCCGCGAGGAAATCCTGCGCTTGCAGGAAGAAGCCCGCGCCGTTTTCATCGCCCCGGCCCTGCGTGACTACATCGTCGCCCTCGTCACTGCCACCCGCACCCACCCGATGACCGCGCTCGGAGCCAGCCCGCGCGGCTCTTTGGGCCTGCTCCATGCCTCCCAGGCTTATGCCGCCGTTCAGGGGCGCACCTATGTCCAGCCCGACGACATCAAGCGCCTGGCCTCTCCCGTGCTGGCCCATCGCCTCATTCTGCGCCCGGAAACCCGCGTCAAGCACGTCACCGCCCCCGCGCTCATTGAAGAAATCCTCACCCGCGTCCCCGTCCCGACCACGCTTTAATTCTTCGCGCCGGCCTGCTTTAGCAGCTTGACGATCTCCGGTTTAAGACAATCTCCGGTTTAAGACAATCTCCGGTTTAATCAGACCAGCGAAAGAATGCCGATGCTGTCGCTTTCCGTGAGCCGCTTGACCGCTTCATAGTATCGGCGCAGCAAGTTTTCCACCTGTTTCGTTGTGCAATTGCCGAGCTGAAGCCAAATCACTTTTGGCGGGAAACCATGCAGCGTATTCAGTTCGCTGAAGTCTGCATCTTTCGTCACTACTAAGTAGTCATTTTGGCGGGCATACTCCCAAACCTCCATATCGTCGGCTTGATCTAAGCCCAGATTGAAGACATGGCTGGAGTCAGGGAACAAGTCTTGCAGGCGGGTCGCAAGGCGCGGAGACAAGTTCTGGTCAAACAGCAGTTTCATGTCCGGCTTTCATGCGTGAACAACAAGCGTCTGCTGCTCACGCGCCGCTGCGTAGCTGAGGGACGCTAGAATATCATCTTCCGTTAGGTAGGGAAAGTCCGCCAAGATTTCCTGCTGAGTCATCCCTGCCGCGAGATAAGAAAGAACATCGTAGACTGTAATCCGCATCCCCCGAATGCAGGGCTTCCCGCCGCGCTTGCCTGGCTCAAGCGTAATAATTTCATTTATGCTCATAAGAGGAGTGTACCCCCTCATCTTGCGATACCGAGTACAATTGCGATACACGCTCTTGTTCTTGTCGCGCCGGGTACAATAAAGTGTGAAACGCTTTGTCCTGAATATCGCGGGCCTGTTTGTGGCGATTGTCGCGGTCTTGTTCGGGCTGACCAGCCTCTACTTGATGGCGGCCATTTTGTGGCTCATCCCTGCCGTTTCCTATCTGATGGGCTGGCTCATGCTCGGCGGCCTGGAGTGCGAGCGGTCCCTGCCGCTGTCGGCGACGGCGGGGGAGTCAGTTCTGCTGACGTACACGCTGATTAATACCGGACGGCTGCCGAAGTTTTACCTGCTGGTGCGGGATACCCTGCCGCGCGGGGTCATTTTAGCCGCCGGGCCGCCCCCGCTGGTGCTGGGGCTGTGGCCGGGCGAGACGCGCGAAACGCAGTGCCTTGTCGAAACCCGCCAGCGCGGGGTCTTCTCGATGGGGCCGGCGTCGGTCTTTTCCACCGATCCGCTGGGCCTGCAAACATTCTTTCGAAAGATGCCATTGGTGTCGGAGCTGGTGGTCTACCCCGCCGTGCTGCCACTGCGAAACTTCTGGATGACCGGCGGCGCGGCGGGCTGGCGCGGCGGGGCCAATGCTCTGGTGCGCGGCGACGGCGACGATTTCTACGGGGTGCGCGAGTACGGGCCGGGCGACGAGCTGCGCCGGGTCCACTGGCGAACCACCGCCCGGACCGGCAAGCTGGCCGTCACCGAGTACGCGCAGGGCGTGACCCTGGACGTGACGGTGGCGCTGGACCTCTATGAAGGCGCTTACAAAGGAACCGGCAGCGATGAGCGCTCGGCGCTGGAAACCGCCGTCTCGCTGGCCGCGACTTTGCTCGCCGACCTGCTGCGCCGGGGCCATTCCGTGCGCCTGCTCTCTGCGGGCAGCCGGGACGGCAGCCCGGCGGCCCGAAGCGTGGAAGACATGCCGCTCTTTTTAGAGCGGCTGGCGCGGGTCAAGGCGGACTCGCTGCAGCCGCTGGCGGATGTTCTCGCGGAAGATCAAACAAACAGCCCGCGCCAGGCCGCCCTTTTAATAATTACGCCGGACTGGCCCAGCCCGCGCCTTGCAGAACTGCTGGGAGACGCGCCGGACGGCGCAGGCTTTGTGTTCGCCCTGGATGCCGCATCATTCCGCGCCGGCACGCCGGGCCTGCCGGAAGCGCTGGCCGGGCCGAACGTCACCATCATTCGGCGCGGCGACGATTTGGCGGCTTTGCTGGACACCGGGCTGGAAGCAAGTGGATTGGAAAGAAACGAAAATGGCTGGACTGGATAATGCTGGGCTGGAGTCAGATGCGCCGAGCCTGCCGCTGTATGCCGCCGGGTTCGTCATTACGCTGTGCGGCATTCTCGCGGCGAATGCCGCGCTGACGGAGCCGGATTACGGCTGGATGACGGACACGATCCTGCTGTCCGGCCTCGGCTTTTTGTTTTCCTACGGCAGCCGCCGGCTGGGGATTACGCCGCGCGCGCTGGACTACGGCTTCGCGGGAGTTATTCTCGTGCTTCTGGCCTGCGTCGCGGCGCGGCAGTTTGATCTGGTGCAGCTTTTGCCGCTCGGCGCGGACCGGCCGGACCTGCGGCTGATGAGCGCCATCGTCTGGGCCGGCACGCTCTGGTCCTGGGCGCTCCGAACCGACAACCGGGTTGTCGGGGCCACAGTTCCGACAATGGCGGTGCTGGGCATGGCGGCGACCATTGATGTCAACACGCCGGTACTGGTCTGCTTCGGCGTGTTTATTCTGACCGTCATTTTTCTCTTAATTCATCAGAACTACCTGCAAAACCGGAGCCGCGCCGCCGGCATACTGAGCTCCGCGCCGCAGCGCCTCTTGCTGGCGCAGTTTGCTCAGGCCGGACTATGCGGCCTGGTCGTGCTGCTGGCCGGGATGCTGGTGATTGTGCCGGCCCAGGTCGTCTTCTCGCGCCTGTCGCTGGCCCAGGCGATCCGGCATCTGGCCGCGATCCAGGCCGACCCCGGCAATCCGAACGCCATTCATCGCTTTTCCGATGACGACAATCTTTCGATTGGAACCGGCGATGCCTGGTCCTCCAGCCCCGATGTCGTGATGCGGGTCACTCCGAGCGACCACGCGCCGCATTACTGGCGCGGGCGCACCTATGACGTTTACACCGGCGACGGCTGGCAAAGCTCACTCGAAAACGACCAGACACCCGTGCCTGCCGCGAATACGACCCTCGGCGGCCTGAGCGATCTTCTCAGCTACTCCCTGCCGGTTAGCCTGACTCCCGGCGACCCGGCTCAAGCCACTTCCAGGCCGCTGCTGACGACAACTTATGAAGTACGCGGCGAGACCAACCAGTTTTACTACGCGGATGCGCCGCGCCGGGTTATTTTTGAGGCCGGCTCCGCCCGTGACGGTTCCGGTATGGAAACCGTGCTTGACGGGCGGCTTGGGCTGCAAGGAGGCGGCGCGGTCCGGTTCCCCTATCAGGTTGTTTCGGCGCTACCGCCGAGCCTCTCTCAGCCCGGTGTCGCCGACCGGCTGCGGCAAGCAGGAACGACTTACCCTGACGCCGTGACGAAGCGTTACTTGGCCCAAAGCAGCGCGGCCCAGCCGGAAGATTTATACTTCTACCGGCAGTGCGTCGCTTCGGCCCTGCAAAACCTGCCGCCGAACCGCCGTGACCCGCTCGACGAGACCTCGGCGCTGCGGGACTGGGTTTCTAAGCGCTGCGTCTACACGCTGACCCCGCCGCTTCTGCCGGAAAACAGCGACCATGTTCACTCGTTTCTCGGAGACACGCGCCGCGGCTACTGCGACATGTTCGCGTCGTCGCTTGCAGTTTTGTGCCGGACCGCCGGCATTCCCGCCCGCCTCGCCGTGGGCTTCGCGCCCGGCGACCCGGACGGACAAAGCTTCAACCTGCGGGCGGAAGACAAGCACGCCTGGACCGAAGTTTATTTCCCCGGAACCGGATGGATCGCGTTTGACGCGACCGCAGGCACCGTCACCGACGGCACGGTTCCAAACGCGACTTCCAGCCGCAAGGCCTCCTGGCTGAGCCGGTTTCATCTCAATCTCGGCAGCGATGGGAAGCTGGTCTACCTCCTGGTCGGCCTCATTTTGTCCATCGCCGCGTATGTCGCCAAAACCGAGATTTACGATCCCTGGCGCTTGAAGCGCCGGTCCCAAGCCAGGCCAAGCGGCCAGACGTGGCAGTGGCCTGGACGTGATCTCGCCCACCCTTACGCCCGGCTGACCCGGTCCCTCGCCAAAATCGGCCTGCCGCGCCGCCTGGAAGAAACGCCCCGCGAGTACGCCGCCCGCGTCCTGCCAACGCTGCCGCCGCTGGAGCGGGAATGGAACGTCTCGCTTTCGCCGCCGCTCGTGTCCGCGCTGACCGACGCCTTCACCGAAGCCTGTTACGCCGACCCGTCCGCGCCGAGGCCGCCGGCTCAGCCCTGGGGCAGCCGCGTCGCCGCGTTTGAGTCCGCCGCCCGCCGCATCGCGCGAGGCCGCTTCTGGCGGCGCATCTTCCGCCCCAGCCTGCGGACGGCTCAATCTTAGCGCTTGTGGTTATAATTTATGTCATCGTTCGGTCATTATGCACGTAAGGCGCGTAGCCCGCAATTGGACATAAAGAATGCACCGGCACTGGAAGTGCCGGTCTACTCTCGCATGAAAGTGTCTCCGACACTGAAGATTAGCAATCATTAGCCACACTTTAGTCGCGGAGCAGATACGCAGTAATGCTGTCTTCAGCATACTTTCATTCACCAGTAGACCGGCACTTCCAGTGCCGGTTCCGAACAAATCCTATGGAACTGGATTACTCAAAACTTAGCAAAGGCTTCCCCAAGCCGATTGAACGTATCTACCTGCTGCTCGGAAGTGACGATGCCTTGAAGCGCGAGGCCCTCCTAAAGCTCACGGAGCCGCTTCTCGACGCCTCGTTCGCGGACTTTGACCGGGAAGAGATGGACATTCCGCCGACAGGAGCGGGTGAGCCGGGCGAAGCGGGGCGGGCCATTCTTGCCTCGGCAGGCGGCGTGCCGATGGCCTCAGAGCGGCGGGTTGTCATTGTGACCAACGTGCAGCGGCTGGGCAAAGACGACCAGGATGTGCTTGCGGCGGGGCTGCCGAAGCTTGGCGGGCTAACATGCCTGGTTCTCATCACGGCGGCCACGGAGTACGACGCAGGCAAAGTCAAAGGCAAAGCGCTCGGAACCAAGCTGCTGACGGCGATTGGAAAAGCCGGGGCGACCGTGTTATGCGACGCGCCCGGCGAAAGCGGCCTGTCGGCGCGGGCGAATGCGCTGCTGAAGTCACGCGGCAAGACCATTGAACCGGCCGCTTTGGCACTCATTGTTGACCGGGCAAAAGCCACGGCGTTAGAGCGGGGCGGCGGCGGCAAGACCGGCGACATCAATGTCCTGGTCAGCGAACTGGAAAAAGCGATGGCCTACGCGGGAGACCGGCCCCTCGTCACCCGCGCCGATGCCGCCGCCGTCGGCAAAGACACCGTCCAGGAGAACATCTTTGCGCTCATGGACGCCATCGGCCACCGGGACGCCCGCCGCGCACTGGCCGAAGCCGATGCCCTGCTGGAAGCCGGGGACAAGCCGGACGGCGTCGCGGCCCGCACGTTTGTGATGCTGGCCCGCCATCTGCGCCAGCTTTGGGGGGCGAAGTACCTCGCCGATCAGCGCTTGAACGGCTTCAACATCAAAGGCGGCCTGCCGCCCGATGTTCAGCCGCTGCTGTCGGGCGAGATGCTCGGCATCACTCAGCGCCAGTCATTTCTGCTGAAGAACTTGCAGGAGCAGGCGCGGGACTGGAGCTACCCGGCCTTGCAGTCCGGCCTGCGCCGCGTGTTAGCGAGTGACCTTGCGATGAAAAGCATCGTCTCCGGCCCCACCCTGAATGCCGTCGCCCCCGCCGACGATCCCGCCTCCAACCTGCGCCTTCTGGTGGTGGAGCTGTGCCGGGAAGATGACCGGAACCATGACATAAATGTCACGGCTAACCAGCGCAGACGCTAGAAAGTACCGCTTCGCGGCACTGGGAACATATCTGAATGGATTTGTCTTAACCCCGCGAAGCGGTGTTTGTTAGCGTCCGCGCTGATTAGCCGTGACATTTATGTCATGGTTCCTCAATTCCAGGATGAGGTTTCCAATGCCTGAGCCGCCGACATGGCCCCCGCCGCCTAATACTCTTGAGCCACTGTCCACGCACGATGACTTTCTGGCAGCCCAAGTCCGCAACTCAGCGCCGAAGCCGCCGCTCTCGCACCTATATCTTGCCAGGAAACTGCGTCAGGAAACTGGAATGGACTTGCGCTCCTGCTGGGCCTTCGTCAACAATTTTTGTGACCGTCATGCGATTTTGATGCCTTTAGGTTGGTCATGGGCTTGGGGAATAGATTGTTTATCTCCGTTTATAACTCTAATAGTAGCCGTCACTATGGGCGTCATTCAGTTTTTCTTAGGGCAAAAGCGTGATGCAGCCACAACGCGCATGGTTAGAATGACGATCAAGGCCGAGCAAATTGAGGTGAGGTGGATAGCCATAGGCATTCTCGCAGTGGGAATCGCTGGCATTCTTATTCTGAACCAGTGGCGCACCAAGAAGATGTATAAGCAGGCCGCAGAAGCCAGAGCAAAGTTCGCGTGACGGCGGCAGAGACACGCAAAAAAGCCACTTCCCGTCTAGGAAATGGCTTTTTCGTGATGCTTACCAAGTGGAGCTAAGCGGATTCGAACCGCTGACCTGTTCGATGCGAACGAACCGCTCTACCAACTGAGCCATAGCCCCGCAAGCAATTCTCTTTCGTAAGCAGTTTTATTCTAGCACATGCGTTTCGGCAATGTCAATAACTTGGTCAATATCTGCGCCAATATCTCCGGCTTGACAAAGGCAGCGGCTTCGCTTATAATTTGCCTACGAATTGGATAAAATGGCTGCACGCTTTCGCGGCGGCTTGCCTCCTGGCAGTCGGCTTCAGCGGAGGAAGTAGTCAGGCGGCTCCGGCAGACGGCGCGAGATGGCAGCAGGCGGCGGGGCCGCTGACGACGCGCTGGGACAAAGACGTGTCTCCTACGAACGCCCTGCCGGAGTACCCACGCCCGCAGATGACGCGCACGGCCTGGCAGAGTTTGAACGGACTATGGGACTATGGCCTCACCGACAGCGGTGCAGACGCGGCTCCGGCAGCCTATGACGGGCAGATTTTGGTGCCGTACCCTTACGAGTCGTCTTTGTCGGGTGTCGGCAAGGTCAGCCCAACCACGCAGCGCCTCTGGTACCGGCGGACGTTTACGGTTCCAGCGGCATGGCGGGCCAACGGGCAGCGGGTGCTGCTGCACTTTGGGGCGGTCAACTGGGACAGCACGGTTTCCGTCAACGGACATTTGATGGGCGACCACAAAGGCGGCTATGACTCGTTTGACTACGACATCACGGGGGCGCTGAAGCCAGACGCAAATGAAGTAATCGTCTCGGCGTTCAATCCCCTTCGCACCGATGTCCCGGATGCACAGGTGGTCGGCAAGCAGCGTTTGCATCCGGGCAGCATCTTCTACACCGGCGCGACCGGCATCTGGCAGTCGGTGTGGCTGGAACCCGTGCCGGCGGCGCATATCGCAAGCCTCGAAATCACCCCGGATTTCGACACCAATTCCCTGCGGCTCACCGTCCAAACAGATCAGGCTTCTGGCTGTCAGGTGGAAATGGCGGTGACGGACGCGCCGGTCCGCGCCCAAACAAGCCGGACCGGGCCGGCAAACACGGAACTCAGGCTGCCTGTGCCGAATACTCACCCGTGGACACCGGAGCATCCTTTCCTGTACAGCCTCAAAGTCTCTTTGACGCGAAACGGCAAAACCCTAGACAGCGTGGGCAGCTACTTCGCCATGCGAAAAATCTCGCTCGGCAAAGACGCGCAGGGGCGCACGACGATCCTGCTGAATAATGCGCCGATTTTCCAAGTCGGCGCTCTGGACCAGGGCTACTGGCCCGACGGCATCTACACCGCCCCGACCGATACCGCCCTGCGCTCCGACATTGACGCCGCCAAAGGTTTCGGGTTCAATCTGCTCCGCAAGCACGCCAAAGTGGAACCCGACCGCTGGTACTACTGGACGGACAAGCTCGGAATGCTGGTCTGGCAGGATATGCCGCAGGCGTTTGGCGATCTGAACGACGCCGCCAAAGCGCAGTGGCTGACCGAGTGGAAACGGGAAATCGCCACGCACTCCAACCACCCGTCCATTGTTGTCTGGACCACGTTCAACGAGGGCTGGGGCCAGCATGACACGGAAGCGATTGTCGCGCTCACCAAGCAGCTTGACCCCAGCCGCCTGGTCAACAATGCTTCGGGATGGACCGATAAAGGCGTCGGCGACATCCGCGATACCCACGCTTACCCCGGCCCGTGGTCGGAGCTGCCGGAGCCGACCCGCGCGGCGGTCAACGGCGAGTTCGGCGGCGTGACTGCGAGTTTCCCAGGCCATATGTGGGCAAAAACAGTCATGGGATATGGGAAAACGCTGAATGGAAGCTGGCAAGTCACCCAGAAGTACCAAAACCTGCTGAAGAATGCCTACGGCATCCGCGATACGCGCGGCACCTGCGCCGTTGTCTACACCCAGCTCACGGACGTGGAGCAGGAAAGCAACGGCCTTCTGACCTATGACCGCGCGGTGGTGAAAGTGCTGCCCGACATCGTTATGGCGGCCAATCAAGGCCGGTTCCTGCCGCTGCCGCCTGAGCCGCCGGCCCCGTCGCTGCCGGTCAATTACGATCTCGTGCCGACTTCCGAAGACGTAGGCCGCAACTGGTCGTACACGACGCAGAAACCCGCAGGCGACTGGACGCAGCCAAGCTTCGCTGCGTCCGCCTGGAAAACCGGCCCCGCGCCGTTCGGCCAGGGCGTCGGCAATCCAAATACGCCCTGGACCGATACGCCCGGCGACATCTGGCTCCGGCGCACCGTCACCCTGCCTGCCGTCCTTCCCGCCAAGCTTGTCGTGCGGGTGATCCACGACGAAGACGTGGAAGTGTATGTCAACGGCGCACTGGCCGCGTCCGCGCCGGGCTATGTGAGCGACTATGTGGAGCTGCCGCTGTCGGACGCCGCCCGCGCCGCGCTGAAGCCGGGCGCATCCAACGTCATTGCCGTCCACTGCCATCAGACCACCGGCGGCCAGGTAATTGATGTCGGCATCAAAGCGGCAGAGTCGCCTTAGCCCCCACCACTGTTTAGACGGGGCGGGGAACCGGAGTCAGACACGGAGCAGGCCAAACGCATTCTGTTCCTTTCATGTTCCCCGCCCCGTCTAAACAGTGGTGGGGGCTAGGGCGACTCTTTACAGCGCAATGTCTGCGTTCCTGCCGTGAAGCTCGCGGTAACGAAGAAGCTCCAACGCGATAAAAAGAGGGTCCAGCGTGACGATGCTGCTGAGGCGCTCGATGGCTTTGGCGAGCGCGCGTTCCTGAGCGTCGTCACGCGGCGCTCCGGCAGGCGGCATCTGAACGTCCATCGTGTCCGAAATCAGCTTCACCGCCGTCAGCACATACTGAGCCTGCCCGTGTGGGTACTTGATGAACGGCGCGGTTTTGTAACCCAAACTCAGCCGCTCGGAAAGCTTCTCCCAGGTTTGGGCCGCTTCGCGCTTCGGCTCTTGCGGGGCGGAACGGCCTGCGGGCTGATGCGGCTCCATGAACGTGCCGCCGGCGGGAGTGTCATCATCGAAGCCGCCCCGGAACTCGTCGGGAATCTCTTCGTCCGCGTCACCTGCCTCTGCGGCTTCCTGCTGGGCATACCAATCCGCAGCGGAACTGCCGATAATCAAACGGAATGCGAGAATGCGGCCCGCAACCTCCCGCAGCGCATCTTCCACGGCGATTGTCGCCTGGTTGTTCAGCAGATGAACGGCGAGATACTCTTCCTGCTTCGGCAGGGCCGCGACAAAAAAGCCGCCGTCAATCAGCAGAGGCTTGACCGCCCGCATCGCCAGCCAGACGGTCGGGTCTGCAATTTGCTGCCGGACACGGTCAGACACTTTTGCCCAGATTTCGGAAGGTTCCATAATCGTCTCCTGTGCGCCGCCGCTTACTGTACGGTCGCCATTGTGTGCTATAATAACAATTGTTCCATCTTCGTAACTTTTCTATCTTCGTAACTTTTCTCTCGTAACTTTTCTCTGGAGGACCGCATGATTATTCCCGAAGTCGCCCCGATGCTGACCTGCACCGCGAACAATGACGGCTTCCTGTATGAGCTGCTGCTGCGTGCCGACGAAGGCAAGCAAGCCATCACCCAAATCCGGCTCGGCCCCTATTTCTTCCGCCCGGAATACCAGCCGAAGCCGCTCGGCCCGGCGCTGCTCGGCCTAACGCGCGGCGGCCCGGAATCCGCGTTCTGGATGCACAAATCCGTCCCGCGCGGCTGGTCTCGTCTGCACTGGCAAGTGGCGGTGAGCGAGGCGCAGACGCCGACTTATTTGGTGTCGTCGGGGACACTGCTGCCGGGCGCTTCCGGCCTGTTTCGGTTCGTTTCGTTCTTCCCGCCCGGCGGCCTGCGAACCGGCTTGGAACTGTACCGGGGCGCATCGCGCTACGACTGCGGCGTCAGCGGCCCAAACTACGAGCGGTTCCTGCGCGGCGAGCATGAACATTAAGGGCAGACAGGGGACCTCACCCCTCCTCGTTCCTCGGCGACCCTCTCCTTGTTAAGGAGAGGGTAAGAGTAACAGAGACGAACAGCCGCATACAGGCTTCTTTCGCCTTCATCTTATTCTTCACCCTCTCCTTAACAAGGAGAGGGTCGCCGAGGAACGAGGAGGGGTGAGGTTCCTACCAGCACCAGCACGCAGAACCCGATAAACCAGTCGCCCCAACGCACATAGGGAGTGATTGTAGACCGGGACTGAACCGGCGCAGCGACCACGGCGGGCCGAAATAAATCGGCTTCGGCCAGCACCTGTCCGGTCGGCGAGACAATTTGCGAAACACCCGTCGCCGCACTGCGAACCAGATAACGATCCGTTTCCGCCGCCCGCACCGCCGCAATCGCCGAATGCTGACGCGCCGCCGCCGTTCGCCCGAACCAGGTGTCATCGGTCGAGATGACCAACAGACCCGCACCCCGCGCCACCTGCTCACGCAGGAAACGCGGGTACGACGACTCGAAACAAATCGTCGCGCCGATCTTTCCGATGACCGGCCCGGCATCGAGCAGCGGCTGCGTGTCCGCCCCGGCCTTCATGTCGAACGTCGTCACATGCAGCGCTTCCAGAAACGGCAGAAAACGCCGGCCCGGCACGAACTCCCCAAACGGCACGAGCTGCCGCTTCTGATAGCTTCCCGAAACACTCCCATTCGGCTGCATGAGGAGCAGCGAATTGGCGTTCTTGCGCTGCGCCCAATCATACTCCACGCCGCCGATCAGCGCCGTCTGCTTATCCCGCGCCGCTTCCGCCGCGACCTGCGTTCGTGTCAGATCAAAGTTTTGCAGGTAGCCCGGATACGCCGTTTCCGGCCAGACCGTCAGCACCGCCCCCAACGCCGCCGCGTCCCGGCTCTGTGCCGTAAACGTCTGCACGACCCGCGCCGTGTAAGCTGCGTTCTGGTCTACGTTCTGGTTGATGTTCCCCTGCAAAGCCGCCGCGACAAACGCCGGCCTCAAATGCTCCGTGCGGATCGTCACCGCGCCGTACAGCAGCGCGGCAAGAAGAAGCAGGAAGACGCCTAACGGGAACCTCACCCGATTACAAGTAACCACCCTCTCCTTGCTAAGGAGAGGGTCGGAACGGAGTTCCGGGGTGAGGTCCTGCCTGGCGTTCTTCCAAAATTGGAGCGAGATGGCAACAATCTCCGTGAGCGCGAGATTGACCAGCACGATCAAAAACGCCAGGCCCCAGATGCCCGTCAGCTTCGTGACCTGCAACACCAGCAGCGCCGAATGCTGCGTATACGCCAGATCGCCCCAGCCTAATCCTAATGCCCCTGACTGCCGCCACCACTCGACCACCGCCCACAGCGCCGGAACGCCGAGACGCCTCGCCCACACCCCGCGCCCCCACAGCCACTGCGTTCCCACCGCCCAGACACCGATGTAGAACGCCTGGTACGCCGTCACTAACGCCCAGCCAACGACGCTGAGCGCCGGCCCAATAATATGGCCCGCGAAGACGCCGACCCAGTAAGCCATGACGCCGAGATAAAACACGCCCAGCACAAATCCATGCCCGAACGCTGTCCGCTTGTTCTTGAACGGCAGCAGCGTCAGAAAGGGAACCAGGCCGACCCAGGCCAGTCCGCCCCAGTCTAAATGCGGCAGCGCCCCCGCCAGCAGCAGGCTGGACAGCGCGGTAAGAATCAAGGAGTGGATGAGAGGAGCAGAGCGAGGCGGTGCGTGGGAATGAGGAGCGTGGGACTGAGGTCCTACGCTTTTTCGGCTCACGCTCTTTCCCACGCCCTTCCTTTTTGTGTTCCG
>JAABUZ0100003831.1_pt1 | contig 21588 bp, 26 predicted proteins | sample 5562091 | NCBI WGS metagenome assembly JAABUZ01 (sample SAMN12813069, study PRJNA571459) | rock metagenome | isolation source: Antarctica rocks | place: Antarctica: Victoria Land, Linnaeus Terrace sud | collected 2015-12-21
CGCCCAAACCGTGCTCCGGTACGCCGACCAGCGCGACGCCACCGCGGACGCGGAGATCCGCACCTGGCGGCGCCGCAGCATCACCGGGCGCTCGAACAGTTGATCTCCCACGGTTTTGGTCGGTCTCGGTGGGGGAGCTGTTGGGGTACGCGAGGGTGTCGACCACGGTGCAGGACCCGGCGTTGCAGCACGACGCTCTGAGGGCCGCGGAGTGTCGGCGGACGTGGACCGACACCGCATCGGGGTCGAGGGCGGATCGCCCGCAGCTGCTCGAGGTGATGGCCGCGCTGGGGGAGGGCGACACCTTGTGCGTGTGGCGGTTGGATCGTCTGGGCAGGTCCCTGCCGCACCTGATCGACACCGTCCGCGGCCTGGAGGAGCGGGGGGTGGGGTTCCGGTCGTTACGGGAGTCGATCGACACCACCACCCCCGGGGGCCGCCTGGTATTCCACATCTTCGGGTCGCTGTCCACATAATCGAGCGGGACCTCATCCAGGAGAGGACGAAGGCCGGGCTGTCCGCGGCGCGGGCGCGGGGCCGGTTGGGGGGCCGGCCCACGGTGCTCACCGCGGCGAAGGTGAAGCAGGCGCAGCGGATGATCGCCGAGGGCACCCCGCTGGTGGAGGTGGCCACCGTGGTGGGGGTGTCCCGGTCCACGTTGTACCGGCGGTTGAACCCGGCGATCAAGGCACCGGGGCAGTGAGTGGGCAGGTCTTGGGCGATGAGACCAAGCACCGCGACTACCTGATGTGTGCCGCCGTCCTGCTCCCGGCCGAGGTCAGGGTCTCATCGCAGTCCTGTCCGCCCGCCCGGCCAGCGGGCCCCGACCGAGGATCTGTGAAGGAGAACCACGGCCATGCCCAGCATGCAACTGCGACGCGACGATGTCATCTGTGATCTTGCACAGGACGGTGCCGGCTATGACGATCGCGCCCGGTGTGGCGGTCAGGCCGGTGACGACGCCGGCCTTGTGCGCGGTGATCGGCTGTTCCATCTTCATCGCCTCAAGGATCATGATCGTGATTCCTTGCTCGACCCGATCGCCGTTGCCGACCTTGATGCCAACGATCATGCCCTGCATCGGTGCGGTGAGCGCGTCACCCGACACCGACCGGCTTTCAGAAGCCCGGTTGCCGCGCTTGGGGGCAGCTGACTTGGCCGCCGAGGCGCCCGCGCGGCCGAGGACGTCCTCGGGCAGCGAAACCGAGACGCGGCGGCCGTCGACCTCGACGACGAGCGTCCGCCGGGCCGCGGGCGTGGAGTCCGTTACGTCGGCGGCGAGGTAGGGCGGTGTCTCGTTGACGTACTCGGTCTCGATCCAGCGGGTGAAGACACTGAACGGCTGCCCGTCTGCTGGCGCGAACACGGGATCGGACACGACCGCACGGTGAAACGGCAACGCGGTGGCCATCCCTTCGACCACCAGCTCTGCCAGGGCGCGTCGCGACCGCGCCAACGCCTCGTCGCGGGTCTCACCCCACACGATCAGCTTGGCCAGCAGGGAATCAAAGGCCTGCCCGACGACGCTGCCGGTCTCGATGCCCGAATCGACTCGCACCCCTGGGCCGGCGGGCTCGCGGTACTCGGTGACCGTCCCTGGGGCGGGCAAGAAGCCACGGCCCGGGTCTTCGCCATTGATTCGGAACTCGAACGCGTGCCCGACCGGCGTCGGATCTGAAGTGAACCTCAGCACCTCCCCCGCCGCGATCCTGAACTGCTCACGCACCAGGTCGATCCGCGTCGTCTCCTCAGTGACAGGGTGCTCCACCTGCAACCGGGTGTTCACCTCGAGAAAGCTGATAACCCCATCGGCACCTACGAGATACTCCACCGTGCCAGCGCCGGTGTAGCCCGCTTCGCGGCAGATCGCCTTGGCCGAGGCGTGGATCACAGCCCGCTGCTCGTCGGTGAGAAACGGCGCGGGCGCCTCTTCGACGAGCTTCTGATTGCGGCGCTGCAGGGAGCAGTCCCGGGTCCCGACGACGATCACGTTGCCGTGCTGGTCGGCGAGCACCTGCGCTTCGACGTGCCGGGACCGATCCAAGTAGCGTTCGACGAAGCACTCGCCCCGTCCGAACGCTGTCGTCGCCTCGCGCACCGCTGAATCAAACAGCTCCGGGATCTCCTCGATAGTTCGGGCGATCTTCAGCCCGCGTCCACCGCCGCCGAAAGCGGCCTTGATCGCGACCGGTAGTCCGTGCTGGTTGGCGAACGCGACCACGTCATCAGCTCCGGCGACCGGTTCCTTGGTGCCGGGTACCAACGGCGCGCCAGCGGCGAGTGCGATATGCCGCGCGGTCACCTTGTCACCGAGACTGCGAATCGCATCCGGTGAAGGGCCGATCCAGGTCAGGCTAGCGTCGAGCACCGCTTGGGCAAAGTCGGCGTTCTCAGACAGGAAGCCATACCCCGGATGGATCGCGTCCGCGCCGGATTTGGCGGCCGCGTCGATGATTTTCTCGATCAGCAGATACGACTCGGCGGGTGTCGCGCCGCCTAGGGCGAACGCCTCATCGGCGAGGCGCACGTGCAATGCGTCACGGTCGGGATCGGCGTACACCGCCACCGACCTCAGGCCGGCATCTCGACACGCCCGCATTACCCGGACCGCGATTTCACCACGGTTGGCAATGAGCACCTTCTTCACTGCGGACCTCCGCTCGCGGTTTGCCCAACCCACCGAGGCTTGGCCGGTGAGCCAGGGGGATCGGCGCAACATCGCATTTAGCGACCCTGGGTTGCCGCTGCTGCAGTGAGCACTGGCCATCAGTGCGGCGAGATCGTCCGGCCCCGTCCTGACCGGACTCCGCGACGCCATCACCGGTCAGGGGGATCGGCCGACGGCGCGTCGAGCAGAACCCGGCGACCGGTGAGTCCGCGCTCGGCGGCGCGCACCCCGGCCTGGAAGCGCGAGGTAGCCCCGAGGCAGCGCATCACCTCGGCGACGTAACGACGATAGGTACGGACTGAGATCGACATCTCCCGCGCGGCAATTTCGTCGATCCGGCCCTCGGCCAGATAGCCCGTGATCTGGAGCATCGTCTCCCTGCTGACCAGTCCATCGGAGGCAGCCTCGGCACTTATAGGCACCCCGGTTAGCCAACCGTTGACGCACATCGCTTGCACAGCGGCAATGATCGCCTCGTCGCGGACCATCGTGGCCTGCCAAACACCGTCCGGTCGCGTGACTCGAACGATCGCACAGATGCCGTCGACGGCCACCGTGCTGGGTACGCGCGCAGCAGTCAGGCGCACCTCGAGCCAGTTCTTCCCGGCGGCGTAGCTGAGCAGCCGCTCGCGTGACACGCCCGCGTTGCAGGCGAGAACCCGCACCCGGATGCTGGCCGGCCAATTCCCGGCTTGGCGTTCGAGGCCCTCCAGGACGACTTCGGCCGGGCGCGGCTCGCGCGGCAGAACCGCGGAGATCGTCGACGTGGCCGCCGCCAACACCTCCATCAAGGTGTCCTGGGCGAAGGTCGGGTCGGACGTGGTGGTGAACGCCTCGGCGGACCGACCTGCCGCTTTGTGTGTCACCGCGTACTGAAGCAGCAAATGCATCGCGTCCAGTTTTGCATTGAGCCCGTCAATGCTTGCGGCGTCCATGAGGTTTCGCTCACTTGCGGTGTTGACGAGCTTCTGTTCGCGTAGTGGATCCGCACGCGTTTGCTCGTCGTTTGCCACCGCGACTCCTTGATGTGCCCATCGAGCGCACACGCCACCGATGATAGGGAGCTGTCACGCTTTATTCAGCGTGGGCCAACCAAGCCAACTTAGAGTTACAAACTGGCAGATACGGCCGAAATTCTGCGCGAACCGTGTCTTCGCCGTCTGTGACGGCCTGGCCGTCGGCGTTGGACAGCAGCGTGGTCGCCGGAGTGGAGGGCCGCAGCGTCGCGGCGTATGTCCTCAACGTCGCCTGCGCCGGAGCCATGTGCTCGGTGTGAAACGCGCCGGCCACGTCCAACGGCACGACCCTGATCCGCTTGGGGCATTCGCGGAAAGCCGTTCGAGCGCCGTGTGGGTACCGGCGGCGACAATCTGACCGCCGCCGTTGTGATTGGCCGCGACCAACCCCGCGGCGGCGACGCAGCCCAGCGCCTCGTCGGATGTCGCGCCCATTACCGCCGACATGCCCGTCGGTGTGCGGGCGCACGCAGCGGCCATCGCTTCGCCGCGGCGAGCAGCGAACGCGACCGCGTCCTGGGCAGTGAGCACTCCGGCGACCGCCGCAGCCGTCAACTCCCCGACACTGTGCCCGGTGACCACCAGGGGCAGGTGCTCACCGACGACGCCGAGATGCTGGCCGATCGCCACACCGAGCGCAACGATGAGCGGCTGTGCGACCTCGATGTGCTTGAGCGTTTCGGCGCTCCCGTTCGTACCCAGCTCAACGAGATCGACGCCGCTCGCCTTGCCGTACGCCCGCAACTGCGCGGCGATGTCGGACACCTCCAGCCACGGCCGCAGCATGCCGGCACGTTGAGTGCCCTGGCCGGGGGCGAATATCGCAATCATTAACGTCCCTCGGGTTGGCTCTGCCGGCGAACGGGCCGGACACCAGCACGGGGATGATCCGCTTGTGGAACGGCTTGACCACGGTGAAGTAGGCGCGGCCCATCGCGTCCTTGAACTGGACCTCGGTCGTGAATCTGCCCCGCAGAAGCTTCTGGTCGGTCTCGAAGATCGCCCGGAACGCCAGGTGCTTGTCCGAGTCCCCACAGACCACACGCTCCGGCGACACCGACCGCACGACGAATGGACCGAACTTTCCACCGGGAGCGAGCTCGACGGGCGCCCCGTAGTTGCGTTGCTGGGTGTTGAAGCCGAGCCGGCCGGCGACCACGTCTCGAGCGGCGAGCGTGAAGTCGAGCCAGCGGGGCGCCGATTGGAGGATCAGTGCACAGAAGCTGGGCGCATCCATCGGTTCGGGAAGCGCAATCTCGTAGCTGTCGGCGTAGTCGATGTGGTCGAGCGATTCCATCCCCGCAGTAGTCACGGCGTGTCTGAATCCTCTCGTGATCATCGTACGGCCGCAATGATAGACCGGACGACCGCTATAGACTCACCGCCGCACAGAGTTCGTCCGGACATGAACGCGGTGTTGCCCACGCCGCGATCGAACCGGACCTCGTGCTCGAGGTAGTCTCCGGGGGAGACATCGGCGAAGAACGTCACGCCTTCGGCCTTCGCGAAGTACAAGACGCCGATCGACTCGACGTCGCCGCCCGCCACCGTCAGACGATGCAACCAGAGCGCAGCGGCCGTCTGCCCGAGTGACTCGACGACCAGCGCGCGCGGATACGCCGCCGAGCCCGTCTGCTCGGTCTGGGAGTAGCACGGCTCGTCGGCGCGGATCGTTCGGTGTCCCACCGCCGCGGACAGATCGCCGGTGACGACCAGGTCGTCGATCATCAGGATGGGTTCGCGATGCGGCAGTACAGCCATCAGATCGTCCGCACTCAAGGTGGTGCTCATGCGTAGGACATCCTTGCCGTGAAAAGCTTCTCGTCGTTGTCCGAGCGGCCAACGAAGCTCGCGCCGACCACCTCGCCAGCCGCGGACCGCCGCAACCCCAGGCCGATCCGGACAATGTCGCCGGGCAGGACGGGTCGCATAAATCGCAGCGAGTCGACGTGATCGAACGGGCGCGCAATAGCTGGGCACGCGCTGGCGAGCTTCTCGCAGAGGTCGAACAGGAACACGCCCGGATAAACGGGATTGTCCGGATAGTGCCCGACTAGATAGGGCTCATCCTGCCCCACCGTCTTCAGCGCGTTGGCGCCCTCGTTGCTGGTTTCGATGCAGTCGAGGGGTGTGGTGACCGATGCCCGCGGATGGCTGCTCACAGCTGCAGCCCACCGTCGATCACAATGGTCTGTCCGGTGATGTAGGTGGCGTCGTCACTGTGCAGGTACCCGATGAGACCCGCGACGTCCTGCGGGCGGCCGATGCGGCGCAGCGATATCCTGCCGACCAGCTTCTTGATTTGGTCGGCCGTGAAACCGGCCGTCATATCGGATTCGATGAGGCCGGGAGCGACCGAGTTGACGCGTATCCCGGACCGACCCAGCTCCTTGGACAGCGTCCGCGTCATGGCGTCGATGCCGCCTTTTGTCGCCGAGTAATTGGCCTGGCCGGCGTTGCCGTACACCCCGGCCACGCTCGAGACGTTGGTGATGGCACCGAATCCCGTTCGCATCGCGGGCATCGTGAAGGCCCGGGTGAGGTTGAAGGTGCCGGTCAGGTTGGTCGCGAGCACGGTGTCCCAGGCGTCGTCCGGCATGAGTGCCAATGCACGATCGTCGGTGATACCGGCGCAGTTGACCAGGTCGCTGACAACGTCGCCGTTTTCGGCGAGCTCGGCGAACAAGTGAGCAACCGCGTCGCGATCGGTGGTGTCGCAGATCCGCATCGAGCTACCCGGAGACATCGCGTCGAGATCCTTCGTCACCCGCTCGGCGCTGTCGCTGGCGCTACGGTGAATGCCGAGGACGCGCATGCCCGCGCCGGCGAGGCGTAACGCAGTGGCCGCGCCTATGCCGCGCGAGGCGCCGGACACCAGCGCCACCCGAGGTCGGTCCTTGCGCGTCATGACGACCACTCCTTGTCGATGGTGTCGATGGTGTCGATGGTGAGTGATCGCAGGTACTGGTGCGCGGGGTGCCGTTCGTCTGGGCGGTCGGAACCGCCGAACCGGCGGCGAATTGTCGCAGGTTGCCCATCATGCTGGTCACGTGCGAGTCCGCGACGTCGAAGCTCGGGCATCACCAACTTGATGAAGGAGACGTAGGAGCCCGGAACCGTGTAGTTGATCAGGTTGACGCCGTCGATGCCGGCGTCGGCCCAGGCCTGGATCGCGTCCGCGACCTCGGAGGGCGTTCCGACTATGCGTCCCGCGCTGCGGTGGATACGGGCAATGTCGCGGATCGTCGGCTCGCGATCTGGAATGGCCTGCCGCAGCCAGGCGAGCGCCGATTCGGTTCCGTGCTGGCGCACTTCGCCGATGGGCCTGTCGAGGTCCTCACCACCGAGGTCCACCCCCATCACGCCTCCGGCGAAGGCCACGTAGGCAGCGTCGTCGAGCGTCTCGTCGATGCGGGCGGCCTCGGCCTCCGCGCCAGCGTGCGTGTCCGCAACCACCACTGTGAGACCCTGCATGATCCTGATGTCCTCGGGTTTGCGTCCGAACGTCACGCAACGGCTGCGGATGTCGGCCGCGTCGCGACCTGCGATCGCAGGCGTCGGTGAGAGCAGGAAGACCACTTCGGCGTGCTTCGCGGCGAAATCCCGCCCGCGGGCGGAGGCGCCCGCCTGGAAAAGGAACGGCACCCGCTGCGGGCTCGGCGTCACCAGGTGTGGTCCTTGCACCGAGTAACGAGTGCCTTTGTGATTGATCCGGTGGACGTGGCGCGGGTCGGCGACCAGGCCGGCGTCCTTGTCCATGACAAGCGCCTCGTCGTCCCAAGATGCCTGCCAGAGCTTGTAGACGACCTCCATGTACTCCTCAGCCCATTCGTAGCGCTCGTCGTGCCCGAGGAGTTCCTCGAGGCCGAAATTCCGCGCGGCATTGTCCGACATGCCGGTGACGACGTTCCATCCGATCCGGCCGCGCGTGGCGTGATCGAGCGTCGACATCTTGCGAGCGAACTCGAACGGGTGCTGTTGGAGGATCGAACTCGTGAACGCGATCCCGAGACGCTCGGTCGCCGCGGCCATTGCGGACACGAGCACCATCGGGTCGTTGCACGGGATGTGCAGGCCGATGGTCACCAATTTCTCGATGCCGCCGGCGAACTCGTGCACCAAGCCGGCCATGTCGGCGAAGAAGACCATGTCGAAGCCGCCGGCCTCGAGGGTGCGGGCAAGGTCGACCCATAGGTCGACGTCGTTCATTCGAGTTTGTTCGGCCTCGGGCAGGCGCCATGCCCCGTGCTGGAGATGCGACACCGTGTTCTGCAGGAAGGCGGAGTAGAAAAGCGGTGTAGAGCTCGCGCTGGTCAGTTGCGTCATGGTAAGTGCCCTTCTGAGGTGTTTACTTCCCGGGACCGGGCGCCTGCCACGAGGTTGACGGCGCCGGCGAGTGCGGCCACTGCAGCCGCGCTGAGGCCGATCCAGCGAAGCCCTTCGCGTACCCCGGCAGGATCCAGGTTGCGGCCGGCGTAATGCGTCATGATGACGCCGAGCACGCCGATGCCGATCGAGCTGCCGAGCTGGCGGGTCATGGTCAGCACGCTGGCGGCTGTCCCGAATTCGCTTTCGGACGTGTGACCGAACGCCTGCGCGGACGTAGCGGGAAAGGACAGGCCGATACCGACTCCCAACACCATGGTCGGAGCGACAATGCTCCATGTTCCGGGGTGCCCGCCACGCAGCATGACCCACAGCAGGACGAGTCCCGTCGCGCAGATGAGCATGCCGACACCGATCGTCGTTGCCAGTCCGAGACGGGACGACACTTTTCTGGCTGCGCCGGCGAAGACGATGAGCATCGCGCTCATCGGCAGGAACCGCATGCCGGTCGCGGTCGGACCCAGCCCGGCTCCGTACTGCAGATAGTAGGAGAGGAAGAAGAACAGGGAGAACGCCGACAGTCCGGTCGCGAACCCGGTGAGCAGGCTGCTACGGAAATCCTTCTCCCGCCGCAGCGTCGCTGGAACCAGCGGTCTGGACGAGTGCAGTTCGAGCGCGACGAAGCAGCCGCCGGCGGCTGCGGAGAAAGCGAACATCCCCAATACGCGGTTGCTGGTCCAGCCCCAGTTCGGTCCCTGGATTACTGCAAGAGTGAGAGCGAGCGTCGAGATTGCGAACGCGACGGTCGACGCGGGGTGCGGCAGGTACTCGCGTCTCTGCGCGGGTGGCGCTGGCGTACGGGTCAGCAGCAGTGCCAGAGCCGCAACGATCGGCAGGTTCATCAAGAAGACCCACGTCCAACCCAGATGCTGCACGACCAGCCCGCCGACCAGTGGCCCGATTGCGGTCGACAGGCCACTGATGGCGCTCCACAGTGCGATCAGCTTCACGCTCGCGGTTCGGTCTGCGTAAACGAAGATCATCGCGAGCGACAGCGGCAACACGAATGCCGCGCCTATGCCTTGCAGCACCCGGCCGGCAAAGATCACCGCGACGGCGTGACTCCACCCGGTGTTGGCCAGCGCGCAGACGACCGAGCCGACTCCGAACACGAGAGCCCCGGCGCCGAACAACCGCCGAATGTCGTGGAGATCTCCGAGCATTCCGGCGGGCACGATGAGCGCGGCCAAGGCAAGCACGTAGAGGCTCACGATCCACTGCGAGTCGCTCAGCCCGCCGTGCAGGGAACGCTGGACGTCAGGCAGGGCGACATTCACGATGTTGGTGTCGAGCAGGCAGATGAACACCCCGAGCAGAGATGCCGCGATCGCTGTTGTCGACGCGGGTGTCCGCGCAGGCGCCTGGACCGGCGCGCGGCTCACCCGCAGCCTCCGGGTGCGTCGCTGTCGAAGGATTCGGCCAGTGCATCGAGCATCGCCACTGCCGCCGGGGCCTCCGGTTGGCTGAACGTGCCGGTCTCGCGCCAGCGATCGTGACAGGCGACAAACCAACCCACCCGTTCCAGACCCCAGAACCGTTGGCTGCCGCACTTGAAGTAAGGGATGCCGAAGATGTCGTCCCGATAGGCACCCATCAGCATCTGAACTCCCTGCGCTACCACCGTCTCGTCCTTGTGCGCGTGCGCCAGTTCGGCGTCGACGTCGGCACGGGCCAGAACGTCAGCGACGACGTCCTGGTCGCAGATGTCGTCCCCGCGGCACCACCGTGCCTCCATCAGGGCGTGGTAGACCGCGGTCCGCTGTGCAGGTTCGGCGGCGAGCCAGGCCAGGTGCGGTATCTCCCACCGGGGCGCCCGGTCGACCGGCCACACCATGCTCAGTCCGAGCCGGGCGCTGATGCGCTTCGCGTCCTGGAGAATGTAAAGATGCTTGGCCCGACTCATCTGGGTGTAGTGGTAGCGACCACCGAGATCCTGCAACGCCGTGAGCGTCTCCGGAGCCGGGTCCCAGAAGGGGATGAGCGTGCTGGTGTGGAGGATGTCCGGGCGGGTCGCCTCGAGTGCGCGCAGGCTCAGCCAGCTGAACGGACTGCGCAAAGAGAAGTAGATGCGCGCGGTGGTCGGCGTGCGCTTCATCCGACGTCCCCGCCGACCAGTGCCTTGATCGTCGCTTCGTCGAGCGTCGCGACCGACCCGGAGGCGTCCCCGCGACTGATCGCGTACCCGTGCTGGATCTCACCGCGCGCGGTGCACTCCCAGCCGCCGGGCTGCTCGTAGTAGGTTGCCCAGCTGCCGTTGAAGACGATGTCACCGACCACCTCGTCGACTGCGAAGTAGGTACGAACACGGGAGCCCATGCGCACCGGGGTGAGCAAGTCGATCGAGTACTTCGCGACCACCGGTATCCACGCCCGATCGGCCAGCAGATCCGGTACAGCCAGGCCGACACTGCGTAGGTACTCGTCGACGACGGTTTCGATCGCCCGCACGTACCCGCGATAGGACAGCGTCTCGGAGCGCTCGCAGTAGTAGTAGGGAACGATCCACTCGTGGGCGAAGGCAGCGGGCAGCCCCGACTCGCTGACCTCGCCGTCCAGCCACAGCGTGCCAGGTCGCGGCCGTGCCGAGGACGCAATGTCGCGCTCGGGCCCGTCGGCCAAGAATCCGGTGAGCCGCTGCTGCGACTCGGGATTGGGCGCGTGGAGCAGGAGTTGATATCGGCCCTTGAGCGAGGTTTGGCCACTTCGACGATTGCCAATCTCCACCGTGGCGCAGAATCGTGCCCCGGCCACCCTCGCGATGTCCAGGACGCGCACCACGAGGTCATCGCCTAACTCGATCACGCTAGTCAGCGAGACCCGCGACGAGACGATATCGAACGACCCTCCGTCGATGACGAACTGCCGCACGTCGGTTCCGGACGAGGCGAGATACCTCAGCATCATCTCGCTCACGACATACTCGAAATGCTTGAAGCCGGTCCAGGTTCGGATGTTCGCACCCTCGGCCGACGCGGTCGTCTCGTACCCAAAGATCATGCGCGGGTGTCCTTCACAAATAGGGCAAATAGGGACTGAATGATGTCGGCGACGGTCTCCGGCGCCGTGTAGTGCAGGAAGTGGTCTCGGCCCGGCAGGAGCGTCAGATCGAGCCCCAGTCGCGAGCTGAGCTCGCGGGCCCTGTCGCCGGCGAACCCAGGGTCATCCTCGGACCCGATCAGGCAGCCCGGCACGCTGAGATCCTCGAGCCGGCGGCGGCGCATCAGGGCGAAATGACCGAACAACTCGGTGAACGCGAGTGGGCTGATACCACTCATCAACTTCCCGACCATGCTCTGAACGGTTTCCTCGGAGATTGAGCGCCCCGCTCGGTAGGCCCGGGAGACGATCGAGTCCCGCATCAGGCTGGTGAACTCCTCCCGCGTACGGTCGAGTAATCGCCAGTCCAGCCGCTCGGTCTCGCTGAGGTAGAACGGCGCGATCAAGACGATGGCGCGCGGGCGGAGGTCGACCGGGCAGGAGAGCAGGGTCTCGATGAGGGCGAGCGCACCGAAGGAGTGCGCTACACACAACTCAGGACGCACGCGCTCCAGTTCGGCCAGGACCACCTCGTCGGGTGCCCGATCTTTCAGCCAGGCGAAATCGGTGAACATGCGCCAGGGAAAGTCAGGGGTCACGCAGTCGAAGGACCGGGCCAGCGCAGCCGTCGTCTGTTCCCACGACGACCCCTGGTCCTCGATGCCGTGAATGAACAGCGCCCTCATGACGCGAGTTCCACGGCTGTACCGGGGGGTAGCACCGGATCCGCCCAGAGCACGGCGAGCCGAGACCCGCCAAGCGAATGTCCGGTGGCAGCGCCCGCCGGCAAATCGAACGGATCGTCGGCCACGACCACAGGTGTCATCGTGCAGGGCGCGGCGGACACCACGGTCGCTACGGCTGATGGCTGCTCGTCCTCGAGCGCGGGATCGTCGAGGATCTCGATAAGCAGCACCAGGGGACAGCGGCCTGCCGCGAGCATGGCCGCGACCGATCGCCATGCCGTGGCCACACCGGCCCGGCCCGCGTCGACCGTGAACGCTGGCCCGCGCGCGCCGAGCCGGATCGATGCGGATGCCGACGCCACGTTGGGCGACACGTTCGGCGCGTCCAGGATAGAAATGCTCCGGTAGCGGCCTTCTCTGGCGAGCGAACTCACCTCGAGCACGGCGTCTCGCGATGCGTTCGGCGCCACTGTCACCACGCCGGACGCCGACGCTGTCGCCGTGTCGCCGCGGTAGATGTGGGTCCGTGCCAGGTCGGCTGCCGCGATAGCGACTAGCGATGCGCCGCGGTGTCCCAGCAGGCCCTTTCGGCCGATCGCCTCGGCGATGGCGCGCCTGGTGTTGAGCACCTGGATCGCACCGGGCACGATGCCCGGACCGATCTCGATCGGCGGCGAGGTGTACATCATGCCGCGATCACTCCCACCGCGTTCGCGCCGCCGAAGCCGTATGCACACACCAGCGCGAGGTTCGGGTCCCATTCGGGGGTCGGCTGCCAGCGCAGCCGCGGCGCGTCCGCGGACTGCTCGGGCACGTATACGGGGGACGGCATTCCTCGGCAGATCGCCATCGCGGTCAGCACGGACATCAAGAACGAGGCCCCCGAGGTGTGTCCGATACCGCCCTTGAGCGGCAAGAAGCAGGCCTGCCGGACCAGGTCCGGTATCTGGGAATACACCGATGTCTCGCATTCGTCGTTGAGTGTCGTGCCGGTGCCGTGCGGAATGACGAAATCCACATCGTTGGCTGTCACTCCCGCGTGCGAGATCGCCTGTAGGACGGTGCGTGTGATCACCCGCGCGTCGGGCGCGGTTGGGTGGCCGGCGTCACTGGAACACTCGATCGCGCGAACGCTGCCGAATCGCTTCGGGCCGTCGGGAACGTCGGTCGGCACCAGCACGCAGGTGGCGGCGCCTTCACCGAGCACCGCACCCGTCTGCCTCGCGTCGAACGGTGCGCAATAGGCGGCCGGTTCGGCCGCAACCTTGCCGATCATCGTCAGCATGGCCCTGGTCATGCTGTCGGCCGCTGCCACCAGCACCTGGTCGTAGCGCCCGCCGGCCAGCAGGTCGGCCCCGATGGCCAGGCCCGTCCCACTCGCCGAACAGGCGTTGGTTATCGAGAAGGTGTCGACGTCCGGGCCGAGTTCGTCCCGGACGACCTGCTCGGCCGACACCCACGACACGTTGGATGCGCGCGCCTCATCGCCCGGCGTGGAGCCAAGGCCGGTACACACCACGGCCGCAGTCCGGTGCTGCTTCGGTGATCGCAGCGACGCCAGCGTCTGTCCCAGTGCACGTCGCAGGTGGGCAGCCGCCCGGAGCTCGTAGGTTTCCTCGATGTCCGGGTCGGCATACACCACGGCCACGCCCGGCACGTCGAAGCCTGCGATGTCGGCGAGCGACCGGGTGCCGCGACGTCCCTCGTGTAGCGCGCTCAGTGTCGAGTCCAGATCGCCGAAGCAGCTGCTGATTCCGGGCGCGTACACGTCGATCACAGGGTCACCTCGACCCATGACCGCTTGCGGTCGTCCGGGAACGGGATGATGGCCCGGCCGTGCGACCCGGCCCGAAGCAGGCGCACGGCCAGTAGGATCTGGCAACCGAAGGTCGCCGCGTCCACGACCCCGAACACCCGCTCCACATCGACCACGTTCTCGGCGCCGGCCGCCGAGACGACCGGGGAGTCGGCCGACTGCACGCCAGCGACGACCACCGCCGCGTCCCGGCCGAACTCCGGATCGTCGGTGCGCACACGCATGCGGAATTCACGGTCGCACTCCTCGTCAGCGGTGAGCAGCATTGCCACCGCGGCTTCGCCGACAACGCCCGTCCGATGGCTGCGCGACCACGCCGACCGCGGCGCGCTGAGTTCCTCTACGCAGACGAGCAGGCAGGCCGACAACAGCGCTGTCTCGGTCAGCAGGTCGATGTAAGACACCGCCTTGATACCGCCCGCCTTGCCCCCGGCGATCGTGGTGTTCGGCCCCGTCAGCGCGTGCCGGATGGCGACTAGCCCGGCGGCCGCGTTCATGACCGTATTCGGGAACAGCGACGGCGGGACGTTCGACGGCTTGGGACCGGTGATGGTGATGCCGGAGAACTCCAGGGTCGAGCGCAGACTCCCGACGGTCGTCGTGACGGTGACGCCTGTGTCTGGCGGCACCTGCGCGACGTCCTTGAGGCAGTCGCGGGCGACCAGCAGCGCGAGCGCGCCGAGCCGATCGAGCGTGCTCGAGCCCTTGCGGCCCAGTTCCGCGCAGACGTCGAAGTCCGGCACGGCCAGATCGTCGTCCACAGAGTAAAAGGACGGTTCCCGTTGGGCCGAACTGCCGAGCCCGAGGCGGGTGACTGCCCCGATCGAGGTGCATGAGAGCCACATGGTCAGGCCTTTCCGAACATGACGATCGCGTTGTTGCCGCCGAAGGCGAAGCCGTGGTTTTCCACTATGTCCAGCCGCGCCGCGCGGCCGACATTGGCGACCACGTCGGTCAGCGGGACATCCGGACAAAGCTTGCGGAAGTTGGCAGTCGGCGGACACATCTGCCGCATCAGCGCGAGTACGCACGCGACGGCACCGAAACCGCTGGCCGCGCCCATCGTGTGGCCCAGCATCGACTTGATGGAGCTGACCGGAGGCGGATTCGGTCCGAAGACATCAACCAGGGCCGAGCTCTCAGTGACGTCGTTGGCCCTGGTGCCAGTGCCGTGCGCGCACACGTAGTCCACTTCGCCCGCTGTGACACCGGCTCGGGTATGGGCCAGCCGGATGCACCGGGCCACCGAGTCGCGGTTGGGCGCGACCATATGATCGGCGTCGCAATTTATCCCGGCGCCGAGCACCGTAGCCAGGGCGGCCTTACCGCGCGCCCGGGCGTGTTCCTCGGACTCGAGCACCAATGCCACGCCGCCCTCGGCCGTCAGCATTCCCTTGCGGTTGGCGTCGAAAGGCCGACACACATCGGGCGACATCGCACCGAGTCGATGGAAGCCCGCGTGCGCCCATCGGCACACCGAGTCCGCACCGCCGACGATCGCGATGTCGGCCTTGCCGGACTCGATCAACAGCGACCCGTAGGCGATGCTGTAATTGCTGGCCGAGCATGCGGTCGAGAATGTGAGGTCGTCGGCGTGGCCGGCGTCCAATTCATCCACGACGGCCTCACCGATCCGTTGTGCGGGAAGCTTGCTGGCCACCCCGGCCCATATCCGTCCCGGCGTGCTGACCAGATATTGCGCAGTCGCCTTCTCGACCTCCTGCGACTCACCGCTGGTGGTACCCATACACACGGCGATGCGTGCCGCATCACGGTCGTGCTGGCCGAGCCCCGCATCCTCGACAGCGAGCCTCGCGGCCGCGGCTGCCAGCAGGCTGCTGCGCCCGTAACGCGCAGCAGTCACCACCTTGCAGATCTGCTCCGCGACGAAATCGTGCACCTCGCCGGCCTGATCGGTGTGAAACTCGTTGGTGCGAAACGATCGGATCGTCGATGTGCCCACCCTGCCTGCGAACAGCGCATCCGCGAAGGGACCCCGGCCGATGCCGATGCTGGACACCGGCCCCAGGCCAGTCACCAGCACTGACTTCCTCACTCCCACTTTGCGTATTCCTTGACGACGTCGTACACGTGCTGAAGGTTGTCCATTCGCTGCAGCTCCTCCTGGGGCACCTCGACGTCGAACTCTTTGTCGATACGGGACAGGATCTCGATCGCGCGCAGCGAATCGGCTTCGTACTCCTCGACAAATGAACCGTCGTCGGTGAGCTCTTCCGGTTCGATTTCCAAGATGTCGGCGACGAGCCCTCGCAGGGTCTCGAGATTGGTGTTCTGTACTCCGGGGTTAGTCATGCGGCGCTCCTTCACGAGAGTGGTGTGGATTACTGAGGTGGATTGCCGTGCTTCTTGACCTGGTGACACCCTGCCCCCTTGCTGCGCAGCATCTCGAGCGTGTTGGCCACCTTGTGCCTGGTTTCGGCCGGGTCGATGATGTCGTCGATGAGGCCACGCTCCGCCGCATACAACGGGTGCATGAGTTCGGACTTGTACTCTGCGACGAGCCGCTCGCGGTGCTGTTGGGGGTTATCGGCGGCCGCGATCGACTTTCGGTGGATGACTTCTGCCGCTGCCTCCGCGCCCATCACCGCGATCTCGTTAGTAGGCCAGGCAAAGGAGACATCGCATCCGATAGACCGGGAATCCATGACGATGTAGGCGCCGCCGTACGCCTTCCGGATGATCACCTGAGCCCGTGGCACCGTGGAATTGCAGTAGGCGTAGAGCAGTTTGGCGCCACTACGGATGATGCCGTCACGTTCCTGGTCGACCCCGGGCAGAAAGCCGGGGACGTCGACCAGCGTGACGATCGGGATGCCGAAGGCGTCACACATCGAGATGAACCGGGCACCCTTGTCGGATGCGGCAATGTCCAGGGCACCGGCGAGGTGCGCCGGCTGATTTGCCAAAAACCCCACCGAGTGGCCGTCCATACGGCCGAGGGCACAGACGATGTTGCGTGCCCACTGCTCATTGATCTCCAACATCTCGCCGTCATCCACGATTGCCGCGATCACCTCGGCGACGTTGTAGGCGGCGCGCGGGTCTGTGGGCACGATGTCGGCAAGCTCGGGAACCATCCGCCCGATGGGGTCGTCGCAGGCGTAGGTGGGCGAGGGGTCGCCGATGCTCGATGGCAGGAAGGAGAGCAGATATCGAACCTCGGCGAGGCAGGTCTCCTCGTCGTCGTAAGCGAACGCCGACACCCCGGAGTGCCGGGTGTGCACTTCGGCACCACCGAGCATATTGGCGGTGACCTGCTCACCAGTGACCGCCCGGATCACATCCGGGCCGGTGATGAACATCTGCGAGGTCTGGTGGACCATGAAGACGAAGTCGGTGAGCGCGGGCGCATACGCCGCGCCTCCGGCACACGGGCCCATCATCACGCTGATCTGCGGGATTACACCAGACGCGCGGACGATGCGCCGAAAGATCCCGCCATATCCGGCCAGGGCCGAGACACCCTCCTGGATTCGCGCCCCAGCGCCGTCGTTGATCCCGATGATCGGTGCTCGGGCCTCGAACGCGAGGTCCATCACCTTGTGGATCTTCTCCGCATGGGCCTCGCCGAGTGACCCGCCAAAAATGCGGAAGTCATGGGCGTAGACGAAGACCGTGCGTCCATCGATCCGGCCCCAGCCGGTGACTACGCCGTCGGAGTGCGGCCGGTTCTGCTCCAGGCCCATACCCACCGCGCGGTGTCGGCGGAATCCTTCGATTTCCTGGAATGACCCTTTGTCCAGCAGTAGATCGATGCGCTCGCGTGCCGTGAGTTTGCCGCGAGCGTGTTGGCGGGCCGTAGCGTCCACACCCGGACCGTCATAGAGGCGTTGGCGTAGCGCGTGCAGTTTCTCGAGCGGGTTCGATTCATCGTGCGCCTGGTCGTGAACGCCTGCCCTGGCCGTAGTCGCGCTCACTGCGGTCAACGGCGGCCGGGCGTGATAATCCGCCACATCTTTGCCGTGCAATTCATCGCTCTGCAAGCCCAGTGTTGTCATCGTGCCCCCTAGCTATTCGCTCGGCACCCTATTCATGCCGGGCGTCGTCGCCGGCTGGTAACAGCGTGCGAGACGATCGAACTGCAGCACCAGCGGTATGACCGGTCCCTGCACATGTCTGTCCGCAAAGGGACAGCCGGTTAATGGCACGTCATCCAGGGTGACGCGCAAAGTCGTTTACGCAGCTCAGGGGCGTGGTTGAGCGAGACGACCTGATCGTGCTGCGGGGCTGGCCGACTCAGGTTAGCTGTCGTCGGCCTCCTGGTCGCCCACTCAAGGTGGTCACTGATGGTGATTGCTGCGTAGTCGCGTGGCGGGCGGTGGCCGGGAGGTGCTCGTGACGGTGAGCGATGGGTGGTGTGGTCACCGTCGGGACCGGGATCGTTCCAGAATGATCACGTTCCGGGGTGTGCGCGTGTCGGTGGGGTGAGTGGCCCGAGTTTGGCATGCCCGTCACCCCGATGCCAGCACCGGCACCTGAGGTGCAGGCGGAGGCGGAAGCCGTGGTGGCGGGGCTGGTCGCGCACGCGGCCGGTCTGCCCGCCGGTGGTGGTGGTGGTGGTGGTGGTGGTGGTGATCTGCTGGGGTGCTTCTCCTCGGTTCCCGATCCGCGGGCGCGTCGCGGGGTCCGGCACGTGCTGGCCAGCATCCTGGCGATGGGCACCGCGGCGGTGTTGTGCGGGTGCACCAGCCTCGATGAGGTCACCGCCTGGGTCAGCGGTGCCGACCGGCGGGTCCTGGCCGCGCTCGGGTGTCGGCGCAACGCGGTGGGGGTCCTGACTCCGCCGCACCCGGAGACGATCACCCGGGTGTTCGCGCAGCTGGGCGCCCAGGCGCTGGCCACCCACACCGGCACGTTCCTGGCCCGCCGCGCCGGGCTGGGCCAGGCCCGGTGAGCTTCCCCATCGCCGCACCCGCACCGCTGCCCGCGATCGCGGTGGACGGCAAGGCGGTCCGCGGTGCAGTGGGCCCCGACGGGCTGGTGCCCTACCTGCTCGCCGCCGCCACCCACGAGAACGCCGCGGTGATCGCCGAACGGCTGATCGGGCCCAAGACGAACGAGGTGCCCGAGTTCGCGCCGCTGCTGCGTGAACTCGACGCGCACGTTGGGCTGGCCGGGCACGTGATCACCGTGGACGCCGGGCACACCGCGCCCACGCCGAGTTGCTCAGTGCCGAACTCGGAGCGCACTGGGTGATGACCGTCAAGGCCAACACCCCCAACCTGTTCGCCGCGCTCGACGCCCTGGACTGGGCCGAGGTCCCGATCAGTCACCTCAGCACCGAGACCGGGCACGGACGCCGCGAGCGGCGCACCATCCAGGTCATCGACGCCCCCGAGCACGTCCGGTCGCTGTTCCCCCACGTCGAGCAGGTGTTCCTGATCGAGCGCTACGTGACCCGCAAGGTCCGCAAGCGTCGCCACAACAGCCGCCGCTACACCACCACGACAATCACCAGCGCGGTGGCGGCGTTGTGCATCACCAGCCTGTCCGCCCGCGAGGCCGCACCCGAGCACCTCGCCGGCTACGTCCGCGGGCATTGGTCGATAGAAAACAAGATCCACTGGGTGCCTGATGTCACTTACCGTGAAGATGCCTCGCGGGTCCGGACCGCCTCCTGACCCCGCATCATGGTGACTCTACGTAATCTCGCGGTCGGGTTGATCCGCCAAGCCGGCCACACCAAGATCGCCGCCACCATCCGCAAGCTCCGACACAACCCACACCTACTCCTGGCCATCCTCGGCCACCACCCGGACCCTCAACACACATCATGACCAGCAAGAACGACTTTGCGGTTCACCCTGCACGTCATCACCGGCGGCCGAACTCGATCCGCGATCCGCGATCCGCTGCCGCCACTGCCATAAGACCTCGTGGCGCACCAACGGTGCTGTCACCCGCCCCAACCCGCGAGGTGCTGCAGGCCCGCCTGGCCGGGGACATGGGACGAACGGAGATCACCCAGGAGGGGCAGGCGCTGACCCTCGGGGCGCGGGCGAAGGACGGCGGCCGGCTTCCCGGCGACGTGGTCCTGTTTTCCGCAGCCGCGAGCACGCGAGCGGGGAGATCGGCTACGTCTTCCACCCGGACGCCGGTGGTCAGGGCTACGCCACAGAGGCCTGCGCGGCGCTGCTCGCCCTGGCGTTCGAGCCTCGTCGAGCTGCACCGGGCCGGGAAGCACACCAGCACCGAGCTCGCCGAGCTGTTCTCCGTCGCCCGTTCCACGGTGTACCGGGCCATCGCCCGCGCCCGCCGTGATGGTGTCGTCGCCGAGCCCGCGAGCAGCGGTGTCACCGATGGGGTCACCACCAGCGTTGCTGGTGGCGGAACGGGTTCTCGCTAGGCAGCGGGTAGTCGGCGCGCTCGCCGCGGCGGTGCCGCTCGGCCTGGAACGCGTCCCAGGCCCGCTCGCCCTGCAGGCTCGACGACGCAGGGGTCTTCGTGCGGCGGCAGAACTCGCGGAAGTCCAGGTCGGGCTCGGCCAGCCGGCGCCGCAACTCGGCGCGCGCGTCCTCGCGGACGGCGGCGGTGGTCAGATCGGCCACCCGCCGGGCCCGGGCGAGCTCGTCGACGTCCGCGGCGATGCGCTCGAGCACGGCCGCGACCCGGTCGTGATCGACACCGATGATCGCGCGGTCCGGGTGGTCCGCGGCCGGGCGCAGGTTGGTCGCCGGCCGGTAGGTGTCGCGGCCCAGCTGCTGAACCCACGCGGCGCATCGGCGCAGCCAGCCGACCTCGTCGACCAGCCGGTCGGCGACCTCGTCGCGGCCCGCCAGCTCCGGCTCGTCGTCGGCGTCGGGGTCCTCCGGGGCCGGCCACCCCGCCGCCCGCAGCTCGCCCAGGTCGGCCTCCACCGCGTCCGGGTCGGGCGCGGCGACCACCTGGTGCACCCGCGTCGGCGACAACCCCGCCGCCCCGGCCAGGGCCCGGATCGAGAGGCCCTCGGCCCGCGCGGAGCACAACGCCCACCGACGCTCGGCCTCGGCCTGCTCCAGTCGCCACGCCGCCCGCGTCACCCGCGCCAGCACCCGACGCTTCCGTCGACCCGCCTCCATCTGCTCCCTGACCCGCTCGCCCAGCCGCATGCGGAACACTCCCACGACTGTTCAGCAAACTGAACGATCTAGCGGTACTGGTGGCGCCGTTGTTACCGGCACCCCTAGTCGTCGGCGGTGAACTCCAGCTCGAACCGCGCGGGTTGCGCGGCGTGCAGCGTGTAGGCGGCGGCAAGAAACGGGCACCCCATGGTGGGTACGGCGAGGAGAGCATTACCGAGGGCAACCCAGAACGCGGCCGCGACCAAGGTGGCGGCCAGGGCGAGTAGGGGTCCGGGTGTGCACAGGGCCCGGGCGAAGATGCGGGCGTGGTGCTCATCGGTGATGCGGTGTTTGAGCTCGTGCACGATGAGGTACATGGCCTGCGGTGAGGTCGGTCCCCATCGGCCGGCGAAGCCCCTGCTGATGTGAATGGTGTCGGTGCGGTGGTGGTAGTGCAGGCGGCTGCTGGAGCCAAACGCGGCACCAGGCGCGTCGGGGTGACCGACACGTCGGGCGGCGTCGGCCACGGCGACACGCCACGGTTGCAGCGCGGGATCGGTGCGCACGATGGGCGCCGGTTGTCGTTACCCCTATTCGGAAGGGGCCGTGGTCGCCTCCGGCTGCGCAGCCCCGTTGGACGTTGCGTTGCCGAACGCTGTCTTCCGCGTCCGGGTTTTGCGGGTGATTGCGGGGGTGGTGAAGCCGGCTTTGGTGAGTTCGGTGCTGCTCCAGCCGCCGGCGCGGGCGGCGGCGAAGGCGTCGCGGACCGAGGCCGCGGCGGTGTCCGCGGCCTGTTGCGCGGTGACCACCGCATCCACGGCTTTCTCGTGGGAGTCGATGGCCGCACCCAGGGTTTCGACGAGGGCGATGCGGTCGGCGAGCAACGTTTTCGCGGCTTTGGCAGCAGCGCTCTTACCGG
>JAABUZ0100003833.1_pt1 | contig 21560 bp, 15 predicted proteins | sample 5562091 | NCBI WGS metagenome assembly JAABUZ01 (sample SAMN12813069, study PRJNA571459) | rock metagenome | isolation source: Antarctica rocks | place: Antarctica: Victoria Land, Linnaeus Terrace sud | collected 2015-12-21
CTGGGCGTTGTTGATGTGTTTGAAATTCCAAGTTAGCAGATATTCACAGCCATATACAGTGGCGATGGCCAGGTGAGTGGCATCGGTATCCGCTTTCTTGGGAAAAGGACCACCCTCAACTAACCGCTTCGCTATTTCCAAAATACGTCCATTCAAAGACAATACAGGAATGCCATGCAGGATTGCGGAACGCTCCCGTGCGGCTTCCTGATTGCCTTGCAAACACTCCTTATATAAAATCTGCGAGGCAAATAAATCGAAATATTGCCGCCTATCGGCCCACCAACGTTGGCTACTAAGCTGACGCTGGAGCTTCGTTAGGTCTGAGCTTAGCTTTCCAGTGAGATAGCTAATGAAGGATGTTTCCAAGTAGACTTTAGGTTTCATATTAGGCTCGGCGGAAGCGGGAGGTGAGGCCGCTCCATTTGCGCACGACTAGTTCGGCAATCGTCAACAAAATAGCCAAGCTAAGAAGCGCGGGCCAGAGTTGCAGATGAGTGTAGAGCGTGCGTCCGTCGGAGTCGAAGATTGACGCAGGCGGCGGATTGAAGCGGCCTCCGGTGAAACTGGAAATTTGCGCCAGCAGCCGGGTGTCGGAGCCGCGATCCTGCCCTTCCTGGTCCTGACGATCAAAGCCAATTTCAGGAAAGGCGCTGGTTTCCACCACCGGACGAATACGGAAAAGACCACGGAGATTGCCGGTGGGCAGAGTTCCGCTGTACACGCGGGGAGCAGCCTTAGTGACAGCCATGGGTTTTTCAAAGCCGTTTGGACCGAGCACGAAAATGGGCGGGACGCTGGCAGGCTCGGGCGTGTTGGAGCTGAGGCGGTAAGTAACCTCAATTCTGTTGTTCGCGGCATCAAAGCGGGCGCTGCCTTCGCTGCGGTTGGAATGCGAGAGCAGGTCGCGAGTGACATTGATCCAGAATTTATCGAAGCCCGGCCAAGTGATCCAGGATTCAGCCCAGCGGCTTTTGGCGTCCGACGTAAAAACGGCGGCGCGGCCCAAGCCGTACTGCCATTGCACATAAAGCGGGTCTTTCTTTTGCTCATCAATGCTGAGGATTGTGTCAGTGGCGGGTTTGGCGGTGAAACGAGCGTAGCCTTTAAGCGGCGGCGCGGTATTGATTCCGATGCCATCGAGGATTTCGGCTTGGTGGGCGATCATCGGCGTGAGTGGTTTCTCCACGGCCGTGGAACCGCTGTAATCCTGCACATCCTTCAAAAGAATCTGCTCCAAGCCCGCTGGTTCGTTCAGGAAATAACTGCGACCGCCGGAGTTGACCGCAATTTTTTCCAGGTAGGTACGGTTGACATCCTGACCAAGTCCCACGGTGGAAATGGTGACCTGATGCGCCAGCGCTTCTTTCGCCAAGTCAAGGCTGTCGCCTTCTTCGGAGATGCCGTCCGTGAGAAGAACGATGTGTTTCACGTTGGCTTTGGAGGGAAGCACTCGGCGGTAAGCTTCCGCCAAAGCCGGAGCAATTTGCGTCCCGCCGTCCGGAGTGATGCCGGAGATCAGGCGCTTAATCAACGACTTGTCTTCCGCGCGGCGCACCGGCACGGCCCATTGAAAGGAGTTATCAAAGATCAGAACGCCGATGTAATCGATAGGACGCAGATGATCGACGACACCGATGGCGGACAAGCGGGCGAGATCGATTTTCCGGCCTTCCATTGAGGAGGATTTATCGATAATCAGGCCGACGCAGGCGCCTTCCGGGGATTTAGGCGGCGCGAGTTTGGCGGGCAGCACGCGGTCCAGCGCGTCCATTTGCTTGTCCTCTTTGTAGACCTGACGCTCGCCGCCGATTAAAAGAAGTCCCCCGCCCTCTTTCACATATTGCTCCAAGCGGTCTTTCTGGATAGGCGCAAAGGCGGTGAGATCCAGGTTGTTTAGAATGATGAGCTGGAAGTCGCCTAAGTCCTTCTCCAATTTCGAAGCGTCACGGGAAAGATCGAAGTCCGCTTCGTTGAAAGCGCTCAGGAGGTTGGTGTCCGAGCCGGGCGGGTCCTGCGAAAGATAGAGCACCTTCGCGCGCTTCAATTGAATAGCCGCCTCAAATGGAACATCACCGAGTTCCGCCGCCTCAATCCGGCCGGAGATGGACGTAGCGCCGCTGGAGTTGACGCGCGCATGAACACGCAGGAGATTAACGCCGGACTGGAGATCAACACCATTGGTTCCCAGCTTTTTTCCTTCCGCCGAGATTTCTACTTGCGCGTGCGCGGACGACGGCGAGAGAACGGTCAGGTCAATTGGAATCTGCTCGCCCGCATACGCTTCACGCGGCAGGGAAATCGATTGCAGGTGAAGGCCGGAAGGAGGGCGCCCTGATAAAGGAATGGTGTCAACGGGAACATGAAGGCGTTGCAGTTCCGCAAGGGCGCGAGCGCTGCTGCCTTCGTTTTCATTGCCGTCGCTGATCAGTACCAGACGGGGGATGTAGTCGGCAGGCATGGCGGCCATGCTGCCGGTGAGCGCCGCTTCCAGATTAGTCGCTCCCTTATAAGGGTTCGCGGCGGGCCGCAGATGAAAGCCGTTTGCGGTTTCTTCCTTCGATAAAGGGCGCGGAGCGCTGGCGAATGGGACGACTTTCATCCAATTGCCGTTCCGGGAGCGGGCCATTTGGGCCGCCAGGTGATCAGCTTGGGAAAGGTCGTTTTGGCTGATGCTGCCCGAAGTGTCAACCAGCACGACCGCGGCGGTTTTAGTTTGCGGCAGAGTGATAACAGGCTCGGCTAGGGCGAGAAGGATCGCCGCGACGCTGGCGGCCTTTAAAAGTAGGCTGACGCGGCGAGTTCGTCCACGCCATGACCAGATTACCCACGCGGCGGGAAGCAGGAGGAGAGCGATCAGAAACGGATGAGCAAACGTCACTGCGAGACCAGTTCCTTTTCACGTTTGGGCGCTGCGTTGCTTTGAAGCGGGGAAGTTGTCTTGGAACGCGGCCTGACGGTCATGCGGTTGCGGCCAAAGAGCCACCACTCCGCAAAGATGCCGAGACCACCCAGGCAAGCGAGCCACTTCCAGAGGTCAATCGACGTGGGCAGTGTCGAGGCGGCGGGCGACAGGCCGGTAGCGGCGTTTGCGGGCGGCGCCCAATTCCCTTCCCCCACATCCGGCAAGGTGAGCGAAAGGGTTCGTTCGTAGTCATCGCCGGAAATGACATGCACGACCGTGGGCTGATTGACGAACAATTGCAGGGTTTGCTCGCGAACGGTAAACGGCACGGCAAAGCCGCGATCATCCGTGATACGCAAGTGATCCGCGCGCTCACCAGGAGCGAGAGGCAGCGCGACGGCTCCCACGCGGCTGGCCGTGAAATCGGAGTTACGGAAAGCTTCCGGCGCAAGCCAATGCAGAAGGTTGGCAAACAGCAGTGGAGTGGTTATGCTGAACCGGAGACCGCCCGCGAGGGGATCGAACCCGACAATCGCTGACTTGGGATGAGACCCGGAACCGGTTACGGCAGCCACAACAGCGCCTTCCGCGATGCTCGCGAGGGGGACAGCGCCGTCGAAATCTCCGAAAACTTCTGCCTCGCCGATGCGATCTTCCCTGGCATGCAGACCGGTTTCGGGAAACGCGCCGGTGTGCCAGGTTTTGATGACGCCGTCCCTCACAACGGTTTTAATCGGCAGCGGAGAGCGGTCCCTGGGCGGAACAATCCAAAGGCTCGGAACAGCCGGAAGTTGAGGCGGCGCGAAGCCGTCCAGGAGCGCTAAATCAGCGGCGGGCTTTGCCTTATATTGGGACGGATCGAAATAGCCCACCATTAAGTGATGGTTCGCTTCCAGAAGAGGCCGCAGGGAGTCACGGCGGCTGGTGTAGGCCGCTATCGTAAAATTTCTGTTTCCGGGAAGCTGTAAAACTGCGCGGTTATCGCTCCGCAGGCTGTCGTCGTTGTCGATGTCCGCAATCAAGCGTCCCGCTGTGTTCGTTACGAAATTGTATTTAGCCGCCAGTTCTTCGCCAGGGCGAAGCGCGTAGACTCTGGGCGCAAAGCGGGTTCCCGCGAATTGTGTTTTGAGCGTCAGGCGGCGCGGGAAGCTCCCTTCGTTTTTGAGCGTAATGGCGGCTTCCCAGGAATTTGTCTCCTCATCATCGCGTTTCACGCTCATCTGGCGTATACCGGCATTTTCGCCGTCAGCCGGAACAGTGATCACTCGCAGATTGGCGGGAGTGGTTTCAACCGGTTTGTCTCCCCCGATTCGCCGCGGGCCAACATAGACGATCTCGCCCGGAGCGTTGCCGGACCAACTCTGCGCTTGTCGGGCAAACGAGAATGCCTGCGGAAGATCCAGCGCGGAAACACTGGATGTTGAGTCCCGAAGAGCGCTTAAGATTTGCTCATGGCTGGAGGTGAATGGCGTTCCCGGCGAGGCAAGGGCGTCCACACGCACCAGCATGAGGCGGTCGCGGACAGGAAGGGAAGAAAGATAACGCGAGGCAAGCTGACGCTCACGGTCAAGAACTGATCCGTTTGAAGCTTTCGCGCCGGACCAGACGGAAGTGTCGAGCAGCAGGACGTGATCCCGGCTGCGTCCAGCGCGGCTTCCCCATTGCAGTTGAGCGATAGCAAGCAGGAGCAGGATCAGGCTGATCAGTTGAAGGAGCAGCGACCAGGGTTGATGCATGCGCTTGCGGCGGGTTTGCTCCTCGGCTGCGACGGCGGACGGCCAAAAGCGCAGAGTCGAGACAACTTTCTTGCGCTTGCTTCGATCCAGCAGATAAAGCGCGGTAACGACTCCCGCCAGCGCGCCGAAAAGCGCGAGGAATTCGCCGATGCTGAGGTTGAGAAAAAACATTGGTTTCTACCGAGTTCTCCCCGCGGTAGTCATGGGACCGAACATGGCTTCTTCGATCGGGACCCGGGTGGACAAACCGGCGTAGCGGCCGCCATTACGCAAGGCAAGCCTGCGGAGTTCTCCCGCGTGCGCGTCGAAAGCCAGTTTGTATTCTTCGCGAGCATTGTCATCCACCGCGACTTTCATCTGCGCGCCGGTTTCGGCATCGACCAGTTCAATCTCGCCACGGTCGCTGGGCTGGCGATCCTCTTCGCCCCACAGTTGAATAAGCATCAGTTCATGGCCGAAGTCAGCGAGATACTGAAGCGGGTGAAAACAGTCGGCGTCATCGAGAAAGTCCGAAATAATAATGACGAGGCCGCGCTGCGGATAGGTATTCAAAAAAAGACGCAGCACATCCAAGTAGCGGGTTTGACCGCCGGGAGTGAGGGCGCGCAAATAATTTTCAGAGGGCTGAAACCGGTGACGCCCGCCGCTGCATAGAAACGGGTCGAGCAAGCGCCCGGCGAAAGGCTGAAGAAGAATGCTGTCGAGGCGCACCAACCCGACATAAACCAGGGAGGCGGCCAGTTTGCGCGCGTAATCAAATTTGGTGAGATCTCCCGCGGCGGCTCCGCTGGTCATGGAAGCGCTGACATCAATCAACAAGCGTACCGGAACACGGGGCTCCAGTTGGAACATTTTGAGAAAGAGCTTCTCGAAACGCATGTAAGCGCGCCAGTTCACGGCGCGAAGATCGTCGCCTTGATGAAAGCTGCGGTGATCGAGAAATTCCTGCCCCGACCCCGCGAAGTGGGAAATATTATGACCGCCGACGAGACCGGGAAATGACTTTTGCCACTGCAAAGTGAGCCGTTCCAGCCGTTCGAGGAAGTGACGATCAATGAGCGGTTCGGGCATGGGCTAAAGAACCAGTGTCCCGCCTTTCTACAAGCGGGCGCTTACGTGATCAAAGATTTTGCGCAGAACCGTTTCCGTGCTTTCGCCATCGGCATGGGCGTCAAAGTTCAGGATGATGCGGTGACGCAGCACGGCGGCGGCAATGGCTGTAATATCTTCAATGCTCAGATGCATGCGCCCTTTCATAAGGGCCAGCACGCGGCCGCATTCAATCAGCGCTTGCGCGCCGCGCGGCGAACTGCCGTAACGAATGTAGCGCGTCGTGATGTCAGGAACTTGGGGCGTGCCCGGCTGCGTGGCCATGACCAGATCAATGGCAAACTCCTGAACGTGCGGCGCAACAACAACCTGTTTGCAGACAGCCTTCAGTTCGGCAATGCCTCGGCGGTCGAGCATCTGGCGGAGTTCAACGTCATCGCTCTTTGTGGTGAGATCGACGATGCGGCTGAGATCATGGCGAGACGGGTAAGTCACGAGAATCTTCATTAGAAAGCGATCCAGTTGGGCTTCCGGAAGCGGATAGGTGCCCTCCATCTCAATGGGATTTTGCGTGGCCATGACCAGAAAGGGCATATCGAGCGTGTAGGTGGAGGTGCCGCTGGTCACCGTGCGCTCCTGCATGGCTTCGAGCAGGGCCGATTGAGTTTTCGGCGTGGCGCGATTAATTTCATCCGCTAACACAAGGTGCGCGAAGATGGGGCCGGGCTGAAAGCGGAGGTTCTTGTGGCCGTGCTCATCGCTTTCCATGACCACGCTGCCGACAATATCGCCGGGCATGAGATCCGGAGTGAACTGGATGCGCGAGTAGCGAAGCTCCAGAACGCGCGAAAGAGTGCGGAGGAGCGTGGTTTTACCCAGGCCGGGAACTCCTTCGAGGAGCACGTGACCGCCCGCGATCAGGCAAATAAGAACGCCGTCGATCACGTCGGTCTGACCGACAATGACTTTGCCGATCTCTTCCCGCACGCGGCTCAGATCTTTTGTCGCACGATCAACCGCCAGATCGGCGGTAAGTGTTTCAGCCATTTCCAATCATCTTAAAAGAGCAGTACGACAAAACGGAGTCGCGGACAACTACGAGCCAGGAGGGAACACCATATGGCTCGGGTTGACGCCGCGGCGCTCACAATCAGCTATATAAAGTCTGCCATAACTGTCTAGAACATAGTCCTGGGGAGAGAAACCGAGGTCCTTTGCGGTCTTGTCGATCCAATGCCCCGGCCCTTCCAGTTCGAGAAAAAAGCCGATGGGCGTCTCGTCGACGGTCACGACTCCGGCGGCGTCAGCCGATCGAAACTCCGTCCTGTACTTCTCATAACGGAAAGATGGTTCAAAGCCGATAGACGTTAGTATCTGATGTAAAATTCCGACCGAACCAACCGAGGTTTCAAGTTCGGGGCGGCTCTTATAAGGACCGGGCGCTCCGGGACCTTTCCATGTGATCACGCCGTGGTCGCCGACTTGACGAAGCCGCAGGATCATGCTGTCCTGGCGTAAGCGACCGTTAGGCGTGTCGTAGAGCGTATTGGCTTCGAACAGGCGCGGAACGGACTCGCGAAAGCCTGCCCCTTGCAGCCGTTGGGGAATATCGGCGAGAGTGGGAACGGGAATCTTAACTTCCGTTTCGGTAGGACTGGCAGCCATGTGGAAGAGGATCTATTCTCTTTTTATTGTGGCATCCGTATAATAAAGGCACGTAGCCGTTGGTGTGCGCCCGTAGCTCAGTTGGATAGAGCGGATGACTTCGAATCATCAGGCCGGGAGTTCGAGCCTCTCCGGGCGCGCCAAAAGGACCGAATGCAGCGATATTAGGCTGCCTGCGTAGAATCTGAATCCACTTTGATATCCTCTATCGCGTGCGTCATCTAGCCTTGATTGCTCTTTTCGCCGGTGCGGGAGTTTGCTGGCCGCAGGGGTCTGTCCAGAATGGCACGTTTGAGGGCTATCCCGCCGTCACGCTGTCAAATGGAAAATTGGAGTTGAGCGTCACCCTGAAGGGCAGCACGCTTGCCAATCTTGTGCTCCTGGACGACCGGGAGAAGTTGAGCCCGCTGTGGAATCCGATGCGCATGGCGCGTGAATTAGGGCAACAACCAAGGTTTGACGGCGGGGCGGGACACTTCGTTTGCGTTGATGGATTTGGAGCCATGTCCGCCGAGGAGAAAGCGGCGGGACTGCCGTTCCACGGCGAGGCGCATACGCAGACGTATACAACACGCTTGGAGCGCGAAGGCACGAGCACGGCGGTTACATTGACAGCCAAGCTTCCGATTGTGCAGGAGGTGTTTACGCGCACGTTCCGGGCCGTGGATGGCGAGAATGTTATTTCGGTCGAAAGCGAACTGGAAAGCCTGCTGGGGTTTGATCGTCCGGTAAATTGGGCGGAACATGCGACGATTGGCTCGCCGTTTCTGGAGCCTGGGGTGACGGTGGTGGATCTTTCAGGTTCACGCTCGCGCACGCGCCCGTATGAGCAGACAAATAATAACGCGCCGGTTGAGCGGCGTCTCCGTCCAGGGGAAGATTTCACTTGGCCAATGGCTCCCGGCCTGGACGGTAAAGCCATTGATCTTCGGCGGACGCCGGAAAATCCGCACTATCTGGACCATGCCGCTACGCTGCTTGATCCGGCTCGCGAACTGGAGTGGGTAACGGCGCTGCATCCGAAAAAGCGGCTGATCTACGGGTACGTGTTCAGGCGGTCGGAATACCCATGGCTGCAATACTGGGGCAATTATCCTCCCACGCAAAAAATGGCGCGGGGCTTGGAGTTCGGGACGCAGCCGTACGATGTGCCTCGACGCGAGGTCATCAGCGCCGGTTCCCTGTTTGACACGCCGTTGTTTCGGTGGCTGCCGGCGAAATCGAAAATTAGCACCAAGTTCCTGCTGTTTTATGCGCGCGTGCCTGAAGGTTTCGGGAAGGTGGACGACATTCGAATCGAAAATCATCAACTGGTGATTGAGGATCGCTCCGCCCACAAGCAGGTAACGCTGGCAGCCACATTGGGTTTATAGGCGGCTAGGCTTTGTTCACCAGCTTTTTGGTGTATTGGAGACTTTCGTCCAGCGCTTCCCGTTGCCGCTGTGCTTCATCCTTGCCTTCCCACGGTTCATTTTTGTAAGGCTTTCCGCGCTCCGCAATTTGGAGATAACGCACAAACTCCCAAGCGGGCGTGTTCCGGTAAGCAGCCCAAAAAGCTTGGTCCTGATAGGGGAGGACTTTAGGCCCGAATAAGATTGACTCCAGCGATAGCGCTTTGCCGGGACACAGTTCGATATATTTCCGTACGTACGAATCAATGTCCACGTTGCCGCGCCCCATCTGCACCCAGGTCACGGCGGCTCCCTGCGGCACTGTCCAGACCGCGCTGTCGCGCAGGTGACTAGTCAGCACATAGGGATGCAGAACCTCCAACGTGAGATGCGGATCTTCCAGCGTCCATAGTGGGTTTCCGGAATCGAGGCACACGCCGACAAAATCGCGCCCTGCTTCCTCTACCAGCATTTTGAGTTCACGCGCCTGCATGTCTCCAGCGTGGTTCTCAATAGCGATTTTCAGGTTCCGGTCCAGGGCCTTCGAGCGAACGTTTTGCAAAACTTTTGCCGTGTCTTCAATACGCGCTTCGATAGGTCCAGGCTTGCGGTCGTCAGCGCTTCCCAAGACGGCTCGCACAATTCGGGAGCCCACGATGTTGGCCGCCTCCATCATGCGACCGATTTGTTCTTCGGCTGTGCCCTGAGAGCGGTCGAACATTTTGGAGCTCGGGCAAATGGATTTCATTCCGATCTCTATTTCGAGACCCAGTTTGGCGGCATGTTCCCGCACGGCGCGGAGGTTTTCCGGCGCAAGACTGCCGATGAACCGTATTTCGGAGAAATGCACCACTTGGACGTTTCGCGCCGCGCAATAGTCCAGGTATTGCAGGGGCGTCCAGTTCTGCGCGCGCAGGCTGAAGAGATCAATGCCCAGCTTCACGTTCGGTTTCTCTGAGGCGGCTGCAAGCGGAGCAGCGGCGGCGGCAACGGCAAGAAATTCGCGACGATCTATCATTCTCAGAATTTAGCAGGAAGGCTTATCTTTGCGATATATTGGGCAGGCTATGCGGAAGTATATGTTCCTGCCGTTGCTATTAGCGGGTCTCATCAGAGCGCAGGCTGTTGATCCGCGCCTGGAGCAATTGATTCAATCGCACGTAGCGAATCATGATTTCATGGGATCGGTCTGCGACGCAATTGGCAGCTACGGTTCATGGAGAGAAGATAACGCTGCCTTCGGAGCGAAAAGAAATCACGCTTTCGCGGGATGTGCTGGCTTCTTACGTTGGGACCTATGAGCTGGCTCCTACTGTGGATCTGAAAATCATGCTGGAAGGAGATCATTTGGAAACCCAATTGACCGGCCAACCGAAATTTCCGATCTTCGCGGAGACGCCGACCTTGTTTTTTCTGAAGGTAGTGGACGCGCAATTGGAATTTGGGAAAGATGGGTCGGGCAAAATTAGTCAAGTCACGCTGCATCAAAACGGGCGCGATGTGGTTTGCAAGAAAAAGTGAAAGTTGTGGTAGGCCAGACTCGACCTCCCACGCTTCGCTATCGGATTAGGTCAGGCGTGCCGCATGTTGCGACATCATGTTCATAACTTCTGGGTAGCGCGTAAGTCACCACCTATCCCGGATGACAGGGAATAGGGAGCAATTGAGTGAGCCGGAGGCGCTTCGAGGAACAAATGTTAATTGGATGTTCGACTAATCATTTGCTTGAAGATACCGCCCAGTTTCAATATCTCAGCGAGGTTCGAAGGCTTTCGTATATAGGCGGAAGCCCTCAACCGTGCGGCTTCGTCTTTGTCTCTTTGATTGTCTGAGGATGTGAGCACGACGACGGGAACCAAATGGCATTTGGCGCTCGCCCGAATAGCTTCCAGCACAACGCTTCCACGCTTGCGAGGAAGATTGAGATCAAGAATAACCAGGTCAAGAGAAGGAATCTGGTCAACGTTGAGACCCCCGATAAATTCCAATGCACGCTGACCATCCTTGATAACGATCAGTTCGCATTGCACCTCGTGTTCCTCAAGAGCTTCGCGGACCAGGTTTGCATCGGCTGGGTTGTCTTCCACCAAGAGAATGACGTAGCGGGCTTCCGCTTGAGAATCCCGCGGAGTACTTTCAAGCTCCAGGGAGGGTAAATAGAAACGTTGAACCCCCTCCGAGCTTAGACTCCACCCAAATCCGTCCCCCGGCGCGTTCCACAATTCGCTGACAGATAGCGAGCCCGATTCCTGTACCCGGGTAATCGGCGAAACTATGCAGGCGCTTGAATATGCCAAAGATTTGCTCCTTATACTCGGGATCGATACCGAGGCCGTTATCTCGAACTGAGAATTGCCACATGCTGCCATTTCGCTCGGCAGCGACGTGGATCTCTGGAGGCTTCTCACTCCGATACCGAATGGCGTTTCCGACAAGATTCTGAAACAACTGCTCTAACTGAAATTTTTGTACGCAAACCGAAGGTAGAGACCCGTGTGTGATTAATGCACCGCTCTCCTGAATGGCGACGCTCAAATTCGCAAGGCTTTCGATCAGAACGTCGTTCGCATCCACGTCGTGCGTCACGGTTTCGCCCAATCTCGAAACCTGAGTAAAAACCCGTAGGCCTCGTAACAGCCTTTCCATGCGGATCGCACCCTCAACGATATACCCGATATACTGATCCCCTTGCGCGCCGAGCTTGTTGCCAAACTTCCTTTGAATCATCTCCCCATAAGCGGAAACCATCCGCAGTGGTTCCTGCAGGTCATGCGACGCCGAGTAAGCAAACAGTTCCAGATCGGCATTGGCTTGCACTAGCGATTCGTTGGCCTGTTTAAGCGCTTGCTGGTATTGCTCCTGTTCGGTGATGTCCCGGGCAATCTTGGAAGCGCCCACGATTCTACCGGTGGCGTCTCGGATCGGCGACACAGTGAGTGAGATCGAGAGAAGGCGGCCATCCTTGGCCTTCCGTTTAGTTTTATAGTGGTCAACATGCTCACCGGAGGTGATCCGCGCGAGAATATTCGGAAGCTCATTCAGACGGTCAGGAGCGGCAAGTACGGAGATGTGCTGTCCAATAATCTCGTCTGGCGTGTAACCGAAAATCCGCTGAGCACCTCGATTCCAGCTTCGAATGATGCCGTTCAGATCCTTGCTGATAATGGCATCGTCCGAGAACTCAACGATGGATGCAAGATGCTCTCGAAGCGCTACCGCATCAATAATACCACCGCCGATCTCACGCGAAGCATTGGTGTGGTTTGTGGTACCCAGCAATAAGGCTCCTCCTCCGCTGCGCTCATCGCTTGAGCTTCCTTTTATAGCGTTTAGGGAACTCCAACGAGGTTCATTCATATGCACCTCCTAAACGCGAACTAATCACAAGGCAGTGTTCGCAGCGCCGCAAATGCGTTCTTCAGTGTCCCAAATCGACGTTGGACTTTGACTGTCCCTCAACGGAACGCTTAGACCGGATGGCTCTTAAGTACGAGTCCAGCTTTATTGTAAGCGGAACCGGTTGGATGGTCAAGACATGCCACCATTGTACTCGTTCTGGGTACATTGTTGGCCATCTGGAAGTTGGGAAGTCCGGCCCGGAATGCTGCTCGGTGTCCGACAACGGGCGAATTGCCGGGGCTGTCCGCAAGGTCAAGTTCAAACCATAACGAATAAGTTGGTTTACGGCACGATGACCGCTTTCGCGGAGCGATGCTGCCGCACGGTTTCGAGAGCTTCGCTCGCTTCCTGCAACGGAAATCGATGGCTCACTTCCTTGGCAAACAACTGCCTCCAGTGCGTGCGGTCCAGAAACGTCAGGGCTTTATTCACGTGGCGCGGCTCAAAGGCCCAACTGCCGACTACGTTTAGCTGCTTGCGGGTAATGGTGTGGGGATTCATGAGGACGTTTCCCGCGTCAGCATACTGCCCGAGCACCAGATAGGTGCCTCCGTCACGGCATAACTCCAAGCCTTCCGGAACGGCTGCGGGATAGCCCACGCACTCGACCACAAGGTCCGCTCCATAGCCGCCGGTTTGTTCGAGAACTCGCCGGCGGCGCTCGTTTGCGTCCGGCATCTTTTCGATGGAGATGACTTCGTCAGCGCCGAACTCACGCGCTAAATTCAGCCGGTGGGCCGGCGCGCCGACCGCAATGATTTTATCCGCGCCGGAGTGACGGGCCAAGGCTAAGGCTGCTAATCCGACAGGGCCGGTGCCTTGAATCAGCACGGTATCGCCTGGTTGCACGGGTGCTCGCTCCAGCCCATGAATGGCCGTGGTGAGCGCGCAGCCTCCGCCTACCACGGCTTCGGTCGGCAATTCATCCGGGAGACGGAAAACGGCGCTTCCCTTCCGCAGCAGAATATATTGCGCGTAGCCGCCGCGCAGATGAGGAGATTCGTCGGCGCAATAGGAAATGCCGTACGCTTTGCGAAAGGAGCAGCGCGTGGGTTGGCGCTTCAAACGGCAGTAGTAGCATTCGCCGCACGTAATGGAACTGGCCCAGGTGATGCGGTCTCCCACGGCGAGCGGTTCTCCGCGCCAATCCTTTTTCAAATCAGGGCCAAGGCGCTCGATGCGGCCCACGGTTTCGTGACCCAGGATGACCGGCAAAGGAATCGGCAATTGCCCCAGCCAGAGATGCACGTCCGTGCCGCAAATGCCCGCCATTTCGACGCGGACCAAAGCTTCTTCCACGCCAATTTCACCGGGAAGCGGATACTCGCGGAGCTGAAGCGGCTTTTGATATGCCGTGAGAACGGCGGCAGAACAGGTTTGTCCCGGCATGTTCAATTTTACTTGGAGCGTTCCTTGGCAATTGCACCACGCAATATCGATTCGGCCTGCGTGCCGTGGTTAAGCAACGATGCCTTTGCCTTCCATGATGTGAACGTACTTGTTAATCGGCAGGTTGATGAGGCGATCCACTTGGGTGCTCGGCGCGGGCCAGTGGATTTCGAGCCCGTCGATTTTTCCGGCTTTGCCGATTCCGAGCACTTCGCGCCCATCGTGCGAGGAAAGATAGCTGCCGCCGCTATTTTTTAAGCGAGAACGTTTCTTTCCGGCGGCGGTCCAATAGATTCGGGCTCCAATCGCGTCGCGGTTACACATAATGCCTTCGAGTTTCACGCCCAGCCAGTTATTGCCTTGGGCCGCGTTGTTCTTCAGTAAAACGGGCGCTCCGCCATTATTGGCGACCAGCACATCCACCGCTCCATCGTTATTGAAGTCGCCTATGGCTAGACCGCGCGCGGGGAAGGGCTGCCGGAACGCGGGACCGGCAAGATCACTTACATTGCGGAGCTTGCCGTCTTCGCCCTGATGAAACAAGAGCAGCGGCTCTTTGTATTTCACCTGCGTGGAATAATGATCGATCATGTCGTCAGGATGCCCGTTGGCCAGAAACAGATCAATCTCGCCATCGTTGTCGTAGTCGAAGTACTTCAACCCCCAGCCGCTTAATAAACGAGTGGCTTGCGCAACGCCCGCGCCGTGCGCCACATCACGAAACGTCTCGTCCTTGTTGTTCTGGTACACGGAGAACATCTCCTGATCGACGTTGGCGACGAAAAGATCCTGCCAGCCGTCGTGATTAAGGTCCGCCGCATCGACGCCCATGCCTGAGCGCGGTTGGCCGTTTTCACTGAACGCCACCTCCGCCTGCAGCGCGATCTCCTCCCATTTCCACGCGCCGTTCGAGCCAGGGCCGCGATTCACATAAAGGTAATTTTGCACGGTGTCGTTGGCGACGAAAAGATCCATGCGTCCATCATTGTTGATGTCGGTCGCTACAACGCCCAGGCCCTTGCCCAGCGACTTAGCGATATCGGTTCCTTTGCTGACCTCAGTGAATGTGCCGTCGCCGTTGTTGTGATACAGGAAACTCGCGGTTCCCTTGAAGACGCGCGGGATGCAGTAGTAGTGTTTGCCGATCTTGTTGTCGCCGCACTCGAATTTATGAGCGCCTGAGTAATCGACAAAGCTGCACAGGAACAGATCCAGCCTGCCGTCATTGTCGTAGTCAAACCAGACGGCGCTGGTGGTCCAGCCGGGCGTCGCCACGCCGGCCTTTTCCGTGATGTCGCTGAAAGTGCCGTCATGGTTGTTCTTGTAAAGAATGCATCTGCCGTAGGCGGTGACGAGCATGTCCGGCCAGCCGTCGTTGTCGAAATCGCCCACGGCGACGCCCATGCCGAAGGTGCCGCCGCGAACACCGGCCTTCTCGGTAACATCCGTAAACGTGCCGTCACGGTTGTTTTTATACAGCGCATTCCGGATGGGCTTAGAAGGCCTCCAGAAGTCGCAAGGACCGCTGTTTACTAAGTAAATGTCCATCCAGCCGTCATTGTCATAATCGAGGAAGGCGCATCCCGGACCGAGCGTTTCAGGCAAATAATGCTGGTCGGACATGGCGTTGTCGTGTACCCATTCGATACCGCTCGCGGAGCGCGGAACTTCGGCAAAGAGCGGTTCGGGTTGCTGCGCCCTCCCTTGCCGCCCCAGCAACGGCCATGCTCCACAACCGGCAAGGAGCCGCAGCATTTCTCGTCTGTTGAAATTCATGGGTTGTCTATTTTGTGGATGCGCGGTCGCTTCCGGCGGCTTTACGCAAAATGTCTTCCATTTCTCCCGGCTTGAAATTCAACTCCGTCAAACGCGTGCTGTAGAGAACGCGGCCGTCCGCGCCAACGATGAACGCACGGCTGGGCCATGCGTGATAAGCAGTTTCCACGGTTCCCTCCAGGCCGTCAACCAGCGCCGGAAAAGGGAGGTGAAGACGGCGGCTGCACATCGTCGCATTCTTTCCTTTTTCGGCAAGCGTTCCTGCTGAAGACAGGGCCACGCCGTCTCGGACGTTGCGGGTGCTTTGCCAGTTATCGCTTCCGTGAGCTTCGCGGATGTAAATCAGCAGGAACGGCAGATGCGAACCGTAGGATTGATGCAGGGTCTTCAGCGCGTCGGCGGAGGATCGGAAGTTCGGGCAACTGTAGCTGCCGAACACAAGCACGACCGGGGTCTTGCCATGGAAATCGCGCAGACGAACGATCTTGCCTGAGACCGCGTCAGGGAGAGCGAAATCAGGGGCAGGCGCATGGAGCTTTGGTCCGGGATCGGAGGCGCTTGCCGCTTTTTCCAGGGATTGCGCTTGCGCCCGTTCGCGTGCTGCTTCGGGCGTGAGGTGAAGCCCAGCGTAGACTGATGACAATGTTTGATGAGCTTCGGAGGAACTAGGCATGGCCCGCCTAGCGGCTTCGGCATAGGGGCGAGCTGCGTTGAACTGGCCTGCTCCGCTGAGGCATTCCGCCAGCGCAAGCTCCGCTTCGCTTGATGCGGGTCGAGTTTGCAGGGCACGGCGCAGCGGCGGAATAGCTTCATTGAACTGCCGGCGAAAGGTCAGGATCTGGCCCAGGCAGAGATTGGCGGCGTAGTCGTTTGCATTGATCGCTAATTCCTTTTGGAAAGCAGCAGCGGCGGCTTCCGCGTCGCCGGTATTCAGGAGGGCGCGCCCATACAGCGATTGCAGTTGAGGCAGAGCAGGGTTCAGTTCAATGGCGCTGGCAAGTTGTTTGACGGCGGCGGGATAATCGCTTGATTCGAACATGCGCGTCCCCAGGAGAAAGCGGGCCTCGGCGGTATCACCGTTACGCAGAATGCGGTCGAGCAGCAATTGTCCTTCTGCCATGCGCTGCTCATGAAGCAAGGCCAAGCCCAACATGTAGGCTAAAGCCAAGTCATTTGGTTGTTGCGCTTCAAGTCCCTGCAGAAGTTCGATCACGCGACCGTCTTCGCCCGTTTGCAGTCGGCAGTCGGCAAGAAGCATGGTGATTCTGTTATCCTGCGGCGCATTCTTGTGCAGCGCTTCGAGGCGGCTTTCCGCTTCTTTGAGGCGTCCGCTTTTTTCGTAAGCCAAAGCGATGTTGAGCGCGATACGGCTATCGTGAGGAAGAAGTTTGTCGGCGGCTTCGTATTCGGCGATGGCTTCGTCGAAACGACCCAGGTTGACGAGCACAACACCCAGGTTGACATGAGTGGCGACTTCGTCCGGCTGGATCTTAAGAAGAGCGCGATAAGCGTCGGCGGCAGCGGCGTAATCGTGCGATTGCTGCAGTTGAACGGCGCGTTGCGCGAGAGCCACGGGATCACGGACGTCCGATTGCGCCCAAGCCGCGACGGCTCCCCACGCGGTCGTCAGAATGAAGGATCTAATCCGGGTATGGCGCATTCGCCCTCACAATCCGGATCTCGTGATCGGTGAACCCGTGGTGCGACCCTGAAATTTCAATCTTCGGCATGTGGCAGGAGACGCAATTGCCTGTCGCCGTTTTACAAGCGCGCGCCGATGGTTTGCCGCCATGACAGGCCAAGCATTTTCCGTCGTAGCTCGTGTCCACTCGGTTGATTTCCTCATGCGGGTTGTGACAAGCCGTGCAGCGGATGCGTTTATCATCGGCGTCGTAGCACTTGCTATTGGTCAGGCGGTAAGGCTGAAACCGTACGTTTAATACGCCGAGATGTCCGGAAGCCGCGATCTCTTCCCAGGTACGATGGCATTGCCCGCAGAAGTTGGACGTCTCCTCGCTATTGAGCGCGCGCAGGTCTTTCATGCGCGCCAGTTTTGCATCTCCCTTTTGAATGCCTTCCAAATGATGATCGGATGAGCCGTGACAGCGCTCGCACTGTACGCCGGGAATCAATTTGTCCAGCGTGAGTTCCCGGCCCTCCACCGCGTTCGTGGCGTGACAGCGAAAGCATTGCACTTTCTCATCATGATCCATCAACTGCCCGGCAGCCTGCGTAAGGTTCGCCGGTTTTACGTTGGGCGCTCCCAGGGTGAAATCCAAGCCATTGATTTCGCGATAATAGCTGACGCGGCTCTGGTAGAGCTCGCCGTCTTTTTCGTAGACGTAGGTTTGTCCGGCTGAGCCTAAGCCGAAAGCCCAACGGAGGGGAACGGTAATAGTTTGCTGCCCATCCGAAACGGAGTAAATGCTCCGGTCGCCTTGGCGCTCAATGCGATACGAGTACGACCCGTTCCTAAAGCTCAGGGCTGGATGACTCTTTAGAATGGCGCATTCGCTCGTCAGTTCCAGCGCGTGAGCCATGGAGGTTTGGGGATGAGGGTTGCTCTGCGCGGGATGACAAGCCGCGCATTGGCGGACAGCGCGCAAAGGCGCGTGGCTGACGGGCTGAGCTGACAGGCTTCCCGGTAATCCCCAAAAGAGCAGAGGAAGGAAGCGCGCGAAGCATCTCATTTCGTGGGCTTGGCCGCGATTTCATTGGCTGCCTGCCGCTCCGTGTTGAGCTTGGCGACCAAAGCCCGCTCGCGCTCGCCATCCGCTTTTCTTTTTTCGCGGAAGTATACGGTGGCGAGCGATACATGCGCTTCCAGGAATTGCGGCGCTTCTTTCACCAGCGATTCTAAATTCCGTTGGGCCTGCTCGATGTTGCCCTTTGCTATCTCTATCAGGGCCATCTGATAGCGGACGCCGAAATCTCCGGGACGGATCTGTAAGGCGTGCCGCAAATGCCGCAGAGCTTCGTCATTCTGCTCATCCTGGCGAAGCAGCACTCCCATGCGCAGGTTCGAGTCAAAGTTGTTGGGGTCCATTTGCAGTTCGCGCTCGAAAGCCTTTCGCGCCCCGGCCTGATCGCCTGTCGATAAGAGAGCCTGACCGTAATAGGTATACAAATCAGGCAGGTTCGGATTCAGGTCTACAGCTTTCTGCAAATCCTCCAGCGCGCCGGAAAAATCGCTGACCATGAATTTCGTTGTGCTCATTAATAGGCGGGCTTCCGCCGAATCTCCATTTTTCAGGATCTTGTCAATAATCAGTTGTCCTTTAGCGGCTTGCCCATCACGGACCAGCGCGGTGCCTAACAGGTAAATGAGACTGGTGCTTTCCGGGTCAGCACGCTGAACGGGCGTCAAGAGATCAATCACCTCTTTGTTCTGCCCGAGCCGGAGATCACAATCAGCAAGAAGAGTGATCGCTTGCCTGTTGCCGGGAACTTTTTCATGAACTTTTTTCAGAAGCGTGATGGCGGAGGAAAGATCGCCGCTTTTGTAATGAGCCAGCGCCAGATTCAATTGAACCTGCGGATCAGGTTTCAGGACTAAAGCCTGTTTGTACTCAGCGATTGCTTCGGAATAATTTCCTTCGGCGGCTAACGCTGCTCCCAGGTTGGACCGGATCTCAGGGATATTGGGATACTTTTCGAGAATGAGGCGATAGTTGCGGACAGCCCCATCGAAATTTCCCGACTGCTGCGCCTCCATGGCTTCTTTTAAAAGTTCCTGGGGATTGGAAGAACTCTGTGCGTCAAGGCAGCCTACGCACAGAAATGCTGCAACAACACGGTACATCAGGTGAAGCACAATTATATAAAATACGGGCGCTCAGAGGTTTGTGACCCCGAGCGCCCGTCTTGTTGCCATTCAATTAGAAATAGAACTTCACTGCCAATTGAATGATGCGTTGGCCTTGTTTGAATTGGGTAAAGCCAAATGTTGAGTTGGTTTGCGCGATTGCGGCGCTGCCGGGGTTTGCCTGCTTAAACTGAAGAGTCAAGTTATTGTTGTTCGGGAATGACCACAAGGGATGGTTCAGGAAGTTGTACGCCTGAACACGGAATTGAAGCTTCTTCGATTCACTAATCTGAAAGTTTTTGAAGAGCCCCAGATCGGAATTGAAGTAGGCGGGTCCGTAGATAGCCGGCAGTGTTGTTGGGCCATTCTGGCCGCGCTGGGTCGGCACCGCGAAGCAGTTACCGTTAATGAATTGGTGCGGCCCAAGGTTCTGTCTAGGGTCGCAGGTCAATATCGGATTTAACTGAATTGCGTTTGTTCCAAGAATGGACTGATTGCCAATCGCGATGCCGGGAGTACCGACGGTGCCATCTGCATTTAGATTTACGACACCCTGGCTACCCGGAATAATAGCGCCATTCAGTTGCATACCGAAGTTGCCGCTGTTGCCGCCGTTGGCAGTCAGGTTGGAACCACTCTGAATCTGAGTGATACCGGAAAGCTGCCATCCATTCGTGAAGCCGCCCAGCCATTTGTTATTGCGTATTGGACTGCCCAGTTCGATGGAGTACGCGGCATTGAAGATATGTCGGCGATCCGTTGCTTGAGCGCCATAGTTGTTTTGTAAGTTGAAGGGATCGAGATTTGCCGCATTGTTACCGAGGAGCGTTTGGCCAGGATTAACAATACCCAGAGCCTTGCCAAGAGTATAGTTCAACTGAATTGTTGCCCGGCTTGCCTGGTGCGCCCAAGTCACTTGAAGGGCGTTGTAGTTAGAGTACAGATTATTGGTCGCTTGGTTAAGATCGCCATAGCCCAGGAACGGACGATAGTTATTCGCGCTTGCCGTGGCTGGATTAGCCGCCGTGAACATCGCACCCGGACGCACCAAGTTTAGGTTGCTTCCGTATCCTCCCGTGCTCTGCAGATCGTTGCTTTGATTGCCGACATAGGCAACTTCGAGCAAACTGGACCACGGCAGTTTCTCCGAGATAGTGAAACTGTAACTGTCTGTATAGGGCTGCTTATCATCCTTTCGGTCCACAGCGGCGGGAGTAGACGGCAGCGCCTGGAAAGCGATGGTATTTAATTGGCTGGCCAATAAACGCGTACCGCCAATGGTGGTTGGATCAAGGGTAATTCCCACGGAACCCGCGGAAGTATCCAGGCCATTCGTGAACTGGCCAGAATGGTAATAGAAACGCCCCCATCCTCCGCGCAGGACAGTTTTGCCTTTGCCGAAGACGTCGTAGGCCATGCCGAAGCGGGGTTGCCAGAACAAACTCCTTGTTGGGAAACCGCTCAGCGGAACTGATGCGTCACGGGTGTGCCATAGGAATCCGCAAAAGGTAGGCGCATTGGCGCAAGCGCCAGAGTTAGCGGAATTGTACTTCGAAGGATCAAAAATGGAATACCCGAATCCTGCGTTGTCGCTCCAAGGCGTGAAGCGGGTCAGGCGGACGCCGAGTTCCAATGTCAATTTCGTATTGACTTTCCAGGAATCCTGAATAAAACCTTCATAGGTTTTGTAGATAATGTCGTTCAGGCGATTAAAGTTTTGCTCCTGGTAGCTTGACATGTTGCCGGCCAGCATGTCCGCATATGAATCACCATAGCTGTATGTGGGGTTCGAGGATGCCACAAACTGCATCAATCCATTGGTGTAGTTATTGGCCGGTTGCGTATTGCGAATCCATTCATAGAACAACCCTGCCTTGGCGGTATGAGTGCCCCAGATTTTCGTGAAAGTGTCGCTAAAGCTGGGCATATATTTGTTCGCGTAAAGTCCGGAAGTAGGCCCACCTGCTTCAAAACCGCCGGGGTTGAAGATGAGAGCGGCTTCATTGCCAAACGAACCGAAGGACGGAATTTGCGACACCTTGTTATTAAACAGGGTCGGATCTTTGTACCCGACTACGTTACGATCCACTTTCTTCGGGTCCTGAAAAACATTGGGGAAACCCACAAAGGTATAAGCGAAAACAGTTTCGTTCGTCATCGTGGGGCTGAACACGTGCGTAATCGTGCCCGTAACAGAGTCGGACCGGTTCTTGCCTTCAACCGCGCTGGGATAAGGAACCTGACTGCCATTGCGCCACCAGAGACCTACCGGGAATTGCTGCGTTTCACGCTGCATGTTGTAACGAACGAAAACCTTGGTGTTATCACTGACGTTATAGTCGCCGCGAACCGTCCATTGAAAGCCATTCTGATTGAAGACTTGGGATTGCACGTAGTTGTATCCGCCCGTGGTATTCGGATCGGCATTCGGCGCTGGATAAAGT
>JAABUZ0100003834.1_pt1 | contig 21559 bp, 19 predicted proteins | sample 5562091 | NCBI WGS metagenome assembly JAABUZ01 (sample SAMN12813069, study PRJNA571459) | rock metagenome | isolation source: Antarctica rocks | place: Antarctica: Victoria Land, Linnaeus Terrace sud | collected 2015-12-21
CGAGAACTGGAACACCTTCACCTTCTGGTGGCTGCACGATTACCCCTGGTGGCGACAGGGCACGGTCGCCTTCCTGGCCGTCCTGCTCCTCGTCGCGTTCTTGGGCAGCGGCGCCCTGCTCGTCGCCCGGGTCATGCCCCGGCCGGCCGCCGTCCCATCCTCGACACCGGCCGGGGCCGGGGCCGGGGCCGGGGGTTCGGCCATGGCCCTTCCGCGATCCCTCGCCGCCGCGGCCTCCCTGGCCGCCCTCGTCTACGGCGGCGTCATGGTGATGGCGGCGGCGCGCGCTCCGGCGCGCGTCCCACCGCTCGTCTATAGAGTTTCGATGGGCCGGACGGTGATCGTGGGCAACCTTGCCTACAGCGTGCTCGGCGCGACCGAGTTCCTCGCCTCGCCCGTCCCATTGGTTGCCAGTCCGTCGTTCGTCGGCCCGCTACGTGACCATCGCGACTTGATCGTGCTACTACGTCTGCGCAACCGTTCGACGCGGCCATGGAGTTGGAAACTGCGCAATTTTGCCCTCACCGACGCCGCGGGCCGGACCTATCCCATGGCCGGGGACCTGAACGCCGTGGCCGCCGCGCTCTACCACGTCCCTCTTCTATGGGCGGCCATCCCGCCGCGGAGCGCGGTCGAGGTCGTCGAGGCGTTCGGGGTACCGGCTACCGCGCGCCGCCTGTCCCTGCTTGGTCCGGGCATCGCGCTGATCCCCCTGCGCGTCACGCCCGTCCGCTTCCAGGCGCCGGTCATTGCTTCCCCGTCATCTTATCGACCGGTAGCATGCCATGGCGGGCGCGGCCATCGCGCGGATAGCGTCGACGCGCGCCATCATCATCTATATTTCCATGTGTATAGGTGTCAATAAAGCCAAAGAGGAGAAGAGACCGTGGAAGCGCAAGAGGCCGGGGACAACATCAGGGAAGCCGCCGAGGAACGGCGGGTCGCCATCGACGAACGCAAGTTGCGCGAGGACGAGGCCAGGGAGCGGTTCCGGCGACGCGCCGCCGTGGCCATCGGGGTCCTGGCCGCGCTGCTGGCCATCACGGCCTTGGGCGCCGACGGCGCCCGCGAGACAGCCACCAACAGCAATATCCGCGCGTCCGATGCTTTCGCCTTCTACCAGGCCAAGAACATCCGGCAGACCTCCTACCAGCTCTCCGCCGACAATCTGCGCATCCTGCTGCAGACGAACACGGCCCTGACGTCCGCGACGCGACGGTCCATCCGGGCGCGCATCGACAGCTACGGCAAAACGATCGCGCGCTATGAGGACGACCCCACGGCGGGCGGGCAGGGCAAGGCGCAACTGCTGGAGTTGGCCCGTCACTACGAGGAGGAGCGCGACCGGGCCGAGCGGCAGGTTCCCAGCTTTAATTTCGCGCAGGCGCTCTTCCAGATCGCCATCGTGCTCGGCTCGGTCAGCATCGTGTCGTCCTCGCGCCGCCTGCTGGGCGTGGGCCTCGGCCTCGGCTTCGTGGCCGCGCTGCTGATGCTCAACGGCTATCTGTTCCACCTCACGCTGCCCCTTGGGTAGGCCGTCCGACGCCTAGTACGACAATGCTGGACCAGCCTGCGACTAAAGTCGCATGGCAGGGACCGGACACTAAAGTGTCTCACCGGATGGCCAAGGGACGTGAGCCAACGTGTACTAGCCCTCCGGCGGCAAGAGCACGCAACGGTCGACGGGGAACCCAACCCAGACGCGCTGCCGGTTGGGGGGACGAGTCGGGGTCAGCACTTGCACCGTCACGTCGCCGCCCACCGCCACGACGTGACGCCAGCAGCCACCCAGGAACTCGCTGTGGACGATGTCGCCGGCCAGTAGGTTGTGCTCTCCAGCCTCCACACCGGTCGGCGACTCGGCGTAGAGCACGCCGTCCTCGGGCCGCAGCATGGCCACGGCGGGACTGCCCACCGTCAGGCCGGCGTCAGTGACGCCCCGCAGGGTAAGATCGCCGCGGCGGACCAGGCGCGCGCCGTCCGAGGCCAGGGCCACGTCGCCGGACACGAACGTGGCCGCACCCAGGAAGCCGGCGATGAACGGGGTGGCCGGCCGCGCGTACAGCTCCTCGGGCGCGCCCACCTGTGCGATGCGACCCGCCCGCATCACCACGATGGTGTCGGACATGGCCAGGGCCTCGATGCGGTCGTGCGTGACGTAGACGGCGGTGATGCCCTGATCCTTGAGCAGCCGCACCAACTCTACGCGCATCTCCTCGCGCAGCGCAGCGTCGAGGTTGGAGAGCGGCTCGTCCAGCAGCAGCAGGCGCGGGCGCGCGGCCAGCGCGCGGGCGATGGCCACGCGTTGCTGCTGGCCGCCTGAGAGTTGGTCCGGGTAGCGCGCATCCAGCCCGTCAAGATGCACCCTGGCCAGCGCCTCGGCCACCTGCGCCGCCACGTCCGCGCGCGAGAGGCGGCGCAGGCGCAGGCCGAAGGCGATGTTCTGAGCCACCGTCATGTGCGGCCACAGGGCATAATCCTGGAACACCATGCCGATGTCGCGATCCTCGGCCGGCGTCTCGCGGCGCTCCCCGAAGACGACGCGCCCATGCACCTCGATGCGGCCGCCATCGGGCCGCTCCAGCCCGGCCAGCATGCGCAGCACCGTCGTCTTGCCGCTGCCCGATGGGCCGAGCAGGGCGCAGAAACTGCCGTCGTCGACCGTGAAGCTTACCCTGTCGACGGCCGTGGCGGCCCCAAAGCGCTTGACCAGATTAGAGACCGCGACCGGCATTCGCCCGCCCCCTCTCTCGTGGGCGCAGCAGCCGCGCCGCCAGCGCGATGACCAGCGCGGCGACGACGACGAGCAACAGGGCCAGCATGGTGATGGCCGTGCCGGGCCCGAACTCCAGGTTATTGAACCAGTAGTTGATGCGCACGGACAGCGGCGGCTGGCCGGGCGGCTGCAACAGCTCCGAGGCGGGCAACTCGAAGATCGTGCCGGTGAACACCAACATCCAGGTCGAGAGCAGCGCCGTGGCCACGATCGGCAGGACGATGCGGGTGAAGGTCCCGAAGACGCCCGCCCCGGCCAGGCGCGCCGCCTCCAGCAGGTGGTCGCCCACCTGCGCCAGGGACCCGCCGGCCAGGCGCGCGCTGAAGGGCAGCGCGCCGGCCACATAGGCGGCCAGCAGCAGCCCGATCGTGCCGTAGGGCGTGCCGCCAAAGGCAGTGCTCATCCAGCGCTGGTTCCAGGCAAAGATGTAGCCGACCGCCAGCACGATGCCGGGGATGGCCAGGGTCACGATGGTGACCAGACGCAGGAAGCCGCGTCCGGGTATGCGCGTGCGCTCGATCACAAAGGCCACCGCCGCCCCGAGCAGCGCGGCGATGGTGGCCGTGGCCACCGCCAGCACAAAGCTGCGCTCGAGCGCCGGAAGATCGTCGCCGCCGGCGCTGAGCGCCTGCTGGTAGTTGGACAAGGTGAAGTTCGCGGCGCCCAAACCATTGACCACGTTGTGCAGGAACGACACCAGGATGTCCGCCGCCAGCGGCAGCAGCAGTGCGGCGACGAAGAGCAGCGCCACTAGCAGCAGCAAGGGGTAGCGCCAGGGACCCAGGCGCGCGGGGTAGGCGCGCCGCGTCCTGCCGGTGATGACCTGGAAGGAGCGCGCCCGCACCAGACGCGCCTGGAGCACCAGCGCCGCGGCGATGGCCACGATCAGGATCAGCGAGAGCGTGGCGGCGAGGGCGAAGTCGACCGGCTCGTTGTTGAGCGCGGTGTACAACTCGTACGTGACCAGGTTGAAGCCGGCCTGCTGGGCGATGGTGGAGGCCGTGCCGTAGTCGGAGATCGTCTCGGCAAAGATGATCAGCCCGCCGGCGAACAGGGCGGGCAGCAGCAGGCGCCCGTTGATGCGCAGCCAGCGGCGCAGCACGCGCGCGCCGACCATGCGGGCGGCCTCGTCGTACTCGGAGCCGAGGCCGCGCAGGGCGGCGCCGACGGCCAGATAGGCGAAGGGGAAGAGGCGCAGGATCTGAAGCACGGTCAGGCCGACCGGCGAGAAAATCGTGTTGACCACGCCGTCTGGCAAGGGGGTCACACCGGCGTCGATGAGGCCGCCGCGCGCGTACAGCACCTCCCAGGCCAGCGCCACCAGGTAGCTGGGGGTGAACAGCGTGACCCAGACCATGCCACTGACGAGGCGCCGGCCCGGCAGGTCGGTGCGCTCCACGAGCACCGCCAGCACAGCGCCCAGCAGCGTGGCGAAGACGGCCACGGCCACGCCCAGCCAGAGCGTGTTGAGCATGGCGCCGTAGAGCTCAGGCCTGCTGAAGGCGACGCCAAAGGTGGACAGCGAGACCGTCAGGCGCGCCGGGACGCCGAACAGGTCGGGCAAGACGCTCTGCAACAGGATGGCGGCCAGGGGATAAAGCACCAGGACGAGCAACGTCACCATGGAGACGAGCGAGAAGAGCAGCCCAACCAGGCGGGTGCCACGCCGGCCCGGCCCGTGGCCGGTCAGACCATCGACGCCCTCGGGCCGATCAGACGGCGACGGCGCTCCTCCCAGGGCTGGCGCGACGCCCGGCGACGGGGGCAACGAGGCAAGAACGCTCTCAGGCGGGCGCGGCGGAGAGACGGCCGTCGCGCCCGGAACGGGGGCGCCCGCTCCGGGCAAATCGGGTGTGGAAGGGTTCACGTGAGGAGCGGGTCCAGACGCGCGCCGCTACTGCACGATGTTGTCGTGGAACCAGGTCTTGATCTCGGTGGCGTGCTGGCCGGCCCAGATGTAGTCGAGGCGCTGGTAGTTGATGCCGTTGACCTGCCGCCCCGGCAGCGCGGCCACGCCAGTGATGATCGGCGTGTAGTACGAATCGCTGTCGTTGGGGTCGTGGACCATCACGTTCTGGCCGGCCGGGGAGAGGATGTAGTTGACGAACGCCTCGGCCGCCTTGAGATGCGGCGAACGCGCGTTGATGGCCACCACGCCGGGCAGCACCGTGACGCCGCTCCTGGGGTAGATCACGCCGATCGGCGCGCCGGTGGCCTTCGCGGCGTAGTAGGCCGAGTCCTGCACGACGCCGATCTGGCGCGCGCCGGTCGAGACCGAGTGCAGCGTGGGGTCGTTGGTCTGGAAGATTTTGAGGCCATTGGCCTTGAGCGCGCGGTAGTAGGCCTCGCCCTTGACGATGGCGTTGGCGCGGCCGCCGCCCATGCGCAAGTACATCCCGGAGATCAGTGGGAAGGCCGGGCCCGAAAAGGCCGGATCGTTCTCGGCCACCTGGTTACGGAAGCGCGGCAACAGCAAGTCGTTCCAGTCCGCGGGCGCCTGGGCGGCGGAGAGGCGCCGCGTGTTGTAGACGATCACACCGGCCGCCGTGACCCCGGTGGGATAAAAGGCCCGGTCGGATGGGATGAGCGAGCGGCCCAGTGCGGTGTAGGCGCCGGCTCCAGCAGGCGTCCACTTGTGGAGCTGCCCCTGGGCGTCGAGCGTCTGCATCGTGGCGTCGCCATCGAACCAGGCCACGTCCCAGTGCGGGTTATTGCGCTCGGCGGCGATCTTGGCCAGGATGTTGCCCGTGCTGTCGTCGGTCAGCAGCACCTGCGTGCCGCTGACCTTGCCGAAGGCTTTACCCATGGCGCTGTCGTAGCCCTGAGCCGAGTAGAGCACCAGCGTATTGTCCGCGGCGAGGCGCGCGCGCGGCGCGGCCGCGCTGGCGGGCGCCAGGGCCAGCAGCGTCGCGCCCAGCGCGACAACCGGAGGGAGCAGCCAACGACGAACGGAACGGTCGAGGGTCATGCGGCCAAACCTCCTAATCGACGTATCGTGGGGAGAGAATAGCTCCCCATCAGCGGCCTTGCAGCGTGTCAGGCCCGGGTTGTACGTTCAACGCGCCCGCGCTCCCGGTGAGCGTGTCAAACGTCGCTTGACAGACGACTAGCGCGCGGTATCGGGCAGGTAGAGCTCACCGTGCGGGCTCCCGAAGCCGATCGCCACCGGGGTGATGATGCCCGTGGACAGGTCGATGGTCCCGACCATACCCGCGACACCGGAGTCGTTGGGGGACGCGGCGTAGGGAGTGCCCTCGACCCACGCCGTGCGCAGGGCGTAGATCACATTCGCTTTGGTGTCGGCCACCAGCAACCGGCCCGCCGTCGCGGGCGTCCAGACCGTATCGTCGACCTGCGTGCCCAGCGGCACACGGGTCACGTACGGATGCATCGTGCCCACGCCGGAGATGGTGACGAGTTCCGACCCGCCCTGGTTGTCCAGCACCAGATTGCCGCGCGGGTCGATGGTCATCGAGTCGGGGTCGATCTCGTTGAGCGGCGCCATTTTGTGCGTCGTGAGGTCCAGCGCGCTCCCATCGCCCATCAGCAGGGGCGTCAGGATGACCTTGCCGCCGCGCAGGGTGACCCGGTCGAGGGCCGGGAAGACGTTGACGCCGGCCTTATTCACATTGGGATTGGAGGCGTCCATCAGGGCTATGCCGTGCGTGAAGGCCATGTCGTCGTAGCCGCCACCGTGTGGCGCCGCGATGGTGCGGTAGAACGTCGACCGGCCGCTGGCGGGGTCGATAACCGTGAGGTGCGGATTGCCGTCCTCGTCCGTGAGCGCCCATAACTGGCGCGTCATCGGGTTGTAGCGCAGCCCGTCGCAGTGGCCAAGCACCGTGAAGGTACGAACCACGGCGCCGCCCGCCGTATAGTCCACAACGGTACTGGTCTTATTGTCGCTGCCGTCCTTGGCAGTCACGTTCTGATAGCCGACGTAGACGTGTCGCCCATCGGAGGTCAGCGAGTCAGGGTTGGAGTACGTCGACGTCCCGCTGGCGAACACCGAGACCTGATATCCCGGCAGGGCCACCACCGGCAGGGCCGCGGCGCCCGTGGCGCCGGTCGCTCTCTGGACGGATAACCCCGCGGTCAGGCCGACGACGAGCGTCGCGGCCAGCAGTGGACGAACGATGTTCCGCCTGGCAAGGATTGGCATACAAGAACCTCCCGGTGAGAATTGAGCTTTGGAGACAATATGAGGGGGTAGATGTATGCACGTCATCCCGCGGAGGATGGGGTGCGACACACCATTCAACCTTGAAGGTACCGGCTGAACGTTAAGCCAACATTAAGCGCGTGTAAACAGCAGGTTAAATAACGGTGTTGTACTGCCCTGGGTCTCGCCGATCGCCAATGAGGAAGAGGCAGCCGACCTGGCAGTGGCAGAGCCGTCAGGTTTCCCTCTTCTTATTTTGTGCGCCCCTTGGACGACCACAAGGCCTGGTCCGGCCCGGCGCGCCCCTGCCCTGGCGCCGCACGCCTCGCGCAATATCGCGCAATATGCGGTACGTGGACTAACCACGGGACAAACAACCGCTCCTGGTTGTATCATACAGACGCCACCTGCCAGGCAACGATAGGGATAGCAAGAGGGAGTATAGAGGAGGCCAGCAATGTCCATGACGTTCTATAGCGTCCAAATCAAGGAAAACGTCGACGTGCCGGACGACCAGGTCGAGGTCGTGACCATGAAGAACGGCAAGAAAGCGGCGCGCGCCACGGTCGATCGGGAGGGCAAGACGCTCAAGCTCTTCAAGTTCCTGCCCGGCGGGGATACGGCCGGCGCCGGCGCGACTGAGGCCGCCGGAAGCGCGACGGGGGCTGCCGAGGCCGCCAAAAAGACGGCCAAGGAGACCACGGGCACAGCGAAGAAAGCTGCCAAGGAGACCGCCGGGGCCGCCCAAAAGGCCACCGGGGCCAGCGCGAAGAAAGCATAGCAGGCACGCGACGCTCCATCATCGGCATGTGTACCCAGCCCTTCATGCCCACTGCCCTCCTGGCCGGGACCATGGTGGCGATCCTGGCCGGAGTGGCCGGCTTTTTCGCGATCCCGCGCGGCATGAGCTTCGCCGCGTACTCGCCAGGACAGGTCGGCTCCGCGGGCGCCGCGGGCGCGGTGTTCCTCGGGGTCGCCCCCCTGTGGAGGCTCGTCATCTTCGCCGTAGACGGAGCGCATAGGTCGCGCCACCGGATCGAACCGGCGGCGCGACCTATGCGCTCCGCGGCCCATCGCTCACGGTCCCGTCCCTGGTCATGGCCGGACATGGCCATCAGCGCAAGCCACCGTCCATCGTGATGCTCGGACGCCCGGCTCGATAACAGGCTCGGCCTGGATTATTCCTGGCGGGTGTGGCGGCCGTGACCGTCCTGACCGTCCCCCTCGTGACGACTGTAGGCTAGTCGCGTGCGGTGGCGGCGACGCTGCACGTGGGGCAGACGCCGGAATACGTGACGCGGTGCTGGTCGACCGCGTAGCCGGTTTGCCGGGCCACGTCCGTGTAACTCTCGCCAATCTCGGCCCGCAGCCTCTTGTTCGGGACGTCGGCGAAGCGGCCGCACAGGCGGCAAACCACGTGGTCGTGCGGGGCCGTCTCGCGGTCGTAGGCCACGACGCCATCGGGGCGCACGACCTCCGCGATGAGCGCGGCATCCACGAGGTAGTGCAGCGCGTTGTACACGGTGCCGTAGGCGATGCGGGCATCGTGACGCCGCACGGCATCGTACACCTGCGCGGCAGTCAGATGCTCCGGACGCGCCGCGACGATGTCCCACACGGTCTGGCGGTGGCGCGTCAGCCGGCCATGCCCTTGCCCGACCGTTGTAGTGATCGTGTCGTTCATATCCATAGTATAGCGCATCGGCGGCAACCCTGTTATAATTAGAATGATTCTAAAGTCTAGCGCCCCTGCTTGTGAGGAGCAACGATGACCGACGCGGCTGCGACGCGGGAAAACGTCGCGGAGAAACCTACGACCACATCAGAGGATAAAGAGCGCGATTTTGTGCTACGGTACGTCCAGCCGGGGCTGGCTGGGTTGATGGACGGTTCGGTCTCGACCCTGGCTCCCATCTTCGCCGTGGCTTTCGCCACGCATAACACGCACACGACGTTTCTGATCGGCCTTGCCGCCGCCGTCGGCGCGGGCATTTCGATGGCCTTTTCCGAGGCGCTCTCCGACGATGGCTCCATCACCGGGCGAGGCAACCCCTGGCTGCGCGGCATCGTCACCGGCGTCATGACCACTCTGGGCGGGCTCGGCCATACCCTACCCTTCTTGATCGCCAACGTGGATACGGCCCTGCACGCCGCCTACGCCGTGGTGGGCATCGAGTTGCTGATCATCGCCCTGATCCGCTACCGCTACTTCAAGATGAACTTCTTCCTCTCGGTGCTGCAAGTCATCGTGGGCGGCGCCCTGGTCTTTGCCGCCGGCATCTACATCGGTCAATCGTGACACGAGTCCGATAGGGGAGCATCTATCCATTAGGTGAGCTACTCTTCGGGCGCCAGGGCGCCCCCGACCTTGACACGCGCGGCGTCGCGGTATTACCATGTGTGTGATGCCGCGCCGTCGCGGCAAAACCGGTTTGAGGAGAGCCAGCCGTGGCCGACAAGGCAACTCCCTTGCAAACGACAAGCAGCGTGGTCGCTGGCGAGGCGCCGGCGCCGGTGGAGGCCGTGGACACGCTCATCCCTGCCGCGCAAGGTGAGCGGTTGAGCCTGTTCCAGCAGGCCCTGGCGATCCCCTGGATCGGCGCGCTCCTGGCCCTCATCTTGCTGGGCTTGTTCCTGTCGGTCGAGCTCGGACCTGCCGTGTTCCTCAGTTCGGACAACTTCGACACCGTGGTGCGCAGCTTCTCGTTCATCGGCATCGCCGCCCTGGGCTCGACGATCGTGATCATCGGCGGTGGGATTGACCTCTCGGTCGGCTCCACGATGGCGCTGACCGGCGTGCTGACCGCAATCACCCTCACGGCGGGCTGGCCTGTCCCCCTCGCTATCCTGGTCGGCCTGGGCGTGGGCGCTGCCGTCGGGGCCGTCAACTCGTTCCTTATCACGGTGATACGGTTGCTCCCCTTCATCGCCACGCTTGGCATGCTCAGCGCGGCGCGCGGATTGGGGACCGGCATCGTGAGCGGGCAGACGCTCAATGCCTCGGACACCTTCGACGTGATCGGACAAGGCTCCTGGGGGCCGATCCCCATCTCGCTCGTCCTGCTCTGCGCGCTCACGGCCCTGTGCGCCTACTTCATGACCAACACCACGTGGGGCCGTCACATCTACGCCGTCGGCGGGAACGAGGGCGCGGCGCGCCTGCTGGGCATCAACGTCGCTCAGGTCAAGTGGCTAATGTATATCCTGGCCGGCGTCCTGGGAGCCATCGGCGGTATCGTGCTCACGGCGCGTCTGGGCTCCGGTGGTCCGGGCAACGCAACGGGCTACGAGTTGCGCTGCATCGCCGCCGCTGTCGTCGGCGGCGCCAGCCTCACCGGGGGTGAGGGCAGCATCTTCGGCTCGCTCGTGGGCGCGGTGCTCCTGGCGCTCATCCAGGACGGCCTTGACCTGAACGGATGGGGCGACTACTGGCAGGATCTGGTCATCGGGGTGACCATCCTGCTGGCCGTAGCCGTCGATCAGCTGCGCCGGCGCCTGCGGCGGGCGTGAGCGTCTCTCGTGTGTGCCGTGTTTGCCAGCTCTCCCACGCCGGGTGGCGCCAGCCGCGCTGGCCACGCGCCGACAGGTCCCCGCTTGCCATCGCGCGGCCCATGGCGCAGCGTCGCGCACCCCGGAGGACAGTATGGAGCATGGTAGAGCAAAGGAGGTGGATCGCGCCAGTGTAGGGCAGGCGTCCAATTCTTATCGACGAGAACGTCACTTTCACTCATAAGGTACTCATAGGAGGACATCCTCATGGTAGACGAGACGACGCGCGACGAGCCTATCGCGACAGGCGACAACGGGACCCTCTCCCGCGGCAAGCTGCTCAAGGCCGGCGCGGTCGCGGCCGGCGCCCTGGCCGGGGCGGGGTTAATCGACCAGCCTAAAATTGCGCTGGGCAGCTTCCTGCGCAAGCGCAAGCTCAAGATCGCCATCGTGCCCAAGGGCCTGAGCAACCCCGTCTTTAACACCGCCAACTACGGTGGACAGCAGCGCGCGCTCGAGCTCGGCGACGTCGACTTCCACTTCACCGGCCCCTCCAAGTCCGACGCGGCCGAGCAGGTGACCGCCATCGACGCCCTGATCACGGCCGGCTACGACGGCATCGGCATCAGCTGCGATGCGTCGCAGACGATGGTCGACCCCATCAACCGCGCCATCAAAAAGGGCATCAAGGTCATCACCTGGGACTCCGACGCCCCCGCGAGCAACCGGTCCGTCTTCTACGGCGTCAACAGCTACGAGGGCGGCAAGCTGCAGGCCACCCTGCTCAACGGCCTGCTCAAGGGCAAGTCGGGCGATATCTGGCTGCTCAGCGGCCTGCCCACGGCGCAGAACCTCAACGACCGCATCCGTGGCGTCAAGGCGGTGCTGTCCAAGGATCTGCGCATCGCCGGTACCAGCTTCTGCAACGAGGATGGCGCGCTGGGCGTGCAGCAGGTCGAGACCGTGTTGCAGTCGCACCCCAACCTGGCCGGCTACATCATGATCGGCGCCTGGCCGCTCTTCACCAGTGAGGGCGCCATGCCCACGCTGCGCAAGCGCGCCGCGGCCGGCCTGCAAGTGGTGGCCTTCGACTACCTCTTGCAGGAGCTGCCCTTCATCCAGCACGGCACGGTCAAGGCGTCGGTCGGGCAAGACTACTACGGCTGGGGCTACCAGTCGGTGCAGATCCTGTACGAGTTGATTCAGGGCAAGCACTACCCGGCGTTCGTGCCGCAGAGCCTGCCGGTCGTGACCAAGGCCAACGTGCAGCAGTACTACGCGAAGTGGGCCATCGCCAAGGACCGCGCTGGCGCGGCCAAGGCGTTCGCCGAGGCGCCGATCCAGCCGTCGTAGGGACATCGTCGCATCGTCGCACCCCCTTCCCGTGGACGACCCGCGCGTCGGGTCCGGCTGTGGACCCGACGCGCGGGCGCATCCTGCCTCCAGGGAGCGAGGGATAGGGGGCGCCGGCGTGCGCATTAGGGAGGACCGCATCATGCAAGAGACGCCCGCCGCTATCCCCGTGGGTCGGCCGGTGCTGGAGGCGCGCGGCATCACCAAGGCCTACGGCGCGGTGCAGGCGCTGCGCGGCGTCAGCTTTGTGCTCTACCCCGCCGAGGTCGTCGGCATTATGGGCGACAACGGCGCGGGCAAGTCGACGTTCATCAAAGCACTCTCAGGCGCTATCGTCCCTGACGCCGGCGAGATCTACGTCGACGGCCAGCCCGTGCATTTCCGCAAGCCCATCGACGCCCGCAAGAGCGGCATTGAGACGGTCTACCAGGATCTGGCCGTCGTCCCCCTCATGGACATTGAGTCGAACCTGTTCCTGGGCCGCGAGGTGACCGGGTCGGGCCTGCGCGGCGTGCTGCACATCCTCGACAAGCGCGCCATGCGCCAGCGCGCCATAGAGAACATCGCGGCGCTCAAGATCGGCATCCGGTCGGTGCGCCAGCCCGTGGGCACGCTCTCGGGGGGGCAGCGCCAGGGCGTGGCCGTGGCCCGCGCGGTCTCGTGGAGTCGCAAGATCGTGATCATGGACGAGCCGACCGCGGCGCTCGGCGTCAAGGAGTCGCGCGGGGTGCAGGACCTGATCAAGCGCGTGCGCGACCAGGGCATCGCCGTGATCCTGATCAGCCACAGCATGCCGCAGGTCTTCGACGTGACCGACCGTATCGTAGTGCTGCGCCACGGCGCCAACGCCGGCATGGTGCGCACCGCCGAGACCAACATGGAGCAGGTGGTGCGGCTGATCACCGGCGCCGAGGTCCACGAGCAACGCGCCGCATCGTAAGCGTCGCACGGCGCCCAACGTAGCCCATGGTGAATAGCGCCGCATGGGGGAATGGAAAGTATGGTGCGCCGGCAACGACAATCCGGGGTGGTCAACGCGGGCGAGATCGAGCGATGGTCGTCTCTGGTCGGCGGAGGCGGAGTCGTGCTCTACGGGCTGGGCCGGCGCTCGCTCGGCGGCCTGGCCGTGGCTGCGCTTGGGTGCGGTCTCATCCTCCTTGGAGCATCCGGACGGCGCCCCCTGACCAGGGTCCTTGGTCTCAGCCAGGATCGGGACGGGGTCGACACGAGCGGTGTGCGGGCCACGGGCATCATCGTGGAGCAGAGCGTCACCGTCGACCGCCCGGCCGCGGAGGCCTACCAGGCCTGGCGGCGTCTGGAGAATCTGCCGCGCTTCATGCCCCACCTAGCGGCGGTGACCACCGGCGCGGACGGGCGCTCGCACTGGGTGGCGATAGGTCCGTTCGGCGGCACGCTCGAGTGGGACGCCGAGATCATCAACGACCTGGACGGTAAGCTGATCGCCTGGCGATCCCTGGGCGCGATCGGCGCGCCCGCGGCGGGCTTCGTGCGCTTCGCCGCCGCGCCCGACGGCCGCGCTGGCACGGTCGTGACCGCCGCGCTGGACTACCGGCCGCAGCGCGACATCCCCGCGGCCATCATCGCGACGCTGCTGCGCCGGCAACCGCACCAGCAGGTCGCGGAGGATCTGCGCCGCTTCAAGGCGCTGCTGGAGGCGGCCGAGCTGACGGTGAGCGCCCAGCAACAGGCGCGGCCCGGCCAGGCGGTCGGCGACGTGTTCCAGGAACAACGCAACGCACGCCTCGACACGGCCAGCAGCGATACGGTGCGCCAGGCGTCCGAGGAGTCGTTCCCGGCCAGCGACGCGCCCGCCTGGACGTCGAGTTCCGAGGCGGGCATCGAACAAAGTCCACCATAAAGGCAATCTAGCGCAGTTGCTCCAGGATGGTGGGGTCCTTGATCTCGGTGTCGCGGGCCAGCAGCACGATCTTGGAGACGACCTCGGCCGTGCGCGGGTCGTCGTCGACGAAGGGCAGGAAGAGCCGCCCGCGGTGCTGGGCATGCACTGGCACGATGCACACGGCGCCGCCCGGTTGCCGGTGTACCACCGCGCTGCCCAGGTGGACCGAGTAGCGGCCAAAGGCGCCCGCGATGAGGGCGTGGGCGTCCCCCGCCAGTTCCACGTTGTCCAGCCCCAGTAAGGCGCAGGTCTCGCGTGCCACCGCCGCGCGCGCCTCGACCGTGGACGCGGTGGCCTCGGGGTCGACGCCGCCGCGGTGAGCCACGCTGACCACCAGGTCGAGGTCGCGCATCACCTCGCTGAAGACGCGCGGCGGGACCTCGCCCAGCGGGACCGGCCGCCCGTCGCCACGCCGCATGAAGACTACGTCGTCGATGGTCAACCCCTCCACCTCGGCCGGGGTGAAAAAGCCCTGCTCGAACGACACCGCCGCGGTCAGGCCCTCGGCGTGGAAGGTGCGGCTCACGCCCTCCTCCGGCCGCGTGACCCAGCCGCGCGCTCCCCACAAGGCCAGCGCCTGGCCGGGCTGCACCTGCTGCCCGCTGTAGCGGCCGGACCTGGCCTCGTCGCCGTGGCGCCGCTCGCCCCCCGCCGGCAGGTACAGCTCGCGGAACACCTGCTTGAACGGCTGGATGCGCTCGGAGGCGAAGCAGTCGTGCTGCCAGGCGTGCCAGCGGCCATCGACCAGCAGGTCGTGGGGATGGGCCAGGCGCAGGTTCGCCGCGTCGCCCTCAACCGGGGTCAGCCTGCCGTTGCAGGCGCGGAACCGCAAGGCCGTGTCCACCAACCCCATCGCCACCGCTATCGCCGCGCGGCGCCTCCGGGTAGCCCAGGACGGCCACGACGCCCGCGCGGACGCCGCCGTGGTCGGCGGCGTCCGCGCACGCGCCCCCGTCGTCGCGCACAAAGACGAGGTTGCGCAGCAGGCGCGCCAGCACGGGGTGCGCGGGCAGACGCTCCACCTCCGTCGCCGTGAAGCGGTCGCCCCGGCACATGGCCCCTTCCAATGAGCCCCGCATGCGCGAGACCTGCCGCTCCACCTCGCGCTTGCGCTCGGTCAGCGCCACCACCGCGGGATTCTTCTTGAGGCGCGCGGGCAGCGCCTTGAGGGTCTTGCCGCCGGCCTTGACCACCGTGATGCGGGGCTCGGCCGTGATGGCGTCGAGCGCCAGGGTCACGCTGGTATCCTCGTCCTCCACGGTCAGCGCCCCGTCGCGCAGGTCGGCGGCCGTGCGCGCCTCCATGGCCCACTGCAGGCGCATGGGGTCGGCATAGCCCGCCGTGCGGGCCAGGTTGTCCAGGCCGATGCGCGCGGCCAACTCCTCGCTGGCTCGGCGCTGCGCCCCGAAGCCTTTGCCGGTGCGCAGGAACTCCTGCACCGCGCCGTAGCGCCGCATCACCTCGGCCTCCCGATCTTCCGCAACGTCGTGCGACGGCAGCGGCAGCAGGCCCAGCGCGCGCACGGCGTCCCCGTTGCGCCTGGCGGCAATGCGGCGCAGCACCTCGGCGCCCTCGACCCGACCGGCCATGGCGTCGGCGAAGAGGCGCGCCCGCGCGTGACCCGCCCCACCCGAGGCGTACTTGGCCGCGTCGTAGACGGCCTCCCAGCGCTCCGATCCCAGCCCCTGGTAACTGCGCCAGAACCAGGCCACGTCGACCGCGCCGTCCAGCAGGTCCTGCGCGGAGAGCGGGGTGCGCTCGGCGACCTGGGCCTGCCAGGTCTCCCTCAGTTGCCTGTCCAGGCTCCAATTGGATTCCTTGGTGTGCGCGTGCATCCACCACACGGCCTCCTCGAGGCAGGGCCAACCGAGGTGTTGTTCCACCAGGCGCGCCCACTGCGGGGCGTAGACCGCCGCGGCCACCAGGCGGCCGGACTCGACGCGGGCAGCGTCGACCTGGCGCGCAAACTCCTCGTAGGTGTCGCCGGACGCGGGATACGTGGCCCGCAGCAGGTGGCTGAACACAGCGGCGCGGCCGTTGTCGCCGTCGTTATAGCCGCGCACCAGGTTAGAGGAGGCCAGCATGGCCAGCAGCCGCGCGAACACGGCCGCGCCGCCGCTGAAGCGCAGGGCCAGAGCCAGCCCCGTGGCCGCGGTCGGCAGCTCGCCGCGCGACAGCTCGACCTCCAGGATGCGCTCGCGCAGCGCCGGGACCAGCCGTTGCAGCACGGGGTACCCCTCCATCAACGCATGGGGCGCGCGGCTCGACAGCATGGACAACTCGCCGGGCCGCGACCAGTAGCCGTGGTTTTGCCGCGCGGAAGCAACCAATTGATCCAGGATGTCGGCGTCCGTCGCGGCCCCGGCGCGGTGGGCGGCCAGGGTGCGCTCCAGCGGCGGCAACTGGCGCGGCAGGCCGGGCCGCGGCTGGTCGAGCCAGTGCAGCAGCCTCCAGTAGCGCGCGTGCTGGGCGTCGGTCCACGCGTCGGGGCGCCACTGCAGATAGTGCTCGAGCAGGGCCATGCTACCGTCGCTGGCCACATTGCGGCGCCGGACGCCGTACATCCACAGCCGGTTGTCGCCCGAGGTGACGGCAACAAGTTCCCGCTCCAGGTCGTCGCTCGGGATCGTCGCCAGGGCCATCTCGGCCCCGTCCAGCAGGGTATCGACGGCCATGGCCGGGACGCCTCGTTGCAAACGGAGCAGCCAGGACAGGACCCGCTGCACGAGGTCCTGGTACCGTAAGACGCGATGCAGGCGGTGCGGCGACGACGCGGCGTTGGCGCCGACGCTCAGCGCCTGTCTCGCGTCGGCGGGGAACGCCGCCAGCAGCGCCAGATCGGCGGCGACGGTCCCCGCGTCGGGCAGCAGCGGCGCGTCGTCGGAACCGATGGCCCCATCCGGGGCCATGGGGATGGTCCAGCCTCCCGAGATGGCCACGTCAGGCTCGTCCGGCGCTTTGGCCGCCGTGCCGGAGAGCAGCAACAGGGCGCGGAGCAACTCCAACCCGTCGGGGTCGCGCAGCGCGTCCGGCCGCTCCCGTTCCCACCGCTGCCAGGTCTCGGCCAGCGGCAGGTTGGCGACATCCTTGCCGGCATCCTGGGAGGCGTCGGGCGCGGGGAATTGCCAGCCCAGCGCGCTCAGTAACTGCTCCGCGCTGCCCTGCCAGGTCTTGACGGTCACGGGAGTGTTCTTGTGCGCCTCGATCAGCTTATGTAGGGACACCAGACAGGCGCGCGCGGCGTGGGTGTTGAGGTCGAGCTGCCGTCGACGCGGCGCCATGGGCGGCGTGAGGTCGCCCGGCGACATCAGGCCGAGCACGTCGTCCAGGGTCGGCGCCGCGCGGTCGTCTCCCTGGGGGGACAGGACGGCCTCGATCAGCGTCTCCTCTTCCGGCGTCATGGTCCGCCCGGCCGCGCCGGCCCCCTGGGCAGACTGGTAGCCGCGCGCGAGGTCGCGACCCTGCTCGACGGCGCGGCCAGCCCGCGCAAGCTGGCCCAGCAGGTCAAGTCCCGCCAGCCGTTGCAGGCCATGCCGGGCGGAGAGCAAATGCCGCGCGCTGGCCACGACCGTCTCGTCGTCCTGGGACAGCAACAGCGACAGCACCCCGCGCCGAGAGTCACCGCTCTTGCGGGTCAGCAGGTCTTCCAGGCGCCGCACGTCCTCCCCACGGAGCGGACGGGCGGCGATCAAGGCGAGGGCACGGTCGCGCACCCAACTGCTCCTATCTCGTAGCATGCCCAGGAGGACAGCTCGCACCTCCGCGTCCCACTCTGGCAGGGCGGCCAGCCGTTCGGCGACGCGCACGCGGTCGGACGGACTCATGCGCGGCAGATGGGCGATCAGCAACTGGGACGGGCGCGAGCCAAGGTTGTCTACCAGGGCGCCGGCGACGGGCTCCGCGTGGGGCTGGAAGCTCAGCCACGGCCACACGCCGCTGGGTAGGACCGCCTGCTTGTCGCCGATGCGGGCCAGCAGGCGCTCCAGCCGCTCGAACACATCGCCGGCGTCGACAGCGGGGGCCCGGTTGTAGGAATGCAAGCCGTTAAACGCGCACAGGGCCACGCGCAGGTCGGGATCGTCCAGCAGCGGCACGAGCGCCTCTCGCGCCGCGCGCAGCCCCAGTTGGGTCAGCAGGTGGGCGGCGGCCAGGCGACGCTCGGGGACGGGATCGGCGAGCACGGGCCTGGCTGCCGCGATGGCGGCCCCGGCGTCCTCGAAGGCCAGCGCCCACAAGGCCAGGTAGACGTCGTGCGCCTCACCCTCGCCCCTGCTCAACGCCTCGCGCGCGGCCCCCGCGTCCTCCAGCATGCCCAGCGCGCTGCCCAGGGTCTCGCGCACGGCGCGGGCGCCGTCCACGTCCCAGCCAAAGCCGAACCAGACGCCGGCGGCGCGCACCACGGCGCTGAAGCGGATCAGATCGTGCTCCAGGATCAGCTGCACCACGCGGCGGAAGGCAGCCGGGTGCGCCTCGTCCACCGCCTCCAGGATCGACTGGCGCAGCCCCTCCTCGCGCTGCGCGGCCAGCAACAGCCGCTCCGCCTGCTCCCACCCGTCCGGGCGGGACGCCGCCAGCAGCCCGGTGATCACGTGGCGGCCCATGCCGCCAATGGGATGTTCGCCGCGAGCCGAGGCCACCAGCACGTCGAACACCTCCTGCCCCCGTGCGCCTCCCTCGTCGATCGCCGCGGCGCACAGGAGGCCGAGCGGTTGGGGAGCGTAGCCGCCGTAGCCGTGCGCGCCGCCGATCGACGGGGCCCAGGCCGCCAGCCAGACCACGTCCTTGTCGCGGAACGGGCCGGCGATGTTGAGGAGAGCGGACAGCCAGGCCTGCCGCGTCGCGGTCGCGCCACCATCGTCGCCGCCGTGGCGCAACCGGAACGCCTTGCGCCCGTAGCCGGTCTGGTAGGGCAGCCGCGCTAGCAATTGCCAGCCCGCTTCGACCGACGTGGCGATGGCCGGTGTGAAAACCGCGAAGACGGCCACACGCTCGGAGGGGTCCAGGTTGGCCAGCCGCGCATAGCCGCGGTTGACGACCTCCTGGTAGTGATGATAGGACTCCTGGCTGCCCGTGAGATACGACTCCTGGCTGCCCGTGACCAGCGGTACGCCGTCCTCGTCGCGCGCCACCAGGGCATAGGCGATGGGGCGCAGGTCGGGCGATAGGTCGCGCCCGACCGCTTGCAGGCATTGATCCTGCCAGTCGGCCGTCTGTGCCTGGCGCAGCAGTGCCTGCGCCTCCTCTGCCGAAAGCATCTTTCCCCTCTCCTCCTACCCGCCCGCCAGGGCGACGAGCCGGATAAACGTCAGGTGACTGTTGGGGTGGGGCCACACCACCGCGTCGAGGTCATGCTGTTGCTGGCCGTCGAGGAACACAAAGTACAGGCCGTCCTCGAAGGACTGCAGCGCTGTGGCCACGGCCGCCTCGTCGTCGACCTCCGCCCCCGCTTCCGCAGCGGACCGGCCGCCCATGTCGACCTTGCCCCGCTCCGCCGCCTGCTGGATCTGCGCGGGCGAGAGGACCCGGACCAGCCGTCGCTCCTCCTGGCGCTGCCGGAACGCCAGCGTCTCCTGCCGCACCACCTGGCTCAGCAGGTCGCGCAGGCGCATCGTCTCCTCGCCCACCCCGCGCCCCGCGGCCGGCGGTGCGGCCAGTGTTACCGGCCAACCGGCGACGACGGGCTTGCGCTGCCCCATTATCTTGGCCTCGACCGTGATGACCGCTCCATCGGTCGGCATCAGTCCCTCCCCCTCTCCCAACTCGTCCGGGCTATATCCCATCCCACACCCTGCGTCCCGCGCATCGCGGCCGCGGCGCACCATTCTACCCTGGATCGTCGGTCGGTGTACCCTGGGCCGTCCGTTCGCGACGGCCACTACCCTACTCGCCTACTCGCGCGGGCGCGGGCACCGCCGGTAAGGGATGCTGGAGGCCGTCGGCGCCGTCCCCGTCGAACCGCGGGCACAGCGCGCGGACGAAGCGCGGAGCGTCGTCCGCGGCGAGGTAGATGCGCGTCACCGGGCGGGTCGGGCCGCGCAAGCCGTACAAACGGTGCGGCGTGGCGAGTTGTAGCGTCGCGTCCGTCTCGCCGCCCACCTGCAGGTAGGCGGCATCGTCATCGGCGGAGACGTACAGGCCGTCGCGCGACCCCGGAGCTTTGCGGGGCTCCAGAGCCACAGCGGTGATCGCGGCGTAGGGGATGCGGACGCGGGCCAGCACGCCGTAGCGGAGACGCAGGCCGTCCGGGGCGACCTGATGCGGCAAGGTGACGAGGGAAGCGTACAGCCCGGCGATCCATAGCACGCCGTAGACGCCGGTCAAGGCCACGGCCCAGCGCACTCATGCCCAGGGGACCAGTAGTTCGGGCAGCAGCAGCTCGACGGGCGTTGTGACGAGCAGCATGGCCAGCGCCACCCCCAGCCACGACCGTTTGCGATAGGAGAACTCGTCGGCGCGCGGCGGACGCCGCCGGAAAATCCACTGCCAGAGGGCAGCGTAGATCTGGGGCTCCAGGGCGATCAGCCACGCGACCGAACGGGGCAGCAGCACGGCGAGGCCATCTTCCAGGGCGATCCACCAACTGGTTGATCTAGCCCGACACGTCGTCGAGCAGCGCCTGGAGCGCACCAGGCCACGACTGCTCACCGGACGGATCGCCGAGCAGGCCTTTGATCTGCTGGAGCGAAAGCCCCAACGCCTGCAGGCGGCGGATGCGCTGCAGGCGCAGCAGGTCGGCCGCCGCGTAGAGGCGATAGCCCGCCTCCGAGCGCCGCGGCGCGGCCAGCAGGCCCACTTTTTGGTAGTGACGCACCGTCTTCGGCGTCACACCCAGCAACCGCGCTACCTCACCAATGCGCAACGACGCACCCATCGCAGCACCTCCCACCAGGACTGTACACCCTGTCCTTGGGGCAAGGGCAAGGGATGACGGCGCGCGAAAAACGATGCGTACGGGCGTTTATTATATATGGAGAGGCCCATCGATGGGCCTTGTGGACTATTGGGAGGATCACAATGACAACGGATACCGCTACCGCAATCTCTGGCACGCCCGGACGACCACGCGCGCCGCGCCGCCAGTTGCTCCTGGTCGGCGCGACCACGCTGGGGCTGGCCGCACTGGGGACGCCGCGTGCGCTGGCCGATACGCCGTCGCCCCTCGTCGCGATCCAGCAGGCGACGAACGCGGCGCACAGCTACCGCGAGACCGTGAACATCACGACGGTGGGGGGCCTCGCGGCCGGCAAAACGATGATGACGTTGGTCGCCGTCCGTCACGGCCAGACGTTGCAGGTTCACATGACGTTGGTCAGTCATACCGTGCACGGAACGTCCACCACGGAACTGGTGGACAACGGCAAGAATACCTGCGCCAAGGTGGCCGGCCAGAGCCAATTCAGATGCTTCGGGAAGAGCATCGTCGCGTCCGTCCTCAACAACACCAGCCCTGATCAGTTGGCGAAAAGCCTCGGCGTCACCGTGCATCTCACGCCCGGCGGCACGAGCCAGAAGCTGGGCAAGCAGTGCAACGTCTACAACATCACCTTCGCGATGTCGACGCTCCGGTCGCACGGCACGATCTGGGTGGAGGTCGGAACCAACCGGCCGGTCGCGGAAGACAGCACCCTATCGGGGACGTTTGTCAAGGGCAGCGCGCCGTCCACCAGCACCACGCACAGCGAGTGGAGCAACTGGGACGACGCGAGCTTGACCGTACCCACCGTCCCCGGGGAGTGACCAGTGACCAGTGACCAGTGACCAGTGACCAGTGACCAGTGACCAGTGACCAGTGACCAGTGACCAGTGACCAGTGACCAGTGACCAGTGACCAGTGACCAGTGACCAGTGACCAGTGACC